>OJXL01000002.1_pt1 | contig 128280 bp, 136 predicted proteins | sample 1600661 | NCBI WGS metagenome assembly OJXL01 (sample SAMN04436760, study PRJEB24849) | human gut metagenome | biome: human gut; feature: NICU; material: stool | host: Homo sapiens | place: USA: Saint Louis, MO | collected 2011-03-13
GCGGGATGGACATCGATCTTCGTCAATGCCGGCGAAGGGATCGATGTAGATTTTTACTTCCACAGAGAGCCCAAAGAGCGAATCCAAACCAAACTCGGGCAGCAGATCCGTATCAATCGCAGCCGGATCAAGGATGCCTCAGATACCAACACAGACTTCGATGACATCGAGGGTGCAATCCGCTCTGGATACTTTCTCAAGCAAGGTCTGTCCAACTACGAGGACTTCTACTACATGAACATCCTTGTGACTGTAACCGCAGACACTCTGGAAAATCTGGAGTGGCGAGTGGCAGAGGTCCGCAGGCTTATGATCTCACAGGACATGGATCTTCGCATCTGCCGCTTCCGACAGGAGGAGGCCATGTCCGCAGTCATGCCATTTTGCAACATTGACCGAAAATTGTTTGAGCGAGGTAAGAGAAATGTTCTTACATCGGCAGCTGCGAGCTGCTATCCCTTCACTTCCTATGAGATGTCCGACGAGAATGGCATATTGCTGGGTGTAAACAAGCACAACAACAGCCTTGTAATCGTGGATATCTTCAATTCCCGTGTCTACAAAAACGCAAACATGGCGATTATTGGAACCTCGGGTGCAGGAAAAACTTTCACGATGCAATTGCTTGCACTCAGAATGCGGCGGAAAGGAACCCAGGTGTTCATTCTTGCTCCCTTGAAAGGCCATGAATTCCTACGTGCTTGTAAGAATGTAGGGGGCGAGTTCATCTCCATTAGCCCTGCATCCAAGCAGTGCATCAACATTATGGAAATCAGGCGCGTTGATCAGACCGCCAATGCAATCATTGACGGTGTTGTCAATGAGAATTCCATCCTGGCAAGGAAAATCCAACAGCTGCACATCTTCTTTGGCCTTCTCATCCCGGATATGACCCACGAGGAGCGGCAGCTTCTGGACGAAACACTCATTCGGACCTACGCCCTCAAGGGTATCACACATGAGAATGACTCCCTCATTGATCCCAACGACACCGAAAGATATCGTGAGATGCCAATCCTTGAGGATGTCTATAACCTGCTTATTGAGTCACAGGAGACTAAGCGTATGGGTAATATCCTCAACCGCCTCGTCCATGGCTCCGCAAAAACCTTCAATCAGCAAACTAATGTAGATCTCTCGAACCCCTACACTGTTCTCGACATTTCAGAGCTGACAGGAGACCTGCTGACGGTTGGTATGTTTGTCGCATTGGACTTCGTCTGGGATAAGGCAAAGGAAGATCGCACCAAAGAGAAGGCAATCTTCCTGGACGAAGTTTGGCAGCTAATTGGCAGTTCCAGTAACAGCATGGCAGCCGAGTTTGTTCTGGAGGTCTTCAAGATTATCAGAGGCTACGGCGGTAGCGCAGTCTGTGCAACACAGGACCTTTCCGATTTCTTCTCCTTGGATGGTGGTAAGTACGGAAAAGGCATTATTAACAATGCCAAGACCAAGATAATCCTGAATCTGGAGGACGACGAGGCAATGCGCGTTCAAGATGCTCTAAAACTCACCGATGCGGAGATTGCCAATATCATCCGCTTTGAACGTGGTAACGGTCTGATTTCCACCAACAGCAACCATATCACCGTTGAGTTCAAGGCATCTGCTTTGGAGAAGCAGCTCATTACTACAGACCGCTATGAACTGAGCCAGATTGTCCAGAGTCACACCTGATGTTTTACGTTTTGCGTCAATCATTGTCGCACAGCAAAAACCAAAATTCACATATCATTAGCGTTGAACGAACGCCAGTGTTCAAACTACGTTCAATGTCGCTGTTAATCTACGATAGGAGGAAGAAAAATGTCCTTTGCCAGCAAGTACCGGGGCAAGGAACTCACGGTCATGGTGAAGCTAATCTCCATCTTCGGTGTTGTAGAGGTGCGTCAGATGCAAGAGCTGTTCTCTCATCTGAATCCCAAAACATACGGTAAGATCATGAATCGTCTTCACATGGAGGGAATGGTATTCACTACCCCGGATGCAAAATATCTAGCATCGAATCGACTCTCAACCGACAAGATCGATATTGAGAGTAGCGTTTCCTGCTTCTGGGCACTTATCAGCATCAAAGACAGCATTGTAGACTTTTGCGCAGGCGAGATGCCTGCGCTTCTTACCGTCTCTGCGGCAAATTATGATTATGATTTGATTCCTGTCACTGAAAAGGCACTGACACTCATCAATGACAGTGCTTTTGAACTACCGGACAGTGTTCGGCGGCTACTGATTGTACGCTCCATCAATGATGCGAAGATGCTTGAACGCAGGATGAAAAATGATTTTCTCCTGGTCACCGGAACAGATGGGGTGACAGGCTCTTACGAACTGTGAGGTGCAATATGGCAACAGAAAAATATATGGAATTACTTCTAGAGGTCGCAACCGAGCATGAACGGATGAGCAGAGAACTCTTTCGCCTGGCACACCGGCTTGAAGATATGCCGCGATATAATCCCCGCAACGAGATGTATAGTCTGGTTCGGAATGCGGAGCAGACAACTGTGAATCTCCGTGGCTTGGCTGCCCGGACGGACTGGGAAAATGCGAATATTCTATATGAAGCGGTATCAGACGCCATGGGAATTAAGATTGAGGAAGAAAGCCGATGGTTGAAGATCACGGTTCCTGCCATCCTGCCCAAGCGGAATTCCCGGGACAACACACTCTATCTCGCAAGGCCCTTAAGAAGTTGCCTGCTCCGATTCCAGGCCAAGGATCCTATGGAGCGATTTGAACGGTGCGTCATATGCATCGTCCATAAATACGATGAGGCACTGGGCATCCGGCGGGTTCGAGATTATGATAACATCGAAACCAAGCGGTATCTGGATGTCATTGAATCCATCTTTCTGACCAATGACAGCGGCCTGCTCTGTACCGTCCTCCAGACTACGCAGTTGTCCGATAAGGATGCAACTGAGTTCTTTTTGATGCTACCAGAATCTCTACCGACTTGGGCGGAAACACACCTCAAATTCGATACCTAATCCTACAAAAAAATGCGATTAGAAATTGGTATGAAAAACGGCACAAACCGCACACTGCCTCTAAGAGCCCCGGATTCTGGCATGAAAACTCAGTTCAAAAAGTACGGGGTGTTTTTGGCTACATGTGTTGGGAACCGACTGCTTGTTTATTCTCTGACGTGAAGCATTGGCAGTCTCAGCGCAGTCTTTGCCTATTCATATTACTGCATGGAGGAGGTGCTTTCTTGTGTTTGCCGGCAAGTATAATCGGATGCTTGAGCTACTGTGGTTTATCGGATACTGTCGTGAATTTCCTTCTCAGTTGGCGGATCGAATCTGCGGGCATCCGGACTGGAATCGACATGTGAAATATGCAGCATTGAAGAAAGGATATATTTCTGTATACCGGGTTCAATACAGGCAAAGGGTGATACGATCGTTGCGTTTGACCCCTTTAGGCTTGGAATATATTGCACAAAGAGACCCAAAAGTGTTGCCTTATGTAATGGCACAACAGGATTCTGGAGCCGGTACTCGGAATGTCACCGAGCGGATCTTACGGTATCACGCTCAGGCAACAGCACTTATTATGGCCCGCAATGCTGGCGCTGTCTTCCTTCCGGATCAAAAACCGAGTTTGTTGGCTAATCCCTTAGCCAGCTCCGCAGCATATGATCCCAAGCAGAAATACTTCTTTACCACACAGGAGTTTCGAGAAGCAATCCAAGAGCGAGAAAACAGGTCAGATCCCACTATGAGGACTGTAGCGAAGTCGTCCCGTCTCCTCGGAGTCATCGTTCACGGACGATGCTGTTACTGCCTCTACCATACCGGACATACGAGAATGTACTGGCTCGCCGGCACAGAAGAAAACATGATCGCTGCGGTTGAACAAGTGCTGCGAATGCGTGGTATCCCCGCTGAGATATTCAGTGAAGTGATCATTGGAACGAAGATGGGGGTCGCAAAGAAACTTATGCGCGAGGAACATGCCAGTTCAAGCCGGTATTTCACGCTCTCCAACCGTTATAACAATATCTTCTTTATCACCAACGACCAACGAGGCGACGAGCTCCTCGGCATCATCATCGATCCGACAAAGCAAATGCAGGTGAATCGTGTAGCACTGGAAGGTATGATCCCACCGCCCGGCACAAAATTCTACGATGCACTCACCCCAGACCGCCGTCGGCCGATTGTCCTGGGTTACACCTGCGATTTGTTTGCCTTTTCAAATCTGAGCGCCTATCTGAATGGATTTGAAGAGCCGACTATCGTGCTCTGTTACGACTACCAGCTCAATACCATTCAGGCAATCGTTGAAACACCCACAGAAGTCCGTGTGATGAAAGGCGGTGATACCGTGTGAAAAAGAAAGTTGCCGGTGCGATTAGCATTTCTGTTCTGGTTCCCATCTTGCTTTATGTATCCGGCATCATGGCACAATTCATCATCAATATCAACATATGGAAGGCCGCTGGCAGCGATTATCGAACCTCGCCCGGCCTTCCATCTCTTGAGTTGAGTTCTGTCATATCCGCACTATTCCATTTTCCTGAGGGGCCCATTTCCATAGGTGTTGTCGTGATCGGTGTCGCCCTACTCTGTATCTTTGGACTCCGACTTGGCCGAGATGGTGGGGGGACTACTGACACAGAACGAAATCTCACCATATCTAACTTTGGCAGCTACGGAACTGCCGCCTTCATGAGCGAGCGGGAAGCAAAGGCCTACTTCGACATCACCTCGCCGGCACAGACGGATCTTGATATTCTCGGAATGATGAAGAACGGGAAGGTCATCACGCTCCCACACGATACCAGGCTCAATCAAAGCCTCGCCGTCTGTGGCGCCCCAGGCACAGGCAAGTCCCGCAGCATTTCCCGCAATCTGATTTTACAGGCGGCCAAGCGTGGAGAATCGGTGATCATCACAGATACCAAGTCGGAGCTCTATGAGTCCACGAGCGAGTTCCTGAGGGAGCAGGGCTATACCGTCCGGGTATTCAATCTCATCGAGATGGAGCACAGTGATTCCTGGAACTGTCTTAGTGAGGTTGGCGGAAGTGAGATTATGGCCCAGACCTTCTGTGACATTGTTCTGAGCAACACGAGCGGTGATTCCCGGGATGCCTTCTGGTATAATGCAGAACTCAACCTGCTAAAAGCTTTGGTCCTTTATGTCTCATTGGAAATGCCACCTGAGAAGCGAAACCTGGGGCAAGTTTATGAGATGCTTACCTCTGAGAATGAACGTAGCCTTACTCGTATTATGAACAATGTCAAGAGAGAGCATGCAAACGCCTTTACCGGTGAAATGATGCCCCCATCGCCAGCCTTCGCCCCCTTCTCCATCTTCATGCAGGCCAATGAGACGGTGCGCACCAGCGTAATCATCGGACTGGGCAGCAAGCTTCAGGTGATGCAGGCGCAGCTGGTGCGCAGCATTACGTCCTACGACGAGATCGACTTGGAGCTGCCCGGGAAGCAGAAATGTGCGTACTATTGCATCATATCCGACCAGGACAGCACATTCGAGTTTTTGAGTTCGCTATTCTTCAGTTTCCTCTTCATACGCCTTATTCGTTACGCCGACGCATACGGGAAGAGCGGGGTTCTGGACACCAAGGTCAAATTCATCTTGGATGAGTTTCCAAACGCCTGCTCCATTTTGGATTTCACAAAGAAATGCAGCACAATTCGTTCCCGAGGAGTATCTGTGGCAGTCTTTTTCCAGAATATCGGTCAAATGCGGAACCGTTACCCAGATGACCAATGGCAAGAGATTTTGGGATCCTGCGATACCACAGTTTTCCTCGGCTGTACCGATATGCTCACCGCGAATTATTTCAGCGAACGTCTTGGCACGGCATCGGTAGAGGTCGAAAGTGAAGCGCGTGAACTCAATACAATGCACATCACAAATTACACACCTCAATATCGGAAGACGAACTCCCTTGGTAGGCGTCCACTGCTAACACCTGACGAAGTACAGCGCCTTCAGCCAGATGAAGAACTGATTTTCGTGCGTGGTCAAAAAGTGCTGCGAGCACAGCGCTTCGATTACTCGAAGCATCCTGACTATAAAAAACTGAAAAGTTCCAAAGCAATCCTTCATGAACCCGACTGGAAAAAAGCCAGTCGGGTTTCTTCATCTAAACCATCCTCTAAAGTCATTTCCGCTGACTCTGCGCCAAAGAAGCCCGGGACAAAGCCGGAAGGTTCACCACCCCCCTCTGAGCCGAGAGCAGTCGATCCGCCGATTGGCCGCAGTGTCAACTTAAATGAAGTTCTCAAAGAAAGGAAGGGATAGCACATGCCCCCTAGAAAAAAGATTGTGGAATCCGAGCAGACTCCCGAGCAGGAGTCCATGGTGAACCGAGCGCCTCCTACCGGCACATCTCCCCGTTCCCGTGTCAATAGCAACGACATTCTGGAACTCAATGATCAAGAGCGTGGTATCACACCCGAGGATAGTGAGGACGTCAAATGGAACTTTCTCTCTGGCGCCCTTCACACCCATAAAATCCTTACTGGCGTGGTCAGTGGTATTGAAACCCTGGAGAATGGCAATATCGTGTGCGCCGTTGATTTCGAGGGTATCCGCATTCTGGTCCCTGGTAATGAGATGTTCATGGATAGTTGGCCGGAAGGCACTGCTCCGCCCATCCGCTTCCAGATCCGTCTCAATCGTATGTTGGGTGCCACCATCGATATCATGCTGGCCGGCGTTGACTTCGTCAATCGTGCAGCAGTCGGAAGCCGGCGTGCTGCACTGAAGCAGCGGCAGGCACGATACTACGCCACGAACCGCGTCAAAGTCGGTAGCCGAATCGCTTGCCGTGTGATTGGTGTTGGGAACAACCGAATCACCGTTGAGGCAATTGGAGTGGATGCCGAGATTCCTGCAAGCAGCCTTTCCTGGCAGTGGTTCTCAGATGTGAGCGACCTGTATGCTGCCGGTGACCTGGTCGTTGCGAAGGTGATGGAGGTTGGGCAGGATGAAGAGACCGGTGCCTACACTGTTTCTCTCTCGGTCAAGGCCGCAAGTGAAAATCCTGACCTGCCCGTACTGAAGAAACTGGTTCCCGGCAGCAATTACTATGGCGTAGTCACTGGGGTCCGAGAACGAGTTATCTTCATTCGACTCCAAACCGGAGCCAATGCAAAGACCATGACCTATCGTACCAAGGAAATTCCCGCCAAATTGGACACTGTCAGTTTCCTTGTCCGTAGCGTGGATATGGAGCAAGGCATGGCCTTCGGCCTGGTAACTCGCATTATCAAGAAGCACTCCAGATTGAGGTGATGACCATGCAGGGCCCAACCAACAGAAACCTCCAGCATTGCCGCGAGGTGATCCGCGCTTGCCTCAATATTGTGGAAGAGCGAGGGGACACTTATGTTGCCATCCATAGGGATGCGGATATTGAATGCGTCATTATCGTATCTATGATCCGCACGCAGCCGATTTTGTCCGTCATTGTGGCGGACAAAATCCTGTTTGCGGCTGGAAACGAGCAGGATATGTACCGCACAGCCAATGAGCTCAACAGCGAATCCTTAACCGGCTGGCACAGCTTAGTCCTTACAGACAACAGCATCATCTATATGTACCGTCAGTGTCTTTGGACTACGGCATCACTGGATCCCGACTCTCTCACGGAGGTCTTGTGCGACTGCATCACAGAGTACAAGTACGGACGCGAGCATCTGGTACAGCGCAATCTGACATAACATCCATATCAATTAAGAAAGGAAATTCTATGTTATGAGAAAATCTTTTATGGCCTTGATCCTGGCCATTACGCTCTGCCTCGGTCTTGGAGTGAGTGCCAGTGCCGCCAACTATGTTGCTGATGACATCACCTACCAGAACCTCAATGGCCAGCAACTCGCAATCAAGGTCTATACACTCCTGCCCGAACAGAATCCGGAGGATCTGGTAGAAGAGGACTTCGAGTACGACGGCTACCATTATGCCTACAGCAGTACAACCAAGGAGGAGCAGACTTACAGCGAAGAAAACCTCCACACAGAGACCGTCACTGTGACGACCTCGTCAAAAAATATGGAGGAAATCCTGGCTGAACTGAAGCCGACCATCGACTACGATGACGGCGTTGCCTCTGGCACTTTGGCTCTGGACCACAGCACCATCCAAACAGAGGTAGCAGGCTATAAAGATAGCAGCTATGTGGTGACGGCGACGAAGAACTACACAGGCCTTGATCGAAATGATACCAGCTATATCGACAAAACCGTAGTAAAAGACGGCCGCACACTGAGCCTTTCCAATGTCACTTGGTCTGTTGAGAGCACAGCACTGGTCGGCGATGAATTGGTTCCTGCCACCTATGCGGCAGTTGCCGCTTATAGTGGTACAGCCTACAGCAAAACAGCCACCGGCTATATCACCACTGCTGATTATGTAGGCACAGTCCGCACATCTGGAATCTCCAGTATCAAATACACCGTCACATACTTAGGCACGGAAATCATTGTAGAACCTGAAGGCCCCACGCCTCAGGTTCTCGCAGTTGGAATCTTCGCTGCTGTTCTGCTTGCTGCGGCAGCCGTGTTGTTGATTTCCATGCTACTGCGTAAAAACTGTACGGTGTATGCCGCAACCGGAAAGGGTAACGAGTACGAAAAATGCGGCAGGCTCCTTCTCCGAGCGAAGCGTCCTGAACTGCGAATCGACAGCCTAAAGAATATGCCCGAAGGCGTAATCGCGATTGAAATAGATGAGGCGATTGCAAAGAAGCTGTTCGGTCGGACGATCAATATCCGTTACTTCAGCGAGACCTTCAACCATACTGTCGGTACTGTAAATGGTGCCTACTGGTTCAAGGTGGATGTGGGTTCCGCGCCCGATGACGAGGAGGAGCAGTCATGAGAAGAACACTGACACTATGCCTTGCCCTGGGCCTTACTCTGGGCCTATCCATCAGTGCAAGTGCAGCAGACTATGAGTTCAGCACCACTGATAAGACTGGCTACTACGACAGCACCAACTACGAAGATCTGTATGACAGCAGCTATAACTACGGCGGTGTCAATCAGGTCGATTACGATATCCCTGAAATCCAATACGGACTTGCCCAGGATTTCCTGGAATCCTCCCTGAACAATCCCTATCTGGATAGCAGCACACAGTACGGTCTCTCTGGATCCAGCGGCAGCTATCCAGAACTCGACTACGGCAGTGCCATCCTCCCCGGAGGCGGCTCTATCGATATTGAGTATCAGCCTACTGTTACCATTGCCCAACTTCTTCAGCCTGATGGTAGCATCGGTACAGTATCGATTGCCCGCGTTGGCCTCTACGCCAAAGTCTATGAGGATACGACGAACAGTTCTATGGCAAAGGGGGCAGGCCACTATGCCGGCAGCAGTTGCTGGAGTGGAAATGTTGGGCTGTTCGGCCACAACAGAGGCCGTGGTGTGGACCACTTTGCTGAGCTGAAGGATGTCAGGGTTGGGGACATCGTGACCTACAAGACGAACCAGGGCACCCGTTCCTATGAAGTCAAGGTCGTGTCTAAAATCTCCAGCACCGACTACTCTTATCTCAACGAGATGGGTGACAACCGCATCACACTCATCACCTGTATCAAGAACCAGCCCTCTCTGCGTCTGTGTGTTCAGGCGGTAGAGATCCGATAAAGCATTTTGGAGGAACCATATCATGAACAAGAAATCCCGCAGCCGCGAACAGCGCACCAAGCGTGGATCTGCCTCGAAGCAGATCGCAGTCAGAATCATGATCAACCAGTCCGAGTTCGAGCGCATGAAAGCACTGGAGCGCGAACACGTCACTACCCGCGAAGAAATCTTTCTGCGCGGACTCCAATGCTGCAATCATCGGTAAAAACCGGCTGACATCCTCATAGAGGGGGCTGGAATACTGTCTATGAGGTGATTTGTATGAAGGGAAAACTCAATTTCATCGTTGGCCTGCTGCTGGGCGTCTTCCTGGTCGCCGGCACCGGAGCTGCTGCCGCCGTCGTGGAAACTGTAACGGCAACACTCAATCAGGCGCCAATCTATGTAGATGACACCCGTGTCGAGTTGACTGCCTATAACATCGGCGGCTACAACTACTTTAAGCTCCGTGACATAGCGGAACTGGTGGATTTTGGTGTCGAGTGGAATCAGGAAACGGCAGCCATCCAGATTGATACGACCGCCGGCTATCAAAATGGCGGGCTCACCACCAATCATGATCCGGTTCCTGGCACCGCACGCTATGTACCCAAGGCGGGTGATAAGATCACTTGCCAGGACGGGTACATCTATGAGATCACGGATGTGAGCAGGTACAATAACAGTATGTTTGCTACGGAGGAGACGTCGGCCTTGCCCGCGCCGACCTGCGACTGGAACCTGCTTCCCAATCCGGAACTGCCGGCAAATGAGGCCCGGCACTTCACCTCTGGTGGTCGTCAATATCTTTTCATGCGTAATCTCTATGAGACCAGGCGCATGCAGTACACGCTCTACAATGCTATCGGTGCCAACCCCCAGACCTGGCAGAACGAGAAACCGGTAACGCGGGCGGATGGCAGCCCCCTGGTACGGGTGTATCTGTCGATCCCCAACGATGTGAACGCCTACAGTTTCTGGCCATGGCGCTCCGAACAAATCACTGAACTGTTCAATTCCTGTCCCCCAGGGGACTACTACTTCGAGTCATGGGATGTCTTCTGTGATGGTGCATTCCGGTACACGGAGTACTATGTCTATGTGAAATAACCATATGCAACCCTCGAAAGCGATGTGCCAAATGGCACATCGCTTTTTTTATTCTCATCTGACTAGGAAGGAGGTGATTTCCACACCTCCTTCCGCCTATTTACGGAGGAATGACCATGAAAACACGCATCATCTCCGCACTTCTTGTACTTGTCATGCTCCTTGGGATGTTCCCTACCGCAGCATTCGCTGCTGACAGTGTGGAGGAAGCACTCGGTGAGATCGACATCTATAACGGCGGAGTCACTATGAACTACCTGTCCATCAATGGACGGAATCGAGAACTCATCTACACCTACTACAGTTACATTGATCGCAATGGTAAGACCCTCGAGATCCCCGCATACTGCGTCAATCCGGTGCGCCTTGTTCCTTGACAATCTGCGTAGAAATGCGCAATAAAACAAGGCAGATTATGAAAGAATAATCTGAACTCTGTATCTGAATCGGCGGGGGAAGTTCCCGCCTGACCCGGTGTGACGGGTTACAAAAGCTCTGAGTCTCCGACGTGCCCATCGCAGTGCTATGTGGTGGGTACGAAGCTCGGTAAAGTGCGGAGGTGATATCTGAGATGGTATCACGCCGCTAGAGGCTATAAAGCAGTCACGCCTAGTATGTCAAACAGACCGACAAACTCCCGACCTAACAGCTCGTAAACGCAAGGGTGATTATACAGCCACCCGCCCCCATGTGGGGTGCTGTCGCAGCTCAATACCTTGGGATTGTAGTGGGCCGCAGAAAACCAGGAATGGTCGAATGTCGCTGGCAAAGTCACACCAGCCAGTGATGACAGCCGGGCCATAGGGAGAGGCTAAAACTGCCATGAAAAGCTAGGATGCAGGGAACAAGGGAACCACGGACGGCACACCGGCCATCAGGACGGCGTAAGTTGGTTAGCACACCAGCCGCATGAGCAGGAAATGGCTCATAAATCCGTGGGACAGCAGCCCGTAGTAGTGAAGAAGCCCCTGTAATGGGGGTGGAGCGAAGGGGCATAGTCTGTACAGGGAACATGGAACCAGTCTGTCGAGGAAGCCGTAGGCGAACCTGACTAAAACCATAGCGCCAAATCTTGTTTCAAACAGGAGGTGGTGGCCATGGCACAACAATTCGACTACCCAAAATCTGAAACAGACCTGCGTGTTATACTTGACGCACTTTATAAGTCGGCCAGAACGGCGCGCGAGGCAGGAAACCGCCCCGCATTCAAAGGACTGGTCGAGTTGATGTCTGCACAGGCAACGATTATCACAGCCATCCATAACATCAAATCCAACAAGGGAAGCAAGACGCCAGGTATTGACCACAAAACCATGCAGAAGGGATATCTACAAAAACCGACAGCATGGGTAATCCAAGATATCCAGGCCGCTTTCCGGCATTATGAACCACAAAAAATACGCCGGAAGTATATTGATAAACCGGGAAAGGCAGAAAAGCGTCCGTTGGGAATCCCTACGATACGGGATAGAATCGTTCAGGAATGCGTCCGGATTGTGCTGGAGCCCATTCTGGAAGCACAATTCTTTGAACACTCCTATGGATTCCGACCGATGCGCGATACCCATCAGGCGCTTGCCCGCGTAACTGACCTGGTATTCCGAACGGGGTATTTCTGGATTGTCGAAGGAGATATCAGCAAATGCTTTGACAGGCTCGACCACAATGTCCTGATAAAACGGCTCTATCACATGGGCATCAAGGACAGACGGGTACTGCAAATAATCAAGGCAATGATGAAAGCTGGTATTATCGGAGAATGTGAAGTCAATGAGAAGGGCGTACAGCAGGGCGGGGTACTCTCACCTCTGCTGGCAAACGTCAGCCTGGACATTCTTGACCAATGGATAACCAGCCAATGGGAACAGAAGAAAACCAGATTCCCTTACAAAGACTGGAAAGGTAAGTCGGAGGGGCTCCGTAAGGGCAGCCGCTTGATACCCGGCTACCTCGTCCGCTATGCCGACGACTTTGTAATCATTACAGATAGTCGAGAGCATGCCCAGAGTTGGAAGGAACGGCTACAGCAGTATCTTCAGGCGGAACTGAAACTCGAACTATCCCCGGAGAAAACGCTGATAACCGACCTGCGTAAGCAGTACATCCATTTCCTTGGATATGAATACAAGGTGGTCAAAGGCAAAGGATTAAAAGGTTACATTCCACGTACGCTTCCTGACCGAAATCGGCTGAAGCGAAAGGTGGATGCCATTGCAAAAGAAACAAAGAATATTCCGTACAACTACAGCCGAGAACAGGTCATTCTTGCAATTAACCGGATTAACAGCGAAATAAGAGGGCTTATCAACTACTACTCCAATTGCACTTGGGTCAATATTGCCATGAAAAAGTATGCCCATTGGCTTCAGAGCATCGCTATGCACCGTCTGAAGCAATATAAGGGCAAATGGATACCCGCAAAAGAGACCCGAAACTTGCCCCGTATACATGAGAAGTACAAGCAGAAAATACCCTCTATTCAATACCGGGATTTCTATATTGGAATGACCTCACTTTCTTTTTGCAAATGGGAAAAGCCAGCGGTAAAGCACCACGAGGAAACCCCATATACAGAGCGCGGCCGGCAACTGTACTTCAGGCGGACAAAGAAGAAACGGCAAAATGCCCGCCTGGATCACATGTACAGTAGCAGTACAGCTCAACTCGTGGCACAGGGACGATGGAAAAGGAACTTCAACTTCGAGTTCTATATGAATCGGGCCTATGCCCTGAACCGGGACAGGCTGAAATGCAGGGTATGCGGCGGATGGCTGATATCCAGCGCCCCATATGCCCACCATATTGACCCCAACCTACCGCTGGACAAGGTGAACAAAGTAAGTAACCTGGCGTCCATGCACAGAGAATGCCAACAGGCAATCCTGAATCCAAATGCTGATATCACACAATTCGACTCCAAGGCACGCAGAAAAATCGAAGAATTTAGGAAAAATCTGGTTTCCCATGCCAAAACAACTGTATAGATGGAGCGCCGTGTGCGGTGAAAGTCGCATGCACGGTGTGAAGCGGGGGAAAATCCACCCTGACTGCTGCATTCAAATGGATGCAGTAAAAGAGGTGGATTACCTATCGCTATAACATTTACGGTGTTCCCCAGTCTGTTCCGAAAGGCGAGAGCATCAAGTATATCGCTAAGGAGCGGGGCAGTGACCCGAAGGTTGTGGGAATCGTAGCCAACGGATATCCCACCCGTGGACTAAAAGAACTTGGCCTTGAGAACAAATACCACGCCTATTATGCGACCAAGATGGCTTTATGGTGCTATCTGTTATCCAATTGGGACATTAACAATCTCAAGGTCAATCCCTCTCTGACCGGTGTGGAACTCCAGCGTGCCCAACAGATTTTGGCGGCAGCAAAAGATATCTACCGCAGAGGCACTTCATGGACGAAGGTACTCACACCCGGCATCGTATCTGAAGTCGATCAGGATGTTGCGTACCCAGTCACCGTGAACGGCCAGAATTACTATCAGCAGATCTTTACGGTCACTTCGGAAACATGGGTATGTGACTATACCATCAATGTCGCCTTTTCTGATCCGTCTGCGGTTCCTGCTGGAACCAAAATCGTTGATATGAATAACCGCGAGATCAGCCAGATTACCACGGCGAATAACGGGAATGGATACGCCGGGAAGTTTAAGGTTTTATATCCGGCAGAGTCCATTGATGGGGAATCTGGAAGCGTTCAACTGTCCTTTAAGACCCATGTCTACAAGTATGGCGTCTACTACGCCGCCTGCGCTGAGACAGACGAGTATGGGAAACTTCAGAACTACATGGTTGATACGGATCCCACGATCCCGCTGAATCTGACCGCTTACAGTAACTATACCAGTGAACCTGATGGGGATCCGATGGAAACCAGCCTCAAGATTATCAAACTGGAGTCCGGAACAGAAATCCCGCTGCGAGGTGCAGTCTTCGAGGTCGTGGACCCGGAAGGTGCAACCGTTGGCACTTTTGCAACCAATTCCAGAGGTGAAATTGTCATCCCCCTCACGATGGCAGGCAACTATACAGTTTACGAGCGCACCGCGCCCCAAGGATACCTGCTGAGCGAAGAGCCAGCAAAGAATGTCAGTATCGTCTACGGTGAGCAGTCAACACTGACCTTCGAAAATGACCCATATGGCACTTTGGAAGTCCGTAAATATTCCAATACTGGTATGGCGTTGGCTGGTGCAGTCATCCAGATCGAGCACATTGAGTCCGGCGCAACTTACACGGAGGAGACCGGATCCGCCGGCGTGGCCATATTCGACGAACTTCCGCCTGGTGCATATCGAATTGTTGAGATTGAAAGTCCGGATGGTTATCTAAAAGACGAAACGGTCTATACCAAGACAGTTATCTCCGGCGACACTGTCAGCATTCCCATCGTGAACAAAGAGAAGCCTGGCCTTCGTATTCTGAAATATGACAGCAAGACCCAGAAGGCACTGCCCGACATCACTTTTGAGGTATTCAAAGATGGGCAGTCTATCGGCCAGTATAAGACAGACCAGTTCGGTGAGATTCTCCTGACTGACTTGGAGCCAGGCACCTACCTGGTCAAAGAGGTCGCAACAGACGAATCCCATATCATCAATTCCACCCCGCAGCAAATTGAGCTGGAGGGCGGGGATGGCATTCTTCAGCTCATCTTCTTCAATGCACAGAAACCAGGCATCCACCTGATAAAGCTGGATGCCACCAGCCTTAAACCACTCCCTAACGCAACGTTCCGTATTGAGCAGGTTGGCGGCACATTTTCCAAGGAATATGTGACTGACGAAAATGGCGAGATAGACCTGACCAATCTGGAGCCTGGGGCATACCTGGTCACGGAACTGGCCGCACCGGATGGCTTCCTCATTGATGACGCCACCCGAGTGATCCAGATCAATGGCAATGAGAATGCGGAGTTCGTATTCACCAACACAAGGCGGCCGGCCTTCCGCCTGGTCAAGTTGGACAGTTTCACTGGCAATGGACTCGGCGGCGCCACGTTCCGAATTGCACGCATTGCGGATGGCACTCGTTACCTCGACCGTGTGACGGACGCCAACGGGGAGATCAACATCTCCGACCTGGAGCCCGGCATTTATTCCGTCCGTGAAACTAAGGCACCGGAAGGGTTCGTGATTGATCCAACAGAGTATCATGTCGAGCTTTTCCCAGGCCAGGTGAGCGAGCTGGTAGTCTCCAACGATCGTAAACCCAACCTGGAGATCATCAAAACAGATGCGGTAACTGGTGCTCCGCTGGAAGGTGTCACATTTACCGTAAAGAAGGTAGATTCCTCCACACTCACCACTGTGAAGTCGGATGCAGATGGCAGAGCACTCATCGAGAAGCTGGATCCCGGCGTATATGAGGTCTGGGAGCAGTCTGTACCGGACAACTATCTCATTAACAAGGAGCATCAGCTTATCACCCTAGTGCCGAATCGCACGGCCACCGTCCGCTTCCAGAACTACCCCAAGCCTGGCCTGACCATTCTGAAGATCGATTCGATCACTGGCGATGTTATTAAGGGCGCCAAATTCCAGGTCACCTATGCAAGCAATGACACATTTGAAGGCGAAATCAATGATCTGGGTACCTACTATACGGATGAGGCCGGCCAAATCAAGTTGGACAACCTTCGTGACGGCTGGTACCGAGTCACTGAATTAGAGCCGGCATCCGGATATGCAATCAAAGAGCCGGCAACCCAGGAGTGCTATATCAAGGCCGGCACGCAGAAAACCCTCACCTTTGAGAATACACCGCTCAGCGCCATTGTAATCAAGAAGGTAGATGCAGATACCGGTGCTCCCTTGGAAGGTGCATGGTTCCGCATCCGATTCTTGGGTGGAACGAGCGGCACTGGCGGCACCATCATTGCGGAACGTCAGACCAGTTCCAATGGCACCATCGTGCTCACTGGCTTGAAGGCCGGAACCTATGTAATCGAGGAGATTTCGGCGCCGGACGGGTATGTCATCAACGACAGCGCCCAGACCGTTTATCTGAGTGGAGAGGATCAGGATGTCATCACCGTTGTCTTTGGGAATGACAAAATGGGATCCCTACTCATCACGAAAAAGGATGCGGTAACGGGGGCTCCTATCTCTGATGTCGAATTCCTCGTGACAAACAGCGACGGCGGTGTCATTGGCAACTCCAACGGGAAATTCGTTACCGACAGTGCGGGCACCATCCGCATTGACGGCTTGGAGCCTGGAACGACGGTCGTTGTCAAGGAGACAAGAGCTAAGGATGGCTATCTGCTTGATGACACGCCTCAAACCATCAAGATCAAGGCAAATGAGACCATGACCCTTGAGTTCCGAAACCAGCCGCTGGGGGGCCTCATTATCCATAAACTCGATTCAGCCAGCAAGAAGCCGCTGGAAGGCGCTCAGTTCAAAATCACCTATGCCGATGGTTCCTTTGTGGATGCCGAGGGTGGAAAACTGAGCAGCAACGGGCTATATACGACCGATAAGAATGGCCAAATCATCATCAGCGGCATTACCGGCACACTCGTCGTGACCGAGGTACAGGCTCCGGACGGCTATCTCATCGACGAGAGCACCCGCAGCCAGACCGTGGTGGTCCGAGCAGATGATACCCAGACGTTGACCTTCTACAACACGCCCTCTGGCGGCCTCCAGATCATCAAGACCGATGAAGATACCGGCGCCCGCATCAAGGGTGTGAAATTCGAGGTGCGAAAGATGAATGGCGAGATCATCGGCACCTATACCACAGATCGTAACGGTGTTATCTCGCTGCCCGAGGCCGAGAGCGGCTGGTACCAGGTGACCGAACTCAAAGCGGCTGATGGATACCAGCTGGATGATACCCCCGCTTATATCTGTGTGAAGGATGGAGAGATAGCTACTCTGGAGATCACCAACCAGCGTATGTCCTCGATTATGATCCACAAGATCGACGCAGATACCCGAAAAGGCATTTATGGCGTCAAGTTCATTCTGTACGATGCCGGCAAGAACCCTGTGGGCGAATATGAGACCGACCAGGACGGGTACATCTTGATTGATGACGAACTGATTCCCGGCAAGTATTATCTGCGTGAACTGGAGACCGCTGAAGGGTACATCCTGGACGAGCAGTACAAGACCGTCTATGTAAAGCGCGGCCACTGCGCGCAGATTACCTGGGAGAATACAGCTATCACTGGCCAAATCCAGGTGCGGAAATATGCGGAAGAGGCCAGTGCCGTCACAGGAACACCTGCCGGCGCTGCACTGAAAGGTGCTGTCTATGAGATCACGCAGGCACGATCCGGCATGGTCGTCGGCTACATCACCACAGACGCCCACGGTGTCGCAGCTTCCGATCCGCTGCCCCTGGGCCGCTACTATGTGACTGAGGTGTCCGCGCCTGCGTACTATCAGCTCAACAGCGAGAGGATGGAGGCAGAGATCGAGTATCCCGGCCAAATCATCAGGCTCAGTCAGTACGATAAGCCTGCCAAGCTGGGTGTGACCATCAAGAAGACCGGCAATCATGAGGTACAGCCTGGTACGACCATGCGGTATGATTTCTCTGGCATTGCCAATACCTCGAATGTAGCACTCAACAATTTCTACTGGCATGACCGGCTTCCCACCGACGCCACCAATGCTATGAGCCTCACGACAGGCACCTACAATCAGCGTCTGTACTACCGAATCACCTTCAAGACGAATGTAAACGACTACCGTGTGCTCGCCAGCAACTTGCTGACCACAAACAACTATTCTGTCAGGCTGAGCGCTGCCGCTCTTGGCCTGGTGCAAGGTGAATATGTTACGGATGTCCGATTTGAGTTTGGAACTGTCGCCAGCGGATTCGCTTCCGTTACCAAACCCAGCATTCAGGTCCAGGTCAAGGGAACTGTTCCCAACGGCTATCAGATCGTCAACCGAAGCGATGTTGGTGGCCAGTATCTCAATGAATGGCAAACGGCCATGAGCAACTGGGTCACCATCGTGCGCAGATTCCAGCCAATCACGCCTCTGCCCAAGACGGGGTATTAAGATCACACCCATGTGGGTATGCCTGGGACCATGGCACATTCGCCATGGTCCCAGTTCCATATCAAGAAGAAATCACCAAACGGATAGGACGGGCATGTAGCCCGTCCGGAAAGGAGCATAACAATGCGCAACTTCATCAATGTGGGAGGTATCTACCTCAACCTGGACCATGTCAAGGTCATCATTGACCACGAGGATGGCACCTGCACAGTCATCACCGATGACGGCGAGCGGTACACCAATATCGACTACAATGGCCTGGACTTCCAGGGCACCAACGTCATCCGGTCCGTGTTCCCATGCACAGGCATCTCCGCCCGTATGGAGCGGGATGGTCAGGAGTCGTATCCGCCTGTTCGCTACTTGTGCCTCATGGAGTCTGGCGATCTGCTGCCCATGAACCTGCTGATCGACTGCCATGACGAGCGATTTGCGCCCGACATGGAGTACAAGGGCCTGATCATCAAAGAGTAAATTCCAAACTGGGCAGGATACGGTCCAAACAAATCTGGGGGGCAGACTCGCCATGAGTCTGCCCCCCTCTTTTTCCATATTGAGCCGAATTGCTGCGTTAGAAGAGATCGAAGATCAGGTGGAATGGATCAATCGTCTCAGCTGAGCAGTAGAACTTGCCTGTGGCGGGAATCAAATTGCCGTCCGTATCAACCACATGATCAGGTTCTTCAAGCGGGAATATCTTTGTACCAGCCTTCGCGACAATGACAGGCTCATGTATCTCAGGATCCACAATGAAATCATTGCCCTTTCTGTGGACCTTCACTGCCACACGCGGCGCCTCCAGTGTTCTCACTTTGAACCGAATATCCCGTTTCATTTATTCCACCATCCTTCCTGCTGCCGACTTGGGCAGTTTCAAATCTATCATCATGAACAAAGGAGCATCAACATGCAACAGCGAGTAAAGAGCCAAGTGGATCAGATGGTCCAGTCAGTACAGAAGAATCAATTCCAGAATCCATCTGGCCACGCACATATGGTCCGAGAGCTTACACGGAATATCCTGCGAGTTACCGCGAAAGATCATCTTGCCCGCTTTACATTTAACGCCAGCGAAGCGCGACTGATCAGCGACGCCGCCTATCTCCACGATGTAGGAAAACTCCTTACGCCCCTGAGTATCCTCAATAAGCGCGGCGGACTCACGGCCCAGGAGCGTGAGAAATTGAACCTCCATACAGTGGATGGCGCCATGCTCATCTATTTTCATCCCCAGTTTCACAGTCCATTCATGCAGAAGTATGCCTACGAGATTGCCCTACATCATCATGAGCGGATCGACGGGCGTGGGTATCCCGACGGCCTCCAGGGCTCTGAACTAATGCCCTGGACGCAGATCGTCTCGCTGGCGGATGTCTATGTGGCGCTGACGGAGGATCGTCCATACCGAAGTGCCTATCAGAAGGAGCAGGCATGGTCGCTGATTACACAGGGCGCTTGCGGCGCTTTTGATGAAAAGCTGCTTCGATGCGTGGAGCGGCACATGTGATCCCGATAATCAGGTGTGGTGGCATCACTTCTTCACGAAGAGATAGCTGTATTTTCGCATCTGCTCCCGGATCACCGTCTCCGCACGCCGGAGCGTCTGGACATCGTAGAGTTCATCCAAACCTTGGAGCAGCTCCGGGATGTCACTGGCAGTCAAGAAAAAGCGCAAGTCGCTGCCGTAGAGCATAGTGGCAGCCTCTGCCTGTTCACCGAAGTCCGGGCTGAATGGTTTGGCCTTGACTCTTTGGATGCAGACATACACGTCTGCATCCAAGGGATAGTCATTCAAATCAGACAGGAGCGACAGGCCGTGATCGAAGATGGGGCACAGACGGAAATTACCAGTTTCCTCATTGCGAATGACAGCCAGGTTATTGGTGTGCCGATCCTCATTGAGAAGAAATGCATCCAACTCTATGATCGTGCTGAGGTACCGGCCGAATCCACAGAGCCCGGTGACTCGCTCCACAAAATCGACGGTGTAGCGGATCCGTTCTTCAATCGTCTCCAACTTTCCTACTGCCTGTGCCATACCTACGCCCTGATAGGCTCGATGCAGCCGTTCCAGTGGGATCAATGTCTCAGCATGCTGCCGGAAGTTACGGCTGGAGCATCCAGGCATTACTTTCAACTCTGTCTGGACCTCGATTGGCTCATAGAGAACAAAGTTGTTCAGTGAAGACCTGGCAAGCATCCGGGACACTACGATTTCCGCCAAGCTCTCATAACCCATGTGGTCCGCTTTATACCAGATGTTGTCCACCAGCCATTTGGGCTGATCCCCTTTCGAGGTGTGACCAGCTCGCTCCACCTGGCGTGCGGTATCCAGTTCAATGCGGCGCATTCCGCTGCACCTCCTTCGGATAAGTTCGGAAGGTCAAATACATCTCATCCTCTGCCGTCCGGCCGCCGGTGGCCTCCGCAATCTCCAGAGGATCATAGCCGCCCATGAGTCCCAGGCCCTGCACGATCTGCTTGGCATAACCGCGACTCTTGGGAAAGCATCTGCTCTCCAAAAAGAGTTCAAAATCCGACCAGGTGGGCACCTCATTGACCCCGAATGCCCGGTGAAGCAAATCATCTGTCCGATTCTGAATTGCAATCTGTTCCTGTCCAAAATCCACATAGATTACCGTACAGGTCTTCTTTCCCAGCCGGAAATCAATGCGCATCGTATAGTCCTTGCTGGGCCGTTCATTGATATACTGACTGACGACTGGCCGACTTACCCCAAAATGCTCGGCAATCTGCGATACCGTTGCACCTTCCTGCCGCATGGTATCGATCTCATCCAAATCTGCTTTGGAAAGCACCCGTTTACGCCCTGCATTCCGTTTCTTCCACTGAGTAGCCAGCGCACGGATCTTCCCTGCATCCGCAGTCCCAAATATCTCCTCACACAATGCCTTGTAATCAACCTCAGCCATCACGTCGCCCTCCTCTCATATGTAAATATTTTAATTTATTTACATACATTATATGCGGAGATGATGTTGTTGTCAATGGATAGATTCACTTCTTGATAGGAAGCATGTCCTATGATAAACTGGGTGAAATAGGAACCCCATGTGTGGGAAACACGGGAGGACTACCGTAATGAGATACACAGCTAATGATCTTCGCGCCTTGGATTCTGCACTTACAACCAAATGCGTAGAAGACCTCAAGAAACTGGCGAGAAACTACTATGTCCAAGGCAGTGCCAAAATGCGTAAGCAGGAATTGATCGGTGAAGTTGGCCGGGCCCTGGTGGAACCCGGTCGCATGGAGGAGCTCATCTATGTCATGAATGATGGCATGTGGCGGGATTTCCAGAAGATGTGCGTCACCGGGATCTGCCCGCCAACGGAACTGGAGCTAAACAGCATCAATGGCCTTCTCGACTTGGCCTACATCTTTCCCACTTATGAGAACAAGCGGCTGACCATGTTGGTTATGCCTCATGAGATCCAAGCTGTGTATCACAGACTGTGCGATGGTGGCATCCACGAGCGGAAGGAACGGTACGATCTGCTGAATCACTATGCCAGGGCCACAACCAATCTCTATGGGGCACTTCCTCTAGATGAGTTTGTGGAAATCTTCAACATCCAGAATGCGCAGAAAACTGATCTGGAAGAGACAGTTTCCGTGCTGCTCAAGTATTCTGTGGTGCAAAAGCTCTATTGTATCTGGCATGGGCTGCTGATGGTCAGCGACTTTGCTGAGGACGATTTTGAGGGTGTGACGGACCTGCTGGATCGCACCGAAGGCAAAACGAGGTACATACCAGACAAGGAAGAGCTGCTTCGATACGCCAATTGGAACTACTATGAGCGGACACCAGAGGTAGTGGCCCTAGAGGATTTTATCGTGAAGGAAGCGCATTTGCCTATCCTTATGGCTAAACAGGTGGTCACGGATTTGTACTTTGTGATTGCTTCCGAAAGCAGTGTGTCTGAGGTCTTCAACGCGCTGGATGACCATCATATCAAACTGCATGAGTCACAGGTGCAGCCGTTTTTGGATCGATATACAGCTATGGCAAATACGACCCGGCTCTGGTCGAATAAGGGCCACACGCCCGACGAACTCTTCTGTCAATCGATGCCAGAACGAGGGAATGCGAAGCGAATGAAGATCGGTCGCAATGAGCCCTGTCCCTGTGGTAGTGGGAAAAAATATAAAAACTGCTGCGGACGATAGTCCTAATAGCAGCGTGACCTGCGAAGGAGGGAAACTATGCGTAAGGCGAAAAAGATAGGAATCCTGATTTCCGTCATCTTAGTCATAGCAGCTGTACTGGGTGGTACCTACTATATGCAATCGTGGCCACTGCGCTTCCGAGGCGAGTTCGACCAGTTCTTTGGGAAAGGGAATTGGGAATTGATCTCCTCGGAAGCAGAAATCAGTCGAATGTACAAGGTCTACTACCACGCTAGCGACCCGCTTTATTCCAGTGAAAGAAAAGGAACCTATCATAACTGGAATATCGGTTTTACCAACCGGGATGGCGAAAAAGAGGCCTGGACGATCACCGACCACACTCTGAAGATTAACCATGATCGTAGAGATTGGTTTGACCCCATGCGGTACTCCACGAGACAAGCTCTCACCCTGGAACTCATGGATATCTCATTTGCTGTGGCAGCTGCGGAGGTAAGTGGTGATGTACTGGAAGCCGTCCTGCCACTTGCAGAGGCAGAGTGTCTGGAAGTGGATATCTCCTATCATGACGGTAACCCACCTCCTGAATTCTATGACCAGCTGGCGCGGGAACCATGGTTTACCGCCAACGAAGTCAGTGTCCAGGATTATCTGGATACCGACCTCTACGACTTCTACATCAAGATCCATGCACATGACTACCGTGTGGAGAAGTTGACACCCCAGGAGCAGCAGCATCTCATGGATAGCCTCAAGACCATTGAGCAATCACTGAAGGATACCTATGGAGACGATGTCGCCTATGAGATCTACCTGGGTGAGGGTATTCGTGCGGAGTCAGCCGCAGCAAGTACCTGATGCAGAGTGTGACACTCGCTATGGACCCTCAGCAAAATCCAATCGACGTCTAATATTGAAAATGGCGGAGCCCACTCAAACGGGCTCCGCCATTTTTCATTTATAGGTGTGTCACTCTTTCTCCGAGAGGATTTCGTCAAGAATGTGCTGATACTCGGGTAACTGATCCAGGAAGGGGCGTATCCATACCCTCAGTTCTCGGAGCTCTAATGCGGTCGCTTCTGTATAATCCACACAGTGACCTTCCTGCTCCATAAAATCATAGCATAGATTTGTGAAAAGCTCATGAAGCAGCATTTCAGCGCACTCCAATTGTATGACCTCGGCATCATCTATCACCTCAGCTGACGGCATGGCAATGAGAAGATAACCAAATTTATCCGAATGCACAACATCATAAAGCGGGCAGGATTGGATATAGGGCTCCATGATCTTCAGTACGCGTTCCAACTCGGCAAGGTTACGATCCTCTGACTTTTCACTCATATAGATGCCTCCTCAATATTATCATGTCCTCCCATTTACGAAACATATACACGATGGCAAGACACTAGCATTGTATATGATTCAGTTCAATTCCTCATGGAATCGCTCACATAGCGCTTCAATGTCATCCCGGCGGCTCAGAGCAGAGATCCACTCTTCTGGGATTGCACTCAGTCCATAGTAGAGGCCGGCCAGGCCACCAGTGACGGCGCCAACCGTATCCGTGTCTTCGCCCAAATTCACTGCCTGAAGGACACAACTTCTGAAACTATTGGTGTGCAGCAGACACCACAGCGAAGATACCAGGGTGTCGAGTACATACCCACTGCCTCGAATTGAGCCCATGGGAAGTTCCTTCAGCGTGTGGATTGTGATGTTTTGAAATTCCGGGAGGAACACAGCTAGTTCCTGCCGTCTTGCATAAATGGCTTTGGCCTTCTCTGAGCCATTGTAGATCGCCATTTCCAAATTGTTGCCTCTCAGAATTTCGTTGCAGATGGAACAGTATATCCCGCAAGATATTAAGCTGATAGGATGCCCATGCGTGATGCGTGAAGTGTTATGTATGATCTCATACGCATCCATCTCATCGTTCCAGCACGGGCCCATTGTCTCATGCAGGTATAGTGCAAGCGGCATAATGCGCATTAGAGATCCGTTGCCGTTATCCCATTGCCCATCGCCGCCACACTCCAGGGCAGGAACATGATGCGCGTACTTGACCAGTGCCTCTCGTGTGGCTCGCCCCATGTCAAACACCTCGCCATGTGGCGTCCAGTACCCATCATCCGCCCAACACAGATAGGTAGAGGCCATATCTCCGTAATCCAACCCGTGGGTGAGGCTCTCCATCAGGCACAGTGTCATGGAACTGTCGTCAGACCATGTGCCGGCAGGTTGATCATGGGTCCCATACTCCCGCATCCCAGTTACCGGACATGCGGTCAGTTCTTCTCTGTTCATAAATTCTACGGGCACGCCGAGCGCATCCCCAACTACGACGCCAAGGATGGCCCCCTTGACTGTATTGATATCCATTCCATAATCCCTCTTTCACTTGTCCGCTTCTTTATCGGAACGCTCATAGAGCTTCGCGACCGACCGGATATGGGCTGCCATTTCTGCAACAACTTTATCGGGACCGATAATCTCCGCAGATGTCCCAAATCCAGTAACCCATGCAAAGAACTGCGGGCTTACCACAATATCGGCGCTGACTGTGAAATGAGTATCACCATCCCGGATGATCATGACTTCACGCCCCAGACGATCCAGTACAGCGCCGACAAGGTGATTCTCAAAGCGCAGCTTGACCCTCTCCTCCTCACCGGAAAACATGCCAAAGACTTTTCGGGCGTACATCGCCATGTCGAGCGACTCGAAGGCCTCCTTGCCGTCACGAGCCTGTTCAATGACAGAGATCTCCGTCATCTTATCGACCCGGTAGTGCTTAATGATTCCCGCCTCGCTGTCATATGCGACCATATAGTAGTTCTCGTCATCCCAAGTCAGCGCATAGGGACTTACCACATAGAATGCGCCGTCCTTGCGGAAGTGGCGTGTTTTTTCGATGGTGTACTCAAAGTACTTGAACTGGATCTTCTTATTCTGTGAGATGCCGTTATGAATCTCATCGACATTGAAGTAGATCGACTCATTCATGGTCTTGATCCGGTTCTTCACATAGACCTGGCGCTGAAGCAGCTGTGCCTCGTGGATACTGGCCAGCTTCTCGATTTTGCGAATCAGAGTCGCGGTCTTCTTATGTGTGATGAACTTCGAGGACTGGACACTATCCACCAACAGCTTCAACTCGGGCAACTCAAAACTGCGCTCTGCAACAAAGTACCCCTGAAATCGGCCCGCCTCCACATGAACGATGTCCAGACCAAATACCCGCAGCGCCTCCAAGTCGTCATAGACACTCTTACGCTCCGCACTGATCCCCTGGGCATCCAGGTATTCTACGATTTGCTTCATTGTAACCGGATGATCCTCATCTGAGTTCTGAAGCAGGTAGTTCATGATATACAGCGGCTTCAGCTTCTGGTACGGCGACCTCGCCATTCCAAACTCCCCCTCTCGACAGCTTATGCTGGGAAACGAATGCGCTTTGGAAAACTACATGATTAGTTCTGGAACGGGGCATCCCAAGGTTGGGCATACTTTTCAATCCACTCTTTGTCCTTGTCGCCATATGCACTGTAACCGGTATATATTTTCCAATGTTCACCGTCAGCGTATTCAACAATTCTGATGAAAAAATAGTACGAATACTGTGGTGCAACGGAATTGTGATATTCGACCCCTTCATCCGTCAATCGACATGAATAGGTGTAAGACTTCGTACCGTCATTTTCATAAACGTACGAGGCATCCGATGCATAGTATTCAAAGAAATCAGTTGGCAGGTAAGTGGTAACTATATCAGCCGCGCGTTCAACACTCATATCTGCTGCGAGTTCTTTATCGAAGATATTGATTTCAATTGTTCCCACATACTCCTGGTTTGTAGAGTGTTGTGTCATATACAGCACGATATCGTCGTCATAAACGGTTTGAAGGTTTCTTTCCATGGAAGCCTTCTTTGGTATATCTGTTACTGCGACTCTGCTGTCACCAATGCTGTCGTAGAAGGCTTGTGCCTCTGCGTAGCTATCATAAATGCGGGGGTGATTTTCAAAAGAAATCAGATCTGCTACAGCATACTCCGTAATGGTGCCAGAGGTCTGATTGCCATCAACGGAATCCCCACCGCCACCGATAATTGAGACGATAAAAGAAATTGCCAATAAAAGAAAAATGAGAGCAAAGAGCACCTTTACAACTGTCCATAGGCATCCATTCTTGTTTTTCTTCGGCAAACGAATCTTGGAACATTCTTGACGAATCGTATCACAGTATGCAAGTTGCTCTGAAGTCAAAGCAACTTGATGATTTTTATACACATCATTTCCGGCAGCCAGTTCTTTCTGAATGTAGCTGATAAACCCAGCGGCATATGCAATGATTGCTGGATCCATGGCTATATTCTTCGCTGTCCTACCAGACTGTAGAACGAAACTCTGCTTGTCCAGAATTTTAACAGCGGACACTTTCTCTATGGAAAAATCAAAAGAGTCATCTTTGCCAACGAACACGACCCTCTTATTGGTAATAATTAAGTCACCATAGTTGTGATCGCGAACTGTTCCTCGAATGGGCTTACCGCCAGAACTCCCTGTACGTATGGAGACGCCTTTTGCTACTCGGAAACTTACACCGGCAGACTTTCCTGTATAACCAACCACTTGGTTTTTGTCTTTGAAGGTCTGAGCAGGCGCTGCATAAATAATGCATTCGCCCGGCTGTGTGAAAAAACCAGAGTAGTGTATGATGGGCATACCGACATTGATTTCATAAGGTGTAATGTCAGCATAAGGATTTGCGGAATTAGCAGCTGCTATCTTTTGCAACGTCTCTTTTGATATGTCCATATCTATACCCTCCTCGTGAATGCTATCTTATATGCCTTATACTATCCCCTATGCAGTCCTATAATCAGTACTCTATCACACTTATCGTATTGCTTCAACCGCCCTAAACAGGGCGGTTGATTTCTTTTTCTCCCATTTATTTTATGAACTTTTTGTAAACTTTTCTGAAAACCCTCAAAAACCCCCATTTTGAGCTCCAAAAACCCCGAAATTCGGGGTGGCGACGGGAGATAAGAGGGTAAGCGATGGGAGGAAGAAGAATAGAGACAGAAAAAGATTGGAGGTCATGAAATGAAACGAAAGAAAGAGAAGCGGACGCAGCCAGTCCGTTGCCCGTATTGCGGGGCAATCGCCGACCTGCGGCCGGCATCGGAGATCTACGGCGATGAAAGTGCTGCGGGTGAACTGTATGTATGCCGCAACTTCCCCAGCTGCGAGTCCTATGTCCGGGCGTGTCCGGGGACAAAGCAGCCCATGGGTCCGCTGGCCAATGGGGATCTGCGGCATCTTCGGATCGTCGCCCATCGGAGCTTTGATCAGATTTGGAAGACCGGGGTGATGTCCCGTCAGCAGGCTTATCGATGGATGGCTGATTTCTTCTGCATTCCCCTCCGCGATGCCCACATTGGCCACTTCAATGAGTATCGCTGTGAACAGTTAATCCAAAAATGTGAGGGCGTGCTGCAACGAAATGCACGCGCCAGCTGAAGGAGGTTATGAAGATGATGAATATCATGACAGATTACCAGCGCGACTTGGTTTTGGAACATCTGGATCTGGTCACTCAAGTCATCCGGAAACGCATTAAGGTGAACGGTAGTGTGATGCTCACCTTTGATGATTTCTACTCTGTTGGCTGCGAGGCGCTCTGCCACGCTGCCATGCGGTACACACCAGCCAGGGGTGAGTTCTCTCCTTTTGCCGCTGTACTTATTTACAACGCGATAATCGACTACTGTCGGAAACATAACAGGTTGATGAATACTCATTCCGATCTCCCCACCGAACCAGACAATGAATCCATTTCTCTGCGGCACTTCAGTGTGGACTACGATATCGATTCCGAAATCACCTGTACTCAGATTGCAGAAGTGGTCTCTGGATGTAAGGCGCGATACACAGGTATCGCCAAGCGTGGGATAGAGGCTCTGGAACTAAAATGTCTGGGCTACAGTAGTCGGGAAATTGCAGAGCACTATGGGACCACTGTGAATAATGTCAACGCTTGGATATCCAGAGCACGTATGAAGCTGATGCAGGAACCGACACTCATTGCCGCTCTCAACTGATTTGTTGTTCCAAGAACATCCATGGCGTATAAGGGAATAGAACGATAAAGTGGGAGGGGTATTGATGATTACCTTTTATGCTGCCATTGGCTGCTATCGTGTGAAGGTAGAGAACGGAAAGAAAAGCGTATACATTCAGAAACTTGGGAAGTATCACCCAATCTCCATTCCGGAATTTGCAATCTGGAGCAGTTTGCTCTGGGAGGTGATGACCTACGATGAACTGAAGAAGGCATACACTGCTGTCATGAGTTATCAGTCAAGCCCGGCACCGGACTTTGACCAGATGCTGTCCATGCTTATCAAACGGCGTCTGATCATCTCCGGTATCGGTTATACCGGCGTTGATGCCCTCTATCGGATGCTGGCAGATGCCTTTGTGGTTCCATACCGGATCGCCCCACCCAAAAAGGCCTGGTGTATCTTGCGACTTTTGGCCAAGGGTAAACTCCCTGTTACCGATGTCCTAACGGCAGCCCGGTCGCGCAAACTGACTGATACCGAGCATAGGATCCTCAGCCTCATTGAGCAGACACCTCTAAGCACAGCGGAGCTGGTCAGGTGCTTTGACCGAAACATCACAGATGTAAGCACATCCGAGAAAGTGATCGCCGGCATCTATGCCGACAATACATCCACACAGAAGCATATTGCCAACGAAGAGTTCCACTCTACCAATACCAATCCGGTGCTGGAGGCAGTGTCGAATCTCTACCTTGGGCGGCAAGTCATTCTGGAAATCCCCTGTTGAGTCCTCATCTGTTTGATATGCCGGCTTGCAAATGCACATAATGTGTAATATAATAGTCGTGCAAAGGAGGCCTGCATAATGGATACGAATATGACTTTTCGCATGGATTCTGAGGTGAAGGCTCAGATGTCCACGATCTGTAATCAGCTTGGGATGACAACTTCCACTGCGTTCAACATCTTCGCCAACGCATTTGTGCGGGCGAAGGGGATGCCATTTCCTGTAACTGTACAGGAACAATCTACGTCTCTGTCACGAGAGAAGATGCTGGCGGATACAGAGCAGTTATTGGCAGAGTTTGCGGATGACTACAAGAGGATGGCTGAATGATCTGGATTGACGTGGAGGATATCATCCTCATTCACAGTAAAATCATTCAGAAGAGCGGTGGAATTGACGGGCTACGCGATCGCAGCTGTTTAGAATCCGCAGTAGCGGCACCAATGCAGTCCTTTGGCGGTCAAGACCTTTTCCCCTCCGATGTGGAAAAGATCGCCCGTCTGGGCTATGGCCTGGCTACCAACCATGCTTTCCTTGATGGCAATAAGCGGATTGGTGCCATGATGGTACAACTTCTTTTGAAGTGGAATGGATACTACTTAGAGCTGGTGTCCGGTGAGTTGGCTGATATGTTTATCGCGGTTGCTGACGATCGAGCCACTGAAAAGGAGTTGCTCAATTGGATCCGCACACACCTAAAGTGAAAACCAAAACATGAGGAAGAGGACGGCTACCGCCTTCTTCCTTTTTTATGTCATGAATGAGGAGGAGTATTATGAAACAGATTCCAATTCCGATTCAAAGGACTTTATTGAAAACTACCCTGATGAGCTGTGGGATTATGGCATTTGGACTGATTTGGGGTATTGTCAGCCGGGATCACAGTTTCCTATGCCTGACGGCTGCTGTGGGTGTCTTAGGTGGGTTAAAGATTTGGGGCTTGTATCGGATCGTCCAACAGCATCATTATGAGGTTCTTGAAGGAATCGTGTGCTCAGATGGGAAAGTTCCACTGAGAAATCGGCATCTCTTGGTCCTTACAGATATGGCGCAACACGAACACAGAATCATGATATCCGGAAAGAACACACTCACGCCCGGCGCCACATACCGCCTATATATCGGCGGTACGGATGACCAGGTCACACTTGCCTCATTGCCTGACCAACTCATACCCGCACGGACTCTGCTCGGATATGATATCCTCGACTGAACTGCAAGTAGATTTTGGTATTATAGAGGTTGCGCTTGGCTCATGCTATGCTTACTGTGTTCTTACTAGAAAATGTCTTCTCCAGTTGGAGTTTTGATTAAGCAGTGAGCCTTTGAGCAAGTGACTCAAGGCGCTTTGCAGCTTAGTGTGGTTGGGGCAGCGGCCGTCCAACTTCACATGGCTGCTTTTTATTTGACCAAATCACCGGTTTTGGTGTTTGGAATATATATCTGGCTAAGACCAGAAGAAAGGAATGTCGATCATGTCAAACGCAACAATCAATCTCATCGGGCGAGTCGTCAATGAACCGGAGATGCGGGAGGGCAAGGATCAGCGTAAATTCGTAACCTTCAGACTAGCTGTGAACAACCAGTTTGGAGCATCTGAGAACGCTGCATTCTACAACTGTACCGGCAACGAGTTTATTGCCAATCGCGTCAGCAAGGCCGGCCTGAAGAAGGGGCGCCTCATCCACGTGGCGGGTTCCTTCAATCCCCGCGAATACCAGACGAAGAATGGCGATATCCGCATTTCGCTGGATGTCGGACTCTTCGACTGGGGTTACATCGGGGGCAAGCCGAAAGGCGAAGATGACTCAGAGGTGCCTGCTCCGAGTAATCGGCCCAAAGGCACGGTTCATCCGGAGAGTACCATTGGCGACGAAGACGATTTGCCGCTGTGACGGAACAACAGAACATATAAGGCGGGACTGCGAGTTTGAGAGTACTTGCAGTCCCGCTTTTTCTGTTTTCCAGACAAATTGAATATGGAAAGGATGATGGTTCTATGGCGTTTATTCGTCGAATAAAGCTGTTTACTCTCTTCAAATACCTGGTGGCACCCACCATGATGCTGAGTGCGATATTCAAATTCCCGGCACTCCATTGGCTTGCGGTCGCATCTGTCCTCTTCTGGTTGTTTATTTTGTCATTCCATGGTGTTGACAACTCAATCCAATGGATGCGACACAGGAGGGCGATCCACCCAAAGGCATCTGAACCACCACCATCGCAGTCCAGGGCGGCTATCCAAGAGGTACCTGTCAATCAGTCGGCATCGCAGGCCACGCAGAGTGATTTGTTCCTGATCCGCCAGGTGAACTATCGGATCACGGAACAGCTCAAAGCCAGTTACCCGATGGTTTCCTGGCTTTGGCTGAAACGGCCAGAGGCAGCGGAATTATGCCAGGGCGGGCGCTTTCGAATTCGGACAACAAATACCGACCCATTTAATTTCGGGGAAGTGGTGTTGTCTTCTGAAGGCAGGCTCACCATCACTATGCTACAAGCCATCCCTCTGAAGGATGCGGCAGAGATGGAACTGGCATCCAAAGACGATCTGGCCCAAGAGGATCTTTTGGAACGTATGGATGTGAAGGCGTGGTATCAGACTCAGGGCGAGAGCATTCTCTGTCAGATGATCGATGACTTGAATACCCAGGGCCATAAACGGCTCCTTGTCAAGGACAATGGGGAAGTTGTCATCGAGATCGCCGGCCAGGAGGAATCTGTGGAGCTCCTGAAGGATTTCCCGCCCAGGATGGTTTGGGATGACTTCTGTCATCTTCTGAACGAGGATGAGATCACCGCTTCCATCCAAACGGAAGGGCTGCTGCTCACATGGTAATGCACATATTGGAGGTCAAAGAACTATGGCAAGAGGAAAACTGTTTGAATCGTGGACATTTAAGTTGACATTGCCGGAACCATTCGATGATCCGAAATACTCCGGAATGCACGACACCGGTTTGTCCCGCTATAACTGTGCCGGGCGCCTCAGGAAAGCCACTTTACACGCGCCATCGCTCCGCGCTCTGCTAGCGTATGCAAATCTCGTTTTGGCTTCCGAAAAGGGCCAGAACACAGATGGGCTTGGCGCCATCGGGCACCAGGATAAAAACTTCAGGATTGCGGAATACCATTCAGCCAACAAGACCGACTGCGTTGTGTTCAACCCCAATACGGGAAAGTTTATCGCCAGTCAGTTTGAGGATGGAAGCGACACCCCGAAAGCCTACACGGTGGGCCCAGGGAATGGATCTGGCTCCGCGCTCTTTTTCTGCCTGATGCCCGTTCTCGAACAAGAGGAAGAGTTCCAAGATAACTTCGCTGTTTTCAAGGATTCTATGCAGAACGGTTGGCCGGATATGGATATCGCATTTGACTGTGCATTACGGCTTTGCGACAACATCTACCGCCGGATCGAGTCGGCCACGCAGGTTGGACAAGCTGGGGTTAAGCTGGCTGTTCCAACGACGGGAAACATTGCTGCGATCTCACCACTGGCACTGGATAAGGGAAGTTATTCCCCCACTGGCGCCACATACGGTGAGTTCGGCATTTTGAAGCTGGGATCCAGTCATGTTGTCACGACACCCACAGTAAACCTCAATGACTTTGCTGGGAAATACGTGCTGAAGCAGCGGCAACTGACTGCCCGCGAAGAGGCAATGGTACCCAAATTGCCTGACTGGTATGTAATCCCACATGAGGTCGTGCGCGTGTGTGAACACGCGAAGATGACCACTCAGTCGAGTCAGCCAATGCGGAATTTCCTGCTTCGTGGCCCTGCTGGAACCGGCAAGACGATGGGAGCACAGGCCATAGCAGCAGGACTTCATCTCCCGTATACACTCATGACTTGCAGTGCAAATACGGAGATCTCCGATCTGATTGGCCAGTTCATACCCGACACGAGTGGGATAGCAGAACAGAGCAATGCCGGCGGCGAACTCCCGAGGATCTCGGACATCATCATGCATCCACCTTCTGTCTATGAGGAACTCACTGGTGTCTATGATGACATGAAGACGGAAGATGATGTACTGGCCAAACTCATTGAGATCGCAGTGGGGCGCCTGGCTCAAAAAGAAGAGCAGCACGGGCAGCGGATCCGCTATGTGGATACGCCACTTTTAGAGGCGATTCGGCATGGATACTTGGTTGAAATCCAGGAACCTTCCTGCATCGCCAATCCTGGCGTGCTGGTGGGCCTTAACTCACTCCTGGATAACTGCCAGGCCATTACGCTTCCCACTGGCGAGCGGGTGGAACGGCATCCAGACACGGTCATCATTGTAACAACCAACTCCGATTACGCGGGGTGTAAGGATGTCAACCAGAGCGTTATTTCCAGAATGGATCTGATCTACGACATTGAGACACCGGACATCGCCACTATGGTCAAACGTGTGATGAATGTCACAGGTTACACCGACGAACAGGAGACGACGAAGATGGCTCTTGTTGTACAGGACATCGCATCACGTTGTCGGCAGACGATGATCACCGACGGCAGCTGCGGTATGCGTGAGTTAAAAGCCTGGGTTCTCTCTACCATGATTACAAAGGACCCGTATGAATCGGCACTTTCGACCATCATCGCTTCCGCCTCTGCGGATCCGGAGAATCGGGCGGATTTGATCACGACCTGCTTAGAGAAACAGTATATGAGATGAATTGTGAGGTGTGAAAGGTATGAAATACGACGAAATGATTTGCTTCCGATGCGCTGTTGCAGTTGCAGTCTCCTGCTTGGAAGATGAACGGCCACAGGGGGATGCTGCCACACCACAAAGTGTCGCGGCGTACATCTCACATGTGCTGGATATCGTGTTTGCGTATTCCGGCATCGAGACCTGCGTCATCCCTATGGTCTACCCGTCCTGCTGCAAGGTGCCTCTGATCATCCGACTCTATGGTATGGGTGATCGGCTCCTATGGTACCACCAGAACGCAAACTCCGCAGAACTTGCGGATGAGCTGGAGGGTGCGCTCCACGACCTGATCCAAGAAGTCGTGTGTGTCAGTGCTTGAGGGGGTGTCAGCTGATGCGAGCATCCCATCGAGAGATTCGGAAACGGATCCTGGAGCGAAAAAGCCAAATCAGCGATGAAGAATTCTTCACATCGCGAGCGTACCGGGGATACATGACCGACATCACAGAGTCAGCAACTAAGAGATACCGCAGGCCAATTTCTGTCGCGATTGTGGCGGATCAGGAAGATCAAACGATCGCATACACAAGCCCAATGGGGATCTGGCTCAATGTGAGCAATCACATCACAGAGAGTATGCCGACACGCGAATTGAAGTCGATTAGTTTGGAAGGCCTGGATGGTCATGAGATCGGCCACAATCTCTATACAGACAGGCGCGTGTGGGAGCGATACTTCACACAGCTTTTGCGTGGCAAGTTCTATCCGAGCCTGCCAAAAATCCTCGACGGCACACAGCAACTCTATGCTGAAGAGATCCAAAAGGCACTTCTGGACGAACTGGATGATGTGCCGCTCACAGCTATTTTTCAAACCGCAAAGACCTTGGAAAATATTCTGGAGGATGGCTATGTGGATGCTAGAATGACCGCTGCGTTTCCAGGCCGGTTCGCACGCGGCATTGCACTCAATAACGTGCGCTATTCCGAAACGGTTCCAGATCTTCAGTATATGGTCGATCAGAAATACTATGACCACAGTATTCTCCTGAATCTCCTGATCCAGTATGTCCGTGTGGGAGAGGTGAATAACCTCTCCCAGTATCAAGGTGAATTCATGGACAAGCTGCTGGAGTTTATCCCGGTAGTGGATGAGTGTATCCGGGACGAGGATGCACGATCCCGCTGCTTTGCAGTGACGACAATCCTCATTGGGATGTGGCCGTTCCTGCAACGATGCTTCGATGCCTTGCGGCAAATGCAGCAGGATGCGAAGCAGCAGCGCGGGCCGCAGCAGTCAAATCTGGCAGGTGCGGGTGGTAATTCCACGGCACTGGCCAGCGCCAGCGGCGAAGAGGATGAAGATGAGGACGACGGTGCCGGCGGGAGTGCTGGCGGCAGTGTCGGTTCTGAATCTGAGGATTCAGATGATGGATCTGAGGAAGAAGATGCACAAGCAGCGATTCAGGCTGTGGTAGCAGCACTAGCCGGGCAACTTCCCCAAATGCCGAATATGCCGGAGGGACAGAGCAGCCCCATCCCATCTAATGGGATATTTCAACCGGGCGAAGATCTCTCAAAACAGTTGGTGGAAGAGGCAACCAGAGTCCTTGCTGAAGAGACCGCCAGAATCGCTTCCCATGTCTCCCAAATAGAGGGGCAGGGTGATGAAGGCTCCGTATCCTACAACTCCGGATATACCGGGAGCGGGTACAGTCATGCAGCAAGCGATACGGAGCGCATGCTTGAAGAAATGGCAGAAGCACAGGTCTACGAGGCGATGGAAGAGGAACTGTCGGAGGAACTTCAGTGTGAAGCGAACAGCATCTCCTATGGTAACGCACATCGTGGCGTCCATGTAGTCATCAATCGCATGGCCCACATTGACCAGGAATTGATTGATGCCTACAACACAGTGGCTCCAGACCTCCTACAACTCTCAAAGCGCCTTCAGCGCAGCGTCAAGCCTATCCTGCAAGACAAGCGTCAAGGTGGCAAGCAGACGGGGTTACTGGTCGGGAAACGCCTCAATCAGCATGCCCTGTATCGCGACGATGGCCGAATTTTCTGTAACAGCCGCCTGCCAACAGAGCCTATCAACTTGGCAGTTGCACTGTTGGTGGACGAGTCGGGCAGTATGTGTGGCAGTGATCGGATCACCAGAGCCAGAGCGACGGCAATCGTTGTCCACGACTTCTGCTCGCAGTTAGGCGTTCCGGTGATGATCATGGGACATACAGCTGATTGCGGGACGGTAGACATCTACTCCTATGCGGACTTTGACTCCGTGGATCGAAATGACCGCTACCGTTTGATGGACATGAGCGCTCGATGTTGCAATCGGGATGGTGCCGCCCTCCGCTTTGTTGCGGAGAAACTGCACAAGTACCCGGCAGAGGTCAAAATGCTCATCATCATCTCTGACGGCCAGCCTAATGATGACGGATACAGCGGGAGTGCAGCCGAAGCTGACCTTCGCGGTATCAAACTGGAGTATAGCCGTCGCGGGGTGCAGATCTTCGCAGCGGCCATTGGAACAGATCGGGATCGGATCGAGCGCATCTATGGGAATGGGTATCTGGATATCTCAGACCTAAACCAACTCCCAATTATGCTCACGCAACTGATTGCGCGGAATCTGCCCAAATAAGTGGTGTTGACTTGGAGGGGAGCTGAATGGCTCTCCTCCTGTCATATTCAAATGAAAGTGCGACCCGAACCGGTCGCCGAACAAGAGGAGGTACAACTGACATGAAGCGAAAGAAGAAGCGAGCCAGCACAAAGATCTGCGATCCAGCAGCCTGCCATCACTGCACCTACATCGGCGAAGGCGATTTCATGTGCGATAATCACCCGGATGAAGCAGTCGTGCTTGTCATCAGCGATTGGGATCCAACAGAGTATTTCCTGCATTGCGCCCAGACCATCTCCACTTCTGCGAAAAAGGAGGTGGCGAAGGTATGAGGACTGTTCATGACAGGAGCTGTCAGGCTCCCGATTGGGAACTCTGGGTGCGGAAAGGGTTCGCCAAGGAATCCGTTCACTCTCTTCGGTTTTCCTATCAGTTTACTGAGGAGGACCGCAAGCTAGAAGCACAGCTGCTCGAAGGCAAAGAAGATGCTGAGCGTGAGCGCATTCAACGCAACATCGTAAATGAGCGTAATAGCTTCATGCATCATCTGATGTCCAACATCGCCGACAACTTCATCTGCATCAATTTCGAGTCCGACAGGGACGACAACACTTTGTTTGACAGTGTCATGTGGGAACTATACTTCTGGTGCAATCAGTTTCAGGATATGCCCGGCCGAAGAGACTACTCCTACTTTACGCTCACCTTCAACCGTGAGCATCCGGCAGAATGGAAGATGGCGTTGTGTAAACGAGTTGTGGCCTATGTGGAGATGATTTGCCAGAACTGTCCGAACCTGGAACTGACAATCCAGTACGAGACTTGGTTTGACGCAGAGAATATCCACAAGGAAATCCTCAGGATTGGTGACCAAGTGGTGAACAGGAGATGCTCCTACCACGGCATGGAAGGAAAGCTGACCTGGAACGGGGAGTACATGCTGTTCAAAAAGCGATACGCCAAGATGAAGGCATACAGAGTCAGCGATGTCCATGTGCTCCAAATCTATTGGCAGCTCTATCCATCGCAGCGAGAGGAGTTGGATTTGGCATCCTGCAACAGCCCTACCCAATTTGAGGAGCAGAACAATAAGAAAGGGGATGCGGTGCGTGTCTGAAGACAAGCGGTACTTTAGGATCGGCGAGATCATGGGAGAGGCTGTGAAATTAGCCCGCCAGGATCCCAGGTTTGCAGCGGCAGAGCAAAACTGCGCGCTGGAGAACGACGGGATATGCATCACCACACGCTTTGATGAAGTACGCTTTTGTTCCTTCGATGTGATTGGCTACCCGGTATATGGAAGTTGCGAAGGGATCTATGGCGATATCTACTTCTACGGCGAGTGGATGCCTCAGCAAGAGATGGAACCGCTCCATTCCAAAGTGCGGGTATATGTGATGAAGACGCTGTCCACCAGTAAAGATGCGTATCTGGGCATGGGTGAACTGGTGAACTTGATCTGCTATTACGCAAATGAGTTCATCGCAACCCACTTGAATCGTTTCGACTGATGGGTTGGTAAGGAGGTACTATATGAATACGCGGATTCTTTATCTCTACCGAGATGCCGACAACTACAAGGTCCTCAACAGCTGTGTGGTGGAAGGCGAAGTCACTGAGGAGCAGAAGAAAACCATCCTCTCCACACTGGATGATGGCTGCTACTTCATCCCCGAAGTAGTGGGCCTCCCAGCAGAGCGGTTTGGGACTCATACAGAGTCGGATCATGTCTGGATGGAACTCTATGCAGATGGCTTCCAACTGGTGGCGACCGATGTCACGGTGGATCTGTCCATTGAGCAGGTCACTGCGGCATTTCAGAACGCTCAATGGAACGAGTCGGAGAACGAATTTTGTATGCCGCGATCGAAGGCATTTGGAATCATCGCCAAGCACATCTTCATCGCCTATAAGACATTCGGCGACGGGCAGAAGGTATTTGTGATTCTGGCAGATGACTTGGATGATGCGAAGAGAAAGGCGCTGGCGGTCTTTGGGTACCTGCCTGAAGCGTTCGACCAGGTCTATCATGGTCTCCCAAGCATCACCGTGTATCCGATCCAGGCCACTGACGATCCCCAAGTGTATCAGGCGTTCAACGTCCGATGAACAAATCAATGCGAGATTTGAAATGAAAGGTGGAAGTAAACATGGAAAACCGATGGATTCAAAACCAGATTGCAATTTATATGACCAACAAGAAACTGGTGGAATTCAACGACAAGCTCAAGCCAGCGCCAATCGAGTACTATGCCCATATCCATGCGCAGGGTGAGAAGGTAGGCGATGGCAGCCGACCGCGCTCCTGTATCGGTATGGTGCTCCAGGACTACTCCAATGGGACTGGAGAGAAGACCGTCAGGGTCATGGCCAATCTGTCTCCGGAATTTTTCCGCTATGCGCTTAGCCGTGTGCAGTTAGGCGTAGAGCATTTCGAATTCATGGAAGACAAGATCTTCGGGAAGCCGGATGAAAACGGCATGAGCTATGTGACAAAGGTGTCCATTAAACGAGCATCTGTGGATAAAACCGGGCGTCCCAGGAATTATCCCTGGTGTGTCATGGTGGAGAATGGACGGGGCATCAAGGAGACAACGCAGACTGGTGGTATCCACATGAAGAAGGGTTCCTATGTGAAAGGCCCCTCTGTCTTCGTGAATATCAACGACTACGACTTCTTCACGCTTATGGTTCAGACCTGCCGCTATATCGAAGCCTGGGAACTCACCAATGGGCCTAAGCAAATCCGTGAGGCGAAGCAACTCATTGCCGAACAGCAAGCGGCTCAAGCGAATGCCTGACACCACAGATGATGATTTGAATAGGAGGAATTGAATTATGCCAAATTGGGTGAAAAATATCGTGAAAATGCCCGGGATCGTCAATCTGCCTCTTTTCAGCGAGGAAGATGGTGCAACGGATTTTGATTTCAACAAGTTGATTCCGATGCCCGTCGAACTGAACATGGAGTCTGGTTCTATGACAGAGCGATTCATTGTCTACTTCCTGACGGAGCGGTGTACCATCCCAATCCAAGACCTGGATCCGATCAAGAAAGTACCCCTCAATAAACTGGTCACCAACATGCTCCACCCGACCGGCTGGCCGGAAAAGGTGGTTGACATGGTTCGGAAACAGATGTCCAGTGCGACTTGCGAAGAGCGAGATAAGGCCTATGAGACGGGACGGCAGTACGTCTCCAACTATGAGAAGTACAGCTTCCCTACATGGTATGAGTGGTGTATCCATAACTGGGGAACCAAGTGGAATGCATCTGATACCGTCATTCTCAACACGGATACGATCCTGTTCGATACCGCATGGAGCAATCCTGAGCCGGTCATTATGAAACTCGCTGAGATGTATCCGGATGCTGAAATTGAGCACTGGTGGGCAGACGAGAATATCGGATACAACACTGGCCACCGCGTTATTCGCAATGGTGAAGAGCAGGTGGAGTATTTCGACGGCGACCGGAATGCGTATGAGATCTATCAGATGTGTTGGGGCGAAAGTGATTGTGTGTATCTGGACGAAAATGACACCCTCCAATCGCGTGACTGCGATACCTGTGCTGGATGCAAATGATGCCGGATATGCACCGAAGTAAAACAAATTAAGCGGTCTTTGAGGGGGTAGCGCGTTTTGCTACCCCCTCACTATTTCAAATTTAGAAAGGATGTTTGGTGTGCATAGCAGAATTTTTCAAGTGAGCCAAGAACCCATTGCGCAGGAAGACCTGATGAATGAGTACAGCATTCCCGAGTACTTTCATAATGGGATCGCGGATTATGTTGCTGAGGTAAGTGACCAAGAGGCTGAGCTTGCCTACTTTATGGAGTCCGAAGCGGGAATCCTGGAGGCCGGCAAAGAGAAGCATACCTTCCTGCTTGCACCTCAGGGACGTGAGAACTATTTCCGGGACAATTACAAGCAGTTCAGGGAACTCTGCGCTCTGATGCTGACCGCTTCCCTGGGCGCCTTTATCGGAACGGAACCCGGTCCGGCGAATCAGCAGTTTTCCTATCTCATGTATAAGCTCAATGATTCGTATCGCGATCACTATGGCTATTACATCTTCGAGCGCGATGAACTGAAGCCCTTCTGCGATTGGCTGAGAGAGGCCAACGCGGAGGCAGTCTACTACCTGGGCAATGTGTTGGACTATCACTTTTAAGGCATCACAGACAGGAGAATCGGGTATACGGAACAGTCGAGTGACGCACAGGAAGTGCAGAGCGAAGGAGGCTGCTCCATGAGGCGAGATCGATTTAACGCGCCGATGACAGCAGCTGAGCGTAAATTTGCCGCAGAACACCATGATATCGTCTATAAGTACCTCAAGTTACGACGATTGCCCGTGGATGAGTGGTATGACATTGTAATTTTCCGATACTGCCGCAGTGTAAAACGCTGGTTCGCCATCCCGGAGCTTCGCAAGTATAACTTCGAGGTTATAGCGTTCTACGCAATGCGCTCAGCCGTTGGCCATGAATATGAACGGCGACGCCGGCGGCTCAGGACGGTCAGCTTGGATGATGTGATCCCGGGCACGAACGATCTCCGGTATGGAGACATCGTGACCTGCGACAACCAATTTTATTTGTAATGAAAGGAATTTGATCATGGGCTTGGATATTTGTGTTTACAAGGTGCAGAAACCGGACCCCTTTGAAAACAAAGTGTTCGACAAGGAAGAATTGCTCAATCAAGGTTACTGCCTTATCCCCCGGCCGGACGACTATGAAGATCTCATTCAGGAGCTCCGTCCGTACACGCAGGAAGTTCTTGTAAAGACCGCCTATCTCAATGTAGAAGCGGTTCGTAGGGATTATGGCCTTTCTGAGCAGGCCTACGCCTGTGAATGGTGCGGTGATGGACGAATTGGACTCTTAGATCCTGAATCCGAGGGTGGCAGGCACATCACGCTGACGCCGGAGGAGATCGCCGAGAAGTACACCGTACATGAGGACGAACGAACCCTGGTCTTCCGCCGTGAGGAAATCGCATACTGGCGCAAGCACTACGGTGTGCAGAGTTTTTTCTACGATGCCTTAGAGAATGTGGAAAACACCGGCTACTATCTCCTCGGCGAGGACGTGTTGAGGCAATTTAATGCAGCGTCTATCGAGAAGAGCTGGGATCCGCTGCCTGTGGTGGCACCTGACGATGATACTGCCCTGTTCTATTGGGAATGGTATTGAGTTTAGTACAAAGAAGGTTCTGCGAATGTTGGAAGGAGAACGGATATGAGCCTGACAACTCACGAATTAAAGCAACTGCCAAAACGAGTGCTAGAGGAGAAAATCTCTGCATTGTGGGATACGCATAAACGCGCCAATTCATACAGAGAGATGCAAATACGAGATGACATTGTGGATGCCATTATCGAAAAGAGGACGCAATTGATACTGGATGCAACAACCGTACAGGAGCTGAAGAGCATCTGCGCGGAACCCAACCCCCACTATAACGGGAACGAGTTCATTACATCCAAGTACTGTATTCCGGAGGAGGAGATGATCATGTGGTCCTGCACCTCTCTAAAGGCGCCGCTCAATGAAGCTGGCTTCAAGCGGTATATGCAGTTGTTCAAGGAGGTCTTCGGCTTTCTTCCATGGGAGGATGAATGAAATGATGACCCTATATGGAGTGGAACTGCTCAGACATATCTATGAAGCATACCTGGAGCGCTATCTGAAGTCACTGCAACGGGGCTATGATACGGATGGCAACCGCTACCACTGGCTTTATAGCGAGCTCCTCATTCGCGTTCAGACGCTACGGGAAGCGATGCTCTACCTGGATGCGTTGCCCCGGTTTCTAGATACTGCTGAGGATGATAAGGTACTTCAGTGTGTCTTTGAATACACCTCAAGGTTGTTTTCCCCTGAAAATATTGGCACATCAGATCGGGCGGAGGGTGAAGATCACCCGTTCTTTCATGACGGGAACCCGTATTGGAGAGAACTTCAGGAAGGTATGGACATATTCAATGACAGCGAGATCCTCAAAAATCGGCCGTTGCTCTATGTCTATGCTTGCGAACTGATTACCCGAGCGCTCCGACTCTATCTTCAGATCCGGGAAAGAAAGTATCATGCAATAGACCGCGAGAAATTCAATGACCTGATGCACATGCCAAAGACCACACTACCTGGAACAGCATAACACGCGTGTTTGAGGACCACCGGCAACAATAGACAAGACATTCATAAGTATACCGTTTGGGGAGGGGAATCTATTTCATGATAGAATCCCCTCCCCCTTTTTTGCAAAATCCAAATAGTCTTACAAATAGATAGATAGTCTTAGGACTGGTGGATTTGAATTGCCTCCCATGCATTTTATACTCCTAATAGAAAGATACTCTATCTATTAGGAGGTGTAAAGTTGGACGCAGCGAAGATAGGACAGCGGATCCAACAGACGCGGAAAGCGCGCGGTATGACGCAGTCTCAACTGGCAGCCAAGGTAGATATTTCAACCAAGTACATGAGTAATATCGAATGTGGCGACAAGGTTCCGAAGTTTGAAACCTTCGTTGCAATCGCCAACGCTCTTGAGGTTGACGCAAATACCTTACTCGTAGATGTGCTGACAGTATCATCCGTTATCATTAGTTCTGAAATTACGGAGAAACTGATGAAACTCTCTCCATTTGAGCAGCGCAAGGTAAAGCGGCTTGTCGATGTAATCATCGAAGACGCAGCCGGCGGCCATAAATGATATAGCATGATTCAATCCTTATGTATGAGATTGGGGAAGTCCGTTGTAGGACTTCCCCTTTTTTTGCTTCCCCATGCTTTTACACAAAATGCTCTCGTATTCGACAGGTTTCGCCAAAAGTTTTATTTCTACCCCATTATAATCTTACTTGTAGATAGATAGTCTATCTGATAGAATGATAAGGAGGATGGAAATTGGGCAGAATTCGTGCAGCGTGCATAGCCTTTCTGATCGAATACCACTGGTTCTGGATTATGCGATACAGGCGCCAGGGAGAATGGCTTCTGGAGCGCGGCGAGCCACTCTCTTCACTCAAACTCATCGACCTGACAAAGAAAATCGATCGGCACGGCATGAGGGCCTTCTATTGGGAAGATGCCTACAATTCTGCTGGGATGCTGTCCTGATAATAGGACAGCATCTTTTTTATAATCCGAGACAGATAGAAATATCCGCGGTATAACCACATCTTTTGATATGGAGGTGACTCAAATGATACTCATAGTCTGTCTTGACGATCAAAATGGCATGGCATTCAATCATCGCCGGCAAAGCCGGGATCGCCTCGTTATTGAGCGAATTGAGAACCTGGTGGCAGGCAAGAAGTTGTGGATGGCACCATATTCCCAAAAACTGTTTTCCATCGAGAATCTTGTGGTCAGTGCTGGATACCTCTCCGAAGCGGATGCTGCTGACTACTGCTTTGCAGAGCTGGATGATGTGAGGCCGTATGAGAATCAGGTTCAGAAGGTGATTGTATTCCGCTGGAACCGGCATTATCCGTCCGACGTGAGGTTCGGGATTGATTTATCCACCTGGCGTCTGGCAGCCGCAGAGGAATTCCCCGGCAGCTCACATGAAAAAATCACAATGGAGGTATATGAGAGATGAAGAAGAGTTGGATATCTGCGCTTCTTACGATAATGCTGGCGCTCTCCATGCTGACCGGCTGTGGTGGAGAACAGGCAACCTCAAGCCAGGACGATGATTCACCTCAGATCACAGGTACAATTTCCAGTGATACCCCGCTGATCTCCGATGATCCAGAAGAGATTCCACAACCCAGCGGCGAACCACTTGAAGACATTGATGCTCCTAAAGCACCGGCACCTAAAGAACCAGAGCAGATCACTTCCGGCACCAACAGTATGGCATTTTCGATGAGTGATGTGCCGGCCTACTCTGGAGCGGCCTATGCAGCAGTCAACAACAATGTGCCTTATTTTACATCCAGTGACCTCACAACATCTTCTTTCGAGTCCTATGGCTCGTTGGACCACTTGGGAAGGTGTAGCGTTGCCTATGCCTGTGTGGGACAGGATATCATGCCTACCGAGGAGCGTGGCAGCATTGGCCAGGTCAAGCCAACCGGATGGCACACCATAAAATACGATTGTGTAGATGGAAAGTACCTCTACAATCGCTGCCATCTTATCGGTTATCAGCTTTCCGGCGAGAATGCGAACGAGGAAAACCTGATCACCGGAACCCGGTATCTCAATATCGAAGGGATGCTTCCATTTGAGAATATGGTTGCAGACTATGTTCAGGAAACCAACAACCATGTACTCTATCGTGTTACTCCTATCTTTGAAGGTGATAATCTTCTGGCCGATGGCGTTTTGATGGAGGGATACTCTGTTGAAGATGAGGGTGATGACATCTGCTTCTGCGTCTTTGCCTACAATGTGCAGCCTGGTGTGACAATCAACTACGCCACTGGGGACAGTGCGCTGGACGGCTCCACCTCGGCATCTGAACCCTCAGCTCCGCCGGTCGTGCAGAAACCATCATCCGATACCCAGAACGGGGCATCAACTTCTGAGGCAGATTATGTCCTGAACAAAAATACGAAGAAGTTCCACCTGCCTTCTTGCTCCAGTGCAGATGACATTAAAGACTCAAACCGCGAAGACTATCATGGCACACGCGAGGATCTGATTGCCAGAGGCTATGATCCCTGCAAGCGTTGTAATCCCTAACGTCGATTCTGTAGGGTGATTACACAAAACAGAAATGTTTGATTGGAGTGAGCTTTATGGGCTTTTTTGATAACCCGTTCGGTGGCCTCTTCGATTTTAATAGAGATGGCGATACCGATATGTTTGAAGCAGGTCTTGGTTTTGCTGTCATGCAGGAACTCCTAGAGGAAGCGGAATATGAAGACGATGATGACGACTTCTCTCTCGATGACGACTATGACAGTTTGGAAATGAGTAAGCTCCAGGAGAAACTAAGTATACTCAATGATAAACTGCTGGATTTGGAGTTGGAGGAGCCAGACGACAACTTCAGCGAGGCACATGATCGCTGGGAGGAGCGCAGAGATAGTCTGGTTGAACAGATCGAAGAGATTGAGGAGCAGATGCTCGATCTGTAATAGAATCCCTTGGCAACTTGCAGTACTGATTATGGGACACCTCCTGCGGTATCTTGATACCAGAAGATGAAGGAGGTGCATCCCATGTATTATTACAGCAAAACCAGCAAGAGCCGGATCATTCACTCGGAGGAATGCAGATATCACCTGTCGATTAACCCTGAGCATCTGGGTACTTTCCAGACTCTTGCTGAGGCTCATGCGGCAGGCTATCGCATGTGTAAGGTCTGCAACCCCCTTGTAGCCCTTTTCCGGGCCGAGGAAGAGGCCATAATGGATATCTGTCTGGAAAAGGGCATATCGGTCAGTCTCCGCAGGAATTTCATTTCGATTTCCTCACCACGGAGTAAATGGAGAATCCTGGCCGATGATAACCGTAACCATACGAAACTCTATCACCACAACGACTTCGAGACAAAGCAGAGGGGCCCTGTAGCAGGATACCACGATCAGCATGTGAACTACGCCACAATTCAGGAGTATCTGGATTACATCATCGACCATGATTACTATCGAATGATGAATCCGCTGTATCCGGCACCACAACCGAAAGCCCCGCCGCAGAAGGGTACGAAACGGTACCGCAAGGCACAGGCCAGAGAGAAGCGGAAGGCGAAAAAGACAGCGGTTTGGAACGTGTTGAGTATCATTGAGTCTCTATCTGACCAGAACAAGACGCGTGCTGCCGTTTGAAGAAGGAGAGATATCTCATGATTCTGTTCTACATATGGGCTGCCCTTGCAGGCCTTCTATGCGTCCTGTTTGTACTGAAGCTGCTGCTCCAGGTTGGAATGGCTGGGAGCGGACATCGCGTTAACTGGTCATCTTATAATGCGATGCTCCTGGGGCTGTTGATTGTGGTGTTCTTCCCCATCATGGTACTGTTCGCCTGTCTCAAGAAGATGCGATAAAACCACTAGAGAGCGGATTCATTTTTGACGTAGAAGTCCTTCTATGGTATCCTTTACCATAGAAAGTTGGTGCATTTAGGGAGGTGTCAGAAGATGGTCCCGGTTGAAAGCACCCCCTTCCAGGGGGAGCTTCAGAAGATACGCCTCATTGCCGATAACATGGCTTACGGTCCACTTCCATCTCCCGGTGAAGAGGTGGAGCAACGGCTAACGATGACCCGAGAGGGCAAGGTATGGCTCTCTCGCTATTCCTTTCATGACACAATGCACAACAGCCTCATGACCCGCAAGCAGTTCTCAGTGGAGAAATGTTGCGTGGAATCCTTGTTCAAACAGATCTCCACTTACTTTGCCGAGAATGAGTTTATTGGCATGGCCACGGATGTGGCTACCTGGGAACTGGAGCTAACCAATACGGAAGGGACATTGTTTCGGTTCACAGGCCCCATGCTCCGAAGCTTTTGTCCCACACTTGATGCTATTTCGGATAAACTGCGGGCAATGTTGGATCGAAAGAATTTGTTCGCCTTCGATGGTGACCCCAAGCGTGATAGGATCAATCGAATCGCCGTGAACTATCGGTATATTCGGCATATTCAAACTGGTGTCCCTGTGCTGGGCTCCTCTTCAATCACTCGGACATATGAAGAATCTCTCATCATCGACCGAGCAAGCGAAACGATTGAATATCATCATCAGTTCGGAACTGCATGTGAGACGACACACAAATACCATGTTCGGGACGGTGTTCCTGGTCTTTTGGATAATTTGGATGTTGATTCTCTCTTTAGAAGAATGCCAGACAATCTCCCTGAAAGAAAATCTATGGATTCAAATGAGGAACGGGAATACACTATCACGGTTGATTATGAGGATTATCCTCAGTTGATGATTTCTGGCTGCTTCGACTGTTATGGACTTCCAGAGGATTGGTCTGATTTCGCTGAATGCCTGAAAGAGTTTTTCGAATTCTACCATATCCATGATTTGCTGAATGAAAACTACTTCAGAAAGCCAGTAAATAAGTCGTCCTGCCTTACCTTCTGCTTAGTGGAGTTTGAGCCGAATGGAAAAACTTATTATTACCTGGACAGGCATTCTGAGTATAAAGTGGGCGATCAGGTGACGGTGCCGGTTGGTGAGCATGAGCACATTCTCAAAGCAAGAGTTGTTCAAGTTGATTACATTAAGCCGGAAGATGCACCGTTTCCTTTGAGTAGAGTCAAAGAGATTCTACCCGTTGCGCCGGAGGATCCTGATTTTATATAGAGGAGAAATGAGGTATGCCAAAGCATTCATGGCGAAGTCCCGACGATCCAGACCGTCCTTCAGATTTCGTGTAAAGCTGACCGAGTCCGGGTACCGATGATCCGAATAATCGCCATCAATTCGGTAAGTGGTGATCTCAAGAGGTTCGTGATCGATCACAATCGTAACGGTTCCATGCTTCAACCCAGTTTCAATCAGATGAAAGCCGGTAAAGACCTGCTCCACCTGTTCCGGAAGTGCATTCGTGGTAATATCCCAGTCCTTAGCGGGGCTATTTCCTCTTACATAATCGTGCACGGTACCACCAACAAGGAATGCCTCAAAACCGGCTGCCTCCAGCATCTCAAATACGGTATTCACTTGTAGTGGAATTTTCATCATAGGTCACATCTTAAACTCCGGCAAATACCATTATTCATCAGAAAGGCTACACGAGAAATGACTGATAACGAAACAAATTTAACTTTACTAAATGTGAATCAGATTGTGAGCCTATTGTCCCGTGCCTATATCAAGCTCATCAAAAACGGCACCCCATTAAAAGCTTTTCCCTCCGTGATGCTGTGGGGGCCTCCGGGTATCGGCAAATCCCAGGGTGTTCGCGAAATAGCGGGCAACATCCAAGCAAAGACTGGGAAAAAGGTTTCCATCACAGATGTGCGCCTATTACTATTCAACCCAGTAGATCTCAGAGGCATCCCGACGGCAAACGCGGATAAAACGCTATCGGTGTGGCTGAAACCTCAGATTTTTCAGATGGATGAAAGCGAAGATGTGATTAACATTCTCTTTCTGGACGAGATCACCGCCGCGCCGCAGTCGGTGCAGGCTGCTGCCTATCAGATCACGCTGGATCGCGTCATTGGCGAACACAAGCTGCCGGAGAACTGTATCGTCATTGCCGCCGGCAACCGCGTTACCGATAAATCCGTTGCCTACAATATGCCTCGTGCATTAGCCAACCGCCTTTTGCACATTACGGCGAAGGGTGATCCTGATTCCTGGCATGATTGGGCTGTCAAAACAGGCATTCACCGCTTTGTCATCAGTTATCTGGAGTATAACCCAACGGCTCTCATGCGCTCCGATAGCCCCGAATCCTCCCTGGCTTTTCCAACACCTCGCTCCTGGGAGATGGTCAGCAACATCCTTACTAATATCTCAGAAAACACGGATGCAATTCAACCTTTGATATCCGGCTGCATCGGGACAAGCGTCACTTATAATTTTTTGAAATGGTGTTCTCTATTCTCAAGCCTGCCTTCAGTCGGAGACATCTTCGCCGGGAAACGGGCTGCTGTGGAGAAGTCTCCAGAAATGCAGGAAGCTCTTAGAGCTGAGATGGTAGCCTATGCTCGTCAGCATCCGGAAAAGGAACTCATTAACAACTCTATTGCGTTTGCTGTTGGTCTTCCTTGGACCTTCCGCACCAACCTCCTCCATGATTATCAGCTCATTCCTACGCTCCGCCCCATTCTCTCAGAAAATGAAATATATCTGGACGCGGTTAAGGCAGGTCTAAAATGACTGATAAGCGAATCAATAAGCTCAAAAGAAAACTCCAAGAGGCCCGGTATCGGCTTTTGACACGGGAGCCGGAGTTGGCGGCGCCACTGGTAGATATGTTCTTTGTTGCCAATGTGGATGTGCGCCGGATGTCAACAAATGGGAGTTGCATCTACTTTGACGCGAACTGGTTGGAAAAACTCGGCAACAGCAGCCTGGATTTTGCGCTCGGCCACCAGCTCATGCATATCCGATTGGGGCATCTCTCTCGCCCGCTGTTTTATAAAGGTGACCGTTTTCACTTCGCCTGCAATATTGTTGTCAACTCCTCGCTCATCCGGTATGGCTTCACGGATGACAAACTCCCTGGAATCGGAGAGATCCATCATGAGACTCTTTATCCCAAAGTTGAAGGCTGCGAGTTGACGCCGTATGAGGCATTTCAAATGACACCTCTGGATCCTTCCACGTTGAGTGAGCCGCAGCGCCGCAATCTCCTGCTGGATTCTGATGAGTGGTGGGATAGGCCAAACACTCGCACCGAGGATGGCGTTCTGATTCTCAGCCCGGATGACTCTGATCCTGATGATTTAATTCCATCTGAGCGCATTCGAGGAATCATCGAGCGAGTTTACAAAGGGTTCCGCAAACAGGAGATGCCTGAAGTATATCATCCAGAAGCAGAGGATGATGACGAACTGGACGAGCTCATCTTCGAGTATACAACACGCCCGAGTGCAAATCTCAAAGAGACAATTCGGGATATTCGGTGTTCAAAGGACCGCGATGCAGAAACCTATGACACCAGCAGTCTTTGTGAGCGCGTCCTTCATCGATCCAAAATCGCCACTCACGATTGGCGGTCTCTATTGAACCACTTTATCATGGATGAAACAAAGGACTACAGCTTTACCCCTCCTGATCGCAGGCTACAGGATCTGGACTTCTTCCTGCCGGATTACAACGAGTCTGAAACGCCCAGGCTCAATGTTTTGTTCATGGTTGATATCTCTGCCTCGTTGAAAGATCAGGAAGTGGACATGGCCGCCGCTGAGATTTGCGCTGCTATTGAGCAATTCGGCGGGATGCTTAGCGGGTCTATTGGTTTCTTTGATTCGGAAGTCCGTCGGGTAGTACCCATTACCAGTGCAGAAAACCTGCTGCATCTAACGCCATATAGTGGAGGCGGAACAAGTTTTCAGTGTATTTTTGATTATGTCCGGGAACATATGGCCGATAATACTCCCTCTGAAATCGTCATTATGACAGATGGGAAAAGCGATTTCCCAGAATATGAAGCGTCTTCCGGCATACCTGTGCTCTGGCTGCTCACCAATAACCGTGCTCGGATCCCTTGGGGGCAGGCGGCGTACATCCGGAAATAGGAAAGATGGAACAATTCGATGCAGATAAGTGGATCGAGCAGGCGGCTGAGGAAGGAAAGGTCATCAAATTCAGCAACCATGCTGGACAGTGGGAAGTGACCCTTGAAGAAGACATTGAGGTGATGGATCGTCCTGCTCTCCTTGACTATCTAGAACGGCTCCATGGGCTTATGGAAGAACTTGACGAACACGAACCCGAAGATATGGAGAGCGAAGAGTATGATGACTGGGCCCTTGAACACGAGGAGCTGGAGGATCGGATCGATGAAGTCGAGGAACTGCTGGAGCGGTAAAAGTATCTTCTACAAGCTATGAAGAGCGTGCACAGAAAAATCTATATACAGAAAAAGTTAGCGAGAACCATTCTACGGTCATCGCTAACTTTTCTCTTTGCTCTGATTGACTTTTTCCCAAAAAATAACGAGTTGATTTAGGTTAATGAACCTGATTATATAGTTCCAATGGGAACATCTATGCGATCACGAGCCACACAGATACCCTCTTTAATGATATAGCATTCAACGTAGTGGGGCCCTTGAAAATTAGTATGCTCTTTTTGGGTTCGTGAGTCTGTCTTCCGTATTTCTCCCCGTATCATATTACGGGCTTCAGCAACTGCTCCGACATTTCTAACCTTCCAATATATACTATAAGGGGGTGGGGCATCGCATCGCTTTATTTCAAATGTTAGTGATTTGTTATGCCGGAGAATGTGATGTTTCTTCAGCGCAGCTCTTAGCAGGAAATCTCTAAATCCGTCTTGCCTCACATTACAGTCAATGCGCAAGTTATACTGTATATCAACAGGAAATATATCTTCAATAAATTGCTCCGTATCATTATAAGAGCGAGAACTAAACTGAGCAAACTCTGTTGCCGCAGTATATGCCGGAAAGGCCTTCCCAAACAGATTACTAAGAGCCGAATACTTATCTTCGTCTTCTTCGGCATCAGACAGTTTGGCCCATGCCTCATCAGCCTTGCTGATGAAGCTGCCCTCATCTGAATTGTAGACCAATTGGTTACTACCAAGTGCATACCAGTATGACTGGTTTTTGTCCAATCCTCTCAGATACGAAAAGAGTGAGATAAGCATTGAATAATAGTCATCATAATCACTGCTAGCATAGTAATCATTGCACGAAAAATGATTGTAACATAGTGAATCAATGAGCAAACCGCCCATCACAATACCACATTGGTTCTTCCACTGCCTGACCATTCTGCAAAAATTACGAAAGTTGCCATTTGATTCAGCTTCTGCGGCATTGGCCTCCGACTGTTCTGAAAGCGGGTCCGTGTATTTCCAGGATCCGCCGTCATGCGTATCAGGGTACTTAAAACGATCATCAGATTGCTTGAATGCCGGAACCAGTTCCACTGTATAAGCAGAAAAATCAATCACAACTACTTGACCATCGCCACGTATATCTGTTTTGGGGTATCGTTCCTTTAGTACATTTTTCACCTCTTGGAGCAGTTGGGACTGTCCATTACCAGTATATGCATCATATTTCTTGTAAATATCAGTAGGCAGGTCGAAGATAATATCGAGATCGCTCGTTTTAGCTTTCGCAGTCAGCCTGCCAACAGACCCTACTATATAGCAATGCTCTGTTTTTTCATCTTGCAAATCATAATAGTGCGAGTTTAGTTTCTTTGCAATTTCTCCCGCTGTCGTTTTCATATTCGTATCGTCAAGTACGAGCGACGTACAGAAAGTTTGGAAATCAGAATTAAGAGCCACTCTTGTTCACCTTCTTTAATGCAGAGGGTAGCATGTTATCAATTTCACTATCACTATAATTGTTATCATTTGAAATGCAAAGGGCATCTCTCGCCATAGTTACCGCTTTGTCAGTAGTAATTGGTGCAGTCCGATATATTTCGTGTTTCTCTGATTCCAACTTCTCAAAGTTTGCCACACTATCTTCAATATTTTCGGTTCCCAATCTGATTGCCAACAGGAGATGTATATATTTATCCCTTAGAGATAACAGTTCTCTAGCCACTTTTTTCTGTACATCAATTTGCTCTTGGGTTTTGAATGATTGAAAATATGTACTTATAAAAGCGCCAGTACCAGAAATGGCCGCAGAAACAAGCTTTAACCAGAGCGGATCTTTCACAATCATTGCCACAATACCCACAGAGGTTAAAATAGAACAAATTATCTTCAGCGTTTCCATCCTGCGGAAGCTATTAAAATATAAGTCCGCCTGTTTCTCGTGTATTTTATGCGACCATACAACGCCAGCAAAAGAGGCTCTCACTGTATCTTCGAGAGTATCCTTCATCGTTTCCATCGCACTGTGTCCCTCCCTCACATCATTCTACGCCAAGAGCTTTGTATACTGCATCCTCGGCGCTCTGATAGAAAATTAAATTGAAGCAACCAATTAGGTCTGACGGCACAGAGCCCAGATCTGCCGCTGAGGTAATAGGAAGCAGCACCTTCTTTGCACCGCTATCCAGACAGACTTGCAACGAATTTGCCAATTCGTCCACCTTCATCATCGTTCCCGCAATGCTAATCTCACCCATGACTGCCAGACTGCTAACAGTGGGTTTATTCAATGCAATGGAAGCCAATGCAATCAGGGTGGGAAGGGCAAGCTTTGTTGTCATACCGATCCCATGTAAATCCTGATAGTTGATGATATAGTCCTTCGTCGTGGTACTGATCGTCCCACTGATGTGTCCTGCGTTGGCTTTGAGGAAATTGAAGGCGGTGTTCGTCGCTTCCTTCACCTCTCGGTCTGATCCAAGGCCAGTGCGCTCGAACTTTCCATTGCCGGGAAGCATCTGAGACTCCAGACGGAATACACCCATCATCCCGGATTTTCCCTGCGATACGGTATAGACCTGACCGGGGTTGCACATTCCCTCCGGGATCAGCTTGCCGCCGCCCTGTTCCGGTACCGACACATAGGTTTCCTCAAAGCTGTCCTTGTCAATGTAAGAGAAGTTCACATCGTAGAACTCCATGCCGCCCAGCTTTTTCAGCTGCTCTTTGACGCGGCGGCGCATTTCCAGCGCAAGCTTTAGGATCTCTTCAAGCTGCTCCTTTGTGAACTCGCCGTCAGGATAGACCAGCTTGACCAGCCCATCCACCATTCGTCTCACCGCTATGGTGTCTCGCTGATTTAGGTTAGAGCCTAAGCGGAAATACTTATCAAGGGCATCTCCATACTGTTCCTTGCGCAGCTCACGGATAAACTCGGCTAGATAATCTGTGATAAAGCCGTAGTCATCCGTGAAATGTTCTGGCCGGAATTTCGGAATCTCCCAGCCGGGGAGATAGCAGTGAATGCGGTCAAGGAAGGCCGTATCGGTTCCCATCTCCGGCGGGAAGGGGTCAAACAGGCTGGAGGTCTTGAGCAGCACATCCACGCTTTGGTTGATGTTGCCCACAAAGACCATCGAAGCACTGGCCGCTTTTTCTTCCTTGCCACGGGCAAAAGAACCAGAGGCCATATAGTCCTTCATGATTTGGACACCATCTTTGTCCTTGAACTTGATACCGGCCACCTCATCAAAAGCCACGCAGTCCCAAAGTCCAACCAAACCTACGGTTTTGCGCCCCATGTTGTAAAAGAGATTGGCGACGGTGGTCTGTCCACCGGAGACCAGAATGCTGTTGGGAGAGATCTCTTTGTAGAGGTGGGATTTGCCGGTGCTTCTCGGTCCCAGCTCGCAGAGGTTAAAGTTGTTCTCCACAAGTGGCAGCATACGGATGATGAGCAGCCACTTCTCACGGTAGGAAAGCGTATCCGGCTCCATTCCGATGGAGCGCAGCAGCACATCCATCCACTCGTCCTGCGTGAACGCCTTCCGTCCTTGCTTCAGTTCCGCGATGTCCACATGGGGCATCTGGATAGGCGTGAGCTTGCGGATGCGGATCGGTGTCCCATTCCGGTCTTCTTCCATGTACTCGTAATCCAGCTGTACAATGCACCAGATACCGCCGCAGAGCAGCCGGTCAAACTTGGCTGGATACTCTTCATCAATAGGGATGTCTTTCAGGCCGAGATTGGAGAACTCGGCCTCGTAGTAGTCCCGCCTGATGTTTAGGTTGACGGTGATCTTGTCGATCACGGTGTAACTGCCACGCTGCCGGAGAATGGAGAGGATCTTCTGCGCCTCATCCGGGCGGACGAAGTTGTCCGCCAGAATGCGCTTGACATTGTTCACCCCGTCCTCAACGACTTCCGGGTCATCGGAGCTGCAATATTGTCCCAGAAGGAACTCCAACACATAGACCGGGACATTTGCGCCTTCTTTGATTTTCTTGGTCAAGTCCTTGCGGACGATTTTTCCATCGAACTGCTGCCGCAGCTTTTCTTTGATAACAGACCGTTTATCTTCGGTCTTCATAAAATCAGCCATTGATACCGCCCCCTGTCATGCTCTTTTCTCAAAACCCATAATCATCGGCAAATGCCAAATCCATGATGACAGGGTGACGGAATACTTCAAGCCCTGTTGCATCGTCGCATACGACAAAGAAATACAACTTGTCCTTGTCGTACTTTTTGTCTTTGAACTGGAACTTCATGCGGAAAATACGTTTTTGTGCATCCTGATCTCGGCTATCTGCACTGTAGCTGTTCTCGTTGGAAATCCGCTCATTATCTTCGGAAATGAAGAACAGCCGGTAGGTCGCGGGCTTCACCACATCGCTGACTGGCTCAGACTGGATGAAGTCTAGAATGGTGATCTTGTTGGTAATCTTGCGCACCATGCTCACCAGTGCAATTCCTGCATTCCGTGTTTCCATATGGCCGCGCTCCATCTTGATATCAAGCACTGGCACCAACATTTCCTGCGGAGAAGAGCCGCCGTGGACATAGTTCTGACCGCCACCGGTCACCTTGAACACATCGTCGCTGATAGGAAAGGACACCCATTTGCTGTCTGTGCTGCGCAGAATCGTTCCCATACTCATGCTGGCAATACCATCCCCGGAAACTGGCTCCGATGCAACCACAAAGCGCCGATTGACAAAAGCGGTCTTATTTTTAATACCATCGATCTTGTTGCTCTCAGCCACCTTATCCCGCTTATAGATAAAGCCATGATCTGCTGTAACGATGAAGCGATATGTATTGGCGCTGGTGGAGATGCGCCGGATCAGGTCCATAATTTCCGAGATTGCCTCACTGCAAGCCACAAAGACCTCATCCTCGGTGTTTGGCTTGTCGCCTCTTGCGTCGATCTGGTTGTGGTAGACATAGACCACCTGTTTGCCGGTAAAGACGCTGCGTAGCTCCGCAATTTTCAGCGACTTGATGCTGTCGAACTGCACACAAGCCGCGTCGCCGTTATACTTTTGCAGGATGGCTTCCCGCTCTGAGAGGTTATCGCAGGGCAGACCGTCTACCAGCACCTTGAAGTTATCGGTCATAGTCAGCTCAGTGTGCGGGAGCAATGCCGCCATGCCAAGGCGGGTGTAGGAGGGCAGCACACTCAGCTGTACCTCCAGCTTTGCCGAACACTTGGGATCGTCCTGCATTCTGCGGAACAGTTCCTTGCCCACTTCATAGCGCATGGCATCCGAGATGATCACCACAGTGCGCTCCTTGACATTCTTGACATCTCGGGCATAGAAGTCCCGCTGCAAGGGCAGCTGCGTGAAGGCATCTGGCTCCTGTATGGCGCTGTTCCACTTGGGCAACAGCGTCTCCAGATATTCGTTGGTGTAGATGTTCTCCACGAGGTCGCGCAGCGGCTCAAAGGCCGTTGTGTCCTCGATTAGGTCATATGCGGAGTAGAAGCGACGGTACTCGTAGTCGAGCCCCAAGTCTGTCTCCTGATACTGCCGCAGTATGTCCTTGAAGCTGTCCGGGCAGTGGTAGTTTCCGGCCTGAATCATCTGGTATGCGCTGCTAAGCATCTGATATCGGCTTCCGACCTTTTCCCCAAAGTGCATCTTGCTTCTCTTCTCACATATCTGGGGGATGGTCAGCTCATCCAGCTTTGCACCGGTGTCCTCGGCCACCAGCCGCTCCACAATCCATTTTATGAGTATCTGATCAATGGCAGCAAAGGTATCGCAGTTAATCAAATCCTCCGGCGGGTAGTCAGAGAAAACAGTCTGTGCATTCAGCCCCGCCGCGACATGGGCAGACAGTTCATCGTAGCGGCTGCGGTACAGGATGTTGTTCATCAAGTTGTCAATGAAGGCAATGATGTTACCGGCCTTGTAGGAGGAAAATACCTTCCACGGCTTGGGCAGTTCGCACGCCACATACTTGGCTGTATAGGTGACGAACATGGTCACAACCAACTTTTCCAGCGTGGGCTTCACATCCGCATAGCCGAAGTGCTGCTCGCACAGCTTCCAGAAGTCGCCTAGAAGCCCGTACTTCTCAGTCTCTATCAGAAATTTGTTGTCCTCCAGTGTACTGTCGGTCAGCATGACCCGGATGACTTCCTCAAAAGAGCAAGTCCGGGTGCGGCAGATGGCCGAGAGAAGGCCGGTGATGATGTTTTCCTCGTTGAAATTCTCAATCTCCAAATCGTAGAATCGCTGCGTCCGCTCCTTGCTACCAAAGAACTTGATGTGCTTTTCGATGATGGGCTTGTACTTCTCATCGATCCCCAAGTCTACCGAGAGCAGCGAGGCGCGATCTGCGAAGAACCGCTTGGAGTACAGCAGGGTGTCCTCCAAATGGTTGTCCCGCACATCCGGCTTCGGGAAGGGAGCATATATCAGATAATTGGTTGTTGTGTCCTGCCGTTCCAGAAAGAGCTTGGTGGCAAACTGATTGTCCGGCTGCAAGAAGTAGACTTTGGCGTTGTCCAGCGTCACGGTCTGCATATCCTCCACGAACTCGCCGTTGTCATCGTACCAGAAGACCAGCTTGCGGGTGTCTCCCGTAAACCCGGCATTGAGCCGGTCTATGATTTGTTTGATATTCATTTCTGCCATTCAGTGTTTCTCCTTCTGAATCTGTGCGGAGCTGTTCCCCCGGCACTTGGTATCATTGGTCTCATTTTAGGCATCATGGATTACTTTATAATAATTTAATTAGGAATATAACTCAGGCTTTCCCCACCAAATTCAAAATAATCTTTACAAACTCGTCCCATCCAAGCACAATACCCATAATCGAACTTATCAGACCAATGATGGCGATAATATGCCCAAACATCTTAAATACGACACTGTTATGAACAGCGAAGTTGCTGCGTTCACTTATAATGCCCATCCAGTAAAGAATATCCGCTGGAAGCCCAATGAGCCAGCGCATTCCTGATGCAAAACAGAAGAAGGGATTCCATAGCGATTTTTCTTCAATTTTGATGCGCCTTTTTAATTCGCCGCAATGCTTCACCATCGCATCGTCGCACAAACTTAAAAGTTGTTGCATTCTCTGTCGAACACTCGGACTGTCCAACATTCCTTCAAAGAGTTTCATGTCAGGGAGCGTATTTTCAAGTAACTGGAAGTCATGTCCCTGCATGTTCTTAATTGGGTCAGAAAAAACCGAAATTATTCCATCAGCACCAAGTTCCTCTTGCATGGCATTCGCGTCCTGAATACACTCTGCATACATTCCATAGTTTACCTGGTAATGCTCCATGTAATAATTCGCAAGGTCAATGAATTTATCGCGGTACTGATCCGTTTCAATGTATCTCTGCTTATAGCGGGAAATGGATACTCTTGAGAGGATATGCCCTATGAGCATAACCGCAAGAGTGGCTATTATGGGAATCCAACGATAGCTCATAGGACACCTCCATTATCAAATTTTAGCCAGAACAAGGTATTTCTTTCCATCGCTAGCGGTCTGCATCTTCTCGTGGTTGACCTTCACACCATCGTCCAGGTCAAGCTTGGTGCGACTCAGGGCGAGGTGGGCTATCATTTCGTCGTAATCGCGGCACTCCTTGAGCTGTTTCTGGAGCTTTTCTTTCCGCTTGGTGGAGGCAGCTACCTCTCGGCTATTTGTGCTGTGGTCGATCATGTCCTGCATACGGCCAATCTCCGACTCATAGACCCGCTGCATCTTGTGGAGGTAGTCCACGCGGAGGTTTCCGATAGTGTCCGGCGTATAGCGGTGGAGATAAATCAGCGCCTTGAAGCCGTTCTGCTTTCCACTGTCGAACAGCCAGTAGATCGGCCGCTTCTGGTAAATCTTGCAGTGGTCTTTGAAGAAATCCTTGAGGAAGTAGTTGCGGATGATCTCCCGACTGCTGTTTCCTCTGCCGCCGAGGGCTTTTGCGATGAAGTCCAGATTTTGTTCCAGAGTATTTTCTCCGTAAACAACTTTCAGCCAGCTGCACAGGCGGGAGATAATATCATCCTCCAGATACTCTTCGTCGGTGATAGGCAGGATGCCGTCCACATCCGGAAGGAATGTTTGGTATTTGTTTTCATCCCAATCCCCACCGGCATAGGCCAGGCCCTCAGTATCCAGCGAATAGCGGCCAAACATACAGCCCACGGCATAGGACAAAAGGCTCTTAATATCCCGCTGCAAGTCCGCCTTGCGGATGGTCACATCCTTGTCCTCCACCTCCGGTGTCAGCTCGTCCTGCAAACCGTATATGTTGATGAAGATGCGATTCAGTTCTTTCTCGTTGGCTTTCAGTTGAGCAAATCGGTCATTACATTCAATTTCCCATTGAGCGAAAGCATCTGCAACATATGAAGCAGTATCGATAAGAGGATGCTGCTGGAAATCCCACGATACTTCAAAGGAGTCCCAGTCTTTTTGAGCAATCGCAACACAGTCCTTCACAATAGTAATAGAGTCGTCAATTAAACCAGAAGAAATCAAAGGCAATTTCCGCAGATAACCTGATTCAAAGCCCATAGATGGAGACAAAATTTGAAGCAAAGATGTAGCTATTTTGGAGTTCATAAAGCCAAGTAAGTGATACTTGACTGGCTCACTATTACAAAACAATCCATATCCGCTGTTGGAATACAAAAATCCAACCGGACAAAATCGAAACGATGTCTTTTCTGTTCCAATCACAGTCCAAGTTAACGCTGATCTAAATATATAGTCCAAATTATAATTGTGAGAGCGTATTCTCCCTGTCTTTTCATCTTTGAAATTTTGAATCTCAGATCCGTCATTTTCCCAATTCACAACTGTATCATTGTTTCCGTACCATTTTCTTTGCTCTCCACCTTTTGCAAACGGAAACCATTTTAGCTTGCTTTCAACAGCCGCTTCTCTCGAAGGAATACCAAGTCCAAGTTTGCGATATGAAATTTCGTGCCAAAGTCGAACGAATCTATCGTTATTTGCCGTCGCCATTCCAACGCGTGGCTCAGATATGTCTCCAACGAGTTGCGATTGAGCAAATGCGTTTAGGATTACATCAGATGCCCAATAAGATGTATACGGTGTCCCTTGAATTTTTTTTATGTCCTCGTTTGATTTGATAAACCGATAACCTCCAGAAAGAAAAATCTTTTCTTTTCCTTGCTCAGAATTACCGGATGTCAGTTGAACGAAGGTCGACAGGTATTTAGCAAGATATGCGTTGGAAAATACAAAACTCGTTGTTTGAACTACTTCTCCACTTATTTCATCAAATGCTCTTGGCCCTAAATGAGCCATATTCATTAGTTGTTTTTGAAGCAGTTTACTTCTTAGTTTTTCATAGCTGGCAAGAAACATCCATGCGTGTTGGGTGATCATTGCGTGATACCCGAATCGGTTGGCCATCTCACTGCATCGTTCAATAAAAACAGCAAATAAATCAGTCTTACTGTCAGGGTAGTTTTTCTTGACATAGTCGTTCAGCTGTGCGCCGCCATTGCTAACGGCCATATAAGGCGGATTGGTCACCACCACATCATACTTTCGCTCCATCGTCTCTGCGATATTGATGAGGTTTAACATCTGCTCCGTCGTTTCTTCTAAACCGGCGCTGTCCATCGTGATCTGTGCTCCGGCATCCGCAGCGGAAACAAAGCGACGCAGTAGGTCCCAGTTGTAGTTCTCCATTTTGAGGATGGAGCCGTACTCCTTGGAATTCAGCAGAGTTTCCAGAAGTCCCTCCAGCTGCACACGGGCGGTATTGACCTCAAAATCATCCATCCCGGAGCCAAAGTATTTCAAGTGGGTTCGGTTGATGTTGTTGCTCTCCTGAATAGCGTAGACATGGCAGGTAGTTTCGCCGTTAAGAATACGGCGGTTGTACTGCCGTGCCTTCATCATCACGGCGAAGTAGGCCAACTGATAAGCGCGGTCGTCAATATCGAGGCCGTAGAGGTTGTGTTCCAGAATGCTCTTGGCTGCATCCCGCCGGCTGTACCCAGCGTCCTCATACATCTGCATCAGCACATCGAAGGCATAGACCAGAATATGGCCGCTGCCCATACAGGGGTCGATGACTTTGATGTTCCTCACATCTGTGTATGCGCTCTGCTGCTGGATGGAATCCAACTGCTCACGGACCTCCTTTGTCTGCGCAGCTTCGGGCAGATAGTATTTCCACTCCATCTGCTCGGCAAGCTGCATTTCGGCGGCAATCCGTTTATTCTCGGCCTCGTCCCAAGTCATCTCGTCGAGACCGCGCCCATCAGCAAAGACACCTTCCTTTTTCCGCTTGTCAATGAAGAGGCGGCCCAAGCTGTTCTGTACCATATAACGGACAATCCAGTCTGGGGTAAACAGCTGTGTAACGGCAGGGATCTCATCCTTGGTAATTTTGTCGCTCTTGGCAGAGGCGGCGTTCTTCGGCTCAGTGTTGTAATACTGGTACAGCCAGCCGATGATCTCCACCTGACCGCCCTTTTCGATGTTGAAATCATCCTCGTCGATGTCATGGACGAGATGATAGACCACGCCTTCCTGATCCACCACTGAGAGGTTCAGCAGCACTTCGGTGTAGTCGCTGGTCTTCTCGAAGAGGGCGGGAAGGATCTCGTTCAGGGCGTTGCACTGCTTGATGAAGAGCAGCCGGAACAGCTCGTCCAGCGCATTGTCGGTTTTCAGCCGCAGGATGGTCTCTTGCTCATCCTGGGTGAAGTCCAGCTCGGCATCAAAAGGAGTCGTGACCAGATCAGGCTCTGCCTTGCCGCTCTCAGAGGACAGAACGCGGATATGGGAGGGCAGATAGTCGTTGACCTCCATGAAGCGGATGGCGATGAGACGGTTGAACCAAGTGTACGCTACCTCTTCCAAAATGTATTTGTAGGCGGTGGGATAGTTGCTGTCAGCTTCCTTTCGGCGGATGGTTTCCACCAGCTTTTGCCTCTGGCGGATGGCCTCGCCGGTGATGGAGTACGGCTGGGCAGTGCCGATGTCGTAGAACTCCATATTGGGGGTAGACTGCGACAGGGCATTCTTAATGCCCTCCGCCGTAATTCCCATCAATCCGGCGCGGTACTGGATGTCCGCGATAAGCTTGTTCCGCGCCCAGATCGCAAAGTTTTTGATTGCAGTCTTATTCATGGCTTCCTCCTGTCTGATAACTCCGCATCAGAACTCCACATTCACAATGGTATCCTCAGTCAGCTGCGCCTCCAGCGTCTCGCGCAGACTGGCAATGTACTTGTCAATGTCCGCCTTGCTCTCCAGACGCCAAGAGGAAGTCCCGGTCATCATCTTGATGGAGACATTCTTGGTCTTGCGGATCTTCACGGGAGCAGGGTCAACTTCCACCTCAGCGGCGGGAGTGCCGTTTTGCTTGAATTCCTCAGCCTTACGGCGAGCATCTTCCGCTGCCCGCTGCTGCGCCAGCTTGTTGTCCAGCGTATCCATCTCATTGAGCAGTCGGAGTTTGAGGGCATCCGCCTTGTCTGCATAGCTACGGAGAGAGGACACATTGTTGCAATGCTCCGCGCCGTCCCGAATCTCTCGGAACAGGGTAAAGTAGGTATTCCGCTTCTGTTCGTTGTATTCCTTGGTGGAGAGAACTTCCAGCACCCGCGACTGTGCCTTGTCGATGGAATCCAGCACAGGGGCGGATTCCTGCTGCAAAATCTTCACATAGCAGGACATGAACTTCTCCCGCAGTTCCGGCAGCTTGGGGATGTTGGCATAGGGCTTTTCCTGACCAACAATGGAGCGCATCTGCGCCACAATGTCCTCCAGCTCAGCATTCACGATGTAGGTCTTGCTGTCATCGTAGATTGCGAGCATATCCAGAGCGCGAGTAAAGATGCTCAGCTGCTCTCCGGCGAAGAATGCCTTGATGGGTTCATAATCCTCGGCAAAGTCGTAGAAGTCATCTCGCTTCTTGGAAACCGTCGTAAAGAAGTCCATAGCAGACTGAATCTGTACAACGGCCTGCATCAGGTTCTTGCCGGTCTCCAGCACCTTCTTACCGGGGTAGCGGTGTTCTTTGTAGTAGACTTCCAGCCGCTCCAGCTCATAGGTGGTATTCTGCGCATACCGCTGGAAGTTCTTCATGATGGTGTCCTCGTCCTCCGCCGAAGTGGTGGTCTGGAACACTTCTTTCATCACATCTCGGACAGCCTTTTTATCCTTATCCGGAACGCGGGTGCGCTCTTCCATCAGCAGTTTCTCCACAAACGCCTTTTTGGTGATGAAGCCGATGATCTCTTCTTCGGTCTTGTTATTCAGGCTGACCGTTGCTCCATTGACGGTGAAAGTCAGGTCTCCACGCTTGAACAGGCGGGCTACCAGCCAGAACACATCGTCCTCTACAAACCCATAGGGGGCTTTCATAAAGCGATCCTTCACGCTCTTCATGGAGGTCTTCATGTGGTTGCGAGTATTGAGGGAGATAAAGCCCTGCACATCGTCCAGCGCGTGGGCATTGCTCTCGGTGCCACCCTCCAGGCCGAGGGAGAGCTGATTGCTGGTGTGGAGCAGCTTGCGGATCTCCGCCTCGCCCATCGGGGTGTCGATGTAGGACAGCTTGTGGTAGACCGTCTGCACCAGACGGCCAATGGTCTCATTGATCCGTGTGCCGACTTCCTTGCCGTTTACACGGGCAATATCGCCGTTGACATAGATGGTAGCCTCTTTCAGCGCCTCGGTCAGATAGAGCTTTGCGTTGGCATTGCGCTCCCGCATCTCCACCCGCTTTGCTTCCTTGATGGTCTCATACTTCGCCAGCTGGGTAGAGGTGTTCTTGCGCAGGAAGCCTTCGATCTTCAAGTAGGATTGGATTTCTTTCAGGAACTCTGCGTCGCCGGGAAGAACAACCAGAACCTCCTTGCCCTGACCGGACATCATGCGAAGGGTGGCATCATCGGTGCTGCCGTCGTACCAAGGGGTCAGAATGCGCAGTCCCACATCGTAGCTCTGGTTTGCCTTATAGGGGCGGTCATCCACAGCCTGATTGAAGAAGAACGCATAGCGGCCATTGAAGGCGGGATAAGTGTATTTCTTGCCGGGGAAAATGTCCTCGAAAATCATCTCCGAAACCTTGGTGATGATCTCTGGGGTTTCCACATTTTCCTTTTCGATCTCGTTGTTGACTTCCTGTTCCTCATCGGTCAGGAATACATAGATGCTGCCGTTTTTCTGCACAAGCATCTGCCGCATCAGGACCTTCAGCGCTTCCTCCACGCGGCCTTTCAGCTCGATACGGTCATCGTCAATGTTCTCAATCATCAGGCTGGTGATGTTATCAATATTTGCTTCAATCTCCAGCACATACTTAATCATGAAGAGGGTTTTCAGGACATTGATGGCAAAGACATCCCTGTCCTTCTTCTCCGGGTTAATGTAGCTGTTATCATAGGCGCGGATGATGACACCGCTATGGCTATGATCCAAGAAGTTTTCCAGCGCGTCATAGAAGCGATGGAAGGGGACGATCACGCCCATCTCTTCGTTCATGAGATTGACGGCGGACTCCTTGAAGAGCGCCAGCATGGAGCGCTCACCGCCGGACAGATGTTTGCCGGACGCACCGTGGGTACGGATGGAGGTCAATACACTGGAAAGCAAGTTGAACTGATACGGCACGAAGGGATAGACCTCTGCAAAGTCGGTTTCGCTGGCATACAGCTTTTTCTCTGCCGTGTCATTGAAGACGATGAGATTTTTGATGATGGTCGCCTTCTGCTCATAAAGCAGCCGGAGAGACTGCGCCGCCGCGTCCGTCTTTTCGAGGATTCTCTTTTTGATTACCGCATCCACATTGGCGGAGGAGAGGGAGAGACGGGTGTCAAAGCGCCCCTGAATTTTGGAGAAGTCGTTGCCTTTGACTTTGGTGATGGAGTCGATGTCCTGCTGGCTGGTCACGATGACCCACGCCTTGCCCATACATTCCTTGCCCAGTTCTTCGGTCACGGTCTGGAGGTTGAGCATAAGCTTGGAATCATCTCCGATGTACTGGCCGATCTCATCCACGAGGAAGACAACATGGTGGTTGTTTCCCTTGCGGTCAATGTAGGCTTTGACACGCTTTGCAAAGTCTTCAATGCTGATGGTATACGGCTCTGCGGCCTTTTCACACCAGTTCCGCGCAGCAGCCTCGCTCATGAAATCCATCGAAACAAGCGCGTCTACCACGCTGTCCTGAATAAAGTCGAAGTCCTGCCGGGAGGTTTCCCACGCTTCGCCGTATTCTTCCTCAAAAGCGGATTTGAATTCATCGTAGCGGCCTTCCTCAGACAGACGGCGCTCCAGATCGGCAACATGAGGGATGGAGCCGCAGAAGCCCTGCATCTGGTTGAATACCTTGAGGAACACATTGACGATGGCATCCTTGTTCTGCTTTCCCGTAGACTCGCTCTTCGAATCAATGTTGAACAGGATAACATCGGTCGGGGCCTCGGCAGCGAGCTTCATATCTGCCAGCACCATCGGGTCGATGATCTTTTTATCGTCGATGAAGTAGTCCAGCGCCTTTTTGCCGCTCACCTGACGGTTCTCCAGAAGGTAGGAGAGGATTTTCAGAAAGTGAGATTTACCGCTTCCAAAGAAACCGGAAATCCAAACGCCCATCTTTGGGGTAGTTCCCACAATGCCCTTCTTATAGGAAGCGTAGAAGTCGGCAAAATGCTTTTGCAGTTCACGGGTCACCACATATTCTTCAAGCTCCTGCGAGACATTGGAGTCCTCGCCCTGTCCGACTATGATAACACCTTGAATCTCTCTGTCGATCTTCTTGGCAAACATTTCTTTGATCCTCATTGCTCTACCTCCATCACTTTACAAGCCGGAAGGCTCTATAATAGTTATCATCTTTGATCTCGTTGAAGAGAATTAGTTCTTGCTCGTCGTATGTGCCAGGGAAAAACATGACCACCGGAGCGCGGAGATAGGACTGATGAAGATTGTTCAGCACATTGTGGGAGCGCAGGATAGGATAGCTTTTGCCCACTCCAGTCAGGAAGACGATGGCGTTTTCTGGTGTGTTTTCCTGAATATACTGAACAATCAGGCTGTCGTTTTCGCTTACCTTCATGGAGTTGTTGACCGCCTTTATGATCCGCCCGAACCCCCGCTTCTTTTCGAAGTCACAGCACTTCTCTACAAAATTCTTGCGCTCCAAAAAGTCAATGATAATATCGTAGAGGTCAAAGACAACCAGCTGATATTCGTCAGTACCTTTCTGGTTTTTGTTCTTCATATACTCGATCCGCTCACGGACTTCTAATTCCTTCTCCGGCGGATAATCAAAAATCCAGTAGTTGACCTCGTTGGCTTTTCCACTGCTCTGTCGGAAGGAAGGCTTCTTGATGGCCGCCTCCATCGCATCCAGTCTTGCTGTCAAATCCATTACTTCACCCCCGTCAGTGCCTTCTCGTAGATTGCCATATCATTTTGCTCCAACCAACGGGATAGCTCCGGATCGAAGATTGGTTTTAATATAGTTCTGGCCATTTTCGATTTATCGATGACCCCGGCTTCGTAAAGCATCGTCTTATAACAACGCCCTAAACGAACCAAGGTTGCGTCCGTCCATCCAGCCACTTTTTCGTTTTGTTGCTGCTTGTTTTTGAAAAAGACACGCACATCACTGTCTGTCAGCTCATTGCTGCCGACGATCATCTTCTCCCGGATGACCTCATAGACAAAATCAAAGAAGAGTGTGTCATATGCCATTGTTGCAATCAACGCATAGAGTTTCTGTGTCGCCAGGTCGCCGGACAGGAAGAATGGGATAAAACTTTGATCCAGCGATTTGATTCTCCCGGCCACAGTGCTATAAATCTGATTGCAGCGCAGCGCGGTCGGTGCTGCGAAGATATTTTCGCTCTGTGCGAGTACTTTTATCTCATCCATGCTTTTTCCGTCGCAAAGAAGCTGGACAACCTTGCGGAACTCGACAAACCAGAAGGACATCTTCACTGCGCCCGCACTATATTCTTTTCTTTCCATCCTGCTGATTGTTCCTCCCCAATATTACTCTACACCTCGACCTGTCCCATTGTCAGGACAGTCCGGAAGAATTTCCATAATATCATCAATCCCACAACCGAGCTTGAGGCATATTTTCTCCAGCACCTCGACAGTTGTGTTCTCGCCTTTTTCCAGTTTGCTCATAGTAGAGTAGCTGATGCCAACATAATCTCGGAATTCTTTTTTCTTCATATCGCGATCAATGAGTATCTTAAACAACTTCTTATAGGACACTGCCATTTGAGTACCACTCCTACCTTTGGATGATAATGGGTGTATAAATCTATTATATCATATAATTTCGTGATATGCGATTAAAATTATGCTATCGCATAATTTTATATTGTGACACATTAAGATTACATAGCAAAAATGTACACCTCGCATACATAGATAACATGTAATCCGAAAGCGGGATAATCCTGTCCATTCTATCGTACCACATACATACCATCCTACTGCCAGATACCTGGTGGTGAAATATACTGTTACTTTCTCTGGCTGGGTACAGGCCAATAACAAACCCAAAGATATAACATCAAACTTTCAAAAACTACTGTGAGGCAGCAGCTTGCCGAGTTACCGGTACTACATCGCAATGGTGAATCATGAAGTAAAACATGTCTCAAATCAATAATACGCCCCAAAAGTGGACACCAGCATATTGGCGAACTTTTGGGGCGTTTATTTTATATCGTTTCCACTCTGCCAAAAGGCATAATATTGGAGGCGCAGGTCAATCAAATCCCTGCCTCGCAGCCCCCGCATCCTGGTAATGGAGATATCGGAATCAACCAGAACTGTATTCCAGTAAATTGTCCTTAAGAATCTCAAATACATCCGGTGGGAAAAGGTATGTCTCATCCAATTCGGTCATTACGCGGTACCAGCCATTCTCTATCGCAAGAACCTTACACACAGTACCATGAGGGAGAGCGACAAAATCAGGTCCGATATACTTTACAATCATCTCCGCAACTCCTTGATGGTGTAATCGGCTGCCTCATAGCTCGATTGGATCGGTATCTGTGAGGTGTGCTTGTCCAGTAGCATACTTGTTGATTGCTGTGGCAAGTTCCGCCATCGACCTAGTACCTGCAAGAATAATTACCTGTGTGGTTTGATCCTTTGCCGTGTAGCTGATCATGGTGTTCCACTTGGAGATACTGCGGCGGTATTTTGTCTCCGGCATTGCACCGATGACAGCACCAGCCGCGCCAAATGCGACACCTCCCATAATCGTCCGCCCCAAACTGCTCTCCATGTATTGCCGCATTTCGGTATCCGGGTACACTCGTGCGATAATGGTGCGATCCATGGGGATACTGTAGGTGCTTGCATCGGATCGTATCACTATAGATTTTCCATGGATGATCACCTGACAAGGGACACCTGATGGGATTGGAAGGCCGAGGACATGCCTCACATTACAAGTGTATGCGGGAATTGCTCCACTCATAATCATACTTTCCATTTCACGGCATCTAGCTTTATGCTTACCTTTCAGAGAACGTAACGAGTAGAAGGCAATCAGGAAACAGACTGCACAGACACCTGTTAACATTGCTAATCCATAATCTTTCGATGATGCTTCCCCATGAATCGGAAAAATAAGTGCGACCACACAGATGATAATGCCGCATCCACCTGAACATAGAGACCAGTACTGCATCTTCCTGGTAAAGAAAAAGGATAGCAGTCCCCAGAAGATGTTCACTCCTATGAGGATGGCACCGTAAAAAGATAGCAACGCACTCATTGACATCTTTTCTCTCCTCTCTATCCCTCTATTAGCTGACCGTGTTCTGCCGATTGCAAGTGAAATCGATTCGCTTGGCTGCGGATACGCTTCCTCATAAGTTCCCTAAATGATTCTGGTGCTAATACTTCAAGTACCGGCCCAAAGGACATTACCCGAATGAGTAGCTCGGTCTCGTCATCCTTATCATACCTGAGCCTGATCTGGTAAAGTCGGTCATCCAACTTCAGAGTCTCTTTCTCAAAGTGGGAGAAGTGGAGAAGGACACGCTCCAGGCCATTGCGCTCATCATGGAGTAGCAGTGTGAGTTCTTCCTGACGCTCACCGGGCAAAGTAATTGCCCTCGGATCGTATTTCTCTAGCAGCTCACATGAATATACCCTCGCCATATTGATCGTGTTGAGCCGTCGCTTGCCAGCTGTCAGCAGTCTAAACTTGTCATCCTTAGCAGAATACTCCAGGCGATAAGGTGCACACTCAAAGGAATGCCTGGAACCAGTGTGACCGTGGAATCGGATACGCAGCTTTTGCTTCTCCCGGATGGCCTTCAGTGCCATATGGAAGTTGGCAACATAGGCCGGATCTCCATAAGGATCTCCATCTGCATACTGGTCAAAGAAAACAAAGGTATCCCGCTGATAGAGAGGTTCAACATCTTCAAGTCCGGTCGTATCAGGCTCAAACAAAGCAATTCTCGGGTCAGAAAGCAGAGCCTTGAGCCAGCGTTTCTGAAGTGTGGTCAGCGGCATGGTCGGCTTGTGCCGGAGCATAGATTGAAAGGAGTCATCCAGCAGTGGCCACTCTTGAGATGTCAGAGCTGTCGGGATGGATAACGTACTTTCGGCAAAGGCCTTCTCCTGCACAACTGTGGTCAATCTGTTGGCAGTGAGAGTGCCGTCAGCAGCCTCAGACAAAACGGTGGCAATGACATTGAAGTAGCTGCCATAGATCTCACTAAACAACATGATTGTCACCCCCCATACATGGCATCCATGCGCCGCAGATCCTCGTAGAACATATCTACAACGGACTGACTACTGCACTTCAGTTCCACAATACGTCCGATAAAGGTGCGCAACCAGGGCAGCATCTCGGAGGCATCATAGACATCTGCGGTAAATCGGCAGGTCTGTGCGTCCAGACGTTCCACAGTTCCGTGGCGTTTCTCACGCTCTAGGCGCTGTAGCACGAACGCTTCATCAGGGCCACAGTGAATGGTCATCTCAATGTGGTCCAAGCTGTGTTCAGCCCCGGTAGAAACACCCCAGAGATTCTGGTCAAATTTTTTCTGATAACCAAGATATTTTTCATATTGTTTTTCTGCATTACCAATTGAGACCTTCTGAATCGCGTCAAGGCGGAAGAAGGCCATGCGCCGGCCGCGATAGTGGTAGCCTAACAGATACTGGCGACCGGATTGTGTGCTGATATAGATCTTAAGCGGGCAAACGGTTCTCTGATATTCTCTAGCGCTACGTAGCCCACGAATAATCAGCGCTACTGCGCGCTTCTCATCGATAGCTTCTAGCAGTTGGCAAAGGATATCGCTGTCGAGTGCATGGAGTATATAATGGTGCTTGAACCGGAAAGCATCGGACGGCTGATCCAACTTATCGATCAGGAAAGAGCCGACTACACCTAAAGGGTCTTCCTCAGAGAAAAATGCCAAAGCATCTGTCCAGGTAGCCAGATCTAAGCGATCATCTGTTCTTTGATACAGGACCTCACGGCCAAACTTTTCGGACTTCAATAAACCTAGGACCTCATACTCCTTCAGTTTCTTCCTGATGGTTGACTCATCCAGGGAAAACAATCCACTGAAATGGGAAAGGTAGTCGTCGTTGATGTGATCGACGATTTCCTTGCAGGAAAGCGCGCTGCCATCAGCCAGCAAATCCAAAATGTAAAAGTGGAGCGTGATATCCTTATCGGTAAAACTCTTAGCCTTGAACGCCTTGTGCAAGGGATTATGTGGGATCCGTCTGCTGTCTACCGAGAGAAACACATTCTTACCGGAAGCGTCCTTGTGGAAGGACATATAGTCACCGAGCCAACTTTCGATTCTCCGTCGCTCATTATCGTAGCTGCGGGTGCTTTTCATGCCATATTCTTCACGGCTCTTGAAGCCATAGACATAGAATTCACGCATATAGTTCCGGATGCGGTCAAAGCTCTTAATCAACTCGCTATATGCCACACGGTCCACCTCCTCTAGATAAATATCCCATCTGATGCCTTGTTATTGTTATCTTACCATACATGTTGTCCAAAAGAAAGGACAGCAGAAACGGATCAGCAGGCTTGTACAAAGCACATATTGGACACTTTCAAGAGACAGATGGTCAGTTCGCAACTTTTTTTCCGTGATTTTCTTTTAAGCAGGAGGTATTCTAGGACCATGAAAAGCGCATACAGCAATCCCAAGCATATGGCTTTTAACCATAGACGCTGCTTTGGCGAGCACCAGTCTCCACCGAAGTAAAGAATGCGCTTTGTAAAAGGCACCAACAGCAAAGAACGAATAGCTAAGTGGTTAAAGCAGGCGGGTCATACTCGTCGTACGTGGGTTCGACTCCCACTTCATATGGTGCCTTGTATTTATCAATAAAGATGCCTACAGCAGTCCCAAGACGGTTTTGAGTCCGATTCTGATACGGGATGAGAGACAACTGATCAAACAGCTGACATCCATCTATGGTAATCAGGCATCTTGTAAAAGGCACCAACAGCAATTCATTGGTAACATCTACGACTTCAAATCGTGTTTGTGGGTTCAAATCCCTGATGGTGCCTTGCTTTATCAATTCGATCACGGAGGAGTGATTTTCATGCTGAAGTTTCTGAAGAAGGAAGCGAATATGACCCATACAGAAAATGGAGCGGTTACATATCGATCCACTCAGTCTGAGTGTCTGGATCTGTTCGCCACCATTGGCGCCCTTCGCAGAGAAAGCGACGAGGAGATCACAAAACGGTTCCTCCGTGCTTATGCCGAGAATGCGGATCTGGCCATGAAGACCCTGTTCTTCGCAAGAGATATCCGGGGCGGCATCGGCGAACGTCGCGTCTTCCGTACCATTCTCAAGTGGCTGGCCAGCAACGAGCCGCGATCCCTGGAGAAGAACATCCAGTACATCGCGGAGTATGGCCGCTACGATGACCTGCTGGCCCTGATGGGTACTACCTGTGAGGGCAAAGTGCTACAGTTCATCAAAAAGCAGCTGGACGCTGACTGTGCCGCCTTGAAAGCTGGCGAGTCTGTGTCTCTGCTGGCCAAGTGGCTGCCCTCTGTCAATGCCTCCAATGAGGATGTTGTCCGCATGGCAAAGCGTATTGCCCGGGCGCTAGGTATGAACGACGCCCAGTACCGCAAAACGCTGAGCACCCTGCGCGCCAAGATTAGCATCATCGAGAATAACCTGCGGGAAAAAGACTACACCTTTGACTACTCCAAGCAGCCCTCCAAGGCCATGTTCAAGTATCGGAAGGCCTTTATGCGAAATGATGGCGATCGGTACGGAGCATTCATGAACCGTGTCGCCGAGGGTACAGAGCAGCTCCACACCGGCGCCTTGATGCCCTACGAGTTGATCAAGCCCTTCTTCGGATGCGGCAATCTCTCCGACCAGGAGCGTAAGAGCATCGACGCTACATGGAAAGCGCAAGAGGACTTCACTGGCGGCGAGAATGCCATGGTCGTTATTGACGGCTCCGGTTCCATGTACGGTGGCGCAGAGCCTATCCCTGCCACTGTGGCGCTGTCTTTGGGTATCTACTATGCCGAGCGTAACACCGGCGCATTCCACAATCACTTCATTACCTTCTCCGAGAATCCCAAGTTGGTGGAGATCAAGGGGAAGGACATCTACGAAAAGGTTCGGTACTGTCACCAGTTCAATGAGGTAGCCAACACCAATGTCCAGCGTGTGTTCGAGCTGATCCTCAAAACTGCTGTGAAGAACCGTGTGTCTCAGAAGGATATGCCTACCAAGATCTACATCATCTCCGATATGGAGTTCGACTACTGTACTGAAGATTGCTCCATGACCAACTTCGAGTACGCACATCGGCTTTTCGAGGAGTATGGCTACCAGTTGCCCGAGGTTGTGTTCTGGAATGTGGCAAGCCGTAATCAGCAGCAGCCCGTCAAAGTCAATGACCAAGGCGTGGCGCTGGTATCCGGCTGTAATCCCCGAATCTTCTCCATGCTGAAGGGTGGCATTCTTTCTCCCTACGCCTTCATGATGGAGGTTCTGGGTTCCGAGCGTTACGCAGCGGTCGTGGCATAATAGAGTTGATGCAGGAGGTGATAGCAGGTATGTTATCGTCTCCTGCGTTTTCTTTCTCTGCAAAAGTGTTGCTGTCAGCAGAGATGATCCGTAAAATAAAGAGTATGAAAGAAAGGGAAATCGTTATGGTTACGATTCAAGGTTTATATAACACTGCGGTCTGTTATACTCCAGAGCTGGAGGAAGCGGCACACAAGCAGATCCAGGCAGTATGCGATCAGGAAGAGTTTGCCGGCTGTAAGATCCGGATCATGCCGGATGTCCACGCTGGTAAGGGCTGTACCATTGGCACTACCATGACCATTCAGGACAAGATTGTACCCGGTATGGTCGGCGTGGATATCGGCTGCGGTATGGAGACTGTGGAGCTTCGAGATCGGGAGATCGACTTCGAGAAGCTGGATGTGCTGATTCGCAAGGAGATTCCCTATGGCCGTGAAGTTCGCGACATTCCTCATGCACTGAACGCTAAAATTGACATTACCCAGCTCCGCTGTACTGATCAGGTCAATCTTAACCGAGCCATGCGCAGCATTGGCTCTCTGGGTGGCGGAAACCACTTCATTGAGGTAGATTGTGCTGAAGATGGCCGGCTGTTTCTTGTGGTTCACTCCGGTAGCCGCCATCTGGGTACTGAGGTGGCTGAGTACTACCAGAATGAAGGTCGTCGCGCCCTTTGGGGAGGCGCCCAGTATCAGATTCAGGCCACCATTGACCAGCTGAAGGCCGAGGGCCGGTTCCGGGAGATCCAGAAGACCATTCAGGCGCTTAAGAAGGAGCATAAACTGAATATCCCCAAGGATCTGGCCTATGTAGAGGGTAAACTGTTTGAGGACTATATCCACGACATGAAGCTGACCCAGCAATTCGCCATGCTGAATCGTAAGGCCATGGTCGATGTTATTATGACTGGTATGGGATTTACTCCGGTAGAAGCCTTCACCACCATCCACAACTATATCGATACGGATGCTATGATCCTGCGTAAGGGTTCTGTTTCTGCGAAGGACGGCGAGAAATTGCTGATCCCCATCAATATGCGTGACGGAAGCCTGATCTGCATCGGTAAGGGCAACGAGAATTGGAACTACTCCGCGCCTCACGGTGCCGGAAGACTGATGAGCCGTAAGGCAGCTTTCAATGCTCTGTCCATGGAAGAGTTCCAAAAGGAGATGGAAGGAATCTACACCACCTGTGTTGTGCCTGATACACTGGATGAGTCTCCTATGGCCTACAAGAGCATGGATGAGATCGTCGCTCAGATCGGCCCCACTGCGGAGATCGTTGAGCGCATCCGTCCTGTCTACAATTTTAAGGCGGCGGACTAATTTGAAATTATGAAAGGCGGTGCTTACCGTGGAAGTATTGATCAAAGAAAAGCTCAAGGAAATCGAACAGCGGGAGAACTGCCGAATCCTCCTGGCAGTAGAGTCCGGCAGCCGAGCCTGGGGCTTTGCATCTCCTGACAGCGACTACGATGTGCGCTTTATCTATGTGCGCCCGAGGGAGAGCTATCTCAGGCTCAATCGGTTCCGAGATGTGATTGAGTTACCCATCAATGATGTTCTGGATATCAACGGTTGGGATGTGGACAAAACGCTGAAGCTGCTCCACAAATCCAATCCCACAGTATTTGAATGGTTTTCCTCTCCTATCGTGTATCAAACTACTGCTTTCGCCGAGGCGTTTAAGCCCGTTATGCAGAACTATTTCTCATCCAAAAGCGGACTTTGGCATTATCTTCAGATGGCGGAAGGGAACTATCGGGAATACCTGCGCGGAGACATAGTTAAGGCTAAGAAGTACTTCTATGTGCTGCGGCCGATCCTTGCTTGCCGCTGGATATTGGAAAGAGGGGCTCCGCCCCCGATGCTCTTTTCAGAACTGGTAGCAAGCCAACTTCCGGATTATCTGAAGGAGAGCGTTGAAAAACTGCTTGATTTGAAAATGAACGCTCCTGAGATGAAGATGATCCCCAGGATCGATATCCTCAATGAGTACATGGATCGGAGCCTTGCGGAAGTGCGTGCTTTGGTCGAGCAGTATCCAAAAGAAATTATGAAAGATTGGGAGGAACTTAATGAACTGTTCCTCGCTGCACTGGAGATGTGACCTATGATGAACTTGCCTCCACAAGTGAATACCGCGTTTGAGATGCTGGAAGCGGCTGGCTATGAGGCGTTCCTGGTGGGTGGTGCAGTGCGTGATTATGTGCGTGATAACAGTCCCGCAAAAGACTGGGACATCACCACGAATGCGCTGCCAGAGCAGGTGAAGGCGGTTTTTTCAGACTTCCATCTGATTGAAACCGGTTTGAAGCACGGAACCGTGACCGTTGTGATCGACCATAAGCCTCTGGAGATCACTACTTATCGCATTGATGGCGAGTATTCGGATCATCGGCACCCGGACTCGGTCACCTTCGCCCGAAACCTGAAGGATGATATGGAGCGGCGGGATTTCACGATGAATGCTTTGGCATACAACCCCAAGACGGGTGTTATAGATTTTGTCGGGGGCAAAGCTGATATTGCGAAAGGGCTTGTTCGCTGCGTTGGCGATCCAAACCGGAGGTTCCGGGAGGATGGCCTGAGAGTGCTCAGAGCCCTTCGCTTTGCCTCTGTATATGGAATGGCTATTGAGGATGCTACGGCAGCGGCCATCCACAGGAATAAAGAGCAGCTCAAAGGCATTGCTGCGGAGCGCATCCTGGTCGAGCTGAGCAAAATGCTTTGCGGACAGGGAGCGGCAGATATAATGCGGGCCTATGCAGATGTGCTTGCAGTACCGATCCCAGAACTTGTCCACATGTTTGGGTTTGAACAGCAAAATCCGCACCACGATAAGGATGTCTGGAGCCATACCATCGCAGTGGTTGAGAATGTCCCGCCGGAGCCAGTCCTTCGTTGGGCGGCTCTGCTGCATGACAGTGGAAAACCTTCCTGCTTTTCTATTGCCGAGGACGGCATTGGGCATTTCTATGGACACTCGGAACAGAGTACTTTAATAGCTGAACGTGTCCTGGACAGGCTTCGCTTTGATAACGCCAGCAGAGCGCAAATTGTGAAACTCGTCCGCTATCATGATATGCCTATCATGGCCAACAGAAAGTCGATGAAACGACTCTTGAGCAAACACGGAACGGGAACCACCAAACAACTGCTCGTACTACATAGGGCAGACACACTCGGCCAGTCACCCATCTGCAAGCATCGACTCAAAACCTTTAATGATGCATCTATGATAGTAGATGAACTTCTACAGGAAGAGAGCTGCTTCTCGCTAAAGGACTTGGTTATCAATGGACATGATATGATCGCATTGGGAATCAAAGGGCCTGAGATTGGCAAAGTTCTCCGGATGTGCTTGGATGCGGTCTTAGATGAACAGGTTCCCAATGAGCGTGGAGCCTTGTTGGCATTCGTTCAAACAAAGAAAGAAAGCAGGTAAAAACCCGAAGTGGCAATACACATTGTGCATTGCCACTTCGAGTTTTTCAGTCAATTTCCCCTTATCCAAAAGCAAAAGATATTTCATATTATCTTTTCACGTTCACGTGTTCTACTGTTTCCTGGCTCAAATGGAAATTCGCATCCTTTTCAAGAATTCTTCAATGCTGGATGCTGTGGCTTCAGATGCGTCCGTCAAAAGTCCATCATCTGTCAGGATTGGTGTATCCAAAACCGTTTTGATGGAAACAGCGACACTGGCACAGGATGCAATTATCCGCTTGGAATCCGATGTATATTGGCTGTAGTCGTCACCTTCCACACCTAAAATGTCCTCCATTCTATACACGAGTGGCAGGAAGCAGGCATCCAGTCGCGCCAACAGGTTATATAATACGCAGGTCCTTCGACGGATTGTCTCACACTGAAGTGACGCAGTATCCAGTTGGGCGGCAACTTGCTGTGCCTCCGCCTTATTGGTGCGGGCCTTTTCCAACTCCTTTTTGGCAGCGTGCCCCGCAACAAATCCCATAACCAGCAGTGCCGGCCCTGCCACAAGGCCGCCAAGAACCATCGTGCCGCCCACCATCCCAAGGCCGCCTGCCGCTAGGGAGCCTCCACCAAAAAAGGCCAGGGTTGCATTAGTGGCCGCAGCACCGCTCAGACTGGCAATCGCTGTGCCAGTGGATGCAACAGCTAAGGCCTGGGCGGCTCCATATGCACTGAAGGCAACCAAGGCGCCGCCGGCTGTTCCGGCCAGAGCACCGCCGGCGAGGGAGCCTGCAAAAGTAACCATTGATTTCAGCTCCACAAAATCCTGCTCATCAATATGTAGTTTGCCTAGCTCATCCAATCCCTCGGAGTCCCGGAAATCCACATTCTTAATTCTCGAAAATGTATCCAAGAAGGCGTTGATGCTGTGATTGAGGACAAATAGTTTTTCCTCTCCCAGTTGACGCAGAACCTTTCCGCACGCAAATCTCTGTGCATTTAACTGCGCTGTGGATGCTTCTACAATATCGTTAGCGCTACGGTTGATCCGCTTTGCATGGCTGGCATCCACTCCCGCTTTAATCGCCTTTCCAGCCCCAAGACCACCTGTAGCCGCTGCAACGCCTATAAATAACAAAGGTAATGGCATACTTTCACCTCCTCAAAGAGCGATCAGGTCTTTGACATTGTCGAATATGACTTTCTTCCTATGAGTCAGTTCAGAGACGACCGGCTCAATCTTCAAGTACGGTCTGTCGGTGGCCTTGATCCATGTCAGTTCCCGTTCGATGTCCATCATGGTCAATATGCTGCTCTCCATCTCCAGGAAAGATGCTTTATCCAGATTCAGTTTCCTGACGATATACTTCAAAAGCCGACGTTCTGTGTCATTGTAGTTTTCATCGCTGTACGCCACTGTTAGAAGATCCCACACCAGAAGTTTGGGCGAGATCGTTACTTCCTCCGATTTCGCTGGTGCAAGTAGTGCAGCTTCCACACAGTCCTGAATCACATCATAGTAATCTTCAGGATCGATCATCTTCTCCATTTCAGCCTGGCACTCGTCAAGGATAGATGCCTTTACCGTACCAAAGTCAGAGATCAAATCTGCCCCAATGGCATCAAACTTTTCTTCTTCTCCATGATAGACCTCACCATCTACCGCCATCAAGAAATAAATCACCTTGACAGCATTCCGGACAGAGATGACATTGGGAATTGCGCTCTCTCGCTCTTGCGCTGCATCTGTATCTTTCCGATGAAAGGCCGATTTGACCTGCTCTGTAGCCTTTTCACCGATTTTTTTCAAATCCGGCATCTCTGCCTGTGCCGCTTTTGCTTTTACAGCATCTGCGGCATCACGCAGGGAGTCGCTCATCTTTTTCCCGAACTCTTTGATTGCCACCAGTCTTTCCTCCTCTCACAGCAAAAGCGGCATGTCCGACTCCATCAGCGAGTCGAATTCCGATTGATTGGTAAACTGCGGCTGCCTGCCCAACACAGATTGGATCTGCATATTACCCTGAATGACCATATCCGAGTCACCGGATGCAATCCCTGTATTGATAAGGTCGAAGCCTGCAACAAAAGCTTCCAATTCTTCTGCCAGGTAATTGGAGACTTTTTCCTCCAGCTGAACCTTAAACTCCTGAAGCTGCGCCAGGAATATGGAGCTCTTTGCCTCCGATAAAAGCATTTTTTCATGGATAAGCTGCGTCTCCTTCTTCTCATTGGAGACTTCCCTGATAATGGCGAGCGCAGATCGCCCAGCACCCACATAATTGAATCGCGTAACAAACTTCCCTGAAAATAGAACCCAGTTCCCTGCGGACAGGATTGCTGCGTGTACCGCTGCATCTATGGTATCCGCCACAGTAAAGGTCATGGTGGAAATCGTCAGCATCCGGTCTATGGTGCGGTTTCGGAATGGTGCGATATTTCTCCAGTTCAGCTTATCCGCCCCCTGAACATCTCCTGCACGGGTTAGTTCAGTTGCCAGCTGACGGAGGAGGTAGAACCCTCTGACCAAACACTCGTTGAGGACAACAGGCAAAGCCTGTCGTCCCACTTGGTGGGCTATACCCAACTCCATGCGTAAGTCAAATTTAAGAGGAACAAGCTTGCCATTTGCATCCCTCTCCCCGAGCAGGGTCCCATTGAACAGTTTGGAAATCCAAACAGAACATACCTTATAACCTCTCTCATCACTTTTCTGGAATAGTGGAGTTGAGGAGAGTTCTTTTAAGAGCGATACCAGTGGGCCGGGCAAACCAGTGCCCAGGCTTCCCTTCATAATGGAACCGGAGGAGCCTGCCATGTCGCTGACGAGGTGGAAGGCCCAGTTGATTACGCCAAACATGATTTTCTCCGGGATAGACTTGCCTATGAGCGCCAGCCCATCATCAGATAGATTCACACCTTGGAACATGCCAGAAACGTCCGTACCATACACCTTTCCTGTGAATTGCGTCAGTATGGAGCATACTAGTCCCACGGGTGTCGGGTGATGGGAAAAATCCCGCAGATGATGTTGGAGGCCGCCGCCAAACTGTGCAGTCGCCTTGTCTGCCGGAATAGGAAATGCATCTTCCAAATATTTGACCGCACCAGCCAGCGTGTCCCCGCCATAGCCCTGGCTTTTTGCCACTTTTAGAATAAATCGGTTTATCGTTTCGCTTCCCCACTGGCCTGCCTCGTCCAGGGAGAATTCACCGACGAACAGACTATCAAGAAGCCCACAACAAATCCCGCTGCTGATAGCAAGGGCATAATCGATCCTGTCAGCCTGATTGATGTAGCGTTCCAATTCAACATTGACTTTTTTTAGTGCAGCATTGATGGCATCGAGGTCAGAAGCATGTGAAGGGGGCGCTACGGTCAGTTCTGCGCTGATCACTTCACTTTTATCCATCGCTTCCGACTTGGGAATCGCTGTATAGGAACCACTGACAATGTCCTGATAACACTCGGACCTCGACCACTCATAACATTCATATGCGCGGGTGGCCAATCGCGGATGGGTCTCGTCCTGTGTCAGCATCAACTCCATCAGCTTGTTGGACTTAGAGTCGTTTACGAACGCATTCAGATCTACTGCCTGCTTGAGAAATTCCTCTCGGTCTACACGGGGGTAACCATGTAATCGCAAAAGCAGGTCAATCGTTTTATCCGGGGTACCGTCACAGAGGACGGAAGCGCGGTCTGCGGAAAGCTCGCTGCATCTATCCCAAAACAGCAAGGCCCGCACCAGTGAAGGTGTGAGGTACTTCCGCACAGCTGGTATCTTAGCCAAAGGGCTACCCGCGATCCCGCCGACCAGGAGTCCCGCCATAGAGTGATACAAATAGTGGTTACAGGCGATATGTCCGCACTCATGGGCCAGAACACTGGAAACCAAATCAAGGGGGAGCTCATTGACAAGTCGAGAGGTCACACAGATATATGGGGTGGTATTTCCTCCGGTCCATGCATTCAACTGCTTTGATTTCATATAATAGAGATCTGGGATGTCAATATCTAACTGCTTGCAAATGGGCGGCAGGAGTTGATAGACTTCCGGAAATTGCTTTTCACTGATTCGAATCGTAGTTGACAGAAGATCAATTTTTGCAGCCACTTCATCTACATTGGCAATGTACGCTTCACACAGGCCGATAAAACGCGGAAAGTGGTTTAGCGCCTCAAAAGCTTCTTGATCCAATGTATGCCTGTACAAAAGGGCAGGATATCCCATAAGATTAGTCTCCCCTCTCTGACTGCTGCTGATCCGGTATGAACTCCACGATATCATCTAACTTGCAGTCCAACGTTGTGCATAGTTTTTCCAGTGTCGTAACCCGTACATCTTCATTTCGACCAAGTTTTGCCATGGCATTGGTACTGAGTCCCGCAATGCGGGTCAATTCCGTTTTGCTCAGGTCTTTATCGATAAGCATCTTCCAGAGCTTCTTGTAGCTGATTGCCATATTATAACTCCCACCTCAGTAGAAATTTAAGAACCTGCTTATATTGCATTATACCCTAACAAACAAAATCCTTCAAGCAAATCTTGAATTTCTCAAGATTTGCTTGAAGGATTTTTGTACAGAGATATAACCATATAAATTTAAGGCATCTTCTGTGGGGATTGAGGCAATCAACTCCTATCCGTGTAGAGGACACCTTAATTTCCATTGGTTCATGCCTTGTGTTCTTCCTTCAGTTCACGCTTGTACTTGTAGTAGGTATTCCGGGCCAAGCCGGTCAAGCGCATGATCTCGGCATCGATAAGATTACCATCAAACTCCTTGGACAACTTTCTGATAACCTCTTTCGATTCAATGCTTTTCTTTGTAACCACCGTACTGTCTTTTGGCCGGCCGATCTGCTTCCCATTCAAACGTGCAGTTTCAATCCCCTCCCTGGTTCTCTGGTGTAGATCCTGAACTTCCTTTTCAGACTGCTCAAACGCGAGCCGGATCTGCTCCTTGGCCAACTCCAACAAATAACGATTAACTCCTTCCAGAATGTAATCCACATTACTACCTGTCAACTGGATGTTGTTCTCAAGCGCCTTTTTATAGGTCTCAGTATTGATGTGGGGTTCCTTTAAGAAAATGAGGTTTACCCCTTTTTGATAGAGTTCCTCATAGGCCGCAAAACCCTCTCTCGCGTCTCCGCTCATACGGGAAACACTGTCGAAGACGATCTCATCCCCTGGCTGGATCCTGCGCATCAGCTTTAGCCATTCCGGCCGGTCCAAGCGTGTTCTGGTGAAGACCTCCTGAACAATAATGGCATCAGGGTAAGCCGCTTTGATATTGCGGATTTGCCTCTCTATGCTCTGCTTGGGTTTTGATGTCCTACAATAGCCATACCTCATATCCACACACCTCATTCATAATGCGCTGCCTCTTAGTAGCAGTCTCAGTTTAGACCTTCGTTTTAATTAGCACTATGATTTACGCCGTAAATGCCTTACTAACAACAGAAATTGAGACTATTGTAGAGAAGGTTTATTTTGATACTTGGTGAACACTCAGTTTGAGGCGATGGGCTTTATAGGCACATAGTCATGTAGAGTGGGCGATGGAGAAAAACACGAAAAAGCAAGTTCAGGTTATTCTGAAGTGCACGAAAAGGCAGATCGCTCTATATTCAACTAGCAGTTCAATGACAACGAAGTGTGTTCACGGTATGCTTAACCCATCAAGTAGTTTCACCGGGCGTGACATAGGAGGTATGATCCATGAATATGAAAGATGCGTTTCGATTCCAGAATAAGCTGAAAACTCTGATGTGTGAGGCCACTTCCATTCTTGAGGACCGTCGCAATATCGTCAAGGTCAAGACCACACATCTTCGGAGCAAGGTCATGTCCGATGCCCAGGATGCTGTAGTGGAGGAAGCAGCTCCCAGTGAGTATGCCGGCCATGCCAACGAAATTGCGGCCTTCCTCATGTCCCTGCTGGAGGAGCGAGAGAAATTATGCCGTGCCATTCACGCTGCCAAAAGTAGCCTGGCGTTGGATATGGACAGCGAGGTGGGCCTGAACCGTCAGCGCCAGGAGCTGGCTGAGGTGTTCCGACACATGACCACTCTCCGCAACAGCGAGAAGACCATCGCCGGCGGGGGCTCCGGTTTTCGGTTCAATGGCGAAGGCAACCAGGTTTCCTATCGCTGTGATGCCACGCAGGTCACCACCATTGACTTTGACCGCAACAAGATTCGAGGCTTGGCTATGGCACTGGGCAAGAAAGCCGACGAGATCTCCATGTCCATGGACAAAAGCCTGGTCAATACCGAAGTACTCTATGAACAACCCTTTGACATGAATGAAAGTTTCGAGGACATCCTCAACGACTTCATCGAAAAGGGCGCAGTCAAATAAGTGTCGGCACCACACCTTCAGGTGTGGTGGGCATGGTAGAATGGATAGGCAGTGATGATCGGTTCAGACGCAGATGAATTATGATGCTGCGTATCCCTCGGCAAAGAATGGACTGCATCTGATGAATGCAACATGAGCTCATAACTCATTATAAAAGAATCGTCAGGCGCCTCCATCCTCGTCCACCGCATTACCGCAATTTCTATCACACATTCGTTGCTAAACGCAGAATTCAATCTTACGCTTCTCTGATACTTGCCATAATGGCATGAAAATGTATTTTCAAGTCGCTTGCTTACCCATAAGGACTGCGGCAGTCCAGCTGGACTCAGACAGGCCTATGGGCGCAGGCGGATAAGGATCTAAGCGGTTTTGAAATTCTGCCATGCCCACTGCACCTGAAGAAAATCCCCTACAAAAAGACCTGAGCAGCAGGCGGCTGCCTGCTGCTCAAAAGAAACGATATGAGAAGTGGAGATAATGATTTCGTTCATCGGCACCTGGAGTAAAGCGCTCAGTGCATAGAGGTTATCTACACTGGGAAGGCTCTGCCCCCGCTGCCATTTATAGATGGCTTGCGGCTCCTCAAATCCGAAATAATGTTGGAGATCTCGGACTGTCAGGCCGCGATCCTTCCGGAGTCGGCAGATATTCGCTCCGGTAGCCACAGGATCGATGACAGGAAACTGAATCATGGACATATGGATCGCCTCCATTCATCAGGATTTCTCCGCCTCAGCGGAGTATTTCATAATACCTGATACATTATGAAATGGCAAGTAATCTTCGTCATTTGTAATATGATTGTTATACAGGAGGGCGCTATTGGATCATCAAGAATGCTATCAGCACATCGACCATCTGTCGCTGTTCTATCACTATTATGCGTTTCTGGATACGGAGGAGTATCTAGCTGATCAACTCTTCATCAAGCATCAAGTGCGGGTACACTTTCGCGAAGAATATGCACGGAAAGACTCTCAATACCGAGTGATTGTCTGTCGTGTGCGGAAGCGGGATCAGACGCGGTTCCTGGCGGCCTTGGAGGAGTTACCGAAAAAGATGTTACTGCTGGGCCATACAAACTATCTGGATACCTGCTATGCACTCTGGGACAATCTGCACCAAGACGAAAAGAGGGAGGTGTTCGACTGTGACGCAGTTGATACCATTGGACAAGCTCAGTAAGAAAGCACGGAGAGAATACCACTCAAAACAGCGTGGTTCTTGGTATGGAGTAAACCCCATCACCCGGACCGTACAGAGCAGGAAAAACTATGACAGAGCAAGAATTAAGCAAACAGATCGCAGAGATATTGGAAGCTACTAAGCAAGAGACTGGTTGTAATCGGCGCTCCGGGCGCCAATATCGCCGCATGCAGAGCGTCAAACACTCAGATCATACCCTGTTTCTCATCCAGCACAGCAGGTATGCACCGAACATGGGGTATATCATGGGTGACTATGAAGGATTGAAAACCTTACTCCACTCCGGATTGCACATTCAGTACATGAAGTCCAGTGCCCGTCAACAGTATCTGAAGCGAAAGGCCAATCGCAAAGTTCGGAAATATCGCGGACTACCAAAGAAAGGAAATCAGTATCGCAAAGTATTCGAATATTGGTGGACACTCTACTGAAATAAGAAGAGAAGCCGGCTCGGTGATCCGAGCCGGCTATTCTCATATTTTGGGGTGATGACAGGCTGTTAACGTCTCATCTGCTTTAATTGATGGAATGTGTGATACATGATATAATCAGCGGGAAGAGGCAATTCCTTACACACATAACCTGGCCATCGCTCATTGAGCTCATTTGTTTGAGCGATGAAATGAGCGATGGAAAATGCCGAATAAGCGTGTCTATAATTGAGCAATTTACGAAAGGAGGCCACCGAGGTATGAAGCAACGCACCTATATCGCAATCGATCTCAAGAGTTTCTACGCTTCGGTGGAGTGCCGGGAACGTGGTCTTGACCCTATGGATACCAATCTGGTCGTGGCGGATGAAAGCCGTACAGACAAAACCATCTGTTTGGCCGTTACACCTACACTAAAATCCTATGGTATCTCCGGACGCGGAAGGCTCTTTGAGGTCAGGCAGCGTGTAAAAGAAGCAAATGCAAAGAGGAGACAGACAGCTCCAGGCAGATTACTGGAGGGCAAATCCCACCTCTTTTCTGAGTTGCAAGAAAACCCGAACCTGGAGATTGACTTTATTATTGCGCCACCCCAGATGGCTTATTATATGGAGTACAGCACCCGAATTTACCAAGTCTACCTGAAATATATCGCCCCGGAGGACATCGTAGTCTACTCTATCGACGAGGTGTTCATGGATGTGACCGACTATCTTGCCACCTATAAGCTTTCAGCCCATGAACTTGCAAAGAAGATTATTCTGGATGTCATTGAGACAACTGGCATCACAGCCACAGCGGGAATCGGCACCAATCTCTACCTATGTAAAGTAGCAATGGACATCGTGGCAAAGCATATCCCTGCGGATGAAAACGGAGTACGCATCGCCGAACTGGACGAACTGACCTATCGGAAGACTATGTGGGCACATCGACCGCTCACGGACTTCTGGCGAGTAGGCCGTGGATACGCAAAGAAGCTGGAAGAGCACGGGATGTTCACCATGGGAGATGTAGCGCGGATGTCCGAGTACAACGAGGACTTGCTGTACCAGCTCTTCGGGAAAAATGCAGAACTGCTCATCGACCATGCCTGGGGATGGGAACCTTGTACTATTAAAGCAATCAAGGCCTACCGCCCAAGCTCAAACAGCCTCGGCTCTGGACAAGTCCTACAGTGTCCATACACTGCCGAGAAGGCGCGGCTGGTTCTGAGGGAAATGTCTGAGCTGCTGGCACTGGATCTGGTAAGCAAAAAATTGGTGACAGATCAGATTGTTCTGACAGTAGGTTACGATATCGAAAACCTGACAGATCCTGCTCGACGGCAGCGGTATCACGGCCCAGTGATAAAAGATCATTATGGGCGGGCGATTCCCAAACATGCTCATGGCACCGAGCGTCTGGATTTCTATACTTCATCTACCAAGAAAATAATGAGTGCTGCTTCAGCACTCTATGACCGAATTATTGATACGGACCTGCTGGTGCGACGCCTGAACATCGTTGCTGGCCATGTGCTCCCCGAAAATGAGGTGCCAAGCAGCGAGGTGGGCGGCGAGCAGATGGATCTTTTCACTGATTATGACGCCATTGAATCGCAGCGCAAGCAGGAGCAGATAGAACTGGATCGGGAGCGAAAGATGCAGGAAACCATGCTGGCCATCAAGAATAAATTCGGGAAGAACGCAATTTTGAAAGGTATGAATCTGGAGGAGGGTGCGACCGCCAAGGACCGTAATCAGCAGATTGGAGGCCATAGGGCGTAGACGGCCGATAAAAGGGTGTAGTATATGAGCAAAAGTGAAATTACGAAAAATGTGATGAAGAATACAGCAAACATGGTCTTGCAGGATGCGCTGGACATCTTGGAAGCTGATGACGGTAAGTCGTTTGACGAGAAGCGAGATGCTGTCATCAAACTGCTCACACAGAAGGGCGATACAGAATTGTCCCGACTTCTATCGGAACATACTATTGCAGATAAAACTGGAGTGGAGATTAAGACCGACTTTTGGAAGCCAGGCACTGTTATACCTGCTGGTGATACGGTTTATCTCAGACCTGTGGAGTCCAATGACCGCGATCCCTTTCTCACCATTCAGAGAGCAAGCCCACTGGTACAATCAATGGAGGACAAGGATTCGTTCCTAGACCTTGTCTGGCGTGAGCACAACGAGGATAAGTGCTTGATGCTGTCTATTGTCAAGGATGGGGAATATATCGGGTACTGTGGAATCAAGAATATCGCTCAACCCGTATGGGAAATCGCTATTGAACTGCTTCCGGAGTGGACGAGACATGGAATTGGATATGTGACTCTCTCCGCTATGCTCAATGAAATGAGATCCCGCTTGGGTGTCACAAAGTATATCGTTAGAATTGAGCCGGCGAATTTGGCCAGCCAGAAATTATTTAAAAACTTGGTGCAAGGCCCTGCGGCATTGCGGATCTGTGGTTCCAGGAAGAGACCACCATCAAACGATGTGAAGAGTCCGGATTGCACCTAATTGATAACAATATGATTGAGGTTGCAAAGAAATTTCATGTAGAGCCCCGGCAACTGCTGAGTCATGTGCTAGAATACGAACTGATATGGGATAGAAAAGAGGGCGCTGATGGATCCGTATGAGGATATTATCAATCTACCACACCATGTTTCTCCAAAACGACCGCAGATGTCCATGCAGGATCGTGCAGCACAGTTTTCTCCTTTTGCGGCACTCACAGGCTATGAAGATGCAATCAAGGAAACAGGTCGTCTGACTGATGTGAAAATTGAGCTTAGCGATGAAGATCGAGAGCTGTTGGATCAAAAGCAACAGTATCTCCAGGAGCACAAAGGCGACCGCCCGGAAATTACCATTACTTACTTTGTTCCAGACGAGAAGAAGTCCGGTGGAGCCTATATCAGTATATCGGGCCGAATGAAGCGAGTTGATGAATATGCGCGGCAATTTGTGCTGACGGATGGGAAGAAAATCCCGCTGGATGACATTATAGATATCCGAAGCGATTGCTTTCATGGAACTCTGTAATTGGTGACAATTACTTCGTTATCGCAACAATAAGATAGTCGAGTACCTTGGAGGATGGATATGAATAAAACACGTTTGAGCCAGCTATTTAACAATTACATAGAGAAGTTCGAGTATATCAATAATCCGGATTTCAATGAGACCTATAAGTGGGCCGTAGTGGAGCAGTATCGGGAGTCATTCAATTTGGATGCGCCGGACCTTTCTGCAATGCTCTATGAAGTCTGGAAAATCAGCGAGAACCTCATTGACAGTGCCAATCAGCAGCCATTCTACGCCTTAGTCACCTATGCCAAGGAGGAACCGGAAACTGTCCGGAACATGTTCCGGGAACTCTTTGCGGACGATGGCGGAGATCTTTCTTTGCGTCAGGCGAAAATCTATGCCTTCATCCAGAAAAGCGAAGAACTGAAGGCCAAATATGCCCCGGGAAGCTGGCGCTATACCAACGATCAGCGGTCCGTGATGGCGTACCTGTTCTTCCACGACCCAGAGCACAACTACCTCTATAAGTCCACCCAGGCGCATGAGTTTGCCGACTGTGTAGACTTCCTGGATGACTGGGGCTCCGGTGCCAACTTCAAACTGGATGTGTATTACCGGATGTGCGATGAGCTGGTAACCGCTATGAAGGAGTTCCCGGTTCTGATCCAGACACACATGAGCCGCTATGAGGATGCGAAAGAACAGCTCTATGAAGACTCCGGCCTCCATGTCTTGGCCTTCGATATGATTTATTCTTCTCAGGTCTATAACCTCTACGATGGAATCCAATACAGTCATCCAAAAGGGGCAGATAAGAAACTCTACCGTGAGCGAGTCGAAAAAGCATTGGCCCTGAAGGAAGCCTATGAGCAAGCACGAGCGGACTTTGAACGTCTAGAGGAACTTCGGGTAACAATTCTATCTCACTTGCGGGTTGGCTCAAGCATCATCCACAAGGTGTATGGGAAAGGTAAGATTGTATCTTTGGATGGCCCGTCTGTGTCTGTACAGTTCCAGACGCAGCCGGAGCCGAAGAAATTCATGCTCATTTCTTCGCTTGGCGGTGGATTCCTGAAGACAGGCACAGATGATGACCTCTTAATCCAGGCAAACGCCAAACTCCTCCAGATGGAGGAGAGTCTGGAGCGCCGCCGGAAAAGCGCCGAGGCCGCTTTGGAACCATATCTCCAGTACCTATAAAATAGAAGACCGCTATTTCTTGAATTGCGATATACTACCGGCTATAGTGCGCTTTTCAATCAACCAGTAAAAAACATGCCGCAGAGATGAACTCTCTGCGGCATATCTTTTATGTAGAAACTGATTGAGTGTCACTATTTCATCGATTGAGTCTATCTCATTCGATTTGGAATGTAAAGTCAGCGAATCAGCTACAGGAGTGCCTGGTTGTCTTTCAGCCACTCTTCCCGTATAATAAATAGAAAGGAAATGTTATTGGAAAGGGGGACAAGGGTAATGAATGAGGAGCAGATGGTAGCAGAGGTGCTACATGGCGAAGCAGGTACGGATAGTTCCCGGTATGCGCTTTACGAGAACGGAACCTACATGGTCATATCAAAGTTTGCATATCTCATCGGCGTCCCTACTCGCATTTTTGTAAATGAGTATGAGCCGCCGAAAATGGAATGGTACGAGAAACTCCAGCAGGACAAAAATGCCCGTGTTATTCGAAACCTGTGTATGCTGCGCACAGCCCTTGAGCGCAACTACAAGAATATTTATCAGGCGATGCGTTACGATATGAAGAGCCTCATCAGTATGCCGGAATACATACCCAGGGAGTGTATCGACCAGCTGTCTATAGATGGCATCTCCATCTATCGAGCTAACGCTCAACCGATCCAGTACATCATCAACATCAATGGTCACATAAACAATCGGATTAACAACTGTAAGAGTTTGTTCCCTATCTGGCTCAATTGGGACTATATCCGGCAGCTCTTTATCATGCCAGGCGGCACGACGGAAAAGGGTGCCAAAATAGCTGCTGCTGATTATTATGCCCACAAGGAGATCTACCCCTATCAGGTCTACATGAACTGGTCTGCCCCTGCCGATGTTGGCAACATTCTGTTCAACGATAAGAAATTCGTCAGACTCCTCTATGAGCACCACGAGGATTACTTTACCGACATGAGCAAGGTAACTGATGCTGGGCTCATTGCCAAGAATGGCATCTACGACTTCCTGGAACGGAGTAATCGGACAGCGATTGTCGTAGACTGTGAAAACGCAGATCCCTACAAACTCTATGCTACCCTAAACAATCTGGATCAGGCAGCACTCCTGGGGAAAATCAGCAAAATCATTCTCTATGACGATATCCACACCACAGCAGCCTGGAGCATTTTAGAGAAGTTCACCCAAATTCCCATTGAGCATAATATGATTGAACGTATCAAGGAGAACAAATCTCTGGTGGATATACGGCTTACCACCGGAACTTGCCGTGAATTTTTCCAGAACGAGACAGACTCCTTCATACTGGCCTCCAGCGATTCGGACTACTGGGGGTTAATCTCTGCCATGCCAGAGGCACACTTCCTGGTCTTGGTGGAGTCGAACAAGTGTGGCCCGGATATCAAGCGAGCCATGATAGATGCCGGCATTACATATTGCTACATGGATGACTTCTGCACCGGAAACAGTGACGATATCCGCATCCAGGCAGTTCTAAATGAAGTCAGGAAACGCTTGGATGAAGCTGTCCATTTCAATATCCAGGAGCTGCTTCAAGAGGCCATCCGACATACCAGGGCGGAGCTCTCCACCAGCGAGCAGGCTCAGTTTTACAATCGATATATCAAACCTATACGCTTGAATGTGGACATAGAAGGTAATGTGGGAGTCATGCTTGGCCCACTCTAAGGCCAACTATAGATTGGAGGCATCTCACTATGAGCACCGAATATCAGTTCTCAGATCTTAAACTCACTGAGAAAAGCCGAAGATTTAATGAAGCTGTACAACAAATCCGAAATCAGTGTATTCAGAAGGTTCACGACCTTACAGATGATCCTGAATTGGAAAATGCCAAGGAGTTTATCTTGGACAATCTCCAATACCATAATCCCTTTGTTGCATGGTATCCAGACGAGGAGGCTTTTGTCATAGGAACCTGTACAATGAATGAATTCCACTGGCGCCACGATAACGGATTTTCCAACATAGTCTCAGTTCAGGATTTTCAAAAGGAGCACCCACATCTAACCATAGTGGATGAGTACGGTCAGCCAATTGCAATCGATGAACTTGAGCAGTTAATTCAAACACGTAATCAGAAGTGAGTGATCTTTTTCACGTGGATATGAGTGCGTCCATCATTCGTTCTCCACGTTAACGGGAAGGCAGGCCAAACGCCTACATTGGGTGTTTGGCCTGCCTTTCTTCAATCGCCTTGCAAACTCTCAAACGGAGCAAATATATCCTGCATGGCGTGTTTCATGTTCGGGTCTTCTTCTGCTATAAATCATCTGCGTACATACAGAGATTCCAATGCTGCTGCCTGCTGTATAGATTCTTGAACTGCCGACATGATAATTGGCTCAGTCTTTTCTGGATCATGTAGTAAGTAGGAGATCAGTTGAATGCATCCAATGGCATACGGAAGTGTGTGAGCTTCAGGAAACAGATACATTACCTTTTGGCAAACAGTTACAAACCAATCTTCTGCGCTACACTTTTTGAGCAGTTTTTGCTGCTCATCAGTAAAACCGCGTCGCGCACCCAAACCGTTTCGAACATAACGTGCGAAGTCGGCGGCCTCCTTCTGGGGAATTCCGCGATCAGCAAGATAGCGGTATACATCTTCCCGACACATGATAAGTTGTTCAGAGGCTATCGTGCCATGCCCAAGGAGTGGTTTCTGATTGCTGTCCCATAGGTCCGTAGAATGGCTCATACTGTGATATCTGCTAAGGCCTCGAAGATCATGAACGTCTAAAAGTTCCAGCGGCTCAGAAAAGGACTTCGCTCCCCCAATACCAGCGAGCCTGCACGCACCCTCTACTGCTGACACGGCATCACCAGGGCGGCATGAGCGAATCTCGTTAAAAACAGCAGGGTCATCCAGAGAAAAAGTATCAGCCGAGATCCCGGTACTTTGGGCACACTCCTCCAAGACATCCAGTAGATTTGATGTGAGCAACATGAGATTTGGCGTGTCAGAAATGTGATAGTCCAAGTCAAGTTCAGAGAAATCATGGGTATGAATGATTGGGAGACCATCTGTTTCTGGGAGGAGAAAGAGCCTGTATAGCGAAGAATTCTTAGGTGCCGTTTCTCCATTGCTAAGTATCCTACTATAGAATAGACCGTTCGTTTTCAAACGCGCACTGTCGTCGTCATTGCATTCTTCAAGATACTGATTGGCGATGCCGTCAGCCAGCTGAACATCTTCAATGCTACGATTCTTATAGTGCAAGCGAGTGAGATTGTTCCCCCAACATTGGGTAAGATGATCTATCGCAATTTGAAATCCGGATTGAGGTAGCCGTATTTCTACTGAGAGAAGGCTAGATTTTCCACTAATCTCCGCAGGGAGGTACAATAGATCCTGCCCGCAGGTGGAAATAGTACGTGGCAGTGGGTTGATGCCTGTAATACCCAACAGATAGAGGATGAAATAACTGTTCCATGTACCGGCTAGAAACATGGGATACTGCTTGATTGGCAGGACTGTTCGAATCTCCTGCATCAGTTGAATCAATCCAGCCGCGCGCGCATAATGAATATCATCAAGTTCCTGGCCAAGTCGTTCCTGGATAGAACGCGGAACATTGTGGCCATACTGCTGCAAAAGAGCATTCTCCACATCTAAACGAAGTGCTGCCATGGCAGTTTCATGAAGTTGTTCCTGGCCGCGATCCAGGAGTTCCCCAAGAGGCGCGATAGGCTCGATTTGGTCATAGATCCATTGTTGGTTACATCCGATAGCCTTTTCTATAATTTCACGCTCTTCAGGAAGGATATACAGTTCGCGGAAATTTTCTATCAGCTCCGAGGGGGTTTGGTAGGGGGTTGCCGATTCTGCCTTGCCCCAATACTGGGTGATTGCGCAATAGGCATGATGATCCTCATACTCACACTTATCATCCACAGTTGCGTTTTGAACTGCGCAAGCGGGAATTCCTCCAAAACAAGAGATCCGACACAGCTGCGAAGTGACATCATATGGTTCAACTGGAAGCTCGATGTAGTCATAGAATTGTGCAATTTTCTTCAGGTAGCTGTCGCTTCTTCGGAGTTTAATGGCCCGCATAAGCTGTCCATTGCGAGCACTGGCACCAATGAGTAAGCCTTTGCGATGCGCTTCTATCTGCTCACGTGTGATATACCGCCCCATAGGGTTATCCTGATTGCCAAGAAGACCGAGCAAAGTAAAGATATTCTTTCGACCCTCCAGATTCTTAGCTAGTAGCGTAACTTCATAGCGATCCTCTCGATCCACACAATCTAATGTAAGTCCATAAATCAAGCCAATCCCATGTTTTTGTGTCTCTTTTTCAGCAATTAGATATCCTTGGACAGTGTTGCGGTCAGTAATTGCCACCGCTGCACAGCCATTGGCCGCACAGGTTGCTATCATCCGTTCTATACTTTGGAAGGAGAGCGTTTCAGAGTATCTTGTATCCGTATGTAGCTCAATCCAGTTCATTTTCATGCCTCATCTCCAATAATTGATTGAGTTTCCACTGAAGTTCAGCCCGATCCCAGCAGGAGTGCTTAGCGTCATGGTATAGCTGATTGATTAAGGTCAGGATATCCTCACTTGGTGTTGACTCACGAAGTACCTGCCTTCGTTTCGCTACTTGGTTATATTTACTCCATCGACAGCGAAGCAAATGAAGTTGCTGCATTTGCCATTCATCCTGTGGTTTTTTAGACTCCCTACCCAACAGCACAGACAGAATCTCTACCTGTTCCAATAGAAATTGAAGCAGACGGCCTCGATGCTCTGCTTCAACTCGATCCACGCAGTACAAAAGCTGGCCAAATTGGTCCAGCAAGTCTACTGCGTTAATCATGTCTTGAAGTTGCTCTGCCTGTTGCTGAGGGTCAAATCGCAAGGTGCAATCTATGCGTTCCATAATCTTGTTCTTACGAGACATCAGATCTTTACACTGCTCCCCTGGAGGACTTTCTTGGGGAATGCCCAGAAAGACCCTTGAATGCCTGTATTCAGGAGCAAAAGAGAATACCTGTTTACCTTGGCAGATCCTACTGAACATCGGCTGGTCACAATATGCTAAGATGACCGCCTCATCTGTCTCATCCAACTTTTCCTTTTCGATTCCAAACATATCAGCCAGTTCAGCTTTTCTCGCATTCGGAATCGACTTAGTTCCGTTCTCCCATGCTGAAAACATCTGCCGGGAAACGTGTAATTCACGAGCTACCATGCTTTGAGAGTAATTGCATCGACTCCTGATGTAATAAAGGGCTGTTCTCATTGTTGATCCTCATTTCCGGATGCGCGCTCATCCTGAAGATATGCTACGAAAGGTTGACAACACTCGTCAAGACGCAACCTAATAGAAATTCCGCATTTTGATGTGTAAATAATATACAATCGTAGGTGTACTATAATCAGGACAGCACCCAATAATTTAATTCTGTCCTGAGAGCGTACAACACAGTAATAGGCAGGGCCATATCTCCAAACTGAGGAGATATGGCCCTGCTGCATTAGATCCTCGTACTTAATCCGACCAGGTTATCAGTCTCGATCCCTACGAGGTACCAGTCGCTGGACATCTCAATGCGAGTTGGTACCCAGCGTCCATCTATCTGCACATCGAGGCACTGGCCGCAATGCAGCCCACCATAGTAGTCGTCAAAGTCGAATCGTATATCAAAGCGATCCGTCTCTTTGCTATAGACCAGTACGCCGTAGCGCTGTCTTATGGACATAAAGCTCCCTCCTGATCGCTTTTGGGCATGTAGTTCTCTTCAAACTCCTGCTTGGCAACCCATTCCGGCAGTTCAAAGATACGAGCGGAGTGCAGTTCCAATGCGTACAGCTCGCGCTCTCTCTTGGTGTGTAGCCATGGGGTGTCTGCCTCTACCCAGGCAAGAAGTGCTTGGTAGAACTCTTCCTCACCACTCTTCTGAATGAGCCGGTGCATAGCTGCCTCCCACACCGATATCTCAATGTCTCCGATCTCAGTCTGTGCACCAAAGCGATAGTCACTATGTTTGCGCCCGTATGCACCTATGGATGTTTTTGACCGGCCTGTGCCATGGAGATATCGAAGATCCTGGAAGGTTGCGGACTCCGGGATGTGTTCGAGGTTATCGATTGTGATGTGCTTCATATGGCACACCTCCGGTCATGATTGATTTCGGAATGCGGCCATCATGTCACCAAGGTCGGGATCGGCTGCCGGTTCATCCGGCTCAGCAGCCGTCAAACTGGTGCCGAGGGTGTCATCCGACTGCATCTCCAAGATGACCTCACGGATCATCTTCTTCAACGACTCCTTATCATATTCCTGTTCGGCATTTGGACAGCTGATGAAGTGAAGGATCGCATTGACGACCAGATCAGTCATGTTTCGAGGCCTGGCCCGGAGAATCTCCAGTACCTTTCGATGCCGGAAGTCAAAGTCATTGAACTGAAGCGAGATCCGGGGCCGATGATTATTGGCGGCCATGTGCAGCCACCTCACTCTTATAGAGCAGCTCATATCCGTTTGCGTTGGCATGAATGTCCTCAATAAAGATGGGGAAACAGATCTTGTCGCTACGCTCAATGATGCTGCGAAGCAATATAGATCCACCGCCAGCAAAGATGCACTTGCTTACCTTGAGATCGATCCCTCGCTCACCGAGGAAGTTGCACAGTTCCGTGAGGAATTGATTGACCATCTTCCGAATGAGAATCTGGGCCTCACCCGGCAAGATTGTAGGTTCGCCCTGGATTACCTCGTCAATATCGCAGTCTTCAAGATGGAGGGCATACTGGGCATTGCACTGACTGAAGATACTGTTATAGAGTGTGATGACTCCCTGTTCAAAACTCTCAACTACAGCCAGGTCAGGCCTACCATAGCGAAGCTTCAAAACATCCACCGTGTACCCGCCGATGTCGATGATATAGGAAGATGCGTGTCTCTTGAGGTCAGTGAAACGTGTCGCTGCGGCGGCCAGTGCCTGCGTATAGCTTACTACTTGGTTGACTTTGATAGAGTAATAGCGATCGTTGTACTCAAAGTCTACCACCTCGCGTTTGCGCAGGAAGTACTGCTCAAACCGGCTGTGCAACTGACCGTAATGGGCCGGCGGCAGCCCAACCAGAAGCGTGATATCCACAACCTCATCCGGCTCCATGATGCCTGCTCGCTCAAGTTCTTTGGCGATTGCGAACAGTGTAAGGACATAGAATCGCTCATCCTCCGTTTTATCACGGAGATAGGAGATACGCTTTTCTGTCAACGAATAGTATTTCCCATCCCAGAAAATACAGTCCGTCTTGATTCCCGGCCTGTTTTCAGACTCTACCAAGCCGGAAGTAAAAATGAGATTCGGTGTTTTGATGCTCTTATTCCCATGGTCCACAGAAATAATCATACGATGGCCTCCTCGCTATTTTGATTTCTACTCCTATTTACGCAAGTCGTCATCAAGTAACAACATAAAAAATAGACAGGGGCAGTGATAACCACCACATGCCCCTGCCTGTATGATTTATCCTTGTAGCAGAGCGCGGAGACGGAGGAAGCTCTTCTCAATGGAACGGTAGATGACAGACGGGTGCCTGCCCTCAGTCTTTGCGATTTGCATGCAATCCATATCTTCCAGGAGCATCATAATTCGGCGCCGCTGGATCGGAGTCAGTTGACTAATCGCCTCATATAGACGCTTCGACTCATCCTGACGAATAATCTCATCATTGACGGGATCATCATTTTCCAGACCAGACAGCATACCCGTTTCCAAGTCGTCCAGTGTAGCACCACTGTGATGATACGCGATCTTCTTTCGCTGACGATCCTCTTCCCGCCGCAATTCAAGCCACTCCTCGTAGACTTCATCGCTGACGGGCACAACCTGCTCAACTCCGTAATAATCCTTAATTTTAATCGTTTTCATAGTACCTCCAAGCTGTTCGTTTTTTTCGGTCGAACAGCTTGAAGGCGGGCCACGAGCCCGATTCCATGTAGCACACATTGGCTATGCCCCCAAATTTGGGCAACAAAAAAGCCGGGTCGATGCATTGTGCATCGACTCGGCTCATGTTCCCGGATTGGCTGAATGAGGGCATAAAAAAAGGGCCCTTGGTGTGAAACCAAGGAGCCCATACGCCCTCCAGCATAGTCAATTATACAGACTTAAAATATCATCATCAATGCCAGTTGAATCCCTTTTCTACCTCCAATTCACTGCCATTTGTTCTATCAAATGACTCCCACTTTCTCTCTCATTCTTACTCTCATCGCCGCTGGGGGTGCGGTCTTGCCGCAGTTGCTCCTTGAGAATCAGATCCGGGATCACCACGCACCAGAGGTATGCCGCGTACATACGCACAGCCTTTTTGATATGGCGATAGTAGGTGGATGAAGCGATGCCCAGTGTCAAGAAGGCATCCTCATTTGTCTTGCAGTAAGCATTGAAATACCTGCCGGAGAGAATCCTGTAGTACAGGTCCCCATGCCTGGGGTCATCCTTCACAAGCAGCAACGCGGTTTCCAAAATGGAGAGTAGCTGCATGGAGTGCCCCATATCGGCCAGGCGCCCTGCAATGCGCTGGCGGTCTGCATCCCGGTCATAGTCGATGGCCAAATTTATAAAATCCGAGATCGACTGCCTACGGCCGGCATAGCATTCTTCCTCAAGCTCATCGATGCCCTGGGCAGCACTGTGTAACATAGGGCCATAGGTGCGAAGCAATGTCTCACTCTTCTTGACCTCATCGTCTGTTACATTCTGTAAGATGTCAAACTTCTGGAGATAAAGCGTAAATTTATCCAAGTTGGATCCCTCCCTGTACTCACTGGTAGAAGTTGAAAGAGCAGGCCACGACAGCGTCCACCTCATGCGCATCATTCAGTACACGCTTGCGCCCTTCAAACTCTTCACTCGAATCCGGCCGAAAGATGTACAACACAGGCTGCTTGCCGCACATGCGTACCACAAGATCTCCGTCTTTGGGGGAAATACCGTTCGTGCAGAGGAGAAGTGTTCCGTCTGTAATGCCCAGGTCGCGGAATCGATGCCCGAAACCTCGAAGCAGGAAAACTGTTCCCTCAAGGCAGTGGGCAAATCCGTCAATCATCAGAGTCTGATCCTTCGTAGACATTGTATACTTCATTGCTTCTGAGCAAGCGTTAGCAATCATGATAGTCTCCTCCTTCACTGATACATGACAGATGGCATTTTGTATTCTACCTCGCGATGTGAGGGAATCTTCAACGAACTTCCCAGGGAAGCGAAATTGATCGCCTTTGTCCCAAAGCGCCGCCTGATATCTTCGACAGTACGCTCCAAAGCGAGCCGACGATTGTGACGTGTAAAATCCGTCCACAGATCTAGTTGAATCGGTGTGCTGGCCGGTACGAGATCAATAGCACTGATGGTCAATGACCGGATATGATTGTTCCAGATGTACCTGCGATGGAAAAGCTGGATGCCAGCCTCCGTAAGTTCCAGAAAACTCTGAGTGGGAAATGGCAGACGCGTTTGGTACTCCCGGTGGTGGAGTGTGTTATCTCGCACACAGATACGCACGCCACCGGCAGCCAGTTTGGTATCTCGCAGTTTTTTTCCAATCTCCTGGCTCAGCTCCAGAAGTACCTGCCGCACTTCCAATTCGCTGACCAAGTCCGAAGTACAGGTGATACCATGCCCTATGCTCTTGACGACAGCTTCATAGTCACTGGGCATGACCCGCGAGTGATCTCTTCCGTTTGCATATGTCCAGAGTTTCAGACCATTTCTGCCCAGCAGCCGTTGAAGAAACTCCGGATCCGATACAGCAAGATCGCCAATCGTCCGAATGCCGTACCGAGCCAATTTCTCTGTGGTCGCCCGACCTACATAGAGAAGATCGGAGGCCGGCAGCGGCCAGACCATCTCCTGAAATGAATCCTCCGGAATTACTGTGATGGCATCCGGTTTCCGCATATCCGAGCCGAGTTTTGCAAATATTTTGTTGAAACTTACCCCAATCGATACTGTAAGCCCCGTTTCGGCCTTCACCGTCTCCCTCAGCTCATTTGCAATCTCGGCTGGTGTGCGATCCTTCAGCAGCGGAGATCCCGTCATCTCTATCCAACTCTCATCAATACCAAAAGCCTCAACATCAGGCGAATAGCGCAGATAAATGCTGCGAACAAGCTTGGAGAATTTCACATACTGGTCCATGTGGGGAGGGACAATAGTGAGCTGCGGACACTTCTGTTTCGCTTCCCAAATCACATCGCCAGTTTTCACCCCACACTTCTTTGCCAACTGGTTTTTAGCCAGTACGATGCCATGCCGCTCTTCTGTGCTGCCACAGACAGCGATGTATTTCCCCTTCAGTTCTGGATGTAATACGCATTCGATGCTCGCATAGCAGTTGTTGAGGTCACTGTGGAATACCACTCGATTGCACATAGCCATGTCCCTTCTTTTGTCAAATCATAAATTCTATAAAGTTCCTGCTTGTTCCACTTGACAACGGCGTACATTCTCCGTATAATGCAATTAAGTTCTTTCTTGTTCCACAAAGTTCCTTAAAGTTCTATCCATACAATAGCAGGTGTCCATGGGGGTTGTCAATAGAAGTTTTTGAAGACAGTGCCGTTAGGACACACACAGAAAGAGGAAAAGCTATGAAGACGATTGGCGAAAAAATCCGCGAGTGCCGGGCCCGCCTTGATATGACACAAGCTGAATTATCATCAAAGACAGGACTCACTATCCGGACCGTTTCGAAGTATGAGACGGACGCTGTCACACCACGTGGCACCAACCTACATAAGCTAGCAACTGCTCTCGGTGTATCTGAGGCCTACCTGACTAACCCCAATATTGAGGATCCCAGCTATGGACTGGACGAGGCACCGTATCTCGAAATTGCTCGGCAGCAATACGGGAAGAAAGGGGCCGATGACATGGAGGAGCTGCTTTCCGGCGTACAGACCATGTTTGCTGGGGGCGATATTCCCCAAGAGGATAAGGATCAGTTCTTCCAAGCTGTCATGCAGGCGTACCTGGAGTGTAAAGAAGAAGCCCGGAACAAATTTACACCGAAGAAGTACCGCAAGTGATCCACACCTCGGTTCCATATACAGATGCAGTACGGATTATGGGACTGCTGACTTGTTACTATGTCCGTACAGTGGAAAACTGACCTATTGTGAATTGAGGTGATGGAAATGCGGGCAGAAGACATTAAGCGTGAAGTTGCTCGGCTGAAAAGCAAATATCGGACATGCGACGCGGAAGAAATGTGTGATGCGCTGGATATCCGTGTTTCCAGGAAGCCGATGGGGACCAGTCCTAACTCATGCAAAGGATTCTTCCTGGTCCATAACAGATGTAAAAAAGCGGTAGTAAACAGTGATCTCGACGAAATGATACAGGGAGTAATTCTTCCACATGAGCTGGCACATGGCATTCTCCATGTGGATCGCAAAATCAGGACATTCCATGAACTCTCCTATCTGGACGAAACGGATCTCCTGGAGCGCGAGGCCAACATTTTCGCGGCTGAATTTCTCGTAGATGACACCACACTATTTGATGTCATGGACAGTCAGATGGACTTCTTTCATTTGGCCAGTATTTTAGCAGTGCCGCCGGAGCTCTTAGACTTCAAGCTCCGTCTGCTGAAGCAACAGGGGTATCCCGTCAATGCGCCTTATATTGCGCAGTCTAATTTCCTCAAACGGGATATCAGTAAACCGTTTGCATGATTATGGAAAACGCAGCAGAGTTTAAGGCGTATGTGGCAGTAGCCGTCTATTTCAATGAAGATGGTATCATGTTGCCTCGTGCGCTTACTTGGGAGGATGGGCACACATACCAAATTGATCGTGTGATTGACATTCGACCGGCTCATGCGGCAAAGGCCGGCGGACAGGGAGATCGATACACCGTTATGATGCGCGGACAGCGCAGGTTCCTGTTTTTCGAGCGGACATCACATCTGACGGGCAATGTCATTGGTCGATGGTTTGTGGAGCGAAAATACAGATGAGGATTTGAAGATGAAGGTAAAAACTGAACTGGTGTGCTGGATTGATAAGAAGGGAAAGATAGTCTCCTTCCACCGACTGGACGACATTGAGCCGCAAGGCTTTGAATCCAGAGAGCAGATGATGGAATGTATCCTGCGCTATGTGGAGCAGGGATACCGAATCCGATAGAGAAATGGGGTGATCATGATGTCAGATGCGGAACGGCTGCACCTCATACATATGGCACTTAAGGAACGTGGATATGCGCCCGTCAACCAGATTGTGGGTTTCATACTGACAGGTGATCCAACATACATCACGAATCACAATAATGCGCGATCAATGGCCGGCCGCATCAATCGAACGGAACTTCTGGCTGAAATTGTGTCGTATTACCTGGATGGCATTGAAACGAAATTCGCTCAGTCAAAAAATGACGGCGTGGCTTGTGTATGCGATATTTTGGAGCAACCCCCTTCACAAATGCAGTTTTAGAAAGTGAGCAATCATAAGAACAGGCCAGGTGCTGGAGCACCTGGCCTGTTCTTGTGATAAGTAGTTTTTGGTATTATAGTCGCCATCGACACGAAATGGTAAGATTGCCCTGTACTTATTAGAATTCATCTTCCTTTTTGGGGTCTAACTAAGCAGCGATCTGTGAGCAATACGCTCATGAGATGATGGGACGGCAACGCACAGGATGCCGTCTGAACAATGCGCTTTGATTTGTGAGAATACAAATCGAAGTGCTCTTTTTTTGTCCAAATTCCGTCTTTGAGGCGGGTTTGAGAATATTTTGAAAGGCGGTATTTACCAATGACAGAACAGAAAATCTTTGCAGACAATTTCAGATGTTCATTCAGTGACCCGAGCGACTTTCTTCAGTTCTTACAAGAACGTAAGGAAAACAGCCACTGGATGACTGCCCCATCAAAGAATATCGTGTTCGAATCCCTGGAAAAGGACACGCAGATGGGTGAACTGTACCTGAAACTCTATGACCATGACGGCAGGGCGGACATCATTGCAGACACAATGGAAAACACCAGCTTGCTGCTCAAGGTCAACGGCGAAACTTTCCCTGTACGTTCCTGTGCTATTAAGTCGATCCTGGAGCGTGCCCGCATTTCCGGCCATGCGCTGAACAAAGTGTCCAAGGCGGTATTCACTCAGATCCTCAACTACTGCATGGATGTTGCCTCTGGCGACAGCCTAATCAAAGTGGCGGACGATAAGGTGTCCGCTGTGCATGGTGGAGATCCCAAGGATTACGCCGTGCTGGAGATGTTGCCGTTGGTCCAGACTGTCCAGGCCATTCTGGATCGGGACTTCAAAGGAAATCACTTCCTGACGGCTAACTTCGACCACGCCATCGTGACGGCAATCTGGAGTCTGGACGGACAGGCGAATGAGCTGATGGACACCTATCGGAAGGCAGTAGCGGAAAAGGGCATCACGGAGGCGGTTTCCGCCCATCCCGGACTTCGCTTCACCACCTCTGATGTGGGTGTAAGTGCGGCCAACCTCTATCCCATCCTCTTGATCGGCGGCAGTAATCGTATCGTCCCTCTGGGCGATCCGCTGAAGTTGGATCACAAGCATGGAGCGAATCTGGATGCATTTGAGTCCGGTATGGACCTGCTCTATGCCTGCTTCAAGGAATCTATAGAGCGCCAGCAGCAACTCTTGAATGTGGATATCCGATATCCGTACACGACAATGCTCGGCGTTTTGAAGCGCATTGGGATCACGAAGAAGCTGAGCTACGAGGTTGCGGACCTATTTGCTGGTCAGAATGGAGAGGAAACTGGCTGCAATGCATATCAGCTGTATCTAGCCATACCTCAACCCTAACAGAGCAAGAGTGGCTAGCATGGCGGAAGAAGGGAATTGGCGGCAGTGATGTCGCCGCCGCCCTTCACATGTCCCCGTACAAAACTGCACGAGATCTCTACTTCGATAAAATCGGTGTGGAGTCCACTATTCCGCAACCGGATAGGTCGATCACCTTCTCCATTGGACACCTCCTGGAGGATGTCGTTGCACAGATATTCTCGGCGAAGACCGGCTTTAGCGTGTACCGCGATCCGATGATGTACCAGCATCCGCTTTTCCCATTCATGCTGGCCGATGTGGATCGCTTTGTCATCTTACCTGACGGGAAACGAGCCATCTTGGAGTGCAAAACGGCGCATTACAATATGCGCTTCGCGTGGATGAATGGCAGTGTGCCGCGTCATTATGAGCTCCAGGTGCGACACTACATGAGCGTGATGAACATTGATGTGGCGTATATCGCCTGCCTGTTTTCCAACCATGAGGATGATTTTGTCTGGCAGCGGATTGACCGGGACCTTGAAGACGAAGAAAACACGATTGGACTCCTGGAGTCTTTCTGGAAGGACAATGTGTGTGCCCAGAAGGAGCCGCCGCTGGTGGAGAAGCCGGATCTCGTCCTTGAGACGATTGCCAACTTCAGTGCCCAGGCTGATAAGAGCCTTCCTGCATTGAATCTCGATGCCCAGCTCGCTGGTGCCCTTGAGCAGATCTTCCAGTGGAAGGAAGAGAAAACCGAACTGGATCGCAAATCTCGCCAGTTAGACGGCAAGATCAAGAGCGCATATGCGCCCATCGTTGAGTTGATGGGTGCTACTTGCACCGCCTCATGTGATACTGGTGATGGTACTCGCTTCTTTGTCAGCTACAATCCAAATTATCGTGAGGTCATCCCCAAAGATCAGCTTTCTCAACTCAGAGCACAGTATCCTGAAATTTACCGCGACTTCGTGGAGAACAAGGTATACCGCACCTTTGAGATAAGAAAGACTGCTTGCTGAGGTGGATGTCATGGCAAAGAGGATTCAATTTGACACGCCGGAGGCAAAGCAATTCACCAAAGTATTTACACAGCTGTGCAGGCGTCATAGTGCTTGGGACATCTGGTCCGACTACATCACTCTGACAGCGTGCTCCATCTCCGTCATGGTAGATCATGACCCCAAACGGTTCAACGAACGGGGTCAACTGCTACAGGAGATCGCAGACAAATATCAGGATGACGAAATTGGTCACTTTGACGCTATGAACGAGATCATGATGGGCAGCATGACAAGGAACCCGAAGCAGGACTTCCTCGGCAGACTTTATATGGCCTTGGATTTCGGTGCCGCATGGCATGGACAATATTTTACACCCTGGATTGTCGCCTGCATGATAGCGAAAATGTCATTAGCAGGGAAAATCGAAGAGATGGATAGAAAGCCATACTTATCAGTATGTGATAATGCCTGTGGCTCAGGTTGTCTCCTAATCGCGTCTGCTGCCGCTTACATCGACATGGCAAAGGAGAATGGCAGATATGACCGGGACCTGCTCTTTGTGGCACAGGATCTTGATCCGGTCGTTGCCAAGATGTGCTATATCCAGCTCTCACTTCTCGGATGTGCAGGTTATGTAGCAGTTGGTGATTCCCTAACCAATGACATAAGTGGGCCCAAGCTATTCCCTTCAATCGGTGAAGGTGGTGAGCTCTGGTTCACCCCAATGTGGTTTACACCTGTCTGGCAAGGACGACGTGAACTCGAGCGTCTGAAGGCACAATCGTGTTACTGAATAAGAAAATGGAGGTGGTTTGATGGCGATGACCTATGTGTGCTCACCCTTATCTGCGGATACGAGAGCCGCGACGCTGACCAATGCAGCAAAGGCTATATCTTATATGGCTATGGCTGAGCGCGAGTTCGGCGAACGGGCTGTTGCTCCACATGCATATCTTCCGTACTTACTGGATGACCGTGTCCCTGCGGAGCGAGCACTAGCATTGGAGTTTGGGCAAAAGCTACTCACTCTGTGCTCACGGCTTGTGGTTTACGGGGCTCGTATATCGGATGGAATGCGGAAGGAGATCGCCACGGCGCAGCAGCTCGGCATTCCTATCTACTATCGGGACGATACCGGAGGACTGCGTGATGCTGTGTAAATTCGAATATGCCCGGTACAAGGGGACGGACGGGTTTTGCGTATACCAATATCGGACGCAGGACCAGACGGTTCCTGTCGAAGCGCGCAAGCACAGCAAGTGCGGAAAAGATTGGTGTCAGTTTACTGCTGTAGGCTATGGGATGCCTGCAACCAGTGCAGTCGATGTGGAGTTAGAAGGTACCTGGCAGAAGTCCAAATATGGCCTGCAACTCAACGTGTCTGCATGGCATGAGGTAACACCCAGTACGACAGCTGGGCTCATTGCATTTTTGGGCTCTGGCCTGATTAAAGGTGTTGGGCCGGAAACAGCCAAAGCAATCGTAGCGCGATTCGGGATGGATACCATCCGGGTCTTGGATAAAGAACCGCAAAGACTGCTCCAGGTAAAGGGAATTGCGAAAACCAAGCTGAAGCAGATCCAAGAGACTTACAGTGCAACGCGAAAGCTGCGCGAGCTGGCTGAATATTTGTCTCCCTATGGTATTTCTGTAAAGAAGATTGGGAAGATCCAGGAGACCTTTGGTGACGAGAGCCTCTCTATCGTGAAGCGGGATCCGTTCCAGCTCTGTAAGATACGTGGCTTCGGATTCCTTGCTGTCGATGAAATTGCGCGGAAAACCAAGGTGAGCCTCAAGAACCCGCTTCGTTATGCGGGTGCCATTGAGTATCTCCTAGAGAAGGAGATGGAGAAGGGTCACCTATTCGCTTTTGTAGATGACTTGATGGAGTGGTGCCATGACCTGTTAAATCGGGACTGTGCATCGGAGGTTGTCACTATGGACGACATCTGTGCGGCCATCCAGACCGCACACCAGGACAAGCGAATCTACAATGAGAATGGTCGGATATACCGCTTCTTCGAGCGGCAGTGTGAGGTGCAGGTATCAAAGCGCCTGGTATCAATGCTGTTGCATGGCGAGGTGCCCGATATCACACACCTGGAGGACGAAATTGAGCTAAGCGAGCGAAAGCTGAATCAGAAGCTTGCCCCATCACAGCGCCATGCGGTGGAGCTGTGCCTGACACACCCAGTATCTATCATAACGGGCGGGCCCGGCACAGGTAAGACCACAACGCTCAGAGTGATACTGGATATCTACCACCGGGCGCTGCCTGATTATGAGATCCTCCTGGCGGCGCCGACAGGCAAAGCCAGCCGCCGTATGAGTGAACAGACTGGATTTCCGGCATCAACACTCCACGCTGCAATGGCACTCACCTATGACGATGATCTGGAATCGGACGAATATGAGATGCTCTCCGCTGATTTGGTCATCGTAGACGAATGCTCGATGGTGGATATGCGCCTTGCCTATGCGCTCTTTGTGCGACTGAAGCCCGGGGCGCAGCTCATCATGGTCGGCGATCCTGATCAGTTGCCTTCCGTTGGACCTGGGAATGTCCTGCGTGAAATGATACGCAGCCAGATGATTCCCACAGCGATTCTCGACATTGTCTTCCGGCAGGCATCCAACAGCCGCATCGCCATGAATGCTCAGGCAGTCAACCACAACAATACCCATCTGCTCTACGGTGAGGACTTCGCTATCTATGATGTCAAAGATGCAGAGGAGGCCAACCGGCTGATCTTACAGCACTACTTCAAAGAAGTGTCCCGGCATGGCGTTGAGGATGTGCAGATCCTATCTCCCCAACGTAAGAAAGGGACTGTATGTGCCAATCGGCTCAATGAGCAGATCCGGGAGATCGCAAATCCCCACTATGCTGGCAAGTCAGAAATCAAACGCGGGGGCATGGTTTTCCGTGAGGGGGATCGTGTGATCCAAAATCGAAATCATGAAGAGGTCTCTAACGGCGAGGTCGGAGTCATCACTTCGATTCGAGACAATGGAGAAGACAATGCAGTAGTTGAAATCAAGTTCCTTGATGGGAAAGTAGTCGAGTATTCCACAGACATGATGGAAAATGTGGACTTGTCTTATTGTATCAGTATCCACAAAAGTCAGGGTGCTGAGTTCCCAGTCGTGATTATTCCCATCCTGAAGGAGCATTACATCATGCTGCGCAGGAATCTGCTCTACACAGCGATTTCGCGTGCCAAGCAGAAAGTGATACTGATTGGGCAAAAGCAGGCCATATTCATGGCCATCCACAACAGCGATGTGGATAAGCGGAATACCGTTTTGTCAGACCGCATCAATGCGTACTATGCACGCGCTAAGAGGTAGTTGGTACATTGAATTTGCAGAGGGGCGGGTGCCGAACAGCATCCGTTCCTCTGATAGAAATGGAGGTTATTGAATTATGATGGAAAATGGAACTAGGAATTTCCCGGCAATCAATGTTGTAGACGAGTTCAACCCGGCGGAATTCACCAGGCAGCTCACCAACGAGGATGGAAGCACCAGTCTCTATTTGGATGTCAAGTATCGACTGCTCTGGTTCCGAGCCCATCGCCCCAACGGAAAGATCATTCCCGAAGTGATCCACGTGGATGAAAAGTCGGCAGTTGTCACCTGTAAGCTCTACGCGGACAGAGCTGACCCTGTGGACCAGTTCCTGGCCCAGTCCTCCGCTCAGCGGTTTCGGACTGAGGAGAAGTTCGGAGATCGATATCTAGAGATCGCTGAGACTGCCGCTATGGGCCGTGTGCTGGCAGCTGCGGGCTACGGCACACAGTTCTGTGGGAATACAGATATGCTGTCAGATATCATCGCGGATGCTCCGATTGACATGATGGACGCAGAGGAAGATGTGCCGGCGACGCTGACTGGCGCCTGTACCACGAATGTGGTGCCTGAGTCGGTACCCGCCCAGCTACCCAAGGCGAGACCGCCTCACAACCCCACGCCCAGTCCTGAGCAGACAAGCCCGGCAAGCCCTCCCAGCGGTCCCATGACACTGGAAGACTACCTTAATAGCATGACCATCGAAGAGGCCAAGAATGTTAAAGTGGACTGCGGCTATAACGCCGGGAAGACACTCGGCGAGGTTGCTATGCGGAAACCCAGTGACCTGGACTGGTATGTTGCGAAGTACAACGGGCGCAATCTAGCACTGAAAGCTGCTGCCATCCTACTGGTAAATGCCGCTGCTCAGCGTGCCAGCTAAGAACGGTTCCTTTGAATGGGGAGGTGATGCAGATGGGTGATTACGGCGCGCTACCATGTAACATCGAGGACGTGGTAGAACTGCTCAGCATTCCAATCATACGCAACACTGGTACACAGCTACACTGCCGGTGCCCATTTTGCGATGATCGGAAGGCTCACCTCAATGTCAACTTAGGGAAGAATGTCTTTCGATGTAATCGGTGTGGCAAAGGTGGAGGTGTGCTGCATCTCTACGCTGAGGCTAATGATGTTGCCCTGAGTACCGCCTATGAGGAACTCTGCCGAATCTTTCGATCCGGAGAGCACGCACCTGAGCGCACCATTCGCAAAGCTAAAACCAAGGTGAAACCATCGAAGCCTGCTCTGGATCTGGCATCGGTAGAAGTCCGTGATAACACCTACAGCAACTTGCTCTCACTCTTATCCCTCGGTACTGCGCACCGGGAGTCCCTGCTTGGACGGGGACTCTCCGGTGATGAAATTGTCAGGCTTGGATATAGGACAACTCCTGCTGTCCGGTCTCCCAAAATAGTCGCAGAACTCTTAGAGCGAGGGTGTGATCTCCGAGGGGTCCCAGGTTTCTTTGTGGATGAAGACACTGGAAAGTGGAAACTGGATATCCGGGCAACCGGCATCATGATACCTGACCGTAATCTGGAGGGGCAAATTGAAGCGATCCAAATTCGGCTGGACCATGACAGGAACTCCAAATTCAATACACTGACCAGTGTAGAGCGTTACTATGGGGCCGTGGCCTCATGCTGCCCGCATTTTGCAGGTGTAGACGATGATACAGATTCCGTTTTTCTCACAGAAGGTGTCATGAAGGCGGATATTGCACGATACTTTTCCGTTGTCTTAGGCCATCCGTGTGCTTTTGTTGGCCTGACTGGTGTGAGTAATATCAACCAATACATCCGGGCCCTAAATGAGCTGAAATCATTGGGAATCAAAACGGTCAAGGTGGCCTTCGATATGGATCTCAATGTAAATGAGAATGTGCGGAAGGCACGGGAACGTGTGATACAAGTTGGCAGCGAGGAAGGGTTCGAGATGATTCCTAAGCGATGGAGCGCAAACTATAAAGGAATTGATGACCTACTGTTTGCTTTCGTTGAGCGACGGAAAATCACTAATAGAATTTTCGGAAGATTATAATGAAAATGTGACCGTTCAACATTCTGGTGAGCGGCCACTACACTGGAGGAAATAAGGAATGATGGGTGTCCCGGATAACTGATAGAAAAACTGGAAAGTGCCGAAAATGCAATTATGGCACTTGAGGCTGAAATTCGGGGTATCGTTCGTTACGCACAGGAATTTGGAATCGGTATATCCTGAGACGAGCTGGAACGGATGGGAGTCCAAACACCATCCTATCATAGAAAAGTAGAAAACCGCCGCTATGGGACTGTCCATAGCGGCGGTTTTGATTTCATATACACCTTTATGACCTGAATAATTTGAGCAGTGCACATCAATCATTTATTTACTGAACAGAAATTGACACTCGCGCGCCATCAATCAAAAGTTCCAGATACCTCGATGCAATCAGGGTTTTCAACGCCTGTGTTGTCAATTGTCTATCAATACCATGCAGGCCAAGCGTCTCTGCTAGGTTACATAAGTACATAGAGACTGTCTGCTGATCGATACTGGTAATCTGTGTCATACCACTCTTGTGCTGTGTCTTCATGGATATTGTGTATACCATATCATTTCTCCAATCGTTTCTGATTTGCCCATTCTCAATCGAGCTGTACGGTATGATATGTTTGATATTCTTCAGAATATGGATCAAAGAACCACTCAGGAAGTAGATTAACCAAGCTGAGTTCTTGGATGTGAAGGATGTTGTCTGGAGTAATGCGCTCCAATGTGTAATCGTGATAGAAACGCTCTGCTGGATCTTCGTCACAGTCCAGAATGGAGAGTGCGTAGATTCCTGGCGCTTTCCGCCTGCTCTTACATAAGCGGCGTTCCTGGCAGTGGTTATTAACAGCATTTTCTATTGCCGCAGCCTTTGAGGGAAATACCCCATACAGCCCTCGGGCGTTAACCAGTGCCCACCGCCCAGATCGGACTTGCGCTAATAATGCGGCATCTTCTGCATCCAGTAAGCTCGTGGCACGGGCTATTTCCTCTTTCGTCATTTGGAAACTCATAAAATCTGTCCTTTCTTGATTTTGGACAAACTGCTCTTTGTGTGGATTCAATTATCGACTCTGACAACTATACTTTAAGTTTATTGTAGTTCAAAATCAGGGCTTTTCCACGAACTAAGAAAGGCAATAGGACGCTAAGGAGGCAGAGATTGCCTCCTTAGCGTCCTTCTATTTTGTTGCGATATCTGGGTTTTGCGGCAAGGGTGCAAGAGTGCAAAATCAGACACCTCCAACTGTATTTTAATCTACATCATCAAATAGAAGTAGGTCGCCCCTGGATTGAGCCAGTGTCTTCAATTCATCGGTAAAGCCTTCAGCGCTAAATAATACATACCATGTGTGTCGGTCTGCCTTTTTCCATGTGATACTCTTACTCTTCTCCACAAGATCATTGAAAATATTAACACCGACAGGCTCGTGCCAGAATTTGCACTCACCAAGAATCAGATTCTTTCCATCAGGATCTATGGCAGCAATATCAATCTCATTCTTGCCATCCCACCAACGTCCAATCTTCGAAAAATGGAACGGCCAGCGATCTTCGCCATTCAACTCCCACATTCGCTCACGGCAGACATCCTCATAGACAAAAGCAATATGGCCGCTTACCAAACTAGAGCGGATCTTCTTCATGACGATGCCGCTATTCCCGCTTTCGATAAAACTCATGTTGGGATAGACGAATGCAAACCAGAATCGAATGTAATTGTCTTTGATTTTGTAAAGGCCCTTCTTGCTCTTTTCTGGATTTTCCTCTGTGATTGGGACCTCGCGCTCTAGAATATCCAAATCAATGAGTGTCTTCAGATACTTCGTTAGGCTTGTGGCCGGCACCTCCAACACCGAGGCTATTGCAGAAAGTTTACTGTTCCCCATAGCGATAGCCCTGATGATGGAGAAGTAACTACCCACCTCTGATACCTCTTGCTGGAGCAAGAAGTGCGGCTCGTCATAAAGATAACCAGAGCGATTGAGCACGTTCTTCTGGATGGCGGAGTAGATGTCCTCTGTTTCGGAAAACAGTTCGATATACTTTGGCACACCGCCAGTGATTGCATAGAAGGCAATCAGTTCTCGACGACTTTTATTGGGGAAAAAATCGTGATAATAGCTGAACGGGATTTGCGTAAGACGTATCTGTGCCGTGCGACGGCCATATAGCGGGCTGGAGTAGGCAAGCGTCTGCGATTCCATCATAGATATCAGGGAACCGCAGAGGATGACCATGACCGAGCGGGTCTTCAGAATCTCCTCCCATATCCGCTGGAAGATGGATGGAAAAGCAGGATTGGATTTGCCGATATACTGGAATTCATCCATAACAATCACGGGCTTGCGGTCAAATGGACTGTCCATAATTGCTTTGAATATAACATCCCAACTCTTGACGTCGGCATTCTTGAGTAAGTCGCTTTCAATAAAATCGGCTGCTTTTTCTTTGAATAAAGCACGGTTTTGTGCTTCTGATTCTTCACTTGCAAGGAAGAAGAGTGCATTCTTATCCTTGATGAACTCCGAAATCAGGGTGGTTTTTCCAACTCTGCGCCGACCATATATGATGACTAAGGCACTGCCTTTTCTTCGGTACTCGCTTTCAAGAGTCTCCATCTCATATTCGCGGTCAATAAACTGTTCCATGCAGCAAATCACCCCCTCTTTATGTTGTTATTATACTTCAAATTATAATAATGTCAATCATAATCTTTTGTGGCAAAAGTTCAATGGCAACCTTCTATGGATTGGCAACGAAAGCGCAGCAGGAAATCATCTGAAATATCTGACAACTGTATGATCAAGTGGTGCTACCGAAATCTATTTTGTGATAAATGATGTTTTGGGCAAAATAGATAATTAAAATACATGTAGTCTTATTGATAGAAGGATAATAGGTGCTCCAATATAGCTCTTTAGAATCAAATTATCCAGATTTCAAAGTGAAAACTGCGATTTTCCAACTGAAAACCAGATTATGCTATACTACGAATATAATTGCCCAGCACATATCATAGTGCATAAAGGAGTGATGCACATGATAGAGACTTTAGGTAGTCGGTTGCGGCAACTCAGGGAGGAGAAGCGTTTACAACAAGACCAGGTGGCTACCCTGATTGGTGTAAAAAAGAGCACGATCAGTTTATATGAGAATGACTTGCGTCAGCCACCTTACGACACTCTAGTTCGACTCGCTACTCTGTATCGCGTGAGTACAGATTATCTCTTAGGCTGTGCAAGTAATCACACAATAGATGTCTCCGGCCTGACATTTGAAGAGGTTTCCATTATCAATCAGCTTGTGACAATGATGACCTCAAAGAATCTACATATGGAGGAGCTGGATCCATGGAAGCCGGATTGATTACTGTTGATGTTGAACTGGAAGAAGATTACTTGGGCCAGGTAGAAGTGGTATTGCGGCCATACTCCATCACATTAGAACAGGCTGCGGTCCTCTTCTTCGGCTGGTGCGTAGAGAATCAGGAGCTTGCTGGGCGCGAACTGATACGATGGCAACGGTTGCAGGAAGAGGTGTTGCAAGATGTCTACTGAGGTCAGGTGTAAGTATTATTCCACAATAAGAGAGCGCCCTGTTTCCTGGCTTTGGTATCCATATATTCCATATGGAAAAGTCACGGTTCTTCAAGGCGACCCTGGTGAGGGAAAGTCCACATTCATGGTCAACCTTGCTGCCGCGCTGTCTCACGGCGTGAAACTTCCCGATGGGAGTGCTATAAATGGCCCCAAAACGGTTTTGTACCAATGCGCGGAAGATAGCAACGAGGATACGATAAAGCCTCGACTGATGCAAGCCGGAGCCGATTGTAGTCGCATCGCCTTCATAGAAGACGATGATAAGAGCCTGACCCTTGACGACGATCGTATAGAAGGTGCAATTGGAGCGACGGGTGCCCAACTTTTGGTTTTAGATCCTATCCAGGCGTACATTGGGCAGGATGGTGATATGCAAAGCGCGACCAAGATGCGCGGCACAATTCGGCGCCTGGCAGAGATAGCGGAGCGGCATCAATGTGCCGTTGTGCTCGTAGGGCACATGAACAAATCAAAGGGAGGAAAGAACCTTTATCGTGGCCTGGGCAGTATCGACATCGCGGCAATAGCGCGTAGTGTATTGATGATCGCACGCGATCAAGCAAACCCAGATATCCGCTATATGTTTCCCGTTAAATCCAGTTTGGCTCCGGAGGGACAGGCCATCGGATTTCTATTTGGCCCAGAGCTGGGGTTTCGGTGGATTGGCCGTTGCAGTATGCGGCCCGAAGATGCTGATTACCGTCCGCCTCGTATGGGGAAGTTAGAGCGCGCCAAGGATCTCCTTCGGTTGATGCTTTCTACCGGGGATATGGCGAGCACAGAAGTTTTTGAGCGCATGGGCCAGCTTGGATTTTCGGAACGGACGATCAAATCAGCAAAGAAGGATTTGGGTATCGATACCTATCGGAAAGGTGGCGCATGGTATTGGAGAAGCATATCTGTGACACAGCTGCCAGACCCATGACCCAGTTGTCAAAGTTACAGCCTGAAGAAATACAGGAGCGTGAGGTATCCATTAGTGAGTTCAAGCGGCATCCAGCCCAAATATGGGAATATCTCGAAGTGAGAGGCCATGTTGCCATCATTACGGTCAGAGGGAAAAGAGATATGGTCATCATGTCGCTCGAAACTTATGCGGGGTTTTCTGATCATCCAGACGACACTTTGAAACAGATCTGCAAAGAACTGGAGCGGCATAAAAAGGAGAGAAAACTCGATGCCACACCTTAGAGTCGCTGCATATGTAAAGTTGGCTAAGCTTTGGGAGAGAAGTCGTCACGATGCCCTGGCATACCAGAACCAGTATTACCAAATGAAGTTTGCGGATAATCCCAATATGCAACTTGTGGGTGTCTACGTGGATATTACGGGAAAGAAAGAGATCAGGAATCGGCCGGAAATGTTGCGCTTGCTCAGAGATTGCACATCAGGCAAAATCGACTGTATCGCCACTCAGACACAGGCATACCTTGCAGCCAATTCAAAAGAGTTTTTCTATTTGATGAAGTTCGTGCTTGAACTGAGTCCTCCAATAGAAATTATCACAGAGGATAGCAATTACAGCTTCAACACCATTACGGATATGGATCATCAGCGAGAAGCATTGCTGAATACCGCAAACAAGTATGTTGGGTTGTCCCCAAGTACATACGAGATGTGGAAAAGCAGCATAGAGGAAGGAATGAAGAAGCTCCTTCTCTAAGAATCTATCAGTGAAGAGGGATTGGCATGGAAGACAGAGAGAACGGAATGCTGCAACAGGAGGATGTAGCACCCGTGGAGAGCGGAGAGGAAACTGAAGCTAACGATATTACTTCCCTGACATTAGAAGACGAGCGTGAGTTTGTCAGGGAGATGATTCGAAAGCGTAGGCAACATGACTGGGTCTCCAGAGCAATCTTCCAGCCGGCAAAACCAAAGCCGAGCATCAGGGACGAAGGCAAAAAAGATGTCGCAGCCTACACTCGTGTCAGTACACTCAGCAAAGATCAGACATCCTCCATTGAGAATCAGACTCAATATTATACCGAGAAGATAGAAAAGACCCCGAATTGGAACCTGCAAAAAATCTATACAGATGAGGGAAAATCCGGAACCTCTATGCGCCGCCGGGAGCAGTTTAAGGAAATGCTGGCAGACGCAGCTGATAAGAAGATGGATCTGATCCTATGTGCAAGTGTCTCTCGTTTTGCGCGAAATGTGTCCGACTGCATCGATCAGGTTAGACTGCTGCGGACGATGAATCCATCTCACCCTGTAGGCGTCTATTTTGAGACAGAGAATATCTACACCCTGGATCCTGACAGTGACCAGAGTTTGCAGATCCACGCACTTCTGGCAGATTGGGAATCGGCCAATAAGAGCCGTCGTATGATTCTTTCCTATGATCAACGGATCTGTACCGGCCAATATCCTGTGCTTGACCTTTTGGGGCTGAAGCATACCAAAGACGGCGATCTTGTGATAGAGCCTGAAGGAGCAAAGACCTGCCGTTTCATATTCCTTGCGCTGCTTGTTGGCTACAGTGCGGAAGAGGTTGCCATGATTCTCACGGAAAAGGCACGCCCCACCCTGCATGGCCGGACTGAATGGACACCCGCGATGGTTAAAAATATTCTCACAAACGAACGACGTTGGGGAGACTTACAGGCACGGAAGACGATTGTGATTGACTATAAAGCCGGCAAGATTGCCAAGAACAATAATGACCGTGACGCGGCCTTTATTCCTAATCATCACCAGGGGATCGTCAGCCGTGAGATTGCCAGCGCTCTCAAATACCTTCTCACCAGTAGCAGGCAGGTAACTGGACTATCAGAACTTATTGTCATCAACAAGGGTGCTCTGAAAGGCTTTGTAAGCGTTTCTCCAGGCTGGAGCGGGATAGATAACAAGACCTTCATCTATGCATGTAAACGCGCCTACAGCGATGCAGAGTGGCTCCGGATGGAGAAAGAAGCTCGATTGCTGACTGAAGAAGAACACTCCAATGTTCTTTCCATGGAATTGACGGGATATGAAGTCCCCCGTGGTGTCTTTTTCATGGGGAGGAATACTCCAACACTGACTATGAGTGATCGCACCCTATCGTTTAATAAGGCTTGTCATGAGAGGCTTGGGAACTGTCCATACATAGAGGTACTCTATCACCCAATTCTTCAGACACTCATTGTAAGATCGGCGGATGCAGAAAGCACCAATGCAGTACGTTGGATTACTCCTGAGGGAAAGCCCATATCTTATATATCCGCAAAGGCCTATATGGGCTCCATATACGATAAAATGGAATGGATTCGGGATTATCGGTTCAAGTTTAGAGGGATTTCGAGAGAACGGGGGACTGCAAAGATTCTGTTCTTTCATCTGGAGGAGCCCCGCATCATTGCAGGCAAGCGGAAAGGGCCCATGCAAACCACAAACGGTATCAGTGAAAGCGAGTCAACAATCCAATACATTCCCTACAAAGATAAACACAACTCTGAAGCACCCCAATTTGTAGGGAGAGCATATCCGGTGGAGTGGACAGATGCAAAAATTGGTGTCAGCCTCTCATTGAGAAAACATCGCGATGCGCTCATACACACAATCACAGAGGAGGATATTACCGAGCCAGGTCTGAAGATTACAAATCCGATGATTGGTGAGCTGCCGGACATAAATGCAGTACAGGAAGAAGTCAAAGGCCTCCTTGTATCGATGTAGAGAAAGAGGTGTTAGGATGGAAATAAATGAGGTTCATGAGAATACGAGTCTGCCTGCTAAGGAGCAGGGTTACTCCGTCCGTGAGACCGAGCTGATTCGAGAGTTGGTAAAAGCGCGGCTAGAGCGCAAGGCCGAACTGGAACACGAGAACCTGGAAGGGTATGAACTTCCACCTCGCTCACAGTTCTCCATGCTAAAAAAGCCTGCGTTGACAATCAAATACGGTCGGCTCAAGTTCAATATGGCCTGCATTCACTTGTTCGAGGGAGTTCAATATATTCTCCCCATCATAAACCGCTCAAAAAAGCGTATCGCAGTGGTAACTTGCACCGAAGAAGAAAGTGCATCTGTTCAATGGGCCAGACAGAAAGAGGGTGTCTGGATCAATAAGGAGATTCCATCTGTCGAGGTAGTTGAGAAGATCTTCGCCTTTATGGGCTGGGATCGACTCTGCCGCTATAAGGCGCTCGGTCGTGTCGCTACATCGGACAGTGGATTGATCCTGGTGTTTGACCTGAGTGAAGCGATTATGTTTGGTGCCAAGCCAGTAGAATATGAAGATCCAGAGACTGGCGAGGTTAAAATGCGACAAATGAAATTCTATCCAGACGAATATAAGAATTGCATTGGTAAGTCCTATAATGACTATGCTGCAAGCAGACAACTTAACCTGTTTGAGGATTTGACCGGATACGCGGGCGAGTCCGATACAGAAAGGAGCGGTTATGAAGGAAACCCATACCCCACCCAAGAGAACGCCTAGAATTTCCCTGTTTGGGAAGAAAAATGCGATTGGAATTGGAAAAGATGTTATCCTGCTATTGGGGATTCCAACTCATATCAGGATAAGAGTCAATGAAGAAAATGACTCGCTTGTGATTGAACCCACTGAGGGGAAAGAAATAATGTCATTCAAAGTGCCAGACCGCTTTCTTACAGACCGACACTGTAATTTCAGGATATACAGCCAGCAATTTGTTCAGAATCTCATGCGTCTGAATGGCATGAATGAGCATGGGAGTTATTCAATCGAAGGGGATTATTTGAAAGAGCAGAATGTGGCAGTATTTCGATTACGGTTTCCTATGGGTGCATCACAATTTGTTCAATAAGATACGGAGAAAAATAACAGCAGAGCGTCGCATGTTCACAACGCTCTGCTGTTATTCTCATTAGCAAGGCACAATTTTCAAATTATGTTGCTTATATGCCTGCGACATAGAAAGTGCCAATGGTGTTTAGGCCATGCAATATATGTATCTCATCAAGATACAGTTGGTGCATTATACAGAGGAGGTGAAAGGGACGTTGGGAATCAATATGTATCCCAAGACAAGCTGATTCTATCGAGCGGAAAGCCGGATAGATGATTCGGATGACAGAAGCAGGACAGTTCATGGTCGTTGACCACACCCACAGCTTGCAGGAACGCATAAATGATCGTGGTACCGACGAAGCTCATGCCCCGGCGCTTCAAGTCTTTGGAGACACGGTCAGACAGCTCTGTGTGAGCGCGCATTTCATCATCCGTATTCAGGATGATTTTACCATCTGTGAACTCCCAGAGATAGCAGTCAAAGGAACCGAACTCCTTCTGAATGGAGAGGTATACCCCGGCATTGCGGATCGCAGCCTCGATTTTGCGCCGGTTGCGGACGATGCCTGCGTCAGCCATCAGTTCCTCCACTTTCTCTGGACCATACTGGGCAACCACATCCGGTTGGAAGCCGTCAAAAGCCCTGCGGAACGCCTCCCGCTTTTTCAGGATCGTCAGCCAGGACAAGCCCGCCTGAAAACTCTCCAGAGTCAACATCTCAAAGAGTTTGCGGTCATCATGCTCCGGCTGACCCCATTCGTTATCATGATAGGCGATGTATAATTCCGAACTTGGGTCCGCCCACTGGCACCGTTTCATCTCAGATCCCTCCATGATCAAGTTGCCTTGATTATACATGTAGTCGGGAAAAAAGGCCATCCAAATGTGCTTTCATTTCAGTGTTGTTCTTCGTTGGGTATTGTAAATGGCTTTCCCAACTTGCTTTGGATAAACAATGTGCTATGGCCAATTCAAGAACAGCGTTAATTTGAATTTGCACATGGTCATCAGCCTTATGTCTCAATCACAGTAAAATCTGCATGGGGCGGTTCCTGACCAGAATAAACAGTAGGGGCTCCGGAGATTCTATATTGCCCTTTCGTCAGTTCTTCATATGGGTACACATCGATCTCACCTTTGTTAAGCCCGAGTTCTTCAGACATTTCCTCACGGATTGCATCGGTGAGTTTATCATAAACAGTATCTATGCTGGCACCATATTCAACAGAGATCAAATCCTTGCAACTCCCGTCTTCATCAGTTGAGTACAGTACATATTTTTGGCCATTATTGGCTTGTATACATTCTGTGGGCTCCCCTTCGTAATTCTCGACAGGATCTATTTTGTGACGTATTGTGCAGTAGTAGAAAGGATCAATTTTTAGAACATGGCATATATTTAGTCCAATCCGTAATGTTGTGCTGTAGAAACTACGTTCACCGCTCTCGAATCTTTGGTACTGGCGGATATTGATTCCTGCTTTATCAGCAACTTGTTGCTGCGTCATGTGAAGGGCTTCTCGCTGCTTCTGTAACTCCTCACCAGGTCTCAGAAGAGGTTCTAATGGACCTATCCCGGGCATGTATTCTACTTCTACCTGAAACAAAAATCCGTATTTCTTCAAACGTTCGTTCATTCCCATGGTTGCTTCCTCCTTTACGTCCAACTGGTCGTTCGATCGGTATTATACGTCCAACTGGTCGCAAAGTCAAGCTGTATATTACCAATAAAACAATAAAAAGCCAGAAAATCTAATCGTAAGATTCTCTGGCTTTGTTATGGAATTCTTAGGCTTTAGTTGGGTTCAATTTAGCCTGATATGGAAACCCCTGAACTCAACGCCTCTATCAGTTTGATGAAGTGAGTTGTCCTGTCCGCCAACAAAAAGTGAAAAGATCCGGTGCCCACTGAGGGCACCGGATCTTCACCCATATCGAGCGTTTCCGTGCTAGCAAAGTGTGTAAATTATGTGTACGCTTTTCACACCATGCCGAAAAAGTGTTGGATTTCTTGAAAAATCAGAGAATTACTCAGCGATTTACCTCAAAAATATCCGCTTTTTTGTCTCTTAGTACATGCCGCCCATATCGGGGGCAGCCGGAGCAGCCGGAGCGGGGGGCTGGGGCTTGTCGGCCACCAGGGACTCGGTGGTCAGCAGGGTGGCGGCGATGGAGGCCGCATTCTCCAGAGCGGAGCGGGTCACCTTGGTGGGATCGACGATACCGGCGGAGATCATGTCCACATAGGTCTCATTATAGGCATCGAAGCCGTAGCCCACCTTGTCGGCCTTCTTCACATTCTCCAGCACCACGGAGCCGTCGATGCCGGCGTTGGTGGCAATCTGGCGCATGGGCTCGGTCAGGGCCTTGGCAATGATGGACACACCGGTCTTCTCGTCGCCCTCGGTCTCGGCCAGCAGCTTCTCCACGGAGGCGATGGCGTTGACATAGGCGGTGCCGCCGCCGGCCACGATGCCCTCTTCCACAGCGGCGCGGGTGGCGTTCAGGGCGTCCTCGATGCGGAGCTTCTTCTCCTTCATCTCCACCTCGGTGGCGGCGCCCACGCGGATGATCGCCACGCCGCCGGCCATCTTGGCCAGGCGCTCCTGGAGCTTCTCGCGGTCGTAGTCGGAGGTGGTAGTCTCGATCTGGCTCTTGATCTGGTTGACGCGGGCCTTGATGGCGTCGGCGGAGCCGGCGCCGTCCACGATGATGGTGTTCTCCTTGGAGACCTTCACCTGGCGGGCGCGGCCCAGCATGTCCATGGTGGCCTCCTTGAGCTCATAGCCCATGTCGGAGGTGATGACGGTGCCGCCGGTCAGCACGGCGATATCCTCCAGCATCTCCTTCCGGCGGTCGCCAAAGCCGGGGGCCTTGACGCACACCACATTCAGGGTGCCGCGCAGCTTGTTGACAATCAGGGTGGACAGGGCCTCGCCCTCCACGTCCTCAGCGATGACCAGCAGCTTCTTGCCGGACTGCACCACCTGCTCCAGAACGGGCAGCAGCTCCTGAATGTTAGAGATCTTCTTGTCGGTAATGAGAATCAGGGCGTCGTCCAGAACGGCCTCCATCTTCTCAGTGTCGGTGACCATATAGGGGGTGATATAGCCCCGGTCAAACTGCATGCCCTCAACCACCTCGGAATAGGTCTCGGCGGTCTTGGACTCCTCCACGGTGATGACGCCGTCGTGGGAGACCTTCTCCATGGCCTCGGCGATCAGCTTGCCCACGGTCTCGTCGCTGGAGGACACGGTGCCCACGCGGGCAATGTCGGCGGAGCCGTTGACCTTCTTGGAGTTGGCCTTAATGGCCTCCACCGCGGCGGTGGTGGCCTTGGCGATGCCCTTCTTCATGACCATGGGGTTGGCGCCGGCGGCCAGGTTCTTCAGACCCTCGCGGATGATGGCCTGGGCCAGCAGGGTTGCGGTGGTGGTGCCGTCACCGGCCACATCGTTGGTCTTGGTGGAGACCTCCTTCACCAGCTGAGCGCCCATGTTCTCAAACGGGTCGTCCAGCTCAATCTCCTTGGCGATGGTCACGCCGTCGTTGGTGATCAGGGGGGCACCGAACTTCTTGTCCAGCACCACATTGCGGCCCTTGGGACCCATGGTGATCTTCACGGTATCGGCGAGCTGGTTGACGCCGCGCTCCAGCGCGTGACGGGCTTCCTCGCCGTAGCAGATAATCTTAGCCATAACGTATTACCTCCAATTTGAGTCGGGTGGAACTCACCCGGAAGATTTCTTGTTCCAGAGAGCGGGCGCACACTGTGCGCCCCTACACGGAAAATTACTCCACAATGGCGAGGATATCGCCCTGACGGACGATAGTATACTCCTCGCCGTCCGCCCCGCGAAACAGAATTTCGCGGGGACCCCCGGAGATTTCATCTGCGGCCGCCGGAAATGAATTCCGTCGGCCTCCGGCGCTTATCGCGCCGCCCCGCCCCAGGCGGGGCCCCAGGTGGACGGCTTATCCCGCCGTTCCGCTGGGTTATTCTACGATCGCCAGAATGTCGCCCTGACGGACGATAGTGTACTCCTCGCCGTCCACCTTGACCTCGGTGCCGGAGTACTTGCTGGTGATGACCTTGTCGCCCTTCTTGACGGTCATGGTGATCTCCTTGCCGTCCACCACGCCGCCGGGGCCGACCTCGATGACCTCGGCCACCTCGGGCTTCTCCTTGGCGGCACCGGTCAGGATGATGCCGCTCTTGGTCTTCTCCTCCGCTTCGACCAGCTTGATAACCACACGGTCTGCAAGGGGCTTGAGTTTCATAAGGGGTTCCTCCTTCATGTATCATTCATTTTTCTTGTAAACCAATTCAGCAGATTAGCACTCATTTTACCGGAGTGCTAACCTGCTTATAATAATAACCTCACTTGATGGATTCCGCAAGTCTTAATTTTTAAATAATCTGTTAAATTTCCATTCCGCGCGGTTCCTATTTCAATTTAACATTCAAAACCTGTTCAGATCTTCTTTTTTCTCCCGCTCTCTTCTGTTTTCTAATTTCGCACCCGTTTCTCCGGAATCCAATGGGTTCCTTCTGGAAAGAAAAAGTTTACTTTTTTAGCAGACACACGGACAGAGAGCTCAGAATCCACCATCTCCTCACCGTCCAAATTGATCCGGTCGGCCCGCTCACAGGCGACGTGCATCTCCCGGCCGCGGCGCAGAAGGATCCGCGGGATATCCCCGGCGCCCCCCTTGGCGTACTTGCCGATCAGCGTCAGAATGGTCAGCCTGGAGACAGCCGGCACCACTACAAAGTCCAGCAGGCCGTCGTCGGGCACGGCGTCGGGGCAGGGGTTAAAGCCCCCGCCATAGTAGCGGCCGTTGCAGGCGCAAATGAGGGTAAACGCCTCCCCCGGCAGGCGCTCCCCGTCGATGGTCACCCGGTAAGGCCGGTGAATCCCCTGGACAATGGTGCGCACGGCGGAGAGCTGGTAGGCCAGCGGCCCGCTCACCAGGGGCAGCTTCTTGAAGTCTGCCGCACCAAAACCGATGCGGGCGTCGAACCCCACCGAGCAGACATTGAGGGCCAGCCGCCCGTTGCACTCAATGAGATCCACCGGCGCCTGGGGCGCGTCCAGCAGAGCCCGGAGATCGTAAAAGCGGCAGGCATCCGGGCCGAACATCCGCAGAAAATCGTTGCCCGAACCCATGGGGTAGTGGGTCACAGCGGCGTTGCCGAAGCCTGCGGCTCCGGCAACAGCCTCGTTAAGGGTGCCGTCGCCGCCGCAGGCATAGATGCGCACCGGCTCCCCCCTCTCCGCCGCCGCCCGGGCCAGCTCGGCCCCGTGGCCGGGGTATTGGGTGACCGCCGCCTCCCATGGCTCGTCTCGCCCGGCCAAGGCAGTGCGGAGCTTCTCCCGCATCTCCTGGGTGCGGTCGTATTTTCCCGCGTGGGGGTTGATTAAGAACAGGTGTCTCACAGGGCCCATCCTCCTTATCCGTTGGTCAGCTCCACAGGAGCAGGCGCTGCTCGGTGCGGGCCATGCGGGAGACAATGGCTGCCGCCTCCGCCCGGGTGAAGGTGCCCTCCGGCTGGAAGGTCAGCCGGCTGTCCACCCCGGACAGGATTCCCTTGGCGTAGAGGCTGTAGATGGCCTCCGCCCCCTCATCGCCGCTGCGGATGTCGGGCACCGACGCCTTCACCCGGGCCAGGGAGTTGAGTTCCGGCATGGCCTTGGCCAGACTGGTGGCGGCAAAGAGCTCCGCCGCCTCCCGCCGGGTGACAGCCCGTCCGTAATCCCGCTCGGTAAAGTCCCCCTTTTGAATCATGCCGCTGGCCAGGCAGTAATCTACCGCCAGCACATACCAGTACGGTCCGCCTTCGGTGCTCAGATGAAAGTCGTCCCCCTGGTAGCGGCTCTCAATCGTGGCCGCCAGCTTGAGGGCCTCCGCCACGGTCAAGGTCTGATTGGGCGCATAACGGTTCTTCCCCACGCCGGAGGTGAGCCCCACATTGTAGGCGATGTCCACCCAGAGGGCGAACCAGTCCCGGGGGGACACGTCGGAGAAGGAGGGCAGCTTGCCCCGGGTGAGGGGAAACTGGGCGGAGGGCACCCCCTTGGCCGCCAGGATGCCAGGCAGGTCATAGACCGGGATTTTGGTGACTGTGCTCCCTTTGGTGAGGGTGAGCACCTGAGTTCCGCCCTGCTCGGCCACCTGGACCTGGTCATAGCTCAGCTCATAGAGCACATTGGTGGTGCTCCCCGCCCCGTCCGGGAAGGGGAGTATACTGACCACGCCCCAGCCGCCCCCCTTTTGGGCGATATAGAGCCCGCAGTCAATGGGGAGAAGGGTGTCGTACTCTGGCTGGATGAGATACCGCCCATCCTGCCGGATCACCCCGAGCTTGCCGTTGAGGTTGACCGCCGCGATGCCGAGCTGGAAGGACACGATGCTGTCGTACTGGAGAGGGATGACCACATTCCGGCCAGCGTCCACATAGCCCCACTTTCCGGCCAGCTCACACTGGGCCAGCCCCTCGCTGTAGCCCCATACCGTGGCCCCCTCCGGCGCGGCGGAGGCCGGGAGGAAAAACAATCCCGCGCACAGGGCCGCGGCCAGCACCCCCGCCAGGGCGCGCTTTCCCTTTCCTCGCCTCATATCAATCCCCTCCTCCTATCTTCCGTACTGGAACAGGTCGCACTTGAGCATGCCGTTATACAGCTTGCGCTTCTTGTCTGCGGTACGGCCAAAGGTGCGCTCGAACTCCGTGTGGGAGGAGAGCACGCTCACCCGCCACCCCTCCGGCAGCGTGCGCACCGCCCGGCCGAAAGCCCGGTAAAGCTCCTCCGCCTCCCGCTTCTCCAGGATGCGCTCCCCATAGGGCGGGTTGGTGACCACCCGGCCATAGGGCGCGTCCCGGCGGAAGGCGGCGGCGTCCGCCACCTCGAAGCGCACCACGTCCTCCACATCCGCCTTCTCCGCGTTGGCCCGGGCGATGGCCACCGCCTTGGGGTCGATGTCCCCACCCCAGATGTCGTATGCCCCGTCGTACTCGCCGTCCATGGCCTCGTCGGCGGCCTGGAGCCACAGCCCGCTGTCCAGCCAACGCCACTTCTGGGCGGAAAAGGCCCGGTTGAGGCCCGGCGCCCGGTTTTTGGCGATGAGGGCCGCCTCGATGGCGATGGTGCCCGAGCCGCAGAAGGGGTCGCAGAAGGGGTCCCTCCCCCGGTAGCGGGAGAGGAGCACCATGGCGGCGGCCAGCGTCTCCCGCAGGGGGGCGGCCACCCCCACCGCCCGGTAGCCCCGCTTGTGGAGCCCGGCCCCGGTGGTGTCCAGCATCAGGGTGACCTCGTCCCGCATGATGGAGAACTGGATCTGATACAGCGCCCCGCTCTCCGGCAGGGTTTCCAGCCCGTACTTCTCCCCCAGCCGGGCAGCGGCCGCCTTTTTCAGCACGGCCTGGCAGGCGGGCACCGCGTGGAGCTGGGAGTTGAGGGAGTGCCCCTTCACCGGGAAGGCCCCCTCCCGGGGGATAAATTCCTCCCAGGGCAAGGCGCGGCAGCCCTCAAACAGCGCCTCGAAGTCGGCGGCCCGGTAGCGGCCCACCACCAGCAGCACCCGCTCGCCGGTGCGCAGGTTCAGGTTCACCCGTGGGATATCCGCCGGGGCGGCCTTGCACCGCACCCGCCCGTTCTCCGCCGCCACCTCCGGCAGCTTCAGCCGCCGCAGCTCCTCGGCGCACAGCCCCTCCAGCCCGAACAGGGTGGGGACCAGCAATTCCAGCTCTCTCATGTCCATCGCCTCGCTCCGTTCTCGTTCTCAGACAGCAGTATACCTTATTTTTCTCTGCTTGGCAAATCTGGAAAGCGAATTTGCTTCCCTTTTTCTCCGAGTTGTGCTAGGATAGCAGTAGTATTTCGAAAGGAGGAGTGCCCATGCCCATACCAAGCATCTGCTGGCTCGCCGCCCTCGTCGCCCTTCTGGCGCTGGAGGCCGCCACGGTGGGGCTGGTTTCCCTGTGGTTCGCGGTAGGCTCCCTGTGCGCCCTGCTCACATCCTTCTTTGTGGGCAACATCTGGGTGCAGTTTGCTGTGTTCCTGGCGGTGTCCTTCCTGTGTCTGGTCATCATCCGCCCCCTGGCCAGGAAGTACGCCGATCCCCGCCGGGAGAGTACCAACGCCGACCGGGTCGTCGGCGCCGAAGGTGTGGTCACCCAGGCCATCGACAACCTGAAGGCCCAGGGCCAGATCACCGTGAACGGCGCCCCCTGGACCGCCCGCACCGAGGAGGGCTGCCCCGCCATCCCCGCCGGCTCCCGGGTCAGGGTACTCCGCATCGAGGGCGTCAAGGTCATCGTGTCCCCCCTGCCCGTCCCTACGCCGGGACGGTAATTCCAAACCGAGGAAGAGAAAAAGGAGGAATCCCGCATGCCGTTTATCCCCATTATCATCATTATCCTGGTCGTCGTGCTCATTCTGGTGCTGGCCACAAACCTGAAGGTGGTGCAGCAGTCCAAGGCCTACGTCATCGAGCGGCTGGGCGCCTTCCACTCCGTCTGGGGCGTGGGCATCCACTTCAAGGTTCCGTTCCTGGAGCGGGTGGCAAAGGTGGTTTCCCTCAAGGAGCAGGTGGTGGACTTCCCGCCCCAGCCCGTCATCACCAAGGACAACGTCACCATGCAGATCGACACGGTTCTCTACTTCCAGATCACCGACCCTAAGCTCTACGCCTACGGGGTGGAGCGGCCCATGTCCGCCATTGAGAACCTGAGCGTCACCACCATGCGCAACATCATCGGCGACATGGATCTGGAGCAGACCCTCACCAGCCGCGACACCATCAACTCCCAGATGCGCGCCCTGCTGGACGAGGCCACCGACCCCTGGGGCATCAAGGTCAACCGGGTAGAGGTCAAGAACATTCAGCCCCCTCCGGACATACAGAGCGCCATGGAGAAGCAGATGAAGGCCGAGCGGGAGAAGCGCGAGGCGGTGCTCCGGGCCGAGGGCCAGCGCCAGAGTCAGATCCTGGTGGCCGAGGGCGAGAAGGAGTCCATGATTCTCCGGGCCGACGCCGCCAAGCAGGCCGCCATCAAGAAGGCCGAGGGCGAGGCCGAGGCCATCCTCAAGGTCCAGCAGGCCACCGCCGAGGCCATCAAGCTGCTCAACGAGGCCGATCCCAGGGAGGCGGTGCTGCGCATCAAGGCCCTGGAGGCTTTCCAGGCCGCCGCTGACGGCAAGGCCACCAAGATCATCATCCCCTCCGAGATCCAGGGCCTGGCGGGCCTGTGCGCTTCCGCCAAGGCCGTGTTCGACTCGGTGGAGCCCAACAAGCCCAAGCCCCCCGCTGAAAGCAAATAAAGCAGCGAATAAAGCGGAGGCCGCCCGAGAGGGCGGCCTCCGCTTTGCTTATCTGCACCAGGTGATACCGGCATCCGTCCGCTCCGGGGCGGCGGGGCGCTCCAGAGCGGCGTAGCCCAGGGCCACCCCTACCAGGGGCTCGTAGCCCCCGGGCAGCTCCAGCCGGGCCCGCAGCGCCGGGTCGGAGAAGGCGGCCATGGGCCCCATCAGAAAGCAGGAGCCCAGTCCCAGCCCGGCGGCGGCCAGCAGCATGTTCTCCGCCGCGCAGGATACATTGGCCATGTTGAAGCCCTTCTCATCCAGGCCGCCGGGGGCGGAGAGCACCACCAGGGCCGCCGCGCCGTAGAGAGGGTGATAGCCCTCCTGGGCGGCCAGGTTCTCCAGGAAGGGCACGCCGGAGCGGGCCATGCCCGCCACCGCCGCCGCGTCCACCGCTTGGAGCTGCTCCGGCCCCGCAAAGACGCTCATGTGGAGCCGGCCGAAGATGGGGGCCTGGTTGCCCGCCCGGAGCACGGCCTCCAGCTTCTCCCGCTCCACCGGCCGGTCTCCGTAGGCACGGATGCTCCGCCGGATCTCAATCGCCTGCTGTATTTCCATTTTAAAATACCCCTTTCCTTTTCTGGTCCTTGTTGGTATCATTATAGACAGCGGCGAAAAAAGTACAAGTACGCAATTTTTCTTTAGCCGGTAAGAAAATACTTAGTGGGGAGGCAACACCATGGAGGGCTGTCCGGTCAAATTTGCCCTGGGGCTGGTAAGCGGCAAGTGGAAGCTGCGCATCCTGTGGGAGCTCAACCAGCAGGAGGTAATCCGCTTTAACGAACTCCAACGGCGGCTGGAGGGCATCTCCAGCGTCATGCTCTCCAAGTCCCTGGAGGAGTTGGAGAGAGCCAGGCTGGTCCACCGGGAGCAGTATCCCGAAATTCCGCCCCGGGTAGAGTACTCTCTGACGGCGCTGGGGCGGTCCATTGACCCCTATCTGCGCGCCCTGGGCGAGTGGGGCATGCAGGCCTATGAGGCAATCCAGGCCGGCTGAATAAGGCCCCCGGAACCGATTGGTTCCGGGGGCCTTGCCATTTCCCGCTTACATCCAGTGCTCCTCGCCGTCATAGACACGGTAGCTGTGGGCGTTGGTGGC
>OJXL01000027.1_pt1 | contig 54726 bp, 53 predicted proteins | sample 1600661 | NCBI WGS metagenome assembly OJXL01 (sample SAMN04436760, study PRJEB24849) | human gut metagenome | biome: human gut; feature: NICU; material: stool | host: Homo sapiens | place: USA: Saint Louis, MO | collected 2011-03-13
ATCACAATCATGACCGTTGATCCAGGCTTTGCTGGCCAACGATTTATTGAAGGAACACTTGATAAAATTGTTGCTCTTCGTAATTTACGTGAAGAAAAAGGGTATCGTTATGTAATTGAAATGGACGGCTCATCGAATAGAAATTCATTTAAGCGAATTGATGCTGCAGGACCTGATATTTATATTGTTGGTAGAAGCGGATTGTTTGGATTGAATGAAGATATTGAAAAAGCTTGGAGAATGATGAGTAGAGACTATGAAGAAATGACTGGGAAAAAAATTCCATAAAACATTTGACTGTTTGTTAAAAGAATAGATAAGTTGTATAAAGTCAAGCCTAGAAAAGAATTTTGTTCATTCTTATCTGGGCTTTTTTGATGCAATAAATAAGCGCCAATAGAACAAAATTACTTGTTATTCTATTCTAGGTGAAAACGTTCAATCTTGCGAAGTTACGGTTTGTTCACAAAAAAGTTACTTTTATTAAATAAAACTAAAGAAGTAACAAAAACTTCGCTTTTTTCAGTTATTTCAAGTAACATAGAACGTATCTTAAAAGAAAAAGTTTGGATGATTCGATGCGTAGAGTAAGAAAAATAATTTATAAAATCATGCTACTTTTGTTTGTTGGTTTAATTGCTGGTCTTGGCTATCTTGGTTATAAAATACATCAAAATGTTGAAACGGTAATGACCTTTGAAAAACAAGTAGAAGCAGAAGTCAAAAAAAATAAAATACCTGAATACAAAACATTAGCTTTAGCGATTATCTATACAGAATCTAAAGGGAAATCTGGCGATATTATGCAGAGCAGTGAAAGTGTTTATGGGCAACAAGAAGTGATTGAAACACCAGAAGAAAGTATCGCACATGGCGTCAAATTTCTCGCGGAAGCGTTAGCGAAAGCAAAAGAAGCTGGCTGTGATGAGTGGACAGGCGTACAAGCATATAATTATGGACTGGATTATATTCAGTTTGTTAAAGAACGCGGCGGGAAACACACGACAGAGTTAGCAGAAGAATATTCAAGAGAAGTCCTTTCACCGTTGTTAGGGAATGACCAAAATACGAAATATCGTTATTATCGTTGGCAAGCGTTAGTTTACAATGGTGGTTACCTTTATCAAAATGGTGGCAATATGTTCTATGCGGAAATTGTCAAAATGAATCGTTGGTTTATTGAAAAGTTAAATTAAAACGAGAAAAGTCTAAAGAATTCTTTCAACTTACAGGAATTTTTTAGGCTTTTCTTGCAGTTTCATGAAAATGCAAGTAAACTAGAAGGGATGTAACTGATTAATTGAAAAGGTAGGGAAAGAGCTGGATGTTGAATAAAGTCGACCTGAAAAAAGGGTTAAGTACAGAAGAAGTTGCCAAGCAGAAAGAGTTAGGCCTTCAAAATAATTATGAGGAAAATGTAGCAAAATCTACAAAAGATATTATTTTTGATAACGTCATGACGTTATTCAACTTTTTAAACTTTGCAATCGCTGTTTGTTTACTATTTGTCGGAGCGTATTCCAATCTGGCTTTCTTAGCGATTATTATTGTGAACATGTCAATCGGGATTTTCCAAGAAATTCATGCCCGTAATTTAGTTCAAAAATTATCTATTGTGGCAAAAGAAAATGTTCATGTTGTTCGAAATGGCGTACAACAAGAAATTGATACAAAAGAACTAGTTATGGAAGATATTGTTATTATCTCTGCAGGGGAACAAGTTCCTTCTGATATGGAAGTTATCGACGGTAAAGTCGAAGCGAATGAAGCGTTGTTAACAGGCGAATCAGATTTAATTGAAAAGGAAATCGGCGATACCTTGCTTTCTGGAAGTTTCATTGTTAGCGGACAAGCCTATGCCCGTGTTATCCACGTTGGTGCCGAAAACTATGCTGTGAAAATCACCCAAGAAGCTAAAGTGCATAAACCAATTCAATCAGAGTTAGTCAATTCGATTCGTAAAGTCTCTAAATTTACAAGTTGGGTGATTATTCCTCTAGGGATTATTTTATTTGTTGAAGCTTTTTGGCTAAGAGATGCTGGCATTAAAACATCTGTTGTTGCTTCTGCAGCTGCTTTGTTAGGGATGTTACCAAAAGGATTAGTACTATTAATTAGTATTGCGCTGACAACAGGTGTCATTAAGTTAGCCAAAAAACGTATTCTAGTACAAGATATGTACTCAATTGAAACATTGGCCCATGTGGACACTTTGTGTTTAGATAAAACTGGAACGATTACAGAAGGTAAAATGAAAGTGCAAAAGGCGATTATCTTGCATGACAAATATGAAGAACTCTTCCCACAGATTATCGGAAGCTACCTATCTGAAAGTACGGATAATAATATTACAATGCAAGCAATTCGTGATCATTATGAAGTATCCAATCGATTTGGCGCAAAAGAAGTCTTGGCTTTTTCTTCTGAACGAAAATGGGGGGCTATTGAATTTCCAGAAATTGGGACAGTTTATTTAGGGGCTCCTGAGCGTTTGGTAGACGATAGTCGGTTGCCAGAAGCTGTTTTTACAGCACAAGAGAATGGGTATCGCGTCTTGATGTTAGCCATTGCGGAACAACAACCGTTAAACGAAACCAAAATGCCTTATTTAGAGCCATTAGCAATTCTAGAAATTGACGATCCAATTCGCCAAAATGCCAAAGAAACACTGGCTTATCTAAAAGAAGAAGGAATCGACTTAAAAGTAATTTCTGGTGATAATCCGGTGACTGTTTCAAATATTGCTCGTCGTGCTGGGCTACCCGGTTATGAGTCTTATATTGATTTGTCGACCAAAACGACAGAAGCAGAAGTGCGTGAAGCAGTTCAGCAATACACAGTGTTCGGACGTGTATCGCCTCAGCAAAAACGGACCATTGTACGTGAGTTGAAAGACACAGAGCATGTGGTGGCGATGACCGGCGATGGCGTCAACGATGTTTTAGCGTTACGAGAAGCGGATTGTAGTATCGCCATGGCAGAGGGAGATGGCGCTACTCGGCAAATTTCTAATCTAGTTTTGCTAGATTCTGATTTTACAACGTTACCAGATGTCTTGTTTGAAGGACGACGTGTGGTAAATAATGTAACCCGAGTTTCCAGCGTTTTCTTCATTAAAACGATTTATTCGTTTATTCTCTCAATCATTTGTGCCTTAACGGCCATTGCGTTCCCGTTCATTCCGATTCAAGTGACCTTGATTGATTTAGCAATTGAAGGATATCCAGCCTTCTTCTTATCTTTCGAAGGGGACAAACGAAAAGTTGTCGGGAAGTTTTTACCAACGGCTTTGAAAAATGCGTCTGTTAATGCGCTTTTAGTTGTAGCGAATATCATTGCTGTTTATCTGATTGGACAAAATCAAGGATTTTCTTCTTTAGACACCACGACGTTAATGTATTATTTATTAGTTGGAATTAGCTGTATGGCTGTTGTTCGAGCATGTCTGCCTTTAAATCCACTACGCATTTTCTTGGTTTTCAGTACCATTATTGGTATTTATGTAGCAGCTATGTTATTCCACAACATTTTAGAAATTGGTTTCTTAACTTCGCAAACAATGGGTCTCTTCTTTATTATGATGGCCATTAATATTGTGGTGCGTGTAACAATTGGTTTCGTACAAATGAAACGTGCTGGAAAAACAATTAAAGATTTATAAAAAGCAGAGGTTGAGCTAAAAGCATTCGTCTCCAGAAATGCAGTTCTTCTTTAAATCTTGAAGGAAGTCGGAGCAAGCTTGATGTTTAACTGATTATTTTAAGAGTTAGTGTCTGGGGCAGGAGTCAGGATGACTTTTGTCCTAGATACTTTCTTTTTTTGTTGAGTTGAAACAAGATACTTGAAAAACAGAGATTATGTGATACAATAAATCATGTGTAAATGTGTCCATTGGAATTCGCACTGAAATGACAGTGCGTTTTTTAAACGGTCAATCACATGAGTTAGCACAATGCTATTCTTAGGAGGTGAGGACAATGGCACAACGCATTCCTCAGGAAGTCATTGAGGAAGTTCGTCACCGAACGAATATAGTAGATATTATTGGGCAGTATGTCCAGTTAAAAAAATCCGGTAAAAATTATATGGGTTTATGTCCGTTTCACGAAGAACGTTCCCCTTCATTTTCAGTAGCAGAAGACAAACAAATTTTTCACTGTTTTGGCTGCGGGAAAGGTGGAACTGTTTTTAATTTCTTGCAAGAAATTGAAGGCATTAGTTTTCCAGAATCCGTGAAACGTGTTGCAGATTTGGAACATTTATCTGTGGACTTTGATTGGTCAGAGCCGCGTGAAGTAGCGGATACCCCAGAAAACCAACAAAGACGGAGTTTGTTACAACTGCATAGTAAAGCCGCAGAACTTTACCATCATATTTTAGTGAATACTAAAATTGGCGAACCCGCATTAAACTATTTATTAGAGCGGGGGTTAACACAAGAACTAATTGAGACCTTTCAAATTGGATTTGCGCCGCAAAAACGTGATTTCTTAAGTCAAGTTTTTAAAAATGAACAACTGGATGAAACGCTTTTTGAGCCTTCTGGGCTGTTTGTCCAAAGAGATAACGGTACGTTTTTGGATCGTTTCTATCAACGAATCATGTTTCCAATTAATGATCCCCAAGGCAATGTCATCGCCTTTTCTGGTCGCTTGTTAAAAACAGCTGATTTTCCAGGGGATGAGATGCCTAAATACTTGAATAGTCCTGAAACAACACTTTTTAATAAGCGAGAAACGCTGTTTAACTTTGATAAAGCCAGAAAAGAAATTCGTAAAGAAAATACAGTCTTGCTTTTTGAAGGATTCATGGATGTTATCGCTGCTTGGCAATCAGGCGTAAAAAGTGGGGTGGCTTCAATGGGGACTAGCTTGACCAATGAACAAATTCGGCGTTTGGAACGGGTCGCTAAGGAAGTAGTTATTTGTTACGATGGCGATAATGCCGGTGTTCAAGCCACAAACCGTGCGATTCAATTATTGCAAGAAAACAGTCATTTTGACTTGAGTATTGTCAGCATCCCTGAAAAGCTGGATCCTGATGAATATGTGCGGAAATATGGCGCAGAAGCTTTTCAAAATTTAGCCAATCATGGCCGAGAAACAGTTTTTAGTTTTAAAATGAATTATCATCGGTTAACTAGAAACATGAATAACGAAAAAGAACAATTGGATTATGTGAACGAATTGTTACGGGAGTTAACCAATGTTCAATCTCCCTTGGAACGTGATCGTTATTTAAACCAAATTGCTCAGGAATTTCAACTTTCTGTTCATAGTTTGGAAGAGCAATTCAATCAATTGAAGCAAGAGCAACGTTCAGTCCAACGGCAAGAAAGGCAACAATTTTATCAAGATGAAATGATGCCACCACCAATGGAAGAACCTGTTTTTGAAGAGAATCACGTCCAGAACAAGTTACCGTTAACCCAAGTTCAAAAAGCAGAACGTTCTTTATTATTTCGTTTAATGAATGAACAAGGAGTACGGCAAACCATTCAACAATTGCCAGATTTTTCATTCGCTCATGATGAATACCAAGAATTATATTTCTTGCTAGAAAGTTATGCGACACTGCATCAAAGTTTCGACATTGCCGATTTTATTAATTTCTTGCAAGATAATCAAACCAAACAATTAGCAATTGAAATTGCGTATCAGAATTTATCGGAAGAAAGCTCTGAGCGAGAAGTTGCCGATTTATTACATGTAATTGCCTTATCAAGTATTGCAGAGGCAATTGAGCAGAAAAAGATTCAACAGCAAGAAGCAAAACGAGTGGGCAACCAACAGCTTGAAGCCGAATTAACAATGGAGATTATCCAATTGGCTCGACAGCTTAAAGCTCAACGAACATTTACTTAAGCAATATAATGAATAGAACTAAGCGTTTTGTTCATTTTATTTTGATAAGTCCCAGTGATTTATCAGTTATTTCAAGCGTGAACCGAAAAATGAAGGGGGCCTTCTTTCATGGAAAAAGAAACAAGTAAAAAATATGAAGCTGCAGTGGCAGCATTTATCAAAGAAAACAAGCCTAAAGGAACAGTGGTTTATGATGATTTAGCGAATCAATTAGCCACACCGTATACTTTGGATGCAGAAGCTATGGAAAAATTGATCCAAAAAGTTGAAGATGCTGGTATCAGCGTGGTCGATGAAAATGGAGACCCAAGTGAACATAGCTTGAAAAAAGATGAAAAAGAAGCGGAAAAGGCCCAAGCAGAAGACTTATCTGCGCCAACAGGTGTTAAAATTAATGATCCCGTGCGTATGTACCTAAAAGAAATTGGGCGCGTTCAATTATTAACTGCCGCAGAAGAAGTTGAATTGGCACTTAAAATTGAAGAAGGCGATCAAGAAGCAAAACAACGTTTAGCAGAAGCTAACTTACGTTTGGTTGTTTCAATTGCCAAACGATATGTAGGTCGTGGTATGCAATTCTTGGATTTAATTCAAGAAGGTAATATGGGCTTAATGAAAGCTGTTGAAAAATTTGACTACCGTAAAGGATTCAAATTCTCTACGTATGCTACTTGGTGGATTCGTCAAGCGATTACGCGGGCAATTGCGGACCAAGCTAGAACGATTCGAATTCCTGTTCACATGGTTGAAACAATCAATAAATTGATTCGGATTCAACGCCAACTATTGCAAGATTTAGGTAGAGAACCAACGCCAGAAGAAATTGGTGCGGAAATGGATTTACCAACAGAAAAAGTTCGTGAAATCCTAAAAATCGCACAAGAGCCAGTCTCTTTAGAAACACCAATTGGTGAAGAAGATGATTCGCATTTAGGTGATTTCATTGAAGACCAAGATGCTACCAGTCCTGCTGAACATGCAGCTTACGAATTGTTAAAAGAACAACTAGAAGATGTTCTGGATACTTTAACAGACCGTGAAGAAAATGTTTTACGTTTACGTTTTGGTTTAGATGATGGTCGGACACGTACGCTAGAAGAAGTCGGAAAAGTTTTCGGTGTCACTCGCGAACGTATTCGTCAAATTGAAGCAAAAGCGTTAAGAAAACTAAGACATCCTTCTCGTTCAAAACAATTAAAAGACTTTTTAGAATAAACATACCGTTTAGCGGCTCTTTTCGTGCATGCGAGAAGAGCCGCTTTTGATTTTTAAAAAGTCTCTAAATGTCATTGCTAGTTATTGGAAGAAGGCGCAAGTTGTGGTAAATTAGAAGTAATGGAATATTAGCAGAATGTGAGGCGGAAGAATGACAAAAAAATGTCCGAAGTGCAGGAACGAATTCGATGCAGAATTAACGACCTGCCCAACATGTGGCTATTCACTAACTGACACAACAGTTGATAAAGAAGAAGCGGAAACGACTTCAACAAATATAGATTTTGAAACACAGGAAAATGAAGAACACGAAGATCAATTAAATGAGAACATTGAGTGGTCTGAGTTAAAAGATATGAGCTTAGGCCATGTGATGGAACTGTTTGGCGAATCACCAGAAGAAGAAAGTAATGATGACAAAAAAGAAGAGTCGACAGAAGATAACTTAATAGTCTCTGATTCAGAGGATGTTTCTGGTCTAGAAGCATCGCTTCAAGAAGGGGCTAGTGAGGAGACTCATGATTCGGTGGAGGAAACGATACCAGCGACAGAAGCGATGCCTACTCATTCAACAGAAGAAAAACTAGCGACGGACGAAGCAGTTAATTTAGAGGAAACAACAGAAGAAACAACTACTGTTGAAGCAGAAACAGCTGAGGTATCTGAGACGGTGAAGTCAGAAGAGGAAGCTTTAACAGAGATTTCAGGAACTGAAGTTATCTCTACTACTTCTGAAGAAGAAATTTTTTCACAACCACCGATAGAAGATCAAGATGTAACACCAAACGAAACTTTGCAAGCTTATATTCAAGCGCATCGAGCAGATACAGAAATGTCTGAAAATCCATCAGAAGAAACAGCAGAGACCCAAGAGTTAGAAAACAGCGGTGAGGCAGTATTAACCCAAGCCGAAACACCAACTGAATCCATTTCAGATTCTGAAGAAGGGTTAACAAGTGCAGCGTCGCTAGAAGCACCGAGTGAAGCTGATGCAACCGAGGAAAAAGTTTCAGATTCAGGTGTGATACCACCGATGAATGAAACTGGGAATGCTCAACCAGCGCCTGCTCCGAAGAAACCATCAAAAAAAGTAGTTTTCGTTGCGCTTGCGGTTGTTTTATTAGCTGGAGGTAGTGCTTGGGCGTATCATGATCAAACGCAAAAAGCTGCCGCGCAAGAGGCGGCGGCACTAACCAAGAAAACAGATACGCTGAAAGATGAACTAGCAGCCTTTTATACCACGAAGGAGCAAGTTTTTATTAAACCCGATATGGTGACTGTTAGTCCAGAAAAACTCTCAAAACAAGTCGCGGAAATTAAAGATTCAGAAGAGTATTCTCAATTAAATAAACAAATTCAAACATTGAAAGAGAAGCAACAAACCATTCAACAAATCAACCAATTATTTGAGGCGCCGATTGTCAATGGCAATGAGTTGAAACCGGCGATTTTAGCTGCTGATCAACCAATTTCCGTAAAGAAATTAACAGGAAATGATCCATTTGACCAATTGATGAACCAAGCAATCGATCAAGCGAACCAACAATACAACCAATTACAAAAAGCTAAAAAAGCGGTTGAGGTCATTTATAAAGATGGAAAAACTACCAATCAGCTGAATCGAGACACGTATCAAGCTGCTAAGGCAGAAGTAGATAAAGTAACAAGTGATAAGCTGAAAAAAGAACTGGTCAAACAAGTCACGACAGCTGACCAAGCGTTAACCAAGGTTGAAGAAGAACAGAAAAGAATTGCAGAAGAACAAGCTGCCGCAGAGCAAGCAAAACAAGCAGAAGAACAAGCGAAACAAGCTGCTGCCGCGAAAAAAGAGAACGCTAAGAAGGAAGAAACAGCAAAAACAGAAGCGAATGGCTACACGGCGCCGAATAGTGACGGGGTTTACACTAGTCCGCTTTATGCGCCAGATGCTGCCGATATCGCTGATAGTAGCAATCCAGCGTGGACATGGGCACCAGGTGTGAAAGAAAAAGTCTTAGACACAGTGATTGCTCGTGGCTATGTGGTTCCTGGCGGATATTCTTTAGAACCTGCCAAAATTGTGAATGGCGAAGGTTACTACAATCTTTATGCAACAAACAATCAATCAAAATTATTAGAAGGCACTACAGAGAAAAATGTTCACATGTATTTAGTTACAATCAATGCTAAAACAGGTTGGTTCAAAGGGAACGCTTCTCGTAATGCAGGGCAATAAAAGAAAATAGAAACAATCGAACAAAAGCGGAAATCTTTTGTTCGATTGATTTTCCTTGAGGAGTTAATGATAAATGAGAGAATTACTAGCAACAACATTTACCGGCATTGTGGTCGATGAAAATGAACAATTTTATTTTGTTCAAAAAAATGGCATCACATTCCGTTTAAAAAAAGAAGAAGGTACGCATGCCATAGGAGAGGCTGTAGAAGGCTTTGGTTATTTAAATCAAAAACAAGAGCCAGCACTGACAACTACAATTCCTACTGTGCGCATTGGTAGCTATGGCTTTGGTACTGTCACAGGAACGAGACGTGATTTAGGTGTCTTTGTGGATGTTGGCTTACCAGATAAAGATGTAGTTATTTCGTTGGATGAATTACCAACTATGCGGGAACTTTGGCCTAAAAAAGAAGACCGAGTAATGGTTACTTTAAAAGTGGACAGTAAAGACCGCATTTGGGGCGAATTAGCAGATGAAAAAGTCTTTAAAGCAATGGCAAAACGTGGGAATGCTGAAATGCAAAACCAAAACTTAACCGGGCATGTATATCGTCTGAAACTTGCAGGAACGTATATTTTAACTGATGATTTATACATTGGATTTATCCATCCTTCTGAACGATTCCAGGAACCACGTTTAGGTGAAAAAGTAGTGGGGCGTGTGATTGGCGTGCGGCCGGACGGCGTATTGAATCTTTCATTAAAACCAAGAAGTCATGAAGTAATCAGCGATGATGCGTTAATGATTCTAACTTTCTTAGAAAGAGCAAACGATCACCAAATTCCTTTCACCGATAAATCAAGCCCTGATGAAATTAAACAAACCTTTGGCATTAGTAAAGCTCAATTTAAACGCGCCTTAGGCCATTTAATGAAACAAAAATTAATTAAACAAGAAGATGGTAAAACAATTCTAATTGGCTCGTTGGAACAATCAAAAGAAAAAAATTAAGGTAGCTAATTGAGAATATCTTGCAAATTACAGTTATTTCTTTTATAATTATTTTAATTTTATTGATAAATTAAGTTTCTTAATTTGTAATCATTCTAAACAAGGAGCTGTAATAATGGATTCGACTGCTGCTTTAAAAAAGACAAAAAAACAATTACATGAATCAGGCTTTAAATTAACACCACAACGGGAAGCAACCGTACTTGTATTATTGGAAAATGAAAAAGATCATTTATCAGCAGAAGAAATTTACTTCTTGGTAAAACAAAAAAGTCCGGAAATTGGTCTAGCAACAGTCTATCGAACGCTAGAAATTTTAACAGACTTAAAAGTCGTTGATAAAGTGAGCTTTAACGATGGTTTAGCTCGCTATGATTTAAGAAAAGAAGGCGCCAAACACTTTCACCACCATTTGTTATGCTTAGAATGTGGCACAATTGAGGAAGTGGAAGAAGACTTGCTTGGTGAAGTAGAGCAAATTGTTGAAAGTCGGTATCATTTTTTAGTCAAAGATCATCGCTTAACTTTTCATGGTATTTGTCAAAGTTGTCAAAGTAAACATTAAAAAAACTGCCTTGCATTAATTTATGCAAGGCAGTTTTTTATTCATTGGAATTATAAATTAGCGAATTTTTCCAATAAGCGAATCATTTGGCAAGTAAAACCATATTCATTGTCATACCAAGCCACAGTTTTCACTAATTGGAAATCGCCAGCTGTCGTTACTTCTGTTTGCGTTGGGTCAAAAATCGAACCTTCTGTCGTGCCGATTATGTCTCCAGAAACAATTTCACGATCATCATAACCGAAAGAAGGGTTATCAATGGTGTGTTTTTTCATTGCTTCATTTACTTGATCAGCTGTTACTTTTGTTTTTAAAATGCTAACTAATTCTGTTAAAGATCCATCCACAACGGGAACACGTTGGGCATGGCCTTGTAATTTTCCATTAAGTTCTGGAATAACTAAGCCAATTGCTTTAGCAGCACCAGTTGAATGGGGAATAGTATTGTCTGCAGCAGAGCGTGCCGCACGAAGATTTCCGCCACGAACAGGGCCATCTAATAGCATTTGTGTTGATGTGTAGGCATGGACAGTTGTCATGGTACCAACTTCAATACCGAATTCATTATTTAAGAAGTAAGCCATCGGTGCTAGACAGTTTGTCGTACATGAGCCGGCAGAAATGATTTTATCGTTGGCATCAAGTGTATCATCATTGACGTTGTAAACGATTGTTTTCATTGCGCCTGCAGGAGCAGAGATAACCACACGTTTCACACCTGCATCTAAATGAGCTTGTGCTTTTTCTTCAGAGGTATAAAAACCTGTACATTCAAGCACAATGTCTACTCCGTTTTCTTTAACCCAAGGGATTTTACTTGCATCTGGTTCTGCGTAGACACGGGTTTCTTCGCCGTCAACAACAATGCCATTTTCAGTGGCTGTCACGGTGCCAGGATAGGTGCCATGCGTAGAGTCAAATTGTAATAAGTGAGCCAACATTGTTGGGCTAGTCAAATCATTGATAGCCACAACTTCAATATCATCAGAAACTTCTTTTATTCGGCGAAAGGCTAAACGACCAATTCTTCCAAAACCGTTAATTCCTACTTTGACTGTCATAACAAAAATTCCTCCTTTAGATGTTTGTGTTTCTTTGGACCCTTGCTGAAAAAGTGATTTTCTTCAACTATCTATAGTATGAACCTCTAAAATTTTTTTGTCAAAAGACTGATAGCGAAGCGACAAAAAGAAAGCGAAAGATTCATGAGAAATTTTGCTTTTTCCAACGATAACTAACTAGAATTGCTAGACAAACGGTTGTTTTCCCGATACAATAATAAAGACTTTCGAATCACGCTTTTTGAGGTGATTAAAGATAGTAGAAGTAGAATAGGAGGACAAATTATATGTCCATGTTTTTAGATCAAGTGACGATTGATGTCAAAGCTGGTAAAGGCGGCGACGGAATGGTTGCTTTCCGTAGAGAAAAATATGTACCAGACGGGGGTCCCGCTGGTGGTGATGGCGGTCGCGGTGGCGACGTTGTTTTAGTTGTTGAAGAAGGATTACGCACATTAATGGATTTCCGGTTTAATCGTCATTTTAAGGCGACACCTGGAGAAAATGGTATGAGTAAAGGAATGCACGGTCGTGGTTCAGAAGATTTACTTGTCAAAGTTCCACCAGGTACAACAGTTCGTGATGCAGAAACTGGAGCCTTAATTGGAGATTTAATTGAGAATGGTCAGACCTTAGTAGTAGCAAAAGGCGGACGCGGTGGTCGCGGGAATATTCGCTTTGCTTCCCCAAGAAACCCTGCACCAGAAATTGCCGAAAACGGCGAACCGGGTCAAGAACGTAAAATCGAATTAGAATTAAAAGTTTTAGCAGATGTTGGGTTAGTTGGGTTTCCTTCTGTAGGGAAATCAACATTACTCTCTGTTATCTCGTCCGCTCGTCCGAAAATTGGTGCCTATCATTTTACGACGTTAGTTCCAAACTTAGGGATGGTGACTACTAGTGACGGTCGAAGCTTCGCTGCAGCAGATTTGCCAGGCTTAATTGAAGGAGCTTCTCAAGGTGTCGGCTTAGGAACACAGTTCTTACGCCATATTGAACGGACGCGTGTTATTTTACATGTCATTGATATGAGTGGCATGGAAGGACGCGATCCTTACGAAGATTATTTGGCAATCAATAAAGAATTGGCTTCACACAATTTACGTTTGATGGAGCGACCTCAAATTATTGTTGCCAATAAAATGGACATGCCTGAAGCAGAAGAGAATTTAGCGAAATTTAAAGAGCAACTTGCGAAGGAACGCACCGATGAGTATGCCGATGAGCTACCTATTTTCCCAATTTCTGGGGTTACTCGTAAAGGTATTGAACCTTTATTAAATGCAACAGCTGACTTGTTGGAAGTAACGCCTGAATTCCCATTATATGAAGATGAAGTGGTAGAGGAAGAAACCGTTCGTTATGGATTCCAACCAGAAGGTCCAGAATTTACGATTGATCGTGAACCAGATGCTTCATGGGTTTTATCTGGTGAAAAATTAGAAAAATTATTTGAAATGACGAATTTCGATCATGATGAAACAGTAATGCGTTTTGCACGTCAATTACGTGGTATGGGTGTCGATGAGGCATTACGAGCACGTGGCGCGAAAGATGGCGACATTGTTCGGATTGGTAATTTTGAATTTGAATTTGTCGAATAAGCATAAAACCAGTTCACTCAGTGAACTGGTTTTTTATTTTAAAATTAGTATTAAATTAGCGAATAGATTGAAATAATATTTTTAATAGCTTATAATTTTAAATGTAACAAAATAACAAACGAAAGGAGCGAAATTGAAATGGAAAACAATCAAGCAATGGTTCCTAAGTTTTCAGTTAAAAGTGCCGGTTTTCTTTTTAGTATGGGGCTCTTATGTGGTGTCCTGTTGCCGAGTGTTTTATTATGGACTTTCAATCTGCCGTTTAATATTGGTGCCATGATTTTTTTGCCTGTTGGGATTGCTTTTGCGTTAGCGTATAGTCATTATTTTATTGAAACGAAAACAGGTTTTTGTAAGCGTTTTATTTGGTTGTTTTTAATTTCTCTTATTTTATTAGAGCTTATCTCTTATTTATGGCTGATTAAAGGAGTTATTTTTTAAGAGAAAAACAGAGGAGAGTGTTATTTATGTTAGATAAATTGACTGTTTGGATTGAAAATCATCTAGCTGGACCAATGGCTAAAATTGCCAATCAGCGCCATTTACGTGCGGTGCGGGATGGGATTATTGCGACATTACCTTTAATTATTGTCGGTTCTTTTTTTCTAATTATTGCGTTTCCGCCGTTACCAGAATCTTGGGGCATTACTCAATTTTTAACAAGTAATGCTGCTACAATCTTATTGCCTTACCGAATGACAATGTACATTATGGCGTTATATGCGACTTTTGGCATTGGCGCTAGTTTAGCGAAATCATATAATCTTGATCAAGTCTCTGGAGGGATTTTGGCTACGATTGCTTTTTTGTTAACATTAGTACCTGTAGCGATTCCTGAAGAAGCCAGTAAAGCAGCTGGCGTTTCTGGGTTTGTTTTACCAATGGCTAATTTGGGTGGTGCAGGGATGTTTGTCGGGATTGTGACGTCAATTATTGCTGTCGAAATCTATCGAGTAACAGATAAGTCTAAGTTCAAAATTACAATGCCTGATAACGTTCCACCTGCTGTTGCTCGTTCATTTGAATCGTTGACTCCGACGTTAATTGTCATGTTATTGATTGGTTCAATCACTTATTATTTAGGCTTTGATTGGCACACATTTGTAGGGAACTTAGTAGGACCACTAGTTCAAGCAGCGGACTCTTTATTGAGTGTCTTGTTGTTAGTCTTTTTAACAACATTTTTCTGGTTCTTTGGGATTCACGGCGCTTCAATCGTAGGATCGTTGGCGCGTCCTCTATGGCTACAACTATTAGAGGAAAACACGACTGCTAAAGCAGCTGGCGAAGCATTACCTCGGATTGCGGCAGAACCTTTTTACCAATGGTTCATTTGGATTGGTGGTGCTGGAGCCACAATTGGTTTAGCTATATTATTAGCCTTTCGGGCAAAATCAGAATATGGTTCAAAACTAGGAAAAGCTATTTTAGCACCGTCTATTTTTAATATTAATGAGCCAGTTATTTTCGGTGTACCGATTGTCTTAAATCCGATTTTAATGATTCCTTTTATCTTTGCACCAATGGTTTTAGCAACGATTGCTTGGTTTGCCACAAAATTAGGTTTAGTAAGTGAAGTTGTCTTTACCGCTCCTTGGACCTTACCAGGACCAATTGGCGCCTTTATGGCGACAGGCGGCGATTGGCGTGCTGCTGTTTTGAATATTGTTTTAATTCTAGTGGCCATTTTGATTTACTATCCGTTCTTTGTAGCTTATGATAAAAATGAGCTTGCCAAAGAACAAGGCAAACAAATAGAAGAATAAAGAGTGCAGCCGTTTAGTGTCCAGAACAAAAGGTGATGACCTTTTGTTCTGGACCTATTTGTTTATAGGTGATGAAAATTCTCAATTTTTTTGAAATGTATAGAAAATTTTGAGAAAAGAAACGCATAAAAAAGTGTAAAATATTATATATATAATGAAAATGGTTTTCTTTTGTGTGAACATAATAAAGTTATTGTTAACTAAAAGAGAAAAGGGGTATGAATGGGTCTGAACTTTATATTATTTGCCCAAAAACATCAAAAAATCTATACGGCGTTATTTATGAAAGCACATGGTTATGAAGAAGAATTGCAGCAAATGCTTCAAGATTTTTTTGAAGAGCGTTTATTATTGGATAAAAAATATGTACAAATGGACAAAGGAAAATTTGTCGAATTATTTCCTAAAATGGTGGTAATCTATTTAGGTTTAGCCACAGCGGTTACAATGAAAACAATTGACTTAACTAAGAATCAAGAAATTCAATTATTAAGTCAATTATTGATAGAAGAGTAGTGTTTTGTTATTTATTCAAAATAACAAAAATACGACATAAGTCTGAGAAAAAACTGGTCGTTGCGCCCGAGGAAGGATTGTTTAAAACTTGCTATACTTTGGAAGAAGTAACAGAGAATAATTACTCGGGAGGATTTATGTGATGAAATTTATTAAATTTTTAGTGGTGACAGCAATTGTTATTGGTGGTGGTTTATTTGGGGCCAAGTTTTACGCAGAGAAGAACTCTGGCGAATTAGCTGGTGTGTTAGATCAATTAAATCCATTGGTTAAAGAAGGAAATGTGTATGTTAAAACAAAGAAAGCCGATAGCGTTAATGGCTATGGAATTGCTAGTTATACGCAAGTAGCCGCAGATGAGGAAGGCAAAACGCGAGAAATAACTTTCACAGCGGACCATGAATTGAAAACAGATCATTATCTAAAAGTCTCAAATAAAGGGGCCCACATCAATACGTATGAAGAGGTCAATCAAGACCAAGTACCAGAAAAGGCATTACAAGCGATTCAAAAATAACAAAAAGTCAGAACGTATCTTCAGCGTACGTTCTGACTTTTTGTTATTTTTTTGCTTCTTGAAGAATATTGATTTTTTCAATTTTAACATCAGTTTTTGGTTTATCGTTGGCACCAACTTCGACTTTGGCAATTTTATCGACAATATCCATTCCTTTGGTAACTTGACCGAAAACAGTATGTTTTTTATCAAGAGAAGGATAGCCGCCTTTTTTGTAAGCATCAATGATTGCTTTTGGATAATCATCATATAAAAGACCATCAGATTGATCATCTGTATTTTGGACAATAAAGAACTGACTGCCGTTAGTATTAGGTCCTGCATTCGCCATTGATAATGCGCCACGAATGTTATATAACTGGTTTGAAAATTCATCTTCAAATGGTTTATTCCAGATGCTGTTTCCGCCAGTTCCATCACCGCTAGGATCGCCACCTTGGATCATAAAGTTATTGATGACGCGGTGTAAAGTCAAGCCATCATAATAGCCATCTTTGGCATGTTTCATAAAGTTCTCGACAGTTTTTGGAGCCTGTTTAGGAAATAGTTTGATTTCAATATTTCCCATTGAAGTAACCATTTGGACTAAGTCTTGATCTTCGGCAACTTTGTCATCTAGTTGTGGTAAATCTAGTGAATTTAAGTCGACCGAATCCTTTGTTTTGCTTTCACTGGATTTAGCGACAGAATCACTCGTTGCGGTCGTGCCTTTATTATTGGTTGTGTTACAGCCTGCTAAAAGCAAGGTGAATGCTGCAACTGAAGCAACAGCAAGCATTTTCTTATGTTTCATCTGTTTTCCTCTTCCTTTCACACTGACAATTAGGTTCTTTTTTATCATAACAAAAGAGAAGATAACAAACCAGTGGAATTTTTATAAGATTTCCTATAGGAAAGGTGTAGACCACTTTTGTTTTTTTTGTTACAATGTAAGCAGATACATTATTATGTTTTACAATTTAGGAGGCAATCACATGGGAAAATTAGGTATTTCAATTTATCCAGAACGTTCAACATTTGAAAAGGACAAAGCATATTTGGATTTGGCTCATAAATACGGCTTTAAGCGTGTCTTTACTAGTTTATTGCAAATCAATGATGATCGGGAAAAGGTATTAGCAGAGTTTAAAAAAGTCGTAGATTACGCCAACCAATTAGGTATGGAAGTGATGGTCGATATTAATCCTGCATTGTTCGAACAATTAGGCATCTCTTATGATGATTTATCATTTTTCCATGATATGGGCGCTTACGGTATTCGTTTAGATCTTGGCTTTACTGGGCAAGAAGAGGCGAATATGACAAGAAACCCTTATGGCATTAAAATTGAAATTAATATGAGTTCAGGGACAAGTTATGTAGATAATATTATGGCCTACTCACCAAATACAGAAAATTTACTAGGCTCACATAATTTCTATCCACATCGCTATACAGGCTTAGGCTATGATCATTTTGTTTATTGTTCAGAAAAATTTAGAAAATATAATTTAAATACGATGGCGTTTGTGAACTCACACGATGCTACATTTGGGCCATGGCCGACACAAGATGGGTTATGTTCTTTGGAAGACCACCGCGATTTAGAAATTGCAACGCAAGTTAAGCATTTAGTTTTAACAGGATTAATCGATGATATTTCTGTCGGAAATGCTTATGCCTCAGAAGCAGAATTAGCAGCAATGGCAGAAGCCTTTCATGCACCGTATCCTTCGATCAAAGTGGATACAGAACCAGAAATCACAGAAGATGAAAGAATTGCATTGTTCGATAACTTACACAGTTATCGTGGAGATCGTTCTGATTACGTTTTGCGTTCAACAATGACACGTGTTTACTATAAAGATCGTCCTTTCCCAGCTCATACAACGAGAGATATTGTTCGAGGCGATGTCTTGATTGACAACGTTGGCTATGGACAATACAAAGGGGAAACACAAATTGCTTTAAAAGAAATGAAAAATGATGGCCGTGTAAATGTGGTTGGTCGTATTTCTGATGACGAACGTTTCTTATTAGAATTTTTGAAACCATGGTCAAGTTTTAAACTTATTGAAAATAAATAATTTTTAGTTTCCTATAAATAGATAAGTGGAGCATAGCGCAAAAGGTAACATTTTTGTGCTATGCTTTTTTTGTCGCAACAAAATTGTCTCATTGTAGTGGTAAAGAAAGATGGCTGAATCTTTGAATGGTAGTTGTCAAAAAAAGGGCGACAACTTATAATGAATCATACAGTTTAAATAAAAGGAGTACGTAGATGAATCGATGGTTAAAAATTTTGATTGCGCTTATTGTAGTAATTGCAATTGGTTTAATTGCGGCAGGCTTATATTTTTATAATTATGCAGTAGTTCCAGGAAAGAAAGACTTTATAAATGAGAATACCCCAGGGTCAAAAGTGGTCCAGACACCTGAAGGCGCGTGGTTTAAAGATGACAAAAATCGACAAGAATGGTCAATTACTTCGGAAGATGGGCTACGTCTAAAGGCCATTTATTTACCAGCCGACAAAAAAAGTAATCGTACCGTTATTATGGCGCATGGTTATATGGGTTCGGCAGAAACGATGTCTGTCTTTGCGAAAATGTATCATGATTGGGGCTACAATGTGTTAGCGCCAGATGCGCGTGGTCACGGGAAAAGTCAAGGAGATTATATTGGGTTCGGCTGGCCCGATCGTAAAGATTATGTCCAATGGATTGAGAAAGTTTTAACCGAAAATGGTCAGCAAGAACAAATCACTTTATACGGTGTCAGTATGGGTGCTGCTACAGTCATGATGACGAGCGGGGAAAAATTACCAGATAACGTGAAAGCCATTGTGGAAGATTGTGGCTATTCTACAGTCAATCAGGAGTTGCAATATCAATTGAAAGAGCTTTTCAATTTACCAAGTTTCCCATTAGTTAATGTTACTAGCGGGATTACGAAACTTAGAGCTGGCTATTTCTTTGGGGAAGCAAGCGCTGTTAAACAATTACAAAAGAATCATTTACCAATGCTCTTTATTCATGGTGAAAATGATACGTTTGTGCCGTTTAGTATGTTAGACGAAGTTTATAATGCAACCCAAGGACCTAAAGAAAAATATGTCGTGCCTGGAGCAGAGCATGCGAAAGCTTATAATAAAAACCCAGAAAAATATAAGGAAACAGTAGCTGCTTTTCTAGATAAATATATAAAATAACAAATTTATTCTTTACTAATAGTAGCAAAAACAAAAGACTTGTTCTTAAGTTAACGACTTAGTGAACAAGTCTTTTGTTGTCAGTTGATTTTTTTTAATAAGTTGGAATTTACCCATGCAATCTAGGGCATAATCTGATAGGATAGTACTAGAAATGAGGGAAGGATAATGGAAGAACAATTAGTCGATTATTTACACTATTTACAAATAGAGCGGGGCTTATCAAATAACACACGGCGGAGTTACGAACGAGATTTAAAAAAATACGTAGCCTTTTTACAAGAACAAGGCCTGCATTCTTGGGACGAAGTTGACCGTTACATGATTACAGAATTTTTGCAATCCCTTCACGAAGAACAGCAAGCTTCAGCAAGTGTGATTCGGATGATTTCTAGTTTGAGAGGATTTCATCAATTTTTACGTCAAGAACGCTTAAGCGAACATAATCCGATGCAACATATTGACTCCCCCAAGAAAGTTCAAAAATTGCCAAGTACATTATCTGTTGACGAAGTGACTCGATTAATTGAAACGCCTGATACAAGTAAACCACTAGGTATGCGGAATCGTGCTATTTTAGAAGTGATGTATGCAACGGGCCTGCGAGTTAGTGAACTAATTGAAATAAAATTAGGGGATCTGCATTTATCCATTGGTTTATTGCAAACAATCGGAAAAGGGGACAAAGAACGAATTATTCCTTTAGGCGATTATGCGATTCAATGGATTGAGCGCTATATGAACGAAGCCAGACCTCAATTGATTAAAAACCATCCGAATGAAACACACCTGTTCGTTAATCATCATGGCGAACCGTTATCTAGACAGGGCATTTGGAAAAATTTAAAACAGATTGTCCGAGAAGCCCGGATAGAGAAAAATATTACGCCGCATACATTACGGCATAGCTTTGCGACACATTTGTTGGAAAATGGCGCAGACCTTAGAATCGTTCAAGAATTATTAGGACATGCAGATATCTCCACGACACAAATTTATACACATATTACCAAACAACGAATGGCAGATGTTTATAAGGAATATTTTCCTCGGGCTTAATTTGCGAGAATGCCCACAAACGAATAAATTTATGGTAAACTAGGAAGTCGAGAAAAGAAAGTAGGTGTCGTTTTTGCAAGAAATTAATTTAAAACTAGATGTCTTTGAAGGACCACTGGATCTTCTACTACATTTAATTCAAAAATTAGAAATCGATATCTATGACATTCCCATTACAGCAGTAACTGAACAATACATGTCTTATATTCATGCGATGCAAACCTTAGAGTTAGAAGTCGCTGGAGAATATCTAGTCATGGCTGCCACCTTAATGGCTATTAAAAGTCAGATGTTGCTTCCAAAACAAGAGCTTGAAATCATTGATGATGAAGATTTTTTTGAAGAGGAAGACCCACGGGAAGCTTTAGTAGCTCAGTTATTGGAGTATCGGAAATTTAAATATGCAGCGACTGTTTTACATGAAAAAGAAGAAGAACGTAAACTCTATTATACAAAAGAACCAATGGATATGGATGATTATAAAGAGGAAGATACAACACTACCGCCTAATCAAATCAATACAATTGATTTATTTCTAGCCTTTCACGCCATGTTAGAAAAGAAAAAAAATCGCCAGCCTGTTGAAACAACTGTTGCTAGTGACGATGTTTCCATCGAAGAAAAAATCACCGCTATTTCAGAACGTATGCGTCAAGTACAGAAAGGGAAGGCAGTGTCGTTTGATTCTTTCTTCGATTCTTATTCCAAACAAGAAATTGTGACAACGTTCATGGCTCTTTTAGAATTAATGAAAACAGGCGTGATTTATGCTGAACAAGAAAATAATTATAGTGAAATTTTGTTATTTAATACAGAAACCCAGCAGGAAGATACAACAGAGGTGGAGGAAACACAGTGACATTAGTTAGTCAAATTGAAGCAATTTTATTTGTGGTTGGCGAAGAAGGAATTGGCTTGGAAGAGCTGGCGTACTTATTAGAGAAGTCAACAGCAAAAACCTATGAAGAATTAACGAAATTGAAAGAACATTATGCTTCTGACAATAAATCGGCGTTGAATATTTTAGAAGTCGGCAATCATTTTGTCTTAACAACGAAGAAAAAATATGCCTCATTACTAAAAAAATATGCGCAATCGCCTATGTCGAACGCCTTATCACAAGCGGCGCTAGAAACATTATCCATTATTGCTTATAAGCAACCAATTTCGCGTATTGAAATTGATGAAATTCGTGGCGTACAGACTTCTGGCTCTATCCAAAAGTTAGTTGCCCGTCAGTTGATAGAAGAAAAAGGCCGCGTCGATGGTCCTGGTAGAGCGATTTTGTATGGCACAACGAAGTATTTTATGGATTACTTTGGGTTGAAAAGTTTAGATGAATTACCAGATATCCAACAAATGGAAGATGAATTAGAAGAAGAACTACCAATGGATCTATTTTTTGATCGTTATCAAGAAACGAACCCAATGTCTGAAACAACAGAAGGCGAGGAAGCTTAAACAATGGAAAGATTACAAAAAGCAATTGCTCATGCTGGGGTGACTTCGCGTCGCAAAGCAGAGGAATTAATTGTCAAAGGTCGCGTAAAAGTCAACGGCCAAGTGGTCAAAGAATTAGGAACACAAGTAAGTAAACAAGATACCGTTGAAGTTGATGGTGTACCAATTTATCAAGAAGAATATGGTTATTATTTATTCTATAAACCAAGAGGGGTTATTTCTGCGGTGTCTGACGATAAAGGCCGTAAAGTAGTAACGGATTATTTTACAGATGTTACTGAGCGAATTTATCCAGTCGGTCGTCTGGATTATGATACTTCTGGGTTGTTACTTTTAACGAATGATGGAAATTTTTCACAAAAATTAACCCATCCTAAACATGAAGTAGATAAAGTCTACGTAGCAAAAATTAAAGGTGTACCTACTAAACGGGATCTATTGCCATTAGCCAAAGGCATTCGCATTGATGGCAAACGCACAGCACCAGCCAATTTTCAAATTCTTTCAGCGGATATTAAAACAGGTAGCAGTGTCGTGGAATTAACGATTCATGAAGGACGTAATCATCAAGTGAAGAAAATGTTTCAAGCTGTTGGTTTCCCTGTTCAAAAATTAAAACGTGAACGTTACGGTGAGTTGACCTTACAAGGTTTGCGACCAGGGCAATATCGTGATTTAACTAAAAAAGAAATCAGTCAATTATTAAATCAAGCTAAATAAGATAAAATGACTCGATCTCTTCGCGCTTATGGCGGAGGGATTGTTTTTTTTTGAGAAACGAAACAATCAATGAAATTTAATAAAAAAGCTTAGTTAGTTGCATTCATTGTTCAAATGGGTTACACTAAGTAAGTAAAAAAATATAATACAAGGTTCGTCTTCAGGGGCAGGGTGTAATTCCCGACCGGTGGTTATAGTCCACGACTCGTTTTTAACGATTGAATTGGTGTAATTCCAATACCGACAGTATAGTCTGGATAAAGAAGATAGGGCTTATTTGAGACGCTTTTTCATCAGATAATCCTACTCTATTTTTCCCTGCAGAAAAATAGGGTTTTTTTGTATGACAAAGAAGCGAATCAAAAAGTTCGTTGAAGATGGGTCCTTAATTGGAGGATTTCAGATGAACAACAAGGTACAAAAAATGGTCAGCATTGCAATGTTGGCCGCAATCGGTACAGTATTACAATTTGTGGCATTTCCGATTATGCCGGCGTTTAGTTTTTTGAAAATCGATTTTAGTGATATTCCGATTTTACTCGGAATGTTCTTGTACGGACCGTTAGCAGGAGTAATTACTGCTTTTGTTCGTTCGTTGCTACACCTGTTCTTAACCGGACTAGCACCGCAAAATATGGTGGGAGATTTCGCTAGCTTTTTAGCAAGTAGTATCTTCACCTTGCCAATTTTTTATTTCTTTGGTAAAAAGAAAAATATCCGTACAAATCGGATAGTGGGCCTAGTAAGTGGGATCTTAGCCTTGACGATTTTCATGAGTATTGCGAATTATTTTGTCATTACACCAGTTTACTTACAATTATATGGTGTGACCACACAACAATTTTTAGGAACATCTTTAGCAAGCTATGTGGCGATTGGTATTGTGCCATTCAACCTTATTAAAGGCCTCTTAGTCAGTGGTGTTTTTCTAGTACTACATGCGAAGTTATTGCCATGGCTATCAAAAAAACAACATACTATTCAGAAAAAAACACCGTTAACAAAATAAATGATAAAAAACCTGCTGTTGAACAATGTTTGACAGTGGGTTTTTAAAATTTACGCCTAAAAGAAAAGAGGTTGTCATAATCTGTCATCATTCTGTTAAAAAATACTAAACCATCTGCATTGTAATTTTAACTTTCCCTTGGTATGATAGAAATCATCAAAGAAAGAGGAGTTTTCCTGAGTGAAAAAGTGTAAAAATTGTCGTCACGTGAATCGTGATACGGAGTCCTTTTGTGAAGAATGCGGCGCTCCGCTAATGAATGAATCAATGCATCAAGAGGAAAACCAAGCACAACCATCAATGAATAAAGGGAACGAATCTACTCCTCTCAGATCAAAAAGAAGCTGGATCTGGGTGTTTCTTTTTGTGTTCATCGTTCTTGGAGCGGGTAGCTATTTTCTCGGGACGCATTATTTTTCTAAGGAACAACAAATTTCTCATTTTATTGAAGCGATTGAGAATGGTGATGCCCAAGAATTAAGTAAAAAAATGAGGACGAACGAGTCTGAATTTCAAGTGAATCCGCAAAGCATTAAGCCTTTAATCACTTATTATCAAAAAAATCCAACTGAGCTAAAAAAATTAGAAAAAGCGCTATTAAAGGATAAAAAGCTACATGGTTTAACTATTCGTGAAACAAGTCAAACAGCATTTTTCTTTCACCGTTATCAATTCATTTTAACACCTGTTTCTGTTCAGTTAACGACGAATCAGCGCGGTGTGACGCTGGCAATGAACGGGCGGGAAGTGGGCACTTCCGACTCAACCACTTATCAAAAGGAATTGGGACCCTTAGCACCAGGACAATATACCTTTACAGCCACAGTGAAAGATAGCACCGGCGAACCTGTTATCACAGAAGAGTATCGTTTATTAGAAGAGGAAAATTATATTTCTAGTATTCCTTTAGATTTTAAACGAATGAATTTTGTTGTGGAGAGCAATCTGCCAGACGCAGATATTTATATTAATGATCGGAAAGTTGGTACGCTAACGAATGGAAGCAAAACGATTGGCCCTTTGTTCTGGTCCAAAGGGATGACGATTCAACTTAAAAAGACGATTAATGGAGAAGAAATTCAAACATCAAAAGAAACGATTGGTGAAAATGATTTTGTCGAAGCGCTCTCCGATAATCCAACGCTACAATTGAATTTTCCGTTAGCTGGCGACTATGATGCCCGCAAAGCGCTAGAAACCTTTTATCAAGCATTTGCCAAACAAGTGAAAAGTCATACGGATAGTACAGAATTTGCTAAAAAATATCTCGTTGGTGGGGAAAATAATCCTCAATTTCCTTCTTTTATAGAAGCACTTGAACGATTACGTGAAAAGAAATCGACCGATGTTTCACCAGATTTTGAAGTAACCATTAATACACTACAATTGGATGGTAAAGAAAATTACCATGTCAATTATTATTTAGAAGCTAAAAATTCTAAAGCAAAAGAAAATGGTCTTCGTTATGAATGGATCAATGGCCTAAATGATCAAATTCATCTAGTCAAAGAACCGCTAAAAGAAGGACAATTACAGTTTGTTTCGATAGATGAACAAACACTTGCTTGGCTCGAAAAAATACTCTAAGCAAAAATGAGTGCTAAATTATTTAGCACTCATTTTTGCTTATTTCTATTGCACGCGTGGGACATTTGCGGTACGCTTTTAACACATTCTCGCGTTCGTTTTCTGGAATAAATTGTTGTCGAGCATGCGGCTCGTCTTTAAAAAGGACAATCCCATGATCATCATAATCAAATATATTGGGCGCATAAACTTGACAAAGTCCACAAGCAATACATTTTTCAGGAACTAAACGTGATTGCATAAACAGTGACACATCCTATCTAAAAGAGGTTTACTATGGAAGCAACTTTTATTTTAGCGTTATTATCTCACGGATACAAGGTACGTGCATCAACTTTGTATCATCTTTTAAAAGGCAAACGGACTAGCTCTGTTTTGATTTATGGTTTTTTATATGATTGTTTACGGTTCATTGGCTGGTGGCCAACGATTTCCGAACAAGCCTTTTTTCAATTTCTTGAAAAACTTTCGAAGGAGAAACAAATTCAGTATCACAAAGAGACAAATGAGATTCAACTAACAAAAGAAGGGCAACTATTTTTAAAGGAGCACCATTTTTCGTTGCTGGATTATCCTGCAATTGATCTTTATCGTTTTGGCAGAAGTGATCGAGAAAGTTGGCAACTCATTCAATTTGCCGTGCAAGTGACTTCGTATTTATCATTTGAGGAAAAACAGTATATTCCACTTTTATCAACACCGATTCCGCAACTATATTTGAAACGATGGTTACAACAAGACAAGAAAGAGCAGCGCGTTCAATCAATCAAAGAAGAACTGTTGCGAGGGTTTGAGTTACTACCTGAAGCAGAAAGCGACTATTTGGTTGCGCAACTTTCTGGTTATCAGCAAACTGGCAAAGTTCCTCAGCAATTAACAAGCCATAAGACAGCTCTTGAACAGCGTTTATGGCACACGCAAGCGGTTCATCATTTACTGCAGTTGATAATGTACGGAGGAAACTATCCTGCTTTACAAACGCTTGTATGGCCGTATCTAGAAAAAAATCTAAACCAAAGTATGCAAGAAACCCAACGATTGTTAACGGAAGGTAAGACACTTCAAGAAATTGCTGAGCAGCGAAAAATAAAACTGAGTACCATTCATGATCATCTATTAGAGTTGGCTATTCAAGGGCAGCTGCAGGCGTCTGTTTATCTTGAAAAGGAGGCAATACTCCAAAACTTGGCTCAAACAGAACAAGATCCGCGGTTGTGGGTGTATCGGGATTGGCGAGCGCAAGAAGCGACGCTTTCTTATTTAGATTTTCGGTTATATCAAATCCAACAAATTTGGCAAGAAAAGGAGTGAGTGTTGTTGACATTAGAACAAGAATTATTCACTCGATTTGGTTACGCAGCGTTTAAGCCTGGTCAAAAAGAAGTGATTACAAACTTACTTGACGGTATGAATACATTGGCTGTTTTGCCAACAGGCACTGGCAAATCATTGTGTTATCAATTTGTGGGTCAGAAGTTAGAGGGACTAACGGTAATTGTTTCTCCTTTACTTTCGTTAATGGAAGATCAGGTGCGTCAATTACAAAGACAAGGAATTAAAGGTGCGGTTGCCTTAAACAGTACGTTACAGTATTCAGAAAAGCGTTATATTTTAGCGAAAATGTTCCAATACGATTATCTGTTTTTAAGCCCAGAAATGCTTTTGCAGCAAGAAGTACTTAGTGTGTTACAACGCCAAAAAATTGCATTATTTGTGGTGGATGAAGCCCATTGTGTTTATCAGTGGGGCGTCGATTTTCGCCCTGAATATAGTAAATTAGATCTGGTCCAAAAACAGCTAGACTTTCCTTTGACCTTGGCGTTAACTGCCACAGCGACACCCGTTGTACAGCACGCAATTATAAAACAATTATTTTCTCATGGTAGCTATCAAGAAGTTCTTTCTTCAGTGAATCGAAAAAATATTGGCTTGTTCGTGAAGGAAACGTCAGAAAAAGAAGAAGTATTACTAGATTACTTATCTAAAACGGCTGGTAAAATCATTATCTATTGCGCCACGCGCAACAAAACAGAACAAATCAGTCAACTTATTCAGGCGAAAACCAGTTTTAAGGTAGCCTATTATCATGGGGGCTTGGAGGCTAGTGAACGTAGTCGCTTGCAAGAACAATTTATTGATAATCAAATCGATATTCTTTGTGCAACGAATGCTTTTGGGATGGGAATCGACAAACCTGATGTTCGTGGAGTGATTCATTTTGATTTGCCTGATAGCTTAGAAAATTACCTGCAAGAAATCGGGCGAGCTGGACGTGATGGTCAAAAAAGTTGGGCGCTATTATTGTATAAAAAAGGGGATGAATTTATTCATCGGTTTTTCTTAGAAGAGACAAGAGCGAATCGAGCGACCTTAAAATCGCTGATTGAAGGAGAAGAACAAGCAGGTTTGTTAGAAAATGCCACCGAGTTACAACAAAAATGGGTTCAAGGCTATTTAGCCAAGGATTATTCTTTTGAAGAGCTAGAGCATCGTTTAGAGGAGAAAGAAAAAGATCGTCAAGCGCAATTAAGAGGGATGCTGACGTATATTGAAACCACAACCTGTCGAAGAACGTTGATTCAAACTTATTTTCAAGAACCGATTGTCAAACAATCACCGGAAACTTGTTGTGATAATTGTGCGTTATTCTTTGACATTTACCAAGATTCAATAGTAAAATCGAACAAGACCAGCAATCAAAATGAAGAAGATTGGCGTTCTAAATTTCTAAAATTATTTAAAGAACGTGATTAATTCATTTTTTTAGTCGGCAGTTGGCAAAAGCTATGATATAATAACAAGCGAGAGAAGTTTAGGAGGAAATTAGCAGTGAGTAAAAAGGACAAAAAGAAAAACCAAGCTCGTGAGCCATGGGAACAATCAATTTATGAACCTGATCAAAATGGTGGTGGTTCTCGTTTAGCAAAACGCCAACAGCAACGAGGAAATTCATTATTTCTAACTGTTTTAGTTATTTTGCTATTATTAATTATTGCCATTCCAATTGGGACTTTCTTATGGATGATGCAAGACAAGAAACCGAACGAAAGTGCTAGCAAAAATAGCCAGCCATCTTCTTCATTAGTCCAATCATCATCAAAAGAGAAGAAAAAAGAAAGTACGTCAAAATCAGTGGAAAGCTCAGAACCAGCAAGCAGCCAACCAGCTGAAAATACAACACCTTCAAGTTCTGATGCTGCTGCACAGCAACAACAGGACCAACAAGCACAACAACAGCAACAGCAACAACAAGAGCAGCAACAACAACAAGAAGCTCAAAATCAACAACAGCAACAAGCGCAGAACCAACAACCTGTTTATGATACCGTTCAAAGTGGCGAAGGGGCACGTCAAGTTGCCGAACGTAACGGAATGACATTAGAACAAATTTTAGCGTTAAATCCTGGGATTGATACATCTGTGTTTTATCCGGGACAACCATTACGTATTAAATAATCCAGAAAAAGAGGTTTGGACAGCACTTTCAAGGGCTAAACCGCGACGGATGATTACATGAGAATGCCAATAAGCAGAAATTTCCGAAAGATGTTTTGCGTCTTTCGAGGGATTTCGGCTTATTGCTTTTTCGTTAGAAACTCGTCATCAGTTTAAATCCAAGTTCTTTTCTTCTGATTTTAATATAAAAGAAGAAGCGCATTTTAAAGGATGCATATCAGTTAAGGAGTTTTTTCATGGGGAAAATCAGTATTGCTATTGACGGACCAGCTTCGTCAGGCAAAAGTACAGTTGCAAAAATTTTAGCAAAACAATTGAATTATGTGTATTGTGACACGGGTGCCATGTACCGAGCGATTACGTATCTGGCCTTGCAAAATCAAATCGACATTCAAGCGGAAGAGCCATTAGTAGCGCTTTGTGTCAACCACACTATTTCTTTTCAGCAAGCAGAAAATGGCCAACGTGTTTTTATCGACGGTCATGAAGTGACCGAAGCGATTCGCCAGCCAGATGTAACGAATGCTGTTTCAGCTGTTTCAAAACATGCAAAAGTTAGAGAAGAAATGGTGGCGTTACAACAGAAAATTGGTCAAGCCGGCGGAGTTGTCATGGATGGTCGAGATATTGGTACTGCAGTTTTACCAAAGGCCGAAGTAAAGATATTCTTGGTGGCTAGCGTTGAAGAACGTGCAGAACGTCGTTTTAAAGAAAATCAAGAAAAAGGGATTGAGACGGATTTTGAAACCTTGAAGGCGGAGATTGAACGTCGGGATTATTTAGATTCAACCAGAGAAGTATCACCCCTTGTCCAAGCAAGTGATGCTGTGAAAATCGATACAACAGGGTTGACGATTGAAGAAGTCGTCGCCGCCATACAAAATGTGATTAAACAAAAAGGTTTTGAACTTTTTTAAAGAATTTTAAGAAAAATAGAAGAAATCGCTTTATTTTTTTACAAAAATCTCGTACTATGTAAGTATATATAGCTAAGTTTTGGAATTTTTGTTGGCATAGGAGGATAAGAGGCATGACAGATTTTGAAGACAAACAAGTAGCAAACAACGAAACAATGGAAGATGCAATGAACAGCGTTCAAGAAGTCAGTGTTGGCGATATTGTTAAAGGCGAAGTTTTAGCCATTGAAGACAAACAAGTTGTTGTCGGCATTGAAGGAGCGGGCGTTGAAGGCGTTGTTCCTGCAAAGGAATTACCGACTTTACCAGTTGAAGATGTACACGAACTTGTGAAAGTCGGTGATGTGTTAGATTTAGTTGTTATCACATCAATTGGCAAAGATAAAGAAAACGGCAGTTATTTACTGTCAAAACGCCGTTTAGATGCTAAAAAAGTTTGGGAAGAAATTGAACAAGATTTCCAAGCGGGCAAAGTAATCGAAGCACCTGTTACAAATGTTGTTAAAGGTGGTTTGGTTGTTGATGTTGGTGTTCGCGGATTTGTTCCTGCCTCAATGGTTGAAGATCATTTTGTTGCAGATTTTTCTGAATATAAAGGTCAAACACTAGCATTTAAAATTATTGAAATCGAACCTTCAGAAAACCGCTTAATTCTTTCACATAAAGCAGTTGTTGAAGCTGAAAAAGAATCGAAAAAAGAAGAATTACTTTCTTCTTTACATGACGGAGACGTTGTTGAAGGGAAAGTAGCTCGTTTAACAGATTTCGGCGCATTCATTGATTTAGGTGGCGTGGATGGTTTAGTTCATGTTTCTGAAATTGCTCATCAGCATGTGGGCAAACCAAGTGATGCGTTAACTGTTGGCGAAGACGTTCAAGTAAAAATTCTTTCAATTAATCCAGAAGAAGGACGTATTTCTTTATCTATTAAAGAAACATTGCCTGGACCATGGACAGATATCGAAACAAAAGCAGCCGCTGGGACTGTTTTAGATGGCACAGTAAAACGCCTAACAAGCTTCGGTGCCTTTGTGGAAGTTTTCCCTGGCGTGGAAGGATTAGTGCATATTTCTCAAATTTCTCACAAGCACATTGCAACGCCTCATGAAGTCCTTCATGAAGGGGATCAAGTACAAGTGAAAGTTTTAGAAGTTAATCCAGAGGAACATCGTATTGCTTTAAGTATCAAAGCGTTAGAACCAAAACCTGAGTCTCAAGAAGAACCAAAAGAAGAACAGGAATATGAATTGCCTGAAGAAAATACTGGCTTTACCATGGGCGATATTTTAGGTGACGCTTTATCTGATGCGAAAGAAGAGGAATAACCCGTTACTTTCTTGAAATTTATGAGTTTGACATAGCCGTAAACAGATCGGCTATGTCAAACTCATTTTTTCTTGAATTGGTTAGAAAATCAGCAGAAACTAAAACTTTTCTTGCACTTTAAGGTTTGATTAGGTAAACTAGTAAGGATTGAAATTCTCAAGGAGGGAATCAAATGGCAAATCCAACTATTGCGATTGTCGGTAGACCGAATGTCGGTAAATCGACTATTTTTAACCGCATTGCCGGTGAGCGTATCTCGATTGTAGAAGATACTCCTGGCGTAACACGCGACCGTATTTATACAACTGGAGAATGGTTAGGGCGTGAATTTAGTATTATTGATACCGGTGGGATTGATTTAGGTGACGAACCATTTATGGACCAAATCAAACACCAAGCAGAAATTGCGATTGATGAAGCAGATGTGATTATCTTTGTTGCTAGTGGCCGTGAAGGAATTACTGATGCAGATGAGTTAGTAGCAAAAATTTTATATCGTAGTAATAAACCAGTGATCTTAGCTGTTAATAAAGTTGACAATCCTGAAATGCGTAATGATATTTATGAATTTTATGCTTTAGGACTAGGGGATCCTTTCCCAGTTTCTGGTAGTCACGGGTTAGGCATTGGCGATGTGTTAGACGAAGCAGTTAAACATTTTCCTAACACTTCAGAAGAAGAGGACGAAGATACAATTAAATTTAGTTTAATCGGGCGTCCAAATGTCGGTAAATCATCATTGATTAATGCTATTCTTGGTGAAGATCGCGTGATTGTTTCAGATATTGAAGGAACAACGCGAGATGCAATCGATACGTATTTTGAATCTGAAGAAGGTCAAAAGTTCTTAATGATTGATACAGCTGGTATGCGTAAACGTGGGAAAGTATACGAATCAACTGAAAAATATAGCGTCATGCGCGCAATGCGGGCGATTGAACGCTCAGACATTGTTTTAATGGTCTTGAATGCAGAAGAAGGTATTCGTGAGCAAGACAAGCGTGTGGCGGGCTATGCCCATGAAGCAGGTCGCGGTATTATTATCGTGGTCAACAAATGGGATACAGTCAAAAAAGATACAAATACAATGCGTGATTTTGAAGCGGAAATTCGTGATGAATTCCAATATTTAGATTATGCACCTATTATTTTTGTGTCTGCATTAACCAAACAACGTTTAAATAAACTGCCTGAACTAATTGAAACAGTAAGTATGAATCAAAACTTACGAATTCCTTCAGCGTTGTTAAATGACGTTGTAATGGATGCTGTAGCAATTAATCCGACACCAACCGATAAAGGAAAACGTTTGAAGATTTTTTATGCAACACAAGTGGCAGTCAAACCACCTACATTTGTTATTTTTGTCAACGAAGAAGAACTAATGCACTTTTCTTATGCCCGGTTTTTAGAAAATCAAATCAGAAAAGCATTTACGTTTGAAGGTACACCGATTAAAATCATTCCGCGACGCCGAAAATAGTGCATTCTACCATACTTTTTTTAGATATTCAAATAAATTTATCAACTTTGAGAAAAAATGATTATTTTTTGAAAAAACTGGTTAAAATACACTAAAAACCTTGCTATTACAACTTTCTTATGCTATCTTGTTAACAGAATATTGAACCAGATCAATATTTGCTGTCTGTTTTTGGACCACTCAAAAATAGACGGAACTTTAGGTGTGTAAAAACATCGTATCTCTTATAGAGGAGGTGAAATGATCCATGGCAAATAAAGCAGAATTAATCGAAAACGTTGCATCTTCAACTGGTTTAACTAAAAAAGATGCTACTGCAGCAGTAGACGCTGTCTTTTCAACAATTCAAGAAACTCTTGCTAAAGGTGAAAAAGTTCAATTAATCGGTTTTGGTAACTTTGAAGTTCGCGAACGCGCAGCTCGTAAAGGACGTAACCCACAAACTGGACAAGAAATTCAAATCGCTGCAAGCAAAGTACCTGCATTCAAACCAGGTAAAGCATTGAAAGATGCAGTGAAATAAGACAGACAATTAGAACCCTTGGTTTCCAAGGGTTCTTTTTTGAATCATACATAAAAAATGTTATTTTAAGAGGTGGTCGAAACAGTACGCTAAAAGGCTAAATTGTAACGAACCTTGGGTGAGAAAAACGTGCTTCGCTCCGAGAATCAAGCGGGAACGGTTCGACACTCGCTCCTTGCTTTTTTGATAAAAAGAGAAAGATTTATGAATGAAGGACAAAAATAAGTTGTTGCCAGTAGCTGTTTTTTAGTGGTTATGCTAGACTTGGGGTGAAGGAAGAGGAAACAGTTTTAAGGTGGTGAATCAATGAAATACAACTATTCTAGAGGGGAAAACAAGGTCGCTATTATTTATGGAGAAACATTTGCTTCCGTCCTAAAAAAACGACCAGTAACGACGGAGTCAATCGTTGTTTTGGCGAATCAGCGTTACTATGATCTTTTTTCGGAGAAGATTAATTATGCCTTTGGGGAACAGTTGGGATTAAACTGGTATATTTGTCGCAATGATGTTCATTGCAATGACTTATCAGAATTAGAAAGTGTGTTACGTTTCTTAGCTGATTGGCCAGAAAATCAGGATGTTTTATTGATTGGTTTAGGTAATGAAGGGGTACTACAATTAACCGCATTTTTGCACCAAGTAAGTAAGTGTTCCTCCAAATGTTGGCTGATGCCTGTGTCTGTTCAAGCGTTACGGCAAGGACTTTTACCAAGTGTCACAATTCAGCAAGCACAGCATGCAACCATGCATATAGAAAATCATTCAGAAGAAATTTTGTTTGATAGTACCTTGACCAATAAAAAAGGTGCCGCTCCTTTAATTGATTTGCTCGTTTTTATTCGAGCGGGTCTTGTCTGTGATTATGCTTATTTACAAATGCTATACCAAACGTATCCAGATAAAAAACGGTTGAATCAAACGTCATTTAATGGTATTTTAGACGAGTTGTTATCTTTTTATGAACAAGCAGGGGAAAAAGTGGATCAATTTGGCCGAGTTTTTGAAGCGGCCTTTGCTACAACCGAAAATGGCCATTTGTTATCAGGTCCCATGAAACGATTATTGGGATTATTGTTACAAGTTTTATGGAGCCAGCAAGTCAATCACTTTGACTTTCAATTTAAAAATTTTATCGTTTGGTTTATTCGCTTAGGTTTTCCGGTGGCGTTTCCAAAAGAAATTTTAAGTGCTGATTACGCAGAACAAGTTTTGCTTCACACAGAAACACTAGGTCCGCCTATGGTGTTGGAAAAAATCGGTCAACTAGGAGCAGCTTTAAAGCCAACGCCCGATCAACTGTTAACAACGATTGAAAGATACCAAGAAATTTTAAAAGAGATTTGAGGGGAAATTATGTCATATAGTGAAAAAATGGTTCAAGCATTACAAGCTGAAAATTTAGCAGAAGCACAGTTAATGTTTGAAGAAGCATTAAAGAAAGATGATGAAAATACCTTAGCTGATTTAGGGGAAACGTTATTATCTTTAGGTTTTCTAGAAGAAGCCAAACAAATTTTCCAACAGTTGTTGGAACAATTTCCCGATGCAGATGGCTTAAACATTCCATTAGCAGAAATCGCCATTGAAAATAATGAAATAGATGACGCATTCATCTATTTAGAAAAAATTCCAGAAACTAGTGACAGTTATGTCCAAAGCCTCTTAGTTACTGCGGATTTGTACCAAGTTTTAGGAATTCCAGAAGTCAGTGAAGCGAAATTAAAAGAAGCAGCCAATCTTATGCCAGAAGAGCCGTTAATTCAATTTGCTTTGGGAGAACTATATTTTACAAATGGTCAATTTGTTGAGGCTATTACTCGTTATCAAAGCATTGTAGAAAGTGGGACAGCACAAATCTCTGCTATTTCCTTGAATGAACGCTTAGGAAGTAGTTACAGCATGTTAGGTGATTTTGAAGAAGCAGTTCCTTATTTGGAAGCCGCGGTCAAAGAAGAACAAACAGACGATCGTTTATTCCAGTTAGCTTTCACTTATTTACAGTTACATGAGAATCAAAAAGCCATTGCGTTGTTCCAGCAATTAAAAACACTAAACCCACATTATCAATCACTTTATCTATATTTAGCGGAAGCGCTCCAAGAAGAAGAGCAATTAGAGGAAGCAAAAGCGGTGATCGAAGAAGGAATTGCGGAAAATCCCTTCCAAGTAGAGTTATACCAATTTGCCTCTGAAAATGCCTATCGTTTACACGACATTGCTGGTGCTGAAAACTGGTTGTTAAAAGCTTTGGAATTAGGTGAGAAAACAGATGAAAGTCGTTTGACCTTAAGTAATCTCTACATCACGGAAGAGCGTTTTGAGGAAGTAATTACTATCTTAAATGATTTAGAGGAAACGGATCATCCTTATGCTGAATGGAATTTAGCAAAAGCGTACAACGAATTAGAAAACTTTGCCGTCGCTAAAGTTCATTATGAACAAGCAGCGCAAGAATTGTCTCACGAACCAGAATTTCTAAAAGAATACGCATTGTTCTTACGAGAAGAAGGCGAACTTGAAAAAGCAAAACACTTGTTATACCACTATTTGGAACATGAACCTGGTGATGTCGACATGCAATCTGTGCTAGCAGATATGGAAGAAAGATAGGAAACGACGATGTTTGTTAGTTTATCAGAAAAGAAAAAATTTTTAACTTGGTTAGTGAATACCGTGCCTTTTGGAAGAAGAGAAGTACTGTGGATTTTAAATTACTTATTAACGCATGATGCGATTTTAAATAATGTTCATTTTGTTGAGAACGTAGAGAAAACCGATCGGGGGATTCGTGTGGTAGCGGATGGTTTAGGTAAGGAGCCGTTATTGCTTTTTATCCAAGCACAAGAATTTACAGATCCGGAACAAATTTTTCACGAGATTCGGATGAATTGGCGGAAAGCTCTTTATTTAGAATGTGTATTTCCAGAGGCTTGGCAAACGAGCCAGTATTTATCTGTTTTAGAAGATAATCCGTTTGCGCCATGGAATGAACAAGTGGATCAGGAAGTTGCCAGAGCGATTGATCAATACTTTAAGCAAGAAGAACAAACGCAGCGAATGGCATTAATTAAAGCTCAAATTGATGATGCTTTAGAAACAGGCAACAAAGAAGCGTTTTTAGAATTATCCGATGAATTAAATCGTTTGAAACAACAATAAATAAAACCCAGCATTTTCAATAAATGCTGGGTTTTATTTATTGTTTTAATTTAAAGCGCCGTTGTTTGCTGGGTTTTGCATAAGTAAAGCCTTCGCCAATTGCTTCATGTACGTTAATGATGGACACAAAGGCTTTTTCATCTATTTCATTAGCAATCCGTTTGACTTCCATTATTTCTCGAGGGCTGACTACCGTGTAGAGAACCCGTTTTTCCACTTGTGAATAAGCACCTTCACCATTTAAATATGTTACTCCACGTTCTAAAGAAGCCATTAAACTTTGACCGATTTCTTCGGAATGATTGGAAACAATTAAAATTCCTTTCGCAGCATAGGCTCCATCGAGTACAGAATCAACAACACGACTGAAAACAAAGGACACAATTAAAGTATACATCATTCGTTTGACATCAATATAGGTCAACGAGAGGAGTAAGACTGCAACATCAAAAAGTAACAACGAGCGGCCCATGCTAATCCCAAAGTATTTTTCGAAAATGCGGGCAATGACGTCGGTCCCACCAGTGGTTCCGCCTACGCGGTAAACAAGGCCACTACCGAATCCTGCGGCCAAACCAGCTAAGAGAGCAGCAATCAATAAATCATGATCTAAATTAATTTCAACAGGAAATTTTTGCCAAAACCACAAAAATACCGATAACGACACGGTACCAATTAGCGTATAATAGAGGGAGCGTTTGCCTAAAATTTTACCACCAATTAATAAGAGCGGAATATTGATTAATAATGTCGTATATGCTGGGTTAAAATGAAATAAGGCTCTTAAAATCAAAGTAATCCCCGTGACACCACCTTCGGCCAGGTCATTGGCAATATTGAAAGTAACCAAACCAAAGGCATAGATACAGCTTCCTAATACAATAAATAACACATCTTTAAAATAAAATCTTTGTTCTTCCATTTAATCACGTCCTTTTACAGTATAAACTGTATCATTCTCTATATAAAACAACAAGTAGAACCTTTCCAGATAGCCAAGTTTTTGATAAGATGTAGGAGGTAGAGTAAGAAAGGTTGGGGTAAAATGTCAGAATCAGAACAACGTAGTTTGCAATCGATGCAAACAGAAGTTGATGATTATATTCAACAGTTTAAAACAGGCTATTTTTCACCATTAGGACAAATGGCTCGTTTGACGGAAGAGGTCGGAGAATTAGCCCGTGAAGTCAATCATTATTATGGTGAAAAACAGAAAAAAGCAGACGAAAAACCAAAGACAGTATCAGAGGAACTTGGAGATGTCTTTTTTGTATTGATTAGCATGGCAAATTCTTTAGAGATTGATTTAACCGAAGTTTTTGAAGAAAATATGGCCAAATTTAACAAGCGGGATCGCTATCGCTTTGAAAGAAAGGATGGGAAAACACATGATTAAAATAATTGTCGCTGGGTTTAAAGGACGGATGGGCAGTACAGCTACACAAATGGTCTTAGAAACCGCAGACTTTGAATTAGTAGGTGTGTATGATCCTCATGAAGCACAAGAAACTGTTTCTTTCAATGATGAAACAGCAATTCCCGTTTTTCAGCGCTTAGAAGAAGTCCTAGCTGTCAAACCAGATGTTTGGATTGATTTTACGGTTCCTGAAGCCGCCTATCCAAATACGCGTTTTGCGTTGGAACACGGTATGGCGCCTGTTGTTGGGACTACAGGCTTTACGGAGGAACAAATCAACGAATTGATAAACCTATCTCGAGAAAAAGCCATCGGCGGCTTGATTGCGCCAAATTTTGCAATTGGGGCAGTTTTAATGATGCAATTTGCCCAAAAAGCGGCGCAGTATTTTCCAGATGTGGAAATCATTGAATTACATCATGATAACAAATTGGATGCACCGAGCGGAACGGCTATAAAAACTGCAGAAATGATTCAAGAAGTTCGGCCAGCAAAAAAACAAGGGAATCCGCAAGAGGTAGAATCAATACCAGGGGCACGCGGGGCTGATTTCGAGGGTCTGCGAATCCATAGTGTCCGCTTACCTGGTTTAGTGGCACACCAACAAGTCCAATTTGGCAGTGTAGGTGAAGGGCTCACTATTCGGCATGATTCTTATGATCGGCGTTCATTCATGACAGGAGTAGCGTTAGCTTGTCGGCAAGTGGTACAGAGAACAGAACTACTTTACGGATTGGAACAGATGCTATGAAATTGACAACTATTCCAAACGAATTTAAAGAAGCCGCTCCCGTTATTCGCGAAATCAATGCACAGGGCTTTGAAGCGTATTTTGTCGGGGGCAGCGTCCGTGATGCTTTATTAAATAAACCAATCCATGATGTCGATATTGCGACAAGTGCCTATCCAGAAGAAATTAAGCAAATTTTTAAACGAACCGTTGATGTGGGTATCGAACATGGTACAGTCCTTGTATTGATGGAAGACCAACAGTATGAAGTAACAACCTTTCGTACCGAGTCAACTTATCAAGACTTTCGTCGACCAGATGAAGTCACTTTTGTTCGCTCCTTGAAAGAAGACTTAAAACGGCGAGATTTTACGATTAATGCCTTGGCACTTGACAGCACAGGTGAAATCATTGATTTATTTGATGGTATCGAAGATTTAACTAATCAAACCATTCGTGCAGTCGGTAATCCCCATGAGCGGTTTCATGAAGATGCTCTGCGAATGATGCGGGGCTTACGCTTTGCTAGCCAATTAGATTTTAAAATTGAAGAAAAAACCTTAGCCGCTATCGCTGAATTTCATCCTTTATTAGAAAAAATTTCAGTAGAACGCATTACAATTGAATTTGTAAAAATGCTTTTAGGGGTTAATCGACAAGGTGGCTTAGCTCCGTTTATTGAAACAGAATGCTATCAATACTGTCCCAAATTACGAGAACAAGGGGCTGGACTTTTTCGTTTAATGGACTTGCCTGCTCGTCAAATTGAAACAGAAGCAGAAGCGTGGACGTTACTTATCCAATCGTTGAATTTACCAGAAGCAGAAATTCGCTCCTTCTTAAAGGCTTGGAAACTTTCAAATCAATTAATCCAAAACGTTTCACAATTAGTACGCGGTTTGCGTTTTCGCTTGAGTAACGACTGGCAGCCAATGATGCTTTATGAATTAGGCGAAGAATCAGCAGTACTTGTTGAAAGGCTTTTATATTATTACCAACAAGAGAGTCAAGTACAAGTAACAAAAGAGTTAGTTAAGGCATTACCCATCCATCAAAGACATGAATTGGCCATAACAGGAAAAGACCTTTTAGCCGTCTTAGAAGAAACACCAGGCAAATGGTTAGGGGAACTGATTGCTGAAATCGAGCAACACGTTGTTGAAGGTAGCTTAGAGAATAAACAAGAAGTTCTGCTTTCGTTTGCCAAAAAACAACGTTCAAAAGGAGAGAAAGCATAATGCCAACAGAAATGTTTACAAAAGAATTCTTGGTGAAAGAATCACAAACGGCTAAAATGCTCGGTTCTGGTGACTTAGAAGTTTTAGGAACCCCTGCTTTAGCTGCCATGATTGAACAAACAGCCAAAGAAGCTGTGAAGGACCAATTATCAGTTGGGGAAACAACTGTCGGAACGGTGTTAGAATTACGCCACTTATATCCATCCGCGGTAGGGGCGACAATCGTTGTTACGATGACCAGCATTGAACAGACTGCACACAAAATACGCTATGAATTTGTTGCTTATGAAGGAGAACGACAAATTGCCAAAGGTTCTCACCAACGTGCAGTAGTTGAGATTGATTCTTTTTTAAAAAGAATAACAAAAGATTAAGAATCTACAGCGAAAGTTTGTGACCGTTTATCAAAAGTATGGTAAACTAATAATGTAAGAAATTATTTTTAAGTAAGGAGATTTGTGCTATGGCTAGAGAAATGACAGGACTTAAATTTTATTTCAGAAATGGTGAAACTTGGACGATTGATCGTCGTTTTATTGGTGATTTATGGATCAAACATATTACAACAAGTTTTGGCCGTATCCATGGTAGTGAATTTGTTGAAATTCATCCATGTGAAGGGTTCAAAATTGAAATTTTCCAAGAAGGAGATCATGTTCAAACCCACGATATTAACTTAGGTGGCTTAGAATTAGGGATGTTCTCTCGTGCTTTAAAATATGAAGATATCGAACGTATGGAAATTCTTTACAAAAATGGCACACCAGATTTAGTTTATTTCCCTTACAAAGATAAAACAGATGAGGGCTTGGATAACATCTATCAATCTACAAAAGTCAGCGAAAAAACTAAAAACTTATACATTGTTATCGACCCAACACAAACAGTTGATGATGTATACGCTGAAGAATTAAAATAATTTTTGCCCCACAGGAATCAGTGAAATGGCTGGTTCCTGTGGCTTTTTTCAGTCTTTTGGCGAATAAAATAACATTGGTTTTAATGGAATAGTCGAAAAAATAAGCGAATAAGTGTTGACACATGTTTTTTCTAGCGGTATACTGTTAACAATTCTTAATTAAATCAGTTTTGGAGTGATTCTTATGACAACAACGAAGAAAAACCATACACAACTGAATAACTTTTACTTTAGCTATTTTAGATAGGTTTGTATTCATAACATTATGGGTACAGACAACAAACGTTTGTATCTATAATGGCTAGGGAAATTTAAGATGACTTTCAGCCATGTAGATTTAAGAAAATCTATAGTGGCTTTTATATTGCTTTTTTGTAGGGTATTCACTGTAGATTTTTCTTAAAATTTACTGTGAATATCCTTTTTGTTTGGCCAAAAATTAGGATTTCAGAAACTTACTAAAAAAATTTCGTAAAGGAGCACACAGGATGAAAGAAATAACTGGAGCCACTCGTTTAGCTGGGCTATTCGCGAAACCCAGCCAACACAGTATTTCACCGTTGATTCATAATACAGCATTTCAAAATTTAGGAGTTGATGCTCGGTATCTGGCGTTTGACGTTGGACAAGAGACATTGCCACAAGCAATTGAAGCGATTCGAACGTTTCACATGTTAGGGGCCAACTTATCAATGCCCAATAAAGTGGCGTCTGTAAGTTATATGGATGAACTAAGTCCTACCGCTCAACTGGTTGGCGCAATTAATACGATTGTCAACAAAGATGGAAAACTTTACGGAGACAGCACGGATGGTACTGGTTTTATGTGGAGTTTGAAAGAGAAAAAGGTTGACGTTTTTCAGAATAAAATGACCATCTTAGGAACAGGTGGTGCAGCCTTATCAATCATTGCCCAAGCTGCTTTAGATGGCGTGAAAGAAATCGCCGTTTACAACAGGAAAAGCGCGGGCTTTAACGACAGTCAAAAAAAACTGGCAAATTTCACTGAACGAACCAACTGTGTAATTCATTTAAACGATTTAGCGGATACTGAAAAACTAGCAAAAGATGTTGCTGAAAGCGTCTTGTTAGTTAATGCAACGAGTGTGGGTATGCATCCACATGCACATAGTAGTCCTATAGAAAATTATGCAATGATTCAGCCGAAGTTATTCGTGTATGATGCTATTTATAATCCCAGAGAAACACAGTTATTAAAAGAAGCCCGTTTACGTGGCGCAGAAACAAGCAACGGCTTGGACATGCTACTTTATCAAGGCGCTGCTGCTTTTGAACAATGGACAGGACAAAAAATGCCTGTATCAGTCGTAAAACGTAAAATTGAAAATAGATAAAAAGAGCGCCGTTTAAAGGCATGAGGAGAGAATATAATGATCGTAATTATGAAAGAAAATGCAACCGAAAAGCAAATGAAACAAGTCATTGATTTAGTAACAGGTGCAGGCTTAACTACTCAAACAAGTCAAGATAATGGAAAAACAGTGATAGGCTTGATTGGTGATACAGAAAAATTAGTTGAAGCAGAGTTAACAGCATTAGAAGGCGTGGAAAAAAGTGTTCGCATTTCGTTGTCATACAAACTAACGAGTCGTTTATTTCATCCAGAGAATACAGTGGTTGATGTGAACGGTGTTAAAATCGGTGACGGCAGTATGACCATGATGGCGGGCCCTTGTTCAATCGAAAGCTTAGATCAGATTCGTGAATGTGCGCGAATTGCTAAAGCTGGTGGTGCAACAATTTTACGAGGTGGTGCATTCAAACCTAGAACGTCGCCATACGCTTTCCAAGGACTAGAAGAAGAAGGACTAAAATACATTCGCCAAGCGGCTGATGAATTAGATATGCAAGTCATTACAGAAGTGATGGATGAAGCGAATTTAGAACTTGTCGCAAAATACAGTGACATTTTACAAATCGGTGCGCGCAACATGCAAAATTTCAAGTTATTACAAGCGGTTGGTAAAACTGGAAAACCTATCGGCTTAAAACGCGGGATTGCTGGTACGATTGATGAATGGCTAAACGCAGCTGAATACATTGCTGCGCAAGGAAATTTCAATGTGATCTTCATTGAACGTGGGATTCGTACGTACGAAACCGCTACGCGCAATACACTTGATTTAAGTGCGGTGCCTTTAATTAAAAAATTAAGTCATTTTCCAATTATTGTTGATCCGAGTCATGGTGTTGGTATCTGGGATTTAGTACCGCCAATGGCCCGAGCAGGTGTTGCTTCAGGTGCGGACGGCTTGATTGTAGAAATTCACCCAGACCCAGCGAATGCGTGGTCAGATGGGCCACAATCCTTGAATGAAAAAACTTACCTACGTATGATGAAAGAAGTTCATATCATCGAAAAAGCAATGAAAGAAATTAATGCTTTAGAAGATTAGTAAAGACAGAGGAGTAGAGGACATGAAATTAACCGTAACGTTACCTACACATTCATATGATTTAACCATCGAAACAGGTGCCTTAGATAAAATTGGCACCTGGGTACGTAGCCTGTGGCAGCCACAACGGGTAGCGATTATTACCGATGAAACGGTGAATAAATTATATGGCGTAGCTGTTGAGAAAGAACTGCAAGCTGCTGGTTTTGAAACATCATTGATTGCTGTAGCGGCAGGTGAACAAAGTAAGAGCCTCGAAACAGCTCAGCTGCTTTATGATTTTTTAGCGGAACAGCAATTGACTCGAAGTGATGGTCTAATTGCTCTAGGTGGAGGCGTTGTGGGAGATCTAGCTGGATTTGTCGCTTCAACCTATATGCGCGGTATTCACTTTTTGCAAGTACCAACAACCTTACTGGCACAAGTAGATAGTAGCATTGGAGGTAAAACAGCGGTTAACACTAAAAAAGCCAAAAATCTTGTCGGTACTTTTGCCCAACCAGATGGGGTTTTAATTGATCCTAATACACTTAAAACATTAGAACCTAGACGTGTGCGTGAAGGAATTGCAGAAATTGTAAAATCAGCAGCTATCGCTGATGTTGAATTGTGGCACCGTTTATCCTCTTTGGAAAATGAACAAGATTTAGTGGCACATGCAGAAGAAATTATCACGGCCTGTTGCAAGATTAAACGTGATGTCGTCGAAGAAGATGAATTAGATTTGGGCTTACGTTTGATTCTGAATTTTGGGCATACGATTGGCCACGCATTAGAAAATACAGCTGGTTACGGGGTGATTGCTCACGGTGAAGGCGTTTCTTTAGGAATGATTCAAATAACTCAAGTCGCAGAACAACGAGGGCTTTCCCCACTTGGGACTACCCAAGAGTTGGTCACCATGCTAGAAAAGTTCGATTTACCAGTAACGACAGATCGTTGGCCAGAAGAACGTCTCTATCAAGCAATTACACATGATAAAAAAACACGTGGGGGACAGATTAAAATCATTGTCTTAGAAAAAATTGGTCAAGCGAAAATTGTCTCTTTACCAACGGAAGAAATTCGAGCATTTTTAAACAGAGAAGGAGGAATTTAAGATGCGCTTTATTACAGCAGGCGAATCACATGGACCTGAATTAACTGCTATTATTGAAGGCTTACCAGCCGGCTTGCCTTTAAGTAGCGAAGAGATTAACCGAGAATTAGCAAGACGTCAAGGCGGTTACGGTCGTGGGGGACGGATGAAAATTGAAAAAGACCAAGTACGTATTACTTCGGGTATTCGGCATGGTAAGACACTTGGCTCACCAGTAACGTTGATTGTCGAAAACAAAGACTGGAAAAATTGGACCTCCGTGATGTCAGTAGAGCCAGTTCCTGAAAAACAAAAGAAAATCCGCCGCGTCAGCAAACCACGTCCAGGACATGCTGATTTAGTTGGTGGCATGAAATATCAACATGATGATTTACGGAATGTTTTAGAACGGTCTTCGGCACGAGAAACAACGATGCGTGTGGCGATTGGTGCGGTTGCTAAAAAACTCTTAGCTGAACTGGATATCCAAGTCGCTGGGCATGTCGCGGTATTAGGCGGGATTGAAGCTACGATTCCTGAAAATTTAACGATCCGTGAAATTCAAGAACGGTCTGAACAATCTGCCGTTCGCGTATTAGATCCTTCCGTAGAAGAAAAAATGAAAGAACTAATTGACCAAACCAAGAAAAATGGCGATACAATTGGTGGGGTAGTAGAAGTACTTGTGGGTGGCGTTCCAGCTGGCTTAGGTAGCTATGTTCAATGGGATCGTAAACTAGATGCCAAAATTGCGCAAGCTGTTGTAAGCATCAATGCTTTTAAAGGTGCTGAGTTTGGCATTGGATTTGAAATGGCGCAACGCCCTGGTAGTCAAGTGATGGACGAGATTGTTTGGGACGAAAGTACTGGTTATACCAGAACTTCCAACAATTTAGGCGGTTTTGAAGGAGGAATGACCAACGGAATGCCAATCATCGTTCGTGGTGTCATGAAACCTATTCCAACCCTTTATAAACCATTACAAAGCGTGAATATTGATACAAAAGAGCCTTATAAGGCCAGCGTTGAGCGCTCTGATAGCACGGCGGTACCGGCCGCTAGCGTTGTTTGTGAAGCCGTTGTTGCAACGGAAGTAGCGAAGGCTATGCTCGAAAAATTTGATAGTGACTCATTTGAACAAATGAAAGAAGCAGTGAAACGTTATCGCCTATATACTCAAAACTTTTAATGGAAGAAAGTCGCAAGTATATGGAGGGAAAAAATGAAGAAACGTATTTTAATCGTAGGATTAGGGCTAATCGGGAGTTCACTGGCTTTGTGTATCAAAAAAGGGCATCCAAACAGTGAGATTATCGGTTTCGATAATCAAGCGGAGGCAACTGAATTTGCTAAGAAAACGGGTCTAATTGATGAGATAGCTGAATCTTTAACAAGTGGGGCAAGACGAGCAGAGATTATTTTTCTTTGTTCCCCAGTTAAATCAACTTTAGTGCAACTAGAAGAATTAAACCAATTATCACTAGAAACTGCTCTGATCACAGATGTGGGTAGTACCAAGGTGGAAATTAATCAGTTAGCAACAAAGCTTAACATGAAAAATTTTATTGGTGGTCATCCAATGGCTGGTTCACATAAATCCGGCGTAACAGCCGCTGATGAACGTTTGTTTGAAAATGCCTACTATATTTTTACCGATGACCATGGCGAAAAAAACAAACAGATTCAGGAGTTACAAACGTTACTAAAAGGAACGCATGCGAAGTTTATTACGATGCCTGCACAGGAACATGATGAAATTACTGGTGCTCTAAGTCACTTGCCACATATTGTTGCCGCAGCGTTAGTGAACGAAAGTCAGCAACTTAATACCACTTACCCTAGAGCACAGCAGCTAGCGGCTGGAGGATTCAGAGATATTACTCGAATTGCTTCCTCTGATGCAACGATGTGGACGGATATTTTATTAAGCAATCGCTTAGTATTATTGGACTTACTAGAAAATTGGCAAAAAGAGATGACTACTGTTTGCCAATGGTTAACAGAAAAAAATGCCCCAGCTATTCGTAATTTTTTTGATAAGGCCAAAGAAACACGTGCTCAGTTGCCCATTCATAAAGAAGGCGTAATCCCAGCTTTCTATGATCTGTTTGTTGATGTACCAGATCAACCAGGAATCATTGCTGAAATTACGCAAATTTTAGGCGAAGCGGACCTTTCTCTTACAAATATTAAAATTTTAGAAACGAGAGAAGAAATCTATGGGATTCTTCAATTGTCTTTTAAAAATCAATCAGACTGCCAAGCTGCAAAACAAATTTTATCTAAAAAAACGAACTATACGTGTTACGAAAAATAAGAGGTGATGAGGGTGCAACTACGTACAAATGTGAAACATTTACAAGGGACTCTGATGGTTCCTAGCGACAAATCGATTTCCCATAGAAGTATTATGTTTGGAGCGATTTCTTCTGGAAAAACGACGATTACAAATTTTCTAAGAGGCGAAGATTGTTTAAGTACCTTAGCGGCGTTTCGTTCTTTAGGTGTGAACATTGAAGATGACGGGACGACAATCACCGTTGAGGGGCAAGGATTTGCAGGTTTAAAAAAGGCGAGGAATACAATTGATGTTGGAAATTCAGGGACAACAATTCGTCTGATGCTGGGCATTTTAGCTGGCTGTCCCTTTGAAACGCGCCTAGCTGGTGATGCGTCTATTTCTAAACGACCGATGAATCGTGTGATGCTTCCTTTAAACCAAATGGGAGCGGAATGTCAAGGGGTTCAGCAAACGGAGTTTCCGCCAATTTCTATTCGCGGGACTCAAAATTTGCAACCAATTGACTACACAATGCCTGTTGCAAGTGCTCAAGTTAAATCGGCTATTTTATTCGCCGCTTTGCAAGCCGAGGGCACTTCTGTAGTGGTTGAGAAAGAAAAGACACGTGATCATACAGAAGAGATGATTCGACAATTTGGTGGGACACTTGAAGTAGACGGTAAAAAAATTATGTTAACTGGACCGCAACAATTAACAGGTCAAAATGTGGTAGTTCCTGGTGATATCTCTTCTGCAGCTTTCTTTTTAGTTGCGGGTTTAGTAGTCCCAGATAGCGAGATACTTCTGAAAAATGTTGGCTTAAATCAAACGCGGACAGGTATTTTAGATGTGATTAAAAACATGGGTGGTTCCGTCACTATTTTAAATGAAGATGAGGCCAATCACTCTGGCGATTTACTTGTAAAAACGAGTCAATTAACAGCTACAGAGATTGGTGGCGCTATTATCCCACGTTTAATTGATGAGTTACCGATTATTGCTTTGTTAGCTACTCAGGCTACTGGCACGACAATCATTCGAGATGCAGAAGAATTGAAAGTCAAAGAAACCAATCGGATTGATGCAGTAGCGAAAGAATTAACAATTTTAGGCGCCGACATCACGCCTACTGATGATGGCTTAATTATACATGGACCAACTTCTTTACATGGTGGAAGAGTTACCAGTTATGGGGATCATCGTATCGGGATGATGTTACAAATTGCTGCATTACTTGTAAAAGAAGGCACTGTTGAATTAGATAAGGCTGAAGCAGTTTCAGTTTCTTATCCAGCATTTTTTGACGACTTAGAACGTTTAAGTTGTTAACGAAGGAGGATAACGAACCATGGAAAGCATTGTTTTAATTGGTTTCATGGGTGCGGGTAAAACAACTATCGGCCAAAGTTTGGCCAATAAACTAAAGATGCCTCATCTTGATTTAGATACAGCGTTAATTGAAAAAATAGGACGCTCAATTCCTGACTATTTCGAAAAATATGGTGAAGCAGCTTTCCGAGAACAGGAAACCCAACTTTTAAAGGAGCTGTCAAAAAATACAGCCGTCCTTTCAACTGGGGGCGGGATTGTTGTCGGACTAGAAAATCGTAGCTTATTAAAATCTTTTCAGCAAGTGATTTATTTACATGCGACACCAGAAGAGCTGTTAAAAAGAATCGCAGAAGATACTGAAAACCAACGCCCCTTAGCTATAGAACGTTCTTCAAAAGAAATCATTACTTTATTTGAGTCTCGTAAAAATTTTTATGAAGAATGTGCGAAGATGACAATTGATACGACCAATCGCTCACCAGAAGAAATTATCCATGAAATTCTGCAACAATTAAAGGAGTAGAGAAACGATGAAAGTTGGTTATTTAGGTCCGATTGGTTCCTTTACGTACAGTGCAACGTTGGCTGCTTTTCCTGATGCTACATTGATGCCGTACGCATCGATTCCAGCTTGCTTGAAAGCAATTGAACAGCAAGAAGTGGCATGTAGTATTATTCCAATAGAAAACACGATTGAAGGAACTGTTAACGCATCGATAGATTATTTGTATCATCAAGCGCAGTTACCTGTCCAAGCAGAGTTAGTTTTACCGATTCAACAACAATTAATGGTGGCAAAAGAGAATCAAGCGATTTGGCAACAGAGTCAGAAAATTTTATCACATCCGCAAGCATTAGCTCAATCGCAGATGTTTCTAGCGAAAAACTTTCCAGAAGCGATTTTAGAAGCAACGCCTTCAACAGCTTACGCCGCCAAATACATTGCAGAACATCCAGAATTACCTTTTGCAGCTATTGCACCAAAACTTTCTGCGGAAATGTATGATTTGACCATTGTTGAAAAAAATATACAAGATTTATCGGTAAATCAAACCCGATTTTGGGTTCTTGGTTCTGAAAATTTAGCGATTTCTTTCCCGCTATCTGAGAAAAAAATAACGCTGGCGATTACGATGCCAAGTAATGTTCCTGGCTCTTTACACAAAGCATTAAGCGTGTTCAGTTGGCGAGGGATTAATCTTAGCAAAATAGAATCGCGGCCGTTGAAAACAAAGCTCGGAGAGTACTTCTTTTTAATGGACTTAGTGAATGATCAACCAGAAAAACTAATTGAAGCAGCTTTAACAGAACTGGAACTGATTGGCGCAGAAATAAAAATTTTAGGGGATTACCCGATCTATGTTTTGTCCACACTTTAAAGAGTTAAAAATGAAAATGAAGCTTACTTATTAGATAAAGTGAGTTTCATTTTTTATTAAATTACATATTTGTAATAGGAATTTCCTGCGAAATGAGGTATCCTAAGAAAGGTGATAAAACACAGAGGTAAAGGAGTGACACGATGAGTCGTGTAGATCGTTATAAACATATTCATGAAAAATCGAGACCAGCAGAGCATAAAAAGACCTTTAATCCCCGAAAATCAATGGGTGAACATAGAGAAGAAGAACCAGAAGAACTAGCTGAAAGCCTTCAAGAGCCAGTTTACGAAGACAGCTATACTGAGGACAGTCGCAGAAGTGAGAGGCGACATCAAACAGATTCAGGTGGTGGCAACGGTTCTGACCAACCACCCCGCGGAAAAAAAGACAAGAAACCAAAAAAGAAACGTAAAAAATCAAAAACAAAACGCTTTTTCAAATGGCTAGTAATCCTATTGATTCTGTTATTTGCTTATAGTACAGTCATGTTTTTAAAAGGAAAATCTGCAGCAGAACATGATGACTCGTTGCCTCAAGAAAAAGTAGAAACATTTAATGGTGTCAAAAGTAGCAACGGGGCTAAGAATATTTTAATTCTTGGCAGCGATACACGTGGGGAAGATGCTGGACGAGCCGACACAATAATGGTTCTCCAACTAAATGGACCATCAAAAAAACCGAAATTAATTTCATTTATGCGTGATACATTCGTGGACATTCCTGGTGTCGGGCCGAATAAAATTAATGCCGCATACGCTTATGGCGGTGCTGAATTGGTTCGTGAAACGTTAAAACAAAACTTTAATTTAGATACGAAATATTATGCTAAGGTAGATTTCCAATCATTTGAAAAAATTGTTGACTCTATGTTTCCAAAAGGTGTCAAAATCGATGCAGAAAAATCACTGAATTTAGATGGTGTTGATATTGAAAAAGGGCAACAGGTCATGGATGGACATGTCTTACTTCAATACGCTCGCTTTAGGATGGATGAAGAAGGCGACTTTGGTCGGGTTCGTCGCCAACAACAAGTTATGTCAGCTGTAATGAGCCAAATGAAAAATCCAATGACTTTATTAAGAACCCCAGAATCACTTGGGAAATTAGTCGGCTATATGTCGACAGATGTGCCTGTCAGTTTCATGCTAACGAACGGACCATCATTGATGATTAAAGGAAAAGCAGGGGTTGAGTCATTATCGGTTCCGGTACCAGATTCTTGGAATTTTGGTGAATCCTCTTATGCAGGCAGTATTTTAGAAGTAGATGAACAAAAAAATGCTGACGCCATCGAAAAATTCCTGAACGAATAAGGAAAGCATTTTAAAATATCCTTTTTTATGCTATATTAGAAACAACGTGGAAAATTAGTGAAACGAGGTTACAAAATGAAAATTGCTATTGTGACAGATAGTACAGCTTATTTACCCGAGCGCATTAAAGATCATCCGAATCTTTTTGTAATTCCCATCCCAGTCATTTTAGATGGAAAAATATACAACGAAGGCATTGACATTGAAGCAGATGAATATTATGCATTGCTAAATAATAGTAAAGAATTTCCGACGACTTCACAACCTGCTTTAGGAGAAGTGTTAGAGCTTTACAAATCAATCGCTGAACAAGGGTACGACACCATCATCAGCATTCATCTTTCTTCAGGAATCTCTGGTTTTGTTCATACATTGCACGGACTTACTGATGAAATCCCAGGCGTTGCTTTGTATCCATATGACTCAAAAATTACAAGTATGCCAATGGGACACATGGTAGAAGCTGCTTTAGATTTAACAGAAGAAAAAGCCAGCTTAGAAGAAATTTTTGCCAAATTAGATTTAATTCGTGACAATACGTATGCATATCTAATTGTAGAAGATCTGAACAACTTAGTTCGTGGCGGTCGCTTAACGAATGGCGCAGCCTTGATTGCTGGACTATTGAAGATTAAACCTATCTTGACTTTTGAAGATGGAAAGATTGTATTATTTGAAAAAATCCGTTCAACAAAGAAAGCTTTTGCTCGTGCAGAAAAGATTATTGGTGAACGAAACGCAGGGATTGAAGCACCAGTTAAACTGTACGTGATTCATGCCAATAACCGCATCGTTGCTGAAAAAGAACAAGCAAAATTACAAAAGCTATACCCAAATGCAGAAATTGAAATCGGTCATTTTGGTCCAGTTATCGGGACCCACCTAGGGGAAAAAGCAATTGGTTTAGCGATTTCAGCTCAATAATAAAAGATGAGACAAAAGTAAACTACTTCTGTCTCATTTTTTATTCTATTATTTTATCGTTCGCTGCTGTTACTCAGCCGAATACTTTTTGTTTATAAGAAAATGTAAAATTACTCCTTTTTATTAGAAAATATCTTGCAAATTAAGCAATTCCTTACAAAGTAATGTATACTAAGGAAGAGGAGGCGGTTAAATGAAAAGAAATATAGCCTTGTTGCAAAGCGAAAAAATGAAAAAAGTTCAAGCTTTAGCAAACTACTACCAAGAATCAATTGACTTACCGCCTGGAAAAAACCGTGAGGCGGTTATCAAAAAGATTAACGAATCAAAAAAAGAAATTAAAGAAATAAATGATATATTAACAGATATTCAAAAGAAAAAGAAATAAAGGAGTCGTTTGTGATTATCGATGGATTTACGTTATTGCTATTTTTATTTGTCGTCGTTATGTATGGTTACTTTTACTTCGTACGTAAAAGTATTGTAATTCCGGCTGCAAAACATCCTACAACAAAATATTTAGTTGCTTTTTTTAGTTTAATGATTCTGGCCAATGCATTTTCGGCAGGAGATAAAATTGAAATGATTCGAAGTGTGTTATATATTTTGATTATCTTCAGTTTTCTTTACGATGCAAGAGGTTTTGCGGAGGACTGTATTATTACGCATCCTTTTGACAATCGGGGCACGGCCTTTAAAGATATCGAAAAGATTGTCCTTGTTCAAAAGTCGAACGGTATTCGTTTAGGGTATTTAAAAAAAGGCAGAAGAGGGGTGGTTTTACGCTTTTCTGCGCCACTAGAAGAAATGGTTCTTTTTCTTTCAACACGGATGAATGAAGAGGCAGAAATTGATATTATTGTTAATGAAGATTAACCATGTTCAGCTCCTAGAAATCAGCTTTTCCCGCGTTAAGTTTTGTCTGAATTTCTTTTAAAAAAAAGAAAGCAATTTTGCTTGTACTTTTGGTAAAATTTGTTATAATTAGTCAGATTAAATTTTGGAAGGAAGTTGTTTCGGTGAGTGAAGAATTTGAAAAGTGTGTCGCTGACTTGAAAAAGAAATATCAAGCAATCCCTGAAGAAAAACGACAACACTTTGCAGAACGTATGCAAAAGAAAAATTTCTTACGCTACAAAAAAATTGAATTAATTAAAGGAGAACTTCTTCGTTTAGAAGCACGACGCGCTCAATTGGAACTTTGCGAACGCAGTTCTGAGTTAGAAGAAGTCGAAAAGAAAATTATTCTTAAAAAGAAAAAATTACTTAAATGTTTTGATCGGTAAGTCAATAAAAATTTAATATAGAAGGGAATGATAGGATGGAATTTACCTTTCTAATCATTGTTTTTGCACTGTCTATTACCTTCTCAAACATATTCAACCGGATTGTTCCCGTCATTCCGCTGCCAATTGTGCAAATTATTGTAGGCGTTCTAATTGGTTTAACTAAAATGGGGCAGGAAATTGAATTTGAGCCTGAAGTGTTTTTAGTAATGATTATTGCACCGCTTTTATTTAGAGAAGGGGAGCTAATCAATCTGAAAGCAATGATGAAAAATTTCGGGATGATTCTTTTCTTGGCCTTTTTTGGTGTGTTAATTACCTTAGTCGGAGTCGGCTGGACCCTGCATATGATTTTGCCTACTTTACCATTAGCCGCTTGCTTCGCTTTTGGAGCGGCTTTAGGGCCAACGGATGCGGTGGCGGTAGGTTCGTTATCAGGTCGAATTGACATTCCTGAACGTTCGATGAACATTTTATCTGGTGAAGGACTCATTAATGATGCATCAGGCGTTACAGCCTTTCAATTTGCATTAGCGGCTTTATTAACGGGGTCATTTTCGCCGGTGGAAGCGGCAGGGACCTTGGTTATTTCCAGTATTGGTGGAGCGTTAGTCGGAATCGTGTTAGTTCTATTAAAACAGCAAATTGTTCATTTACTTGAAACTGCGGTGGCAAAAGATGTTACAGGCTACTTGTTGATTGAATTACTCTTGCCATTTATTGCTTATTTAATTTCAGAGTTGATTGGCGTTTCTGGAATTATTGCTGCTGTGATTGCTGGAATTATGCAAGCGTCTAGTTTGAAAAAAGTTTCGCTTTTTGAAGCAGAACTGTCAAATGTTGGCGAAAGTATTTGGAGTATGATTGAGTTCACCTTAAATGCCTTAGTTTTCTTATTCTTAGGAATTGAACTTTCTCAAGTGTTTTCGCCAATTTGGATTGACCAACAATATTCAAACTGGTTCCTACTAATGGTTGTTCTAATTATTAGCGCCGTTGTCTTTTTGATTCGTTTCTTAGCCATTTTCAGTGTTTACACGCTTCAACATGGACTTAAGAAAGTTAAAAACGCAATGAATGAAATGCTGATTTTAACTTTTGGCGGTGTTAAAGGAACAGTGAGTTTAGCCACCATCTTTATTTTGCCAACAGCGATTAACGGCGAGCATTTTAAAGAACGACCGTTATTACTATTCATTACGGCTTGTGTTATTTTGGTGACTCTGATTGGCGGGATTCTAGTTTTACCATTTTTAACTGATTCAGAGACGGAAGTGGAAAATGAAGAGTCAGTCGAAATTGATTTATTACGTGATGTTATTGATGTCTTAAAACAGCAAAATGAAGAGAATCCTCGTGGTGAAATGAATGCGGTCATTGAAAATTATCAAGATCGTTTAAAAGAATTGTATACCGAGCAGCTAAGTGCAGAACGAAAACAAGAAGTGCAAGAGTTGCGGACGTTAATTGTGTCCATTGAACGAGACGGCTTAGAAGAAAGTCTGAAACAAGGAGAAATTAGTGTCAGAAGTTATCGTATGTATCAACGCTTAATTACACGGATGCAACGGTCGATTGCCAAACAATTATTATCGATTGTAGGCTTTTGGTTATTATTTGCTCGACAAATCATTTCGATTCTTTTACATCCTAAGCTATTTTTCAATCGTGGTGAAGCTTCTGAAGAAGAAAAAGAATTACGAAATGAAGAACTAGAAAATATTCGCCAAGTTTTTCTAAGAAATTCTCAAGTTATTCTGAAGAGTTTAGATAATTTGCGCGGTGTCTATGATGATGATTTAATTGATTTCTTCATTGACGGACGCTTGGATTTAGCCCATAAGTTTGAAAAAGGCGAATTTATTGATTCATATATTGTTCATACGGAGACAGACTATGTCAAAGACCTATTATTAGGCTTCCAAGAAGAACGACGGATGATTGATCATTACGAACAATCTGAACGCATTTCAATTATCGAAGCGAACGAGTTACGAAAAAATGTCAATTTATTAGAGAGTTATTCGATTAGCGGCGAAGTGAATAATGTTCCGCTGAAACGATTTGTTAAAAATTTTAATAAAGAATAAGTAATAGTGTATGAGATGAAACCAAGATGATTTTTATCTCATGCACTTTTTTTATAATCCAATTTTTGATACAATAAGCAAGACCAAAATAGAAGGAGTTGGTAGTGTCGGTGAAAGAATTAAAAGAAACAGAATTAACCAAAACATA
>OJXL01000046.1_pt1 | contig 44330 bp, 73 predicted proteins | sample 1600661 | NCBI WGS metagenome assembly OJXL01 (sample SAMN04436760, study PRJEB24849) | human gut metagenome | biome: human gut; feature: NICU; material: stool | host: Homo sapiens | place: USA: Saint Louis, MO | collected 2011-03-13
CCTTACCCGTGCCGGAGAGAACGTACACAATTTCGCTGCTCCCCTCGTGGGTGTGCAGGCCGATGGAGCACCCCGGCTCCAGCCGCCCCCGCATGATGCGGTTGCGCCCGTCCGCAAACATCCTGGCGTGGGTCACTCCCTCGCCGCCCTTGAACCCGGGGATGGCGGTCTCCTCCATGGCTCCGAATTCCACCTTCATTCCAACTCCTCCTCTGACTACAGCAGCGATACGCCGAACCGGCCCGCCATATCCCGCAGGCCCTCCTCCAGCTCGTCCCGGCCGAAGCCCGCCGCCTCCAGCTGGGCGTCGGTTAGGTCGTTGAGCCGGGCATAGAAGTCCACCGCCAGCTCCAGATAACGCCGGTCGTCGGGATCGCTCTCCGCAAAGAGCAGATCCTCCGCCCCGCCGATGTCCCCGGCGTTGACCTTCTCCAGCAGGCGGCGGTGGAGCTCGTCCAGCGCGGCGTCCTCCGCCGCCCCGGCGGGCACATAGCCCGTGGACTCCTTCTGAAACACCAGATAGGCAATGGAGCGGGCCAGGGCGTCCACCTGGCGCATCATCCAATCCTCGGTCAGCATTCCGCATCTCTCCTTTTTATAGTTCCCGCACCAGGCGCACCGCCACGCCCACGATGCGGGCCGCGCCGGTCTCAAAATCCGACAGGGGGATCAGCTTGGGCTCGTAGGCGGGGTTCTCCGGCTGGAGGAGCACCATGTCCCGCTGGCGGCGGAAGCGCTTGAGGGTGGCGTCCTCCCCGTCCACCAGACAGGCCACAATCTGGCCGTTCTCCGCCGTATCCTGCCGCCGCAGCAGCACCAGATCCCCGTCCCGGATACCGGCGTTGATCATGCTGTCGCCGGTGACCCGCAGGAAGAAGTGCTCCTCCGGCTCCGCCACGTCGGCGGTGGCCCAGCCCTCCACCCGCTGCTCGGCCGCCATGGGCAGCCCCGCCCGGATAGTGCCCAGGATGGGGACGGACTGCCGCTGTCCGGTACGGCGGGGCACATCGTAGCCCAACAGCCACAGGGGGTCCACACCCAGGGCGGCGGCCATGGCGGAGGCCGTGCCGATTTTCGGCTCCCGCTGGCCCAGCACATAGCGGTTCAGCGTCTGTGGGTTCATCCCCAGGCGCTCCCCCAGCTGCTCATAGCTGAGTCCCTCTTCCTCCATCAGGCGGCGCAGGCGGCCGCCAAGGCTGCTCTCCCGCTCCATCTGTCCGTCCCTCCTGTCCCATTATTGGGGCTATCCTATCATATTTTATCACCATTTGCAACAGAAACCAGAAAAAAGCCCTTGACTGTTATCTCCATTTGGTGTTATTATAGCCTCGTAATCGAACATGAGTTCTATTCCATTCGTTCAGTATCACCATTTGGAGATCCCAGATGCGAAAAAATGCCCCGCCGACTGGCGAGACATTTTTTGGTGGAGGAGGGTGGATTCGAACCACCGAAGCGAATCGCAACAGATTTACAGTCTGCCAAATATTTTCCGTTTCCATTGCGCCGCAGTAGCTCCGCAACCTATCGCCCAGTTTTACCCATGCATTACCCAAATATTTTTTAGATTCTTTTATTTTATCCTAGGATATCATGGAGTATTATGGATGTCAATAACGAGAGGGGGCACTTAATCTTGGTGCCCCCTTTTTCTTGCCTATTTACTTTCTCTCTGGTCACCGCCGCCCAGCTTGTCCCCCGCGCCGTCCACAGTGGACTCCAGGGCGGCGATGGCCTTGCGGAGCCATGCAGGTACAGGCGCACCGAGGGCACCGATGTTCTCCACAATGCTCCCCAGCTCGGTCATGATGTACCACACCAGCACCAGCACCGAGACAAACACCTCATACTGGAAGGGCAACTCCAGGGCCGGGATGTTGGCAAGGATCAGGCCGATCACCCCGTCCAAGATGGCAGCCACTAGCACGGCCACCACGGCCCCCAACTTGTGCCACAGGCCGTCCCTAGCCGCCTTGGACGACCACTCCCCAGCCCGCAAGGCGGCCGCGGTGCCGGTGCCGTAGTCGAGCGCCATACAGAGCAGCCAGGCAAGCACCAGCCAGCCAAACCAGCCCCACAGGGCCGTCAGACCGCCCAGCACGGCGGCGACCGCCGCCTTGAATCCGTTGATATGCTCCATATCAATCGTCCTCCCTTACATAATCCGCCGTTTTCCCGATCAGGGCCTCCACAGTATCCTTGGAGTAGTTCCCGGCTTTCCAGTAGTCGGGCTGGTCGATAATGCCGACATTAGCCAGCGTGTCCACGTCGGTGTCCAACTTGGATACATTCGCCGGCTCTCCCCGGCAGAGGCCCAGGAATGCCTCCCAGGCCCGGGGGGTGGCCCGGATGGTCTTGGGGCAGTCCTTGCCGTTCCAGTGGTTGTGCTGGACTACATTGTCCAGCGGGATGCCGTGCTCCTCCATAAGCAGCCTCACTAGCGCGGCGGCGTTGGCCTTGGCCGCCTCGAAGTCCCCTCCGGCGTTGACGCAGATCTCGATGCCGATGCTGGTGGCATTGCCCGGCCCGTCCTTGCCGTCCCCAGCATGATACGCCGTCTCATAATCGGGCAGGTGCTGGACAATGGCGTGGTCGTCCACGGTGTAGTGCCAGCTCACCAGATCATCCTCCCCGGCGGCGCTGTCCAGATAGGCCCCGTGGGCCGCGGCGTCGGCGCCCTTGGCCGCGTTGCCGGTCTCGTGGATGGTGATGTACTTGCAGGGATTGCTGCCTCCGGGCCGATTATCCGCCCCTGGGGCGATAAGGTGCGTCTGGATGGCGAGGCCCGTGTCCGTGACCCGCTGGGGGCCCTCCACGGCCTCCAGATAGGCCAGGGACACCCAGCCCTTATTCGTCCTGCCCCAGCCGTCCCGCTCCTCCAGCACGTCCACCACCGTGCCCATGGGGTACGCCCCCACCTTGCCGTAGTTGGTGCCGGGGCCGCTGCGGATGTTGACGCCGATGCTGGGCGTCACGGTATACTTGCCCATACTCTCCTCCTTGTCCGGCGGCTCCTGGCCGCCCTCCGTCGTCCAGATACACAGATAGCCCTTGACCCGCTTACCGTTGCTGATGCGCTGGCCGTCCCCAAAGTCGCAGTTTGAGGAGCTGCCCGCGTCGAGGCCCAGGGCCCGCAGGTTGGCCGCCTGGTCGTACCGGCAGCCGATGCTCACCAGCTCATCACGCAGCGCCTCGGGGGTCTTGGCATCGCGGGTGCCGTCGCCGGAGCAGTACAGGATCACCCGCGCCCCGGCCAGCAGGACGGCGGACCGGCCCCGTGTGCCCCCGTACTCCGGGGAGTAGCTGAGGGCCTTGCCCGGCCCTCTGGTGGGCGTCAGCAGCTCCACGCCGCTGAGGTAGGACGCCCCACCGTTGTCGGGTACGATATCCAGGCGGATGTCGGCCCCCTTGTCCCAGGTCAGCCCCCAGCCGTTCCAACCTGCGGAGGCCTTAACAGAGCCGTTGATTTTGAGATTGCCGACTGCCTTGCCCGTAGTCGTGTCATAAAACCAGGAATTGATGATGTACTGGCACCCGCAGGCGGCCTTGACCTGCTCCATGGACCGCCCCCCGGCCTCCACCAGGGCGGCGCGGGTGATGTCCGCCCTGGTGATGACCGCTATGTACTTACTCATGGTCGCTGGGCTTCTCGCCGTTGATGGGGCCGGGGTCGGCGGCGTTCTCCATCAGCTCAACCATGCCCTGATAGTCCTTTGCGTTCCACAGGGCGGCCAGGGCCTTAACGTTAGCCTGACGCTTTCTGACCCAGACGTTAAACGCGTCATTCTCCTCGGCCAGATCTGCATCAGCGCCCAGGGCATCCCAGTCAGGCCGGAAAGCCACAGGCAGATTTTCCGCGCCGATGTCCACCGCCTTACTGTGTCGAATGTTGTTCTGCACCATGCTGCCGCCTACGCCCAGATCTACATCGTTAGCGTTGGCGATCGCGTAGCAGGCGGGGGTGAGCTCGTTCCAGTTGATGTTTTTCATAATAAGCTTCCTTTCTTTTATCCGGCGGTTTCGCCGTTGATTACTGTCTCACTTCCGGGGCCAGTAGCCCGGCCAGCTCCTGGTACTCCTCCGGGGTGAGCCGGTCGGCGGCGAGATAGACATCCATCTTGTCCTGGAGGCCGTCGGTTCGGTTCTTCTGGATGAGCAGTTTACAAAGGTTGTATACAGTTGTCATGGCGTTCTCCTTTCTCAGTTAGCGGTCAGCTCCAACATACAAAGTCGTTCCTCGTGCTCGGCCAGCATGTCCAAGGTGATGTCCTCCTCAGAGGGCGGCTGGGGCTCCGGCTCCGGCTCTGGAGGCCGCTCCGTGGGCGTGACACCCACCAGCTTACCCTCCTCAATCTGGAGGTCGCACCAGCCATAGGTCGCCCACACCGCGTCATGGAGGTGGGCGGGCACCTCTATGTAGCCATCCAGCCAGCAGCTACGCCGGTGGCTCTGGCTCTGGATCGGGTGTTGGCCACTCTTCAGCGGGCTAATTTTGATAATTGTCATTTCATTTCACCTCATTTCCAAGTCAAATAATAATATTTCTTGCCGGCGATATTGGTACGGCCGTTGTAATTGGCTCTAGTCCCGTCAAATACTTGGAATCCACCCTCTACAACGCTCACGACATTGTTATTGCCCTCTGCGGCTGGATATCCATCAAGCGCCAACCCTTCGGCGTAATGATTTTGGTATCCCCGGCTAAGTATACCGTTTTGGCAAACCAATACAGCTTTGGGCGTAAAGCCTAATTGTATTGTTTGGCTAGGAGCACCATCGCCAATGTACGTTCCCATGACCACGCGGGAGGACCCCACCTGTTCATCTACGTACTGCTTGTTAGCGGCGTCCGTTAGGTCAGTAGGAGCGGCCAGATTGGCTATCTTGTGACCACTCATGCTGATTGCCCCGGACATGACTCCACCGGAACTTGCAAGAGCCCCAACCTGCTTTGCGGTGACGCCGTGGGGGTTGTTCTTGTTCCCGGTGTGGGCGGTCAGGGCCTGCTGCACCGCCGCCGCGCTGCCCGCCGGGTCATAGTCCATCTTTGGGAGCTGCTCACCTGGCACCTTGCCATCGGGCCCCAGCGTCGCCAGTCCCGAAAATGCCTCTCCGATCTCTTTAGCGGCCGTCTGCGCGGCGTTGACCTGCTCCATGAGGTAGTTGTAGCCGTGCTGCTCGCTCAAGCCCACCTCTGCCCCGGCGGGGGCCACGGTCTGTCCGCCGGTCCAGTCCTCCGGCAAGTCCGCCGGAAGCGGAGTTTTGATCGGATTTTCAGCCATTGCTTACCACTCCTTCCGCTACAGGGATAATGTGCTTCAAGACCACATTCGTGGTAACAGGGATATACACGGTAGAGGACGTGAGGATATTCCCCTCTGCATCCAGCAGTTCCAGGGCGGTGATCTCTGTGGCCTGGGACGGCATGATGGTATAGGTGACGGTCAGCTCCGACCCCTCCACGGTCTTGGTCAGTCCGGTAATCGCAACTGTTCCGTTGACCCGGGCGGAGGCCACATCGCCGCTGACGAAGTTCGCCACACCTGCCAAGAGGGCCTGCTGGATGGATGGCGTCTCAGGCATCTTAATCACTCCCTCCGGGCCGTCGGTTGCGAAGGGCAGCCGCCCCAGCTCCCACGCCCCCAGCTTGTAGTTATAAATTCTCTGCGCGGACGAAATTGTCTCGGAGAGCAGCAGCCCCGTCCGCACAAACGGGGCGTTGACCCACACGATATGCGCCGGTTTGATACGGTTGATGGTGAAAGCCAGCTCAGTGGCGTAGTTCTGGTTTTGGGCCGCGCTTTCGATATAAAGTGTGTAGTTTGGGTAGTCTACCGTGACCTTCCATTCACCCGGCCCAATCAGCTCGTCCAGCTTTTGATAGAGGAATCCCAGGTTATAGGGCGGACGGGTAGAAATGCGGTTGAGCACGCGGGTCCTTCGGAATGCCAGGCTTTCCACCTGTGGGTTTGGTACAATTCGGAATACCTGCTCCCACATGCCAACCGCCCTCTCGTCCATCGTCTGGAAAAAGAAATTGTCAGCCACACCCACGATTTCCTCCGCCAGGGCCTCAAACTGCTGCTGTTCGGTCAAGCAGATCTGCTGATAGTCCAGCACCTCCCGGTACCACGGGGGCAGCAGGGACAGCAGGCTGGTATCCAGCTCAATTGGATTCATTCAGCTTCACCGTCCCTATTACGGGCACCTGCTGGGTTTCGCCCGTCTCCGTCAGGAGGAGATCTGCCGTACCGCCGTTGAGCTGCACGTTGGTGGCGTTGACCACGCCGGCCACCCCTACGATAGCGGCGGTAACCCTAGCCACGTACACATCGGCAGCGTAGGACACGTTGTTGGCGGACACGTTGGTGTCCCACCCCTGCCGCACACTGCGCAGATATGTCTCAATGGCCTGCTCCACCGGTTCCTGCACCTGTCCGATGGCATATCCGGCGGCCAGCAGGAGAGTGGCGGAGACATTCACCGCCAACTCTGTCGGGGCCACCGCCGTCACCTTTGCCCCGATAGGGGCCAAGCCCAGCCCCAGCCCCTGGTTGGGGGGCGGGTCGATGGCATTCTGCACCTTCTCCACCAGTGTGGATGAGGCAGGCAGGAAATCCGCCCCCAGAACGGACAGCTTCACAGTGCCACCGCCGCTCCAGGTGGGGTATACCTGCACCCCGCCCACGCCGTCAATGGCGAGGACGTTCTGGCGGTAGTCGGCAATATTGCCGCCAAAGGGACGGTTATTGAGCGCCTCAATCAGCCGTTCCCGAAATGCGCTGTCGGTCTCTGTGTCGTCACCAGGCACCAGGATATCCGTAATCTGTGCACTGGTCAGCCCCGGAATGGCGGTAATCGGCAGGATGGGCCCGGTGTACTCGTTTCCGATGGCGCCGGGGGTCTCCGCGGTAAGCTGGTACTGGTTCCCCGTATCGGTTGCCGCCGTTACGGTAAAGTTGATTGAGCCCGCTCCGTTGATGGTGGAGAACCGGGCTCCAATGGGCACAGAGGTATTGAACACGCCCAGGCGTACCGCGGCGGAGGCCGGATATCGGGTCAGGCCGCCAATCACAGCCAGCATATCCAGGGAATCCCCCACTGCTGTCTGCACGAAGGCCGCCCGCTGTACCTGATCCAGGCTGAGATAGAACCCCGCCAGGGTGTAGGCCGCCGGGGAGATGGCCGTGGGGATGGGGGCCGTGTCCCGCTTGTCATAAGTATCGGGCACCCGGTCCAGCATCTCCTGACGGAGGCTGGCATAGGTCTCTTGAGTAAGGTCAATCAAGTGATATCCACCTCCACACTGGTCTGCATCTCTCCATATACTGTGTTCACGGTGAGGGAGGCCCTCAACATATCCCCTTCCACGGCATACGTAAAGCTGGATATCCCCCGCACCCGGTCGTCCATTTTCAGCGCCTCGGTGATACGCCGCTGAAGTTCCGAGGCCACATACCCCGGGTCCTGCCCGATGAGCCCATCCCACTGCATCCCGGAGTAGGGGGAATAAATCTGCCAGCGGAACCGCTCCACATTGAGAATGACCTCCACAGCCTGCCGGACAGAATACCAGCCGTCACATTCCCCCTGGATGCGGTTGGTTTCCTTGTTGATATACCACGTCCTGGATGGCTGGGAGACGAAGGACACCCCGGCGGACAGGTCGATAGCGGATGTAGGCAAAGTCGGCATCAGGCTTCCTCCTCAAAAATCCGGGACAGGACGATGAACTTCTGCCCGTGCTGTACCCGCAGCAGGAGCACTCTGTCCCCCTCCTCCAGCCTGCGGTTCAGGATAATAAAACCGTCCTTGACAGGCAGCTTCTTCCCGTCCTCCCAGCACACGATGTCCTCCCCCTGTAGGGCGGCATCCGCCCCCTCAGAAACCAGAGCGTATTCCCCCAGGTAGGAGCCGTCCAGTCCCGTGGTGGTGGTGCCCGCCGAGTTGGCATGGGTGTGGGAGAGGGTCTGAATCCGGTGCCTGTGGGCCAGCACCGGGATTTTCTTCTCAATCACCGGCTCAGTGAGGCAGAGCTGCCTCCGTCTCAGGGGAGATGTGGCAGGGTTAATGGTGATCTCCAGCGGTTCTTCTCTGGTCACCGTGCCCACCCGCAGGTCTGTTGGCTGCCCGGCGGCGGTGTTCTCCTGCATCATCTGGTACAGAACATCTTTCAGATCCACGCACTCACCTCTTACACATGTTCCAGCCCCAGGGTCTCAAACTCCATTGTGTGGTCGTCATTTGCCCAGGTGTGGGTCACCTTCTCCAGAAGGACGTATTGGTCGAGATTGATATCCCCAAGGCCCTGCACCTTCATGAGCACCATCTGTCCCGCCCGCAGGCCGGGCACCCCCAGGGAGGATACCTTCAACGTCCGCATCCGGCGGTTATAGCACGACAAGGTGGCCCGGGCCTGGGCCTGTACCTGCGCGTCATTCATGGTGCCATCCACCGTCTGGTAGAGCTGGAGCATGCCCCACTGTCCAATTGTGGCGCTGTCCTCCGCTACGAACACATCCGCCCTGCCGGTCTCCTCGTTGGGCCGGGCCAGTTTGACGTGGTTGTAGGTCTGCTCGTCGATGTCGGTCTTGTAGGTGTAGTCGGTCAGCAGGGACATGTCGCCGATGACCACGTTGGAGACCATATCCCGGGGCTGCCGGAGGGCCAGTCCGTTTCCATCATCGAACAGTACATAGATGTTCCCGGTGTTGAGCAGGGTCTGTTGGATGGCCTCCCCCAGGATATCCAGGCAGCTCTCGTCCTCCTTATAGAAGTCCGGGATAGCGTACCCCGTATCCGCTACCTGCCCCACGTCAATCTGGAGGTCGGCGGCGATCTGCCGGAGCATATCCCCGGCGGTCTGCGCCTCAAAGTTATAGGATGCGTTGGCCTTCAGATAGCGGATGCGGTCGTAGCATGTGACCTGAATCTCCCCCCAGCGGTCCTTGCTCTTGGTGAATACCCAGCCGTAGAACTGGAGCTGGCCGTCCGCCGAGAACCGGACGATATCGCCCTCGGCGAAGCTCAGATCCCCGGCTTTCAGCACATTGAATTTCAGTGTGCCCGGCGAACCGGTGCGTTCCGTGCTCCAGGTAACCTCCGGCACGGAGTTGGATATCTCCCACATCTTTCCGCCGGACTTGTTGGCAATAATCAGCTCTGTCTTCACGTATCGCTCACCACCTGGAGGGCGTTTTTGTCTATCCAGCCCAGGGGATTCCCGGCCTCGTCTGTGATGTGGACGCTGGCGGGGCGGGTGGCGTCTACAATCCGTGACACCAATACCCTCCGTCCGGAGGCCGTGCCGTGGGGCTCATCCCCGTAGCTGGTGTAAAAATAGGAGCCGTTGGCAATGCACGCCGCACCGGCATAAAGCTGTCCTTGCGGGATTGTGCGGGAGGGTTCCGCTGTGACTTCCACCGGCATCCCCGCGGGCTGCCGGCCGCTCTGTGCAGAAAGAGACTGCGGGGTATAATCCCGATACTCGGTCAGAGTCAGATCGTAGTAAAAATCGCCGGTCTCCCCTCCGCGCTCCTCGGTGTTGAACTGGGTGATCAGCACTTCAAAGCCGGTGTCGCCAGTCATGAATGGCTCCCCGTTCTCATAGTACCGCACAGGGGTGTAGATGATGGGCGTCTTGTCGTTCATGGCGCTCTCAAAGAACTGGATGTAATACTCAGGCGGGTGGAAGGCGCCCCATTGATTGCTTCCAGAGAACTCCCGCCCGGGGAAAAAGGAGGAAATGGTTACCTCCCGCAGCTTGGGTATGCGGGGGATCATGATGGGGCCGATGCCCAGCACGTTGTATTCGCTGTTGTCGTTGTCCCGGGCCACGGGCAACTTTTCCGGGTTCACCGGCAGGCGGATGACCGTACCGTCCCGCGTGAAAAACAATCCGAAGTTATTGACGGACATACCGGCCTCCTCTTTTCTTATCCGCTTGCGGGCCGCGCCGTGCTGCGCGTGGAGCCGGAGGCGGTCTGCTCGATCAGAATGTCCCGGATGGCATTGGCGAGGCTCTGGCGGTCGGCGGCGGTCCGCCCGGTGTTGGCTCCGTTGACCGTGATCACCGGAGTCTGCGCCGTCAGGTTGACGTTGTTCACATACCGCCGCTCCGCCACATCCACCAGGGATTTGATGTCCTCGTCGCTCATCTTGACCGACTTTTCGATGCCCTTCACGCTCTTCCCAATGCCGCCAAGTTGGCCGGACAGCTCGTCGTACGGCGTGCTTGATGGAAGCGCCTGATTTTCCTGACCAGTAGCCTGAGCCGCTCTTTTCACCTGAATTTCGGCCTGTCTGGCGGCATGGTTGGCATCGCGGTCGGCCCACATTTGGGCCAGCTTATCGGCCCTATCCTGGGTTCTCTGTTCCACCTCCTGGCGGGCCTCCTCCAAAGCTGCGTTGCGGTTAGCCTTTGCCGCCTCATTCTCCGCAGAGGCTGTAGCGGCGAAGGTGGTCTTTTGAATAGCCTCGATGGATACGCCTGGAATCAGGTTCAGCTTGTCTATAAACCAGTTGATAATGTCGATGGCTCCGTTCACCATTCCTTGAAGTACTGTGAGAACACCCACCTTCATGTCACCTAAAAAATTTTGAATGCTTACGGCCACTGTCTGGATTTTGAGTCCCATCTGGTCAAACAAATCCATGACGAAGTATACGCCTGTGAAAAAACCAGCCTTTACGGTATCCCAGGCATAGAGCACTGAATCTACCACAGTAAGCCACGCAATCTCTAATCCTCCCATAGACTGAACCCATTGATAAATCGCCGCAACTACCAGGCCAATAATAAGTACGATGTAAGTAAGGGGGTTGGTGAGCAATGTGGTAAAAAAAGCCTTTGCTGCACCATTCGCAATCCAGGTGGCAGCCGCCTGAATCCCAAGACCGGCCGCAAAGGCGACTGCACCGGCGGCCAGGCCGGCCAAAATCGGAGCGAGCTCTTCCAAGTGGTTTGCCAACCAGGAGATTGCATCCAGCACCGGGTCAAGGGCTTGAATGGCGACGTTCTGGAACATCGTCCACACCTGCGCCCAGGTCATGGGCATCTGCTCAAACTGGGCGTTGGTCTCCTCCGCCACCCCAAGCATAGCGTTCTTGACCACCTCCGCGGTGACCTTTCCCTCGCTGGCCAGCTCCCGCATCTCCCCGGTGGTGACGCCCATATACTCCGCGATGGTCTGGGCAATCATGGGGGTCTGCTCCAGCACCGAATTGAGCTCCTCGCCCCGCAGGGTGCCGGAGGCCAGGCCCTGGGTAAGCTGCACCAGCGCGGCCTGGGCAGACGCACCGGAGGCCCCGGAGATAGCCATCTGCTTTTGAATCTGCTCGGCGAAAGCCACCAGCTCGTCCGTTCCTGTAAATGCGTTCCCGGCTACCGTGCCGAGCTGGGAAACAAAGTCCGCCATATCGGCGTAGGCTCCACGGCTGCGCATGGCCGCCTGATAAATCTCTTCCTGGGCTGCGGCCGCCGCCTCGGCGCTGCCGGTCATGAGCCGCAACCGGGCGTTGATGCTGGTGAGCTGATCGGAGGTGTTTACCAGCCATTTCACGGTCTGGATACCAGCAAATGCGCCGACCAGATTGCGGATACTGCGCGTCATAGAATCAGTCGCGGAAGCTGTTGCCCTCTGTTGCTGCTCTTGAAGCCGGAGCGCAGCAGATTCCGCCCTTGCACTCGCGGCGGCCGCGTTCATGGCTGCCGTTTGCGCTCTAGCGGCGGCCTGTACACGACGAGAAGCATCCTGCATCTCTTTTGTCGTTGTGTTCGCCTGCTGCATCTTCTGGATGTACTTAGAAATTGTACCTGAAAACTGGTCTACCAGCGTCAGGGTCTCTCGAATTGCGGCCATGCTCTCACCTCCGATTCGCCCGGTCTTGGTCTTCCTTCTGGTCTCTCATGCTTTTCAGGGCGAACTCGGTCACCAGCCGTTTCTCCCTGGACGGGAGGGCGTCATACCGGGACGGGGCCCAGCCGAGGTTCACGAAGCAGTAATATGCCACCAGCATCTCCGTGTCCCAGCCGGCCCCGTCCATCAGTTTTTTACCTCATCCTCCTGCTCCGCAAAGCCGGACAGCTTCGTAATCTCCTTGACCAGCCGGGCATACTCGCCGGACAGCAGCAATTTACCGGGCACCAGCAGCGGGTCCAGGACGCCGCACCCGTCGCACAGCTCCTTGCTGGAAAAGTCGGGTTCCACCGTGGCGGCCACCACCATGCGGCGGGTGAAATCCACACTGTCCAACTGCTCGATTGTCTGTCCGCCCTCCTTCCGGCGGCGGGTGGCCTGCCGGGTGATGGCGTCGTTCTCCTCCTGGGTCAGCGCCCGGATCTTGAAGGGCACGGGCTGGCCACTTTCGTCCTGAAAGCGGTTGGAGATGACAACCTCCTTCTCCTCCGAGGTAGTGACGGGATGCAGAAATGCGGAAAGCTTACTCATATCGGTTCCTCCTTAATTACCCAGTTGGGCCGGATCGTTGAACGCCTGGAGCCGTGCCACGCGGGTGTAGGCGAAGTTGAAGTCATAGTTCAGCATGGTCTCCTCACTGTTCAGAACGGAGAGGGGCACGGTGCCGGTCAGGTGGCATCCGTAATAGGCCATAACCTGGGAGCCCAGTGTCGCCGAAGCGGAATCGGAGTTGGTAATCTGAATATCAAACTCCGGCATGACGCCGGTCTGGATGTACTGGAGCACCATGTCCGTCCACAGGTTGGTGCCGTAGTAGATGTTGCCGGTACCCGTCAGCTTGGCCCCGTTGGGCTTGTCCTGGATGGTGCGGGTGCCAATGACCCGCATATCGCTGCTCTGGATTTCCGCATTGGTGGTGATGTTCCGCATACCGGCCACCACATAGTTCCGGCCCTCTTTGGTAACCACCACGGAGCCCTCCGCGCCGGTGACGGTGTCTTTTGCCAGCAGATAAGCCATATTCACACCTCCCTCAATTCACGGTGATGGTGACGTAGATCTTCTCCACGCTGTCCACCGGCTGGATCGCCAGGTTGACCACAATGGCGTCAATGGCCTCGCCGGGCTCTACGGTCACGTCCTCGGCCTCAAAGTTCTGAATGCCGTTATTGGCCTGGATGTCCAGCAGATACCCCACGATGGCGCTCTTGAACATCATGCGGCCCTGCTCGTTGTTGTTGACCACGCCGATGTAGCCATCGGAGAACTGCTGATAGATGTCGTTGGCGATGGTGTTCAGCAGCCGGATCACCCGGTTCTTGTGATAGGGCCCGGTGATATCGGTGGTATAGGTCACCAGAGAGTTGATATCCTGCTCCACCTTCACCACCCCGCCGTCGGCAAAGAGGACAAACTGGCCGGCAGTCAGGGCGTCGATGTACCCGGAGTTGGTCAGCTTGGGGGACACGTCCACCGCGTTGGGATAGGCGGCGTAGGTCAGGGACTCGTTATACTGGGCCCCAGCCAGGGCCCCGCCCGCCCACCAGGTCACCTGCTGGGGGGTGAGGGTGGTGCCGTCGCTGAGCACAACGCCGCTCATGATGTTGACCACAAAGCGGTCGTCCGGGTTGGTGAGCCCCGCGGCCACCAGTTGGGTATAAGCCCCCTCCTCCGCCGCCAGGCGCTTCACAAAGGCCACCATCGCGTCCTGCACGGTGGTGTCGATGCCGTCGTAAATGAGCACGTCGAACTTGTAGGGTTCGATGGCTGCCAGGAAGTCGGTGTAATCGGCGGATGCGGGAGAACCATCGGCGCCGCCGGAGAGCGCCTTTCCCACCGTGGCGGCCAGGGCTCCGGTACCACTCCAGGCCACCCAGTCGTTGGCGGATAGCTCCTCCACCGTCTTTGCGGTCTGCTGGTCCACAATCTCCCCGCCCACCACCGTGGACACGGCGAAAGCATCCTCCAGGTCAGTCAGCTCGGTAATGACGATGGAGATATCGTTGCCCCGAACCCCGGGATACTTTGCGGTGGCCGTCAGGGGCGAAACCTCTGCGCTTGCCTGCTTCTGCCCGGTGGCCCCCAGGCGGTAGAGCAGCAGCTTATTGGGGGCCGCCGTCCGGTTGGTGCCCTTGAAGATCTCGTTGAGGAACCGGTTCTTGGGATTGGTGATGTCATACCCGGTGTAGGGGGTCATATTGGCCCCGGCCTCGATCTCCTGCACCGTCTCCACCGGGCCCCAGCTCATGGCCTCCGCGATGGCTACCACGCCCCGGTCGCTGACCGTGAGCCCCAGCCCCCGGTCCGAGGTAAACCGGATGTATACGCCGGGCCGAATCTTGTTCTGGTTCGTCCAGGTGCCTCCTGCCATGTCAATCACGCTCCTTGTCTTTGAAGAATGCCTTGACCGCCCTCTCGGCCTCGGCGATGGTGTACTCACTCTTGCGCAGGACTGCCCCGAGGAAGTCCTGCTGGTACTTGGCAAAGCGGGGGGCCCTCAAAAGAACCTCGCGCTTGAATTTTTTGGCGCTCAATTTTTGACCTCCTCGTCGTAGTCCATCGTCTGCATCTTGACATACTCCTCCGGGATGCTCACCCGCTCCAGAAGCTCGAAGCGATAGTGCAGGGCGTCCAGATCTACGCGCCATTCCCGTTCATGGGCCCGCAGCAGGACGGTTCCCGCCGTCTCCCCGTCGGAGTAGGGGAAGGTCTCCATCAGCAGATCCAGGGTCTCCCCTGCCCGCTGGTACCTCTGCTGCAAATCCGGGCGGTTGTAGTCCTCCAGATAGGTGAGGTCAAGCCCCATCCTCCGCCGCCAGAACCCGCCCGTTTCCAGGGTCAGGTAGTTGTAGCGGGTCTGGAGGAACATGCAAGGGGTACGGCTGCCCTGCTGGTTGGGGTCTTCGTAGAAGGCCACACTTGGGAAGCAGGGGGCCAGGTAGTCCGCCAAGGATTTGGCGATGGTGGTTACAGTCAGGTTCATCCCATCAGCTCCTCCAATCCCTTCAGCTCCTCCCGCAGTACCCGGCGGTACTCCTCCACCGCCTTGTCTACCATGAACAGGCCGGGGACATAGGCCGTCCGGGTACCTACCACGATACCGCCCGTTCCGTCTGGGTTAAATTCCAGCAGCCCGGAGCCCGGATTGATGACCAGCCCAGGCACAAAGTGGCGGTCCATCCGGTGCCCGTCGTTGACAAAGGAGGCGTACTGCTTGTCGTTGTTGAGCTCCGACACATAGCTGTCCCCCTGCCGTACCGGTCTGGGACGGCTGTCGGTCACCCAGTGCTGCTTCATCTCTCCGGTGCGGGTGTTGGTTCCGCGCAGACTGTTGACGGTGGGCGGCGTCTCCTCCACTGCCTTTTCCACGGCCCGTAGGGCAGCATTCATTCCGGCCCGCGCCAGAATACCCGGAATTTGCGTCTTAGCCTGTCTGAGCTGCCTTATGCGCTCCTCCAGGTTCATCTTCCACACCGCCTTTCACCCGCTCCTGCTGGAGCAGACGGATTTCCTGGTGGGCCAGTCCCGGCATGATAGCCCCGAAGGGCTCAAAAAAGTGGTTGGGGCCGGAGGCAAAGGCGCGTATGTCCGGGATGCTCTTGCCGAGAACCGCCCCCCGGTGAATGATGAGCTCGTCACCCGCCTGGATGTCCACTTCGTTGTCACACTGGAGCCAGTCCTTTTGGTCTGCTGATGCCGCGGCCTGGCTCATGCGGACCTCCGGCGCTTCCACCTGATAGAGGCGGCAAGGGATATTCCGGTACAGCTCTCTCCGCTCGTGGCGTGTCAAGCTCCCATCCTGTACCGGAACCACCCGCCAGATGTCCACGGTATCGGTGTACCAGTCGCGGAAATTCATAAGACATAACTCCCTCCCATGCCCACCAGCCGGGCCTTTGTGGCCAGAAGCTGCCCGTATTGGGTGGCGTTCAGGTCGCCCCAGTCCTCCGTCGCTTTCGTGAGGGCGTCTGTGTCATAAGTGACGCTGTCCTGCCCCAGCTTGGCCGAGGCCACCACCCCCACCAGCGCCCCGGTGGCCGCGGCCTGCCCGGGCGTCTCGCTGGAGGGCGCGTAGGTTTTCAGGTAGAGCGTGGCATAGTGGGCCGTATACAGCCCTGCGGCGTACCGCCATCCGTCCAGCCACTTGTCCGGCTGGATGGCAGCATTGGCCTGCCGGATGAACTCATCCAGCATGGTCCTGGGCAGCAAGCTCTCCCCCAACCCGGTAAAGAACTGCGGGAAATCCTCCTGGAATTGCTCTGCCGTGTAATTCCCCGCGCTGTTGCCCAGATTGGCCGCCGCGGCCCGCACACCGTAAAATTGCGGCTGGCCCCAGTAGAACATGGCTCCCGCCTCCTATTCCTCGGTGGTCTCCGCGCCCCGTCGGGTCTTTACCTTTTTCTCCGCCGCTTTCTGTCCCTCCCTGTCGGAAGTACCGGAGGGCACAACTTTTCCATCTCTGACAAGGGCCCGGAAATAGTCCGTCTCAGCCGCCCAGCCGGGCACAGTCTCCATCATGCCAGCCCGCAGCCGGACGGCAGCAGAGCCGTCCGGGGCGGGAATGACAATGTTCCGTTTGCTCAGTACAAACATGCGCGCCCTCCTCAGATGCCGTCCACGTACAGGATAGAGGTGGGGTAGAAGAGCTGCACCTCGGAGAGGTTGGCCATGTAGGCGGTGTCGTAGCACACATTGGCCACGTTAGGGGCGGACATGATGCGGCTCATGGGCACCAGCTCGTCCATCTTGACGAAGCGCTCGTGGTTCACATAGACCACCATCCGGTCCTTGTCCCCGGTACCCGCGCCCTTGCACCACCGGGTGGCCCCGATGAAGAGGGAGCCGCCGTTCTTGGCCGCCGCGTTGTTCTTCAGCAGGAAGTCATAGATGGTCTCGGTGGCCAGGTCGGTAACCATAGTGGTGAGGATGTAGTTGTACTGCTCATAGGGAATGAGGATGTGGTTGGGCACAGCAGTCTCGTCGTACTCGTTTGCGGCCCACACAGAGGTAATGGCGTCGTTCACGTCCTTGAGGATTTCCTGGGGGGTCTTGGTGGCCCAGGCGGCGGTGCCCTTTGCGCCGTTGACGGCGGTGGTCTCGGTGGCGTCTGGGTTGTTGACCAAGCCGGTGGTCCCGTAGTCCCCGATACCCACATAACCATTGGCGTCCATGTGCTTGTCGTAGGCCATTCTCACGCCGTCCTGGAGCAGGTTGTCCAGGCTGCGGCCGATGTAGTTGGCCCGCTGCATATCCTGGAACATCACCCGCAGGGCGGCGGCGAACACGTGGGCCTTGTATACCCCCTTGTCCACACTGGCCTGCACCACGGGAATGCCGTTGGCGCCGCCGGCCGTCACGGGGCTGTTGACCGCGCCGCCGGTGATACCATAGGCCACGCTCATGGCGGACACGTAGTCCACCCAACCGCCGCCGGTCTGGATTACGATGTCCCTGGGATAGGTAAAGCTGGTCAGTGGCTTGCGGATCAGGGGGTCGCGCTTCTCCAGCTCACTCACTAGAAAGGCGCCCCCAGAGGCGATGCCGTCGGCGTCCATGACGGGCACGCCGCCCACGGGGGCGGGACCGGCCGCCTTGGGGGTAAACACCCCCGCATTGTAGGTTCCTACATTCTGAAAGCTCATTCTATGTCCCTCCTATCAGGCGTTGTTCATGGTCAGGATACGCAGCTCCGCGACACCGTTGGCATCGGCGGGCCCTGCCCACTGGCAATTGGTGAGCTGCACCACCTTGCCGCTGTCGTCCTCTGCCTCAAAGCCTCCCACAGCGGCGGTGGAAAAGCTGCCGTTAGCGGTGATGCGGACATAGACCGCGCCGCCCAGAGCGGGAGTGCCGCGCTGGCACTTCACATTGATGGCCCCGCGCTGGAAGACGCTCACCGGCTCGCCAGGGGCATACTGGCCCTGACTCTGGTCTAGATAGGTGAGCGCGCTCTTGATCTCAGCTCCAGCCACGCCCACAAACTGGGCCGCGGTTGCGGCTGCTCCCATGGGGACTACCTCTGCTCCGTCGTATTTCAGCGGCGTGCCGAAGGGAATGGGCGCGCCGCCTCCGGCGGGGCGCGTGTTTACAATCATGTCAGGCTGCCGGGCGTAACAGCCCGCAAACCCGTGGGGCATTTCCTTGCCGATCACCTGGGGGTTGAGTCCCATAATATTCACTCCTTACGATGTAGCCAGCATCCCCGCGGTGCGGAGCGCGGCCAATAGGTTGTTGAAATCCTGCTGCGTGGGGGCTGCGCTCAGGTCCGCAATGGCGGCCATCTGCTTCACGCCTCCGAGGGTGGCTGCGGCGGCAGCGGGCAGTGTATACGACGGCCCGGCCGGCCCCTGGTCACCCTTTGGCCCTTTGGGGCCTTCCGGTCCTGCGGGCCCCTGCGGCCCAGTTTCCCCTTGCGGTCCCGGTTCCCCCTGTGGGCCGGGGTCCCCTTTGGGGCCCTGAGGCCCCGCAGTGCCCTGCGCTGCGGGCACTGGCCCCACATAGGCAATGCGCAGCTCGGCCACGCCATTCCCGTCCGCCGGGCCGCCCCACTGGGCGTTGACCAGCGCCACAGTGTTTTCCCCGTCCGCCTCCGCCTCGAAGTCGCCCGGCTGATAGCCTCCGCTGGCAGTTACCCGGACATAGACTGTTCCATCCACCGCCGGAGCGCCCTTCCGGCACCTTACGTTGATGCACCCTCGCTGGAATACGGAGACTGGTTCTCCCGGGCCGTACCGCCCCTCATTCTGGCTGTAAAACTCGGACGCGGACTTGACCTCCCGGCCGGCCACGCCGATGAACTGGTTTCCGGTGTTTCCAGCCCCCATGGGGATCACCTCGCCCTTCTGCCCCCGTACCAGGGGCATCCCGAAGGGTATGTCCTCCGCTCCGCCCAAAGGGGCGGTGGTGACGATCATATCCGGCTGTCTGGCATAGCTGCCGGAAAAGCCATGGGACATATCCCGGCCAATGGTCTGAGGACGAAGGGGCATCATTCCCCCTCCTTCCCCGCCTTGTGGGGATTACGGGCTGCATAGGCGGCCTGCGCCTCGGCGCAGGCAGTCTCATAGCTGGTGCGCCTGGCCGTGTCGGCGGCCTTCTGTGCGCTGTCCCGGGCGGCCTGAACAATCCCGCTCATCACATCGGGACCCTGGATGGTGGAGAGCAGCGCATCCACCACGCGGGCGCGTTCGGCCCGGTTCTGGATGGCCGCCACAGCGGGGCGCACCTTCTTGAGCAGGGCCACAGCCGCATCCCGTGTACCGGGCTCCATCAACTGGTCCGCCATTTCTTCGGCGGGGATAGTGACCGCCTTCTCCTTCGCCACCGTCTCCTCTCCGGCCAGCTTCTCAATCAGGTCGTCCAGGTCCTCTTCATCGTGGAGGGGCCGCTCTCCCCGGGCCTTCGCCTCCAGCATCTCCAGAATGCGGTCCAGCTTGCTCCCGATGTCGTCGCCCTTGGGGGCGCGCTCCACCATCTCGTCAGAAGCCTGGGCTGCATCACCAGCGGGTTCCGCCTCCGGCGCCTTTGCGGCGGGTTCGGCGTCCAGCGCAGTGGCGACCGTACTCACATCGCGGGTCAACTGCTCCAGCTCCTCCGGTGCAGCGTCATTTGCCGCCAGGCCGAAGAACCGGTAGAGCGCCTCTTTGGTCTCTTTTTTCATTCGTTTCAGTCCTTTCTCCGCCTTTCCGGCGGCGTGGTCTTTTATTGCAACACTGTGGCCCGCCCTGCCTCTCGGCACAACCGCCACGTGATTGCCCACCAGGTTTGTCTGCCGGTATCCGTCCAGGTATGGTTCAAACCTGCAATAATAGCCGCAGGAGACCTCCCTCAGCACGCCGCTTTCCACGTCGGAAGCCAGTCCGGGGTCCTTGATAATCAAGTCGGCCACGGTGTTGTCCCCATCCCGGCGCACATGCTCCAGGTGCCCCTTGGAGTAAGAAGCCTGGTTCTCCGCAGCCAGCATCTCCGCCGGGTGCCCCCTGGTGATGTCCTTTCCCTCCAGGCTGGCCAGCGCCGCCGGAGAGAACACGTCCTCCTCCAGGCGGTAGACGGTCACTGGCCGCTCCGGTTCTCCTTCCAGCCCCAGCTCTCCCGCCGTATACATCTGCGTGCCGGTCCGGTTGATCGGCACATCGTAGCAGATCAGGTATCCCTCCGGCGTCTTGACCAGGTGCTCCGAGATATGGGAGCCATAGTACGCAACCGCCATCAGTCCACCCCCGGCACCATTGCGGCATAGTCCGCGTCCCGGCCGGTCTGCCGGGAGATCAGGGAGGAAATCAGCGCCACATGGTCGGTCTCGTCCTTGTTGATCTCCAGCAGTACCCCCAGATCCTCCCGCGGTGCCAGGGCCATACAGGCCAGATACAGCCGCGTGGCCTCGATCTCCTCGGCCAGCGCCCTTTGCAGCAGTTCCAGATAGGTCATGCCGTCACCTCACTTTGCAAATAAAAAAGGAGCCGGCAGGATTTCTCCTGTCAGCTCCATTCAGCTCTTCCCGCCCACCATTCAGGGCGTGGGAACAATATTCAGTTTCTTGCGGGATACCGTCTGCACCTTGATGGTTCCATCCTTGTCCAGCAGCAACTCCACCCGCAGTCCACGCTTGAGCGCGGCCTCAATGGCCCGTATCACTTGCTCTGTCATTTTCCTTCACTCCAAAATTCCCTGTTCCCTTAGCTGCCGCATGGATTCCCGGTACTTCCTATCCATCTCCTGTTCGGTCGCTTTCCGCTCAATCTCATCATCTGTGATACCATAAACCGTCGCCCAATCTTCGGGAGAATCCCCAATATCGGCATCATAGGCTCCCGGCTCATAGACCTCCACAATTGTGGCGATCCGGCCATCCTTAAGTAAAACAGATTCATATTGCTGATATTTTGCCATTTATATCTTCTCCATATGAGCTGTTACAAAGTGGGTTGTTCCATCCGGTCTGACATTCCAGGCAAGCAGTACATTCGCAGGGCTTCCTTTACGTCCATACAGGACAACCAACTGTTCATAACGCCTTCCATGAACATCCTCCCGTTTGAGTACAGAGGGATACCTTGTTGCTGCATCCAGAATTTCTTCCCGCATCTTTTCCCAGTTGTCTTTATTATAGCCTAAGCGGGACGAAAATGCATCCCCCTTTGGATACCCGTCTCTGCTTTCCGGGTTAAAAAAATACCCTGTAAATTTGGCGTCTGCGGCGCTGGCTTTGTCTGCTCCGGGAAGTGCCCGCTCTGGATGCTCCAAAAGCCCGGCCCTCCTGCGGTAATCCAATCGCCACAGACGGTACCGCTCTCCGTCCTCCCGCTTCTGATGCAGGAAGGTCTCAAATCTCCCGGGCACCCGGTTCCCCAGCGTCACCCGGTAGCGCTCCCACTGGCGGTAATCCGCCAGCCATTGGGCCCGGGCCCGCTCTTTTTTGCGGTAAGCCGCAATCTGGCTCTCCGACCGCGGGTCTCGGCTGAACGGGTTCTTGCGGGGGTTGGAGAAATCCTTTATTTTTTGGATCTCCTCATCTGTCCGGCCCGCCGCCGTCCAGGGCAGCAGCACATGGAGGCAGTTGGGGTGGATGTTGAGCCAGGTGTTGGCCAGTGTGTCCGGCCCCGCCGGGTCTACCTTCCCGAACGCCGCCGCCAGGGGTGGGAAGTCCGGGTCTGTGCCGCTGCGGGAGTACACCCGGCCCTCGTAGGGCGCGCACAGCGCACAGGTGGTGCCGTGACTGGATATCATGTATAGGTCGTGCTCCGGGTCCGCGGTGAGCACCGCCAACACCTCCGCCTGCCTGGAGGTGGTGCGGGAAACCATCGTGCAGTAAGTATGCAGGCTCCAGTCCCGGCCCGCCTTGTCAGTAAAGGCCCGGACGCACTCCCGCCGGAGCGCCTGCACAAAGGCGGGCACTGAGGCGTTCACGCCGCGTCCTGCGGCCTGTTGCGCCGCCACCTGTTCCAGCCCCACCCGGCGGTATACATCCGGCTCCACACGGCCAATCAGGGCGGATTGCAGGGTAGCCATCACAGTCATGGAGGCGTCGGTAATCTCCCCCATCAAGTTTGCCGCCAGCCGGTCCACAATGGCATGCTGCTCACCCGTGAGCACGGCCGCGTTGGCGTAGCCTGCGGCGTGCTTGGCCGCCGTCTCCGGCACCTCCAGGGCCTTCCGGGCCTCTGGCACCCGGACATAGAACTGCTTTTCAATCATCTTTGGGACGTATTCCCAGCAGTCTGATTCCATCTGCCGGAGGATGGCCTGCACCCGCTCCAGGGCGGCCACAGCGTGGTAATCCACCAGGCCCTGGGAGCGAAGCCGCCCAATCTCGTTGATGATGGCGGTCTCCGCTCTTAGATAGATGGAGACGAGCGTTTCCAGCTCTTTCTCATTCGGCGCCCGATTCAGCGTTGGCATAGAGTATCACCAGAACTTAGAAAGGACTGTTCCCGCAATCTCACCAGCCGGCCCAAGAAATTCCGTCACTCGCTTCATGGTGGAGTTTTCTTCCAGGTATTCAATGCCCGCAGGAGTGATTTTTAGACCGCTGGTTTCCTTGAACTGAACAGGGCTCCCAATTCTCCGGACTTCTGCAATCCCCTCGATGTATCCATCTGCCAGCAGATGGACCAGCATGTAGGTGAAGTATTCCTCGTGGACTGGGAAGTCCTTTGTGTTGGGGGCCAGCAGATTCCAGTCAGGGGATATATTCTGTTTCAGGCATTTATACAGATAACGCAGGAATTTATTGACCAACACAAAGTAATCGTCTTTCGCCATGCTCAGTCCTCCTTCATTCATACCCCAGCCCCGCCAGCGGATCCCGCAGGGCGGTCACATCCTGGTAGGTTTTCCCGGTGTTGGCCGCGATCTCCTCTTCGGAAATACTGTCAAACATCCCGGTCTCGTCCGCCAGCTTCTTGAGCTCCCTCTGAGCCGTGTCCGCCCGGAACAGGCCCGCCTGAAAGGTATCCCGGATGGCCTGGGCCTTTTTCAGCGCGATCTCCGCCACCTCGGCCGCCGTGGGAGTCCACAGGGGCGGGAAAGTGATGTCCAGCCCGTCGGGTACCGCCCCCCAGGCTGACATGGCCAGGACCGGCAGCAGCTTTTCCAGAATGGGCCGAAGCTTGGCCTCCCGCAGCGTGTCCACGTAGTCATAGTAGTTCCGAAGGTCGCTCTCCCCGGTGGCGTTCATCCCCGCCGGGGAGCGTCCGAACAGCTTGGTCACCGGAATCCGGGACGCGCCGGACAGGTCGAGGCACATGGAGTCGTAGACCTCCTGGAGCCCGGTGAAGGTGTACTGGGTATTCTTAATCTGGTCGCCCCGGTTGACCAACTGCATGCCGAAATTGGACTTCATCACGCTTTGGGCCTGCATCACGTTCCAGAACCGCCTCTGCTGCTCCCCGGACGTAACGGAAAAGAGCTGGTCCAGGTTCTGCACCTCCATGGTGTCCACGTTGGCCCGGAAGGTGAGCGCGGCCATGTTGGCGGCCACGTTGTCATGCTTAACCACATCATTGTATAGGGCCTCCACCTCGGACTCTCCCCAGTACAGCTCCGCCACCCGCTCCAGGAAGGGCAGGTCGCGGCCGGTGAACCGCACCAGCCTTGAGTGGTGCACCTTCGCCACCGTGTTCCCCCTGGCGTCGGTGATGGAGTAATAGGCGGGCACCGGCTCTCCGCCCTCGAATACCAGCTCCATACCGGGTACCACGCCCTGCCAGCGGTCGAGTATGTAAAGCCCTTGGAAGGTACCGGGGTAAATGCTCTCCAGCTCCAGTGGCTGGCCCAGCATCCCCTCCTGTCCGCGGATCATGATAAGTCCGGCGGCGCCTCCGTACAGCCTGCCCCACCGCAGTCCCTCGTTGACCCGCTCCCGGAGCGCCGTCACGCGCTGAACGCGATCCAGTTCCTTCAGGTGCTCCGGCCCCACCGCTCCGGCGGGAGCGAACCACTTCTTTGTCATGTCGTCCGGGATGATGCCCACCACGTTCTGTACTACCCAGTTGTCCCGGTAGAGGGAGTTGAGCAGGGCGTAGTTGTCCGTCATCCGGGTCAGCGGATACTCTGTGGCCTCCAGCGGCGACTGGGAGCCATAGCCCAGCCGGAACAGCGGGTTGGAAAATGCGTCTTGTACGCTCACCGCCTCGGTATTTGGTTGTGCGCCCCTGGGGCGGCTTTTATTGCGTCTGGACACTTACTCGAACCTCCAGTCCGGCAGTGAATTGATGTAATAGCGCAGGGCGTCCGGCCCGTGGTCCCGCTCCTTCAGGGGCTTCTCATCCCCCCGCTGGCCCGCCTTCTCGTCCCACAAATAGGTGCCCAGTTCGTCCAGCAGGCCGGCACAGGCTTCACTGACCAGAATTTTTCTGCGGTGAAACAGGCTTCCGGTCTTGCGTATGCCGTCCAGCACCTCATTTTCCGCAGGGATGACATACACCCCCCGCCGCCTCAGTTCCTCGATAAACGAGGCCGCCGAGGGATCTACGATCACCGCGCACCATTCCCTGCCCAGAAAGTCCAGAAGGTCGTCGGCATACTCCTGGTCGGTCTTCTGCCGGCGCTCCTTCCGGCTGTCCCAGCGGTACTCCCTGTCCACCCGGATCACTCCATCGTGGTCATAGATGTCCAGAAACACCGTAGGGTTGGCGGTACCGTAGTCACAGGCCACGGTTCTCTGGGAAACCCATTCCAGATCCACCGGGCGTTCCTGCGTCCGGTAGACATTCTCTGTCTGGTCAAACATGTCGTAGATAAGCCCCTCCGACATGACCCACAGGCCCAGAATGTACCGCTGGTAGAACACCCCGGCATAATACATGCTCCGGTATCTGGCCCGGGTGGCCTCGTCCAGCGCCGGGTTGTCCTCCATGGTGAAGTGCAGATGGAGGGCCTTGTGCTCCTCCGCCTTTAGAATCCACTCCTGCCGGAACCAGTGCTGCGGCCCCTCCGGGTTGCAGTTGAACCATAGCTTTGCCCCTGTCACGGAGCACCGGGCCATGGCCTGTCTCACAAAAGAGCGGGGCATCAGGGCCACCTCGTCCAGCAAAACCCCCGCCAGGGTGATACCCTGAATCAGCGTGTAGGAGCTCTCGTCCTTGCCGCCGAACAGGTAGAAGCGGTTCTCCCGCACCCCACGCCGGGCCGTAATTACATGGCCGGAGCGGCTGTAGGAAATGGTGAAGTTCTGCCGCAAATACTGCACCGCCAGAAGCGGCGTCACAATGTTGCGCTCCACCGCTCCTACCGACTTCCCACAGAGTGCAAACGCGCAGCCGTTGAAACGTCCCATTGCCCACAGGAAGAAGGACAACGACATGACTGAGGTTTTTCCCGACCGCACCGCGCCGTCACAGATAAGCGCATCATAGTCCCGGTATGGGAAACGCAGAATCTCCCTCTGCTTTTCAGAGAAGCCCATTTCCCATCTCCTCCTTCAGCGACGCGGTGATCGGATCGTCGTCCATGTCCTGCATACCGCCGGCGCCCGCCGCCCCCTGCTCTCCCAACAAGTCAAACAGCACCTTTGCCGCCTTCGCGTCGCCCTTGGCCGCCTTTAGGGTCAGGCCCGCAATCACCGCCATCTGGTTATCCACATCCTCCGGTTCTACGCCGTCACGGGCCAGCTTGTTCCATGCCCGCTTGTCCGCCACCGGGAGAGAGAGGTACAGGTCTGCCGCTTCTCTCAGGCTACGCTTTCGCCGCCGTGACGCGCCGGATGCACGACCACCTTCACGCCCGAGTTCTCTCGCTTCGCTCTGGCTTCGCTGATCCATCGGTATAAGATTCTGTTCATTCGGCATGTCACCACCTCTCGGTCGTTTTTTGGTGCCACCGCCCGCCTCAAGCGGCGAGGAGCGGCATATCATCGCCCTGCTGCGTTGCAAGCCGCCATCTCCCATTCGGGAGACGGGCCAAGACCATTGCCATACAGGGCCCTGGAGCCGAGAGGCGGTAATGAGCCGCCACACGTCCACGGCGTTGTCCATGGCCGCCGCTTCCGCTTCTGCTACTGCACTCGGCATATGTGCGCTTCCCGCTTAATTGTCACACCCTGGTCTTGGCGGCGACATCATGATTAGCCACTCGCAGGGCAGTTTTCAGTGGGATAGCGCGTTTTTGACTCTCAAAGGCTGCCATTATACCCGGAGTCGGCCAGCTATGGCTACTGGCAGGCCGCTGGTGATTTCACTGGCAAGATACGCGACCCCGATTCGCCAGTATAGTGTCTCTCCACAGTCATTTGCCGCCCGAGGGGAGCGACCCCTCATGCCCCGAATAGTGGGGTGGTGTTCGACCGGCGGCATATTGCACACAGAGGGGGTGGCGGCAGATACACCGACGCCACCCACTCTACGTGAAGGAGGAAAAGGGGATGGAAAGAGAATGGGAGCGCAGGGGCACACGCTCCCACACTCCCATTTTCGCATACATATTTCTGTTCGCTCATAAAACCTTATGAATCCGCAATATTTTCTATGAGATTATAAAAGGTTACTCGTCTTCCGTCTTGCACAGTTCGTCTAGGGTGATGTGATAATATGCCGCCATCAACTTGAGCGCCGTCATTTTCGGTTCAACTTCCCCGCGCTCATATTTCCTGAGAGCATCCGGGCTCAATCCCATCAATTGTGATGTGACTGTCATGCTCCGCACTGGCCGCACGGACTCCCGTAGTCTCCTCAGCCTCTCCGGGAACTCGTTCAAGGGCTATCCCTCCTTCGGCGGGTCTGGGAGGGGCATCCAGTGGGTGACTTTATTTTTGATTTCCCCAAATTCCCCAAACCACGATCTCATTTCGCAACTCCAATCTGCACAAACCGTCCATTTTGCATCGTTTCTATCTCTGACGCACGCGATATATTTTGCTGAACTTGTCGGCAGTCTCTCCTTGACACTAATCCACTCACTCATGCTGTCCGCCCTCCCCGTCGTGGATGGTGCCGATGATTTCGTCAAGGGTGACGGTTTCGCCGGGGGTCGGATGGGTGTTTATCATGGGCGGCCTCCTTCTTTGCGCACTGCTTGCACATCCGGCCCTCTTCTGGTCGTTCATCAGTTACAGATTGCGGATGAATCCACTTACCGCAGATAGTTGTCCAGAACCCACACAGTCCGTTGTCATGGTTGTCCTTGATGATGTGGGTGATTTTCTTTTCAGTTGTTCCGTACATGGTCGGCCCTCCTATCCCGTTTCATGCAAAACCGAATATATTCCTCGATAAATTTCATGTCATTTTCGGCGCCCTTTATTTTCCCCTTCCAGCCGCAGGAGGGGCAGTAGAATGTATCTCCACGCCCTCCGTTCCCGCAGTTTCCGCCGCAGTTGGGGCACTCAGCGTCCATAAATATCAGGCTACTCATGGGCGGCCTCCTTTCGCTGGCCGTAGGAGCAGAAATCGTCTGGCTTGGCACATTCCAGACCTTGCGGAAGAACACACGGAGAGAAATATTCTTCTGGCTTATAATACTTGCACTCCCGGCATCTGACCACAGGCACGGCGTCGATGGTGGGCAGGCTATCAAACATCCGCTGCATGACGGCTCCAGTCACCCCATCCCCACCAAAGCACTCTCTGGCTTTATCCGCATCAACTAGTCTCATGCTCGGCCTCCCACTGTTTCTTCATGTCTTCGTATAACTCTTCCATCTTTCGATTCCACCCCTTGAGCTTCCACAGGACAAGCAGACCAAGTACCATCCATTCCACGGCGGCTATGAGCACCATAATATCGGCCATTCTGCACTACCTCCATTTAAATTTTACGCCCAAGAAATCGCACCAGAGCCTTACTGCCCGCGGGAAGCTTTCGACGCACTTCCCCTCTCCTACCGGGACGTCATAGGCCGTTTTCCCATCCCAGCTAGTGGTTTTCTTGGTAGCTGCCACCATCAGCTTTACATCGTCGACCGTAATTCTTTTCGGCTCGTCGCACCGCTCCTCCTTGTCTGCCTGAACCAGCTCGCGGATTCTTCTAAGGGGGAGTCCTCCACAAGCGTCCACATAAAGGTCCCTCTGCTTTTCCATCAGTTCTATTTCCTCCGGCTCCAGGCCGGTTCCCTCGTAGGCAGCGAGGCGGTCAATATCATCGCCACGAAACTTTTCAAGGACTCCCCAATCGCTATAAATGCCGTCACCAACCAGATAATATCCGTGTTCATCCTTCATTGTGGCTCGTTCCATGTCAGTCCTCCTTCATCAAAGCGCCGCAGTTTGGGCAGTACCTTTTCTTGACGCGCCCATTACTTCTGCCACACACAGAACACGAATACACTTTATACTCAATCAGACGGTTTCTTTTACTTATACTTTCGCATATTTCTGTAATCCATCTCCCGTGCTTCACCTCCGCAACGTCGGCGGCTTTCAGGCTAAAAAGAATAGATTTGATTTGGAAATAGGCATCAGTTCCAATGGCCTTGTCGAGAATGTCTTTTGAACTGAAATAATTATCCATCCTGCTCCCTCCGTAGTGCGGCTCTATATTTTTTAGGGCATTTGGTTGTATCTATCTTTTCAAACAACGCTCTTTCGACGTTCCATCCGTCATAAAGCCGTCGTCTTAATGCCTCTGGCGGTATGCCAATAAAATCCGCCCAAATATGTAGTGGCTTTTCAACATCTCCAACTTTAATGATGGTTGTGGTAGATTGATTATTGTTTTGTACTTTCTTTGTTGTCCAGCGACAATTCTCTGGAGAATATGGGCCATCGTTATCTATCCTATCGATTGTTAAGCCTTCCTGATATCCGTTTTTGAGCGCCCAATTTCTAAATGCTACAAAATCACTCCACTCTTCACAAACGGAAATGCCACGCCCTCCATAATGGTCATATCTTTTATCAGTTTTTCTATTGCACCTTGCCCGCATTGAACACCAAACTTCATATAATTTGGTGCCCGTTCCTCCATGCTTATACCGTCCATTTTCTTTTTTGCTTGGCATAAACTACCTTCTTTCTGAAAGTGCGGCCTCGGCAGCGTCGCGGGTCAAATAAACTTTGATCTCTTTTATCCTGTCGTGCCGTTTCTGGCAGATATCGCAATAAAAGCTATCCACGATGTACGCTTTTATTTTTCCGTCTTTGTCCGTCTGGGCCAGTTCGCGGAGGCGGTCAGGCGTTATGCCAAGGGCTTGCCCAGCCAACTTCAAAATAGTATCCTCACTAAATGCTCGTTTGAAGTCCTCCGGCTCCAAGCCAGTCTCCTCATAGGCTGCGAGGCGGTCAACGTGCGGACCGTAATCTTCTCCTCCTTCGGCATCGATAGCTACAAACCATTTTCCACCACCATGCCCATTGTCACACCAGTATGTCAGTCTCTCCATGCTCACCCCTCCTCCGGGCCGCGCCACTTAAAGCAATCGTTCACATAAAATCCGGGGCATTCTGCGGTTTGTCCATTTTCCCCTACTGGTGGCAAATCATACTCACAAAGTCCGCAAAGGTCTATTCCTGTTGTCTCCAGCCGATATTGATTCACCACAAATGTCAGATCACTGACCGCCGCATCCCTCTCCCGCTTCACCTGCTCCAGCTCGGCCTCTTGCTCTTGTAATAGCAAGTGCCTCCTATCAAGTTCTTTCGCCTGTCGAAATACTAAGTCCACATTACTTTTTAGCCCGGTCCACAGCTTCTCGTTTTCGGCCTGGAGCGTGGAGAGGGCGTCAGCCGCCTCCATGCACAAGTCCATGATTTCCAGTGTCGCCTTATCAGCATATAGGCTGTCGGTGCGCAACCACTCAATCAGCTTCTCAATGTCCATCACTTTCTTTCCTCCGGCGGCCCATCCCAGGCTGTCCAGTATTTGTCGTACAGATCCATCGCAAACGGCTTGATGTGCTTGCAGTACAGGTACCCGTCCTTTACCTCCTCTGCAATCTCCAGGCCGCCCCATTGGAGCTGGGCTATCCCTGCACCCTCAATGTAGATTGCGGTCTCCTGGGTGATGGATTCCATCTCCTGGCGGGTGTATTGGCGTCTCATGGCGATACCTCCGGCGGGCGGCGGTAGGCAAGCCATGTTTGGCCGTATAGTTCTCTATTCCCGTAATCGTACTGGTCAAACGCCGACACAAACAAAGCCTTAATATCGTCAACGGTATGCACTAACACCCAGCAACTTTCCCCATCTTCCAGCTCGACGATATATACAGGCTTTTCCACCATATTGCCCAGCTCATTCCATGTCAGCGGCTCGTTCGGCTGGGCAGCTTCCGCCAGATTTTCCATTTCCGCAAATTTCTTTGAGTAGTCTGGTTTTTCCAGCGTATACCCAGCAGCAAAAATTTCCAGTAGTTGCTCCGCTGTAAAACCTGTTACGATCTGGAGCTTTGTGTACAGCTCGTCAAGCTCTCTCACTCGATTCACCCACTCGTTCGGCGGGGTGAGGGTGGGCATATGCTCAACGCAGTACATTACCCGTCCCATCAATGCCTTTTGTGCATCGGATTTTGCCAGTTTATTTGCAATATTTGCAATCTCCAGTTCGAGCAACTCTCCATCAATCGCCCTTGCCATCGTTCAGCGCCTCCAGCATCTCCATCTCCTCCGCGCTCAGAATCGGCGCGCGGGTGTTCCAGGCGAGGCGGGATTGCGCCTGTGCCTCCTCAATTCGCTGTTTCGCCGTCTCAAAATATCCGGGGTCTAATTCCATGCCAATAAAATTACGGCCTGTATTGACGCAGGAGACACCAGTCGTGCCGCTTCCCATAAACAGGTCAACAACAGTTTCACCCGGTTTTGTTGCTTCTGAAATAATCCACTCCATCAACGCTTCCGGCTTTTCTGCTGGGTGTCCATGCGGCTTAATGCTTGACCACTTGAACCGCTGAATATCGTATAGGCCACGGTTTTCTAGTTTGAAGTCAGGCATAGCCCACAGCGCAACCAGCTCATAAGATGGGCGCAAGCCTTTACTGCCTCCCGGCCCAATCCAGCACTTGTCCCATACAAGAACGCTTTCAATGGGCCAGCCAATATCACAGGCCGCTTTCTGAAATGTCACAAAAGACCGCCAGTTGAGGAAAGACCACAAACAGCCAGTATTTTTCAAAATGCGCCTTGCTTGCCGCATCCACTCCGCATACCAAAAAGCGGCGTTGCAGTAGTCGCCCCACGGGTTCAACTTTCCGGCCCCCGTTGATTTTGTGTTAATCATGTACGGCGGGTCAGTCAAAACCATATCCACGCTCCCGTCGGGGATATCTTTCATCAGTTCCAAGCAGTCCCCCTGCATAACCAGCACCCCCGCATCCGTCAGCCGCTTCGCCGCTTCTTTATTCCCAAGCAGGGCTAATTTGATATCATCCATCACAGATACCTCCCCACTGTTGGGCCATAGCCTTTGCCAAGCCCGGAAAGGTCTTGGCCCTGTTTTTCTGCCGGTCTTTGCCGCCTTTCATAAACCATGTACCAGCTTCATGGCATCCGCACTCCGGGTCTACGATGTCTGTCGGTTCCAAAAGCGGCAAACCTTTTAACCACAGCCTTGTTCTCTTTTGGGCGGGATGCCCGAACATCCAGGGCTGCACCTCTTGGCTGTGCGGCGGCATTTCATAAATTCTGCTGGATACTGGGTTTTCAACACAAATACGCGGGCAGTCTGCATTTAGGAATTTCAGAAAAAATCCCTTTGCCTCCAGGCCCATCTGGTAGCGCTCCTGGTTAAGCTCACCTCCGCGAAACAAATGCTTTGCCCCGGCGTTGGACAGGTATGTACAGGGCGGGAATGCCAGTATCATATCCCACCGCATTTTTAGTAGCTCCAGCGCGTCTACTTGGATGTGCCACTCAGGATGGCCACCGCTACACGGCTCTATGTCGCAGCTGTATGCCTCATGCCCCAGCGCCCGGAACGCCTTGCAGACCTCCTGGCTCTCCTCACAGGCAACTAAAACTCTCATTTTCTCTCTGCATCGTGGCCGCCCTGCTGGGCGCGCGTCTTATCGTCCATCGTTCGATTCCTCCTTGACTGCTTTCCAGCGTTCTTTGCGGCTACACGTTCCGCCAGCCGCATCACAAATGCTCTTGGATGAGCATCGTTCACACGGTCCAGCCTTAAAAAATTCTTTCATGTACATCGCGGTGGTCGATATGCTGTATCCGGTGGCCTTGGCTATCGTCTCCGGCCCATACCCGTCCAGCGCCATGCGCTCCAGCAAATCGCGGGACGGTTTTGGCTTTTTCGCTCTGGTATGTAGGAGGCAGCCAACTCTTTTGGGGTTACAGTCCGGCAGCGGGCACTGTCCACAGATTGCCGCCTCTTCCGCGTCCCGCTCCGTGATATTGCGCTCCACGATCGGCTCAATTGCGTCCAGACTGCGCCAGGGTGCCACCGCTCCGCTGATGCCGTAGGGGTCTCTGGTGATCATATCAGCACCCCATCTAACGCCTTGCTTAGTACGTCCGCATTTTCCAAGGTACGATTCTTTCTATATTGAGTTTGTGCGAACTCAGCATACTTAATAATGTTTGACCAGTGCTGCCCTAGTTCCTTCCATTGTTTCATGGATTCATTTGCTATATTATATTGATACGTCATTTTCCCCTTATCAGAAATCGCCCGTTCTCTGGTTATAGATCCCGCTCTAATACTTGCATACATGCTGGACAAAAAACGGAACGCAAGCTGATCTGGAAGAGATAAACCGTCCGGCATGGGGGCCCCTTGCTCAGCTTCTCTTTCAAATGGAAATATCATAGCCTCTCCTTTGTAACACTAAGTAACCGTTTTGTAACACGTCTGGTGTTACGCTATAAACATTGCGCCGCAACGGATTGGAGGAACTGTAACACCTGTAACACCTATTTTTTAACTTTGAATTTTTTTAAAAAGTGCGTACGCAATTTTTTTATTTTATGGAAACATATCAAAAAGGGTGTTACAAGGTGTTACGGTGTTACAACTTCGAATTCCCAATTACGGCAATAGTTCCTCTACGTTTTCCTCAAAATCATTCAAATAATTGTCCATTTTGAGCCAAATACAACGTGAAACTCGCCCGTTAATCCGTTTTGTTCGGGTCATTTTCCCATCTTTACCCGGAAGAATTAGGTTGTTGTTTTTCGCCCATCCGAGAAAAGCAGAGGCATTGTAACCCTCGTCTTGAAGGATCTGGTCGAATTTGGAGCGAATGATATAAGCGTAATCATCGTCCAGATCGCCCCACACTTCGCCCTGGTGGGCGTCCGCACCCGGCGAGAATCTGGATTGGTTGATGTTAATGAAGTCATATAGGTATTGCAGGGCGCGGGCGTTTTGGTTGACGGTCTCTTTTGATACCAGATATGGCCGGATATCGTCTGGCTGAAGGAGAACGCCATCTTGGAAGATCCACTCCTCTGATAGCCTGTCAGCGGCCAGTATAAGGGCCGCAGATGCCGTCTGCTTGTCCATAGTGTCACCGGTCTTAATGGCCTTTTGTAAGTCCTCCTGGAGCTTCTGGACGCGCTCTATCACGCCATCCTCCATCAGGTGATCTACAAACTCCCGCCCAGCGAAGCCGTAGTTGGCGTACAGGCTGGTGGCGGTCTTTTTCGGCTCATCAAAGAGTTTGGTATCGTGGCAGTCCACCTCGATTGTCCGGTTGACTGCCCCCTCTCCACTATTGGCGGAAATGATGGGAAATTCGCCTGTGGTGATGACGCAGTTCCTCCAGGTAGGTGTCTTTTGGAGGCCTCCCTGCTTCCGGCCACGGGCCCGTCCCACACCTTCTGATAACTGATAGATCATCCGGTCGAAGTCCTTCCGGTTGTCCTTGACCAGTTGGAGCTCGTCAATGATGAGGGGCAGGGAATTGCAGAACGCCGCTCCCAGTTCCTTCCCCACCTCCGTGGCGTTGAAGGTCTGGATGTAAACGCCGATCTCTGGATTGGCCCACACGCTGGCGGCCAGAACCAGGCTCAGGCTCTTTCCGGTTTCCGATCCGCCCCACAGGTGTACAAAAAATGGTAGGCAACGGCACGGTCCCACCAGAACAGAGGCGAAGGAAGCGGCTAGAACGATACGGGCGATCACGTTGCCGGGGGTTTTGCCTGACCGGACAGCTCTCGCGCAGTCCAGCCAGGCCTCCCGGCTCCCATGCTCCCGGATGCTCTCAAAACGAGTGCGGTAGGTTTCCTCTCCATCAAAGACCAGCTCTTCCTCATATGGCGAGAATCCATATTCCTCAATCCAGCCCAGCCGCCCCACGCTGGATACCTCCGGGATCAGGTCATAATTGAGCTGCTCCACATCAGCCAGATATCGTACAAGGGCCTTGCCGGTCTCACTGTTGACCATGATTCCATACTTGGAGAGTCCGATGATAGAGCGGCTGTCGGAAATTACGTTGCGATCCACAATCACAATGTCCCACCGACGGCTAAGCCGGTATGCAAGCATAACCTTGTGCTCCCGCGTATCTACGTTTACCAACCGCTGAACCGGCATGATGGGGTGGTAGCAGGCCACGACCTCAAAGCCCATCTTGTCGGTGCCGTAAATTCCGGTGTCTGTGGCCGTCCATCCACCGCAATCTAACTCCAACGCTTGACCGGTAAAGTCTGTCCTGTTGAACCCAGGCGCTACAGATCCGCTGACTGTCTCCAAATATGCCTTAAACAGCGCAGCTAAATTCCGAACACCAACAGTTTGCGCTTGGGCCGACATGCGGCCAAGAAGTTGCTTCAACTCAAATTTATTTTCTTTGTGGGCGTATAAATACTCAAATGGTTCTGTGCTTGTCAAGTAGTCGTCTCTTGTGTAAGCTGGAATTTCTTCCACTCTTTCTTGCCTCCCTTCTCTATAAACTCGTCAAGCCAATACCGGATGTATGGGAGGCGCTTGACGGCCTCAACATATAACGGATGGAAGTATGCGCGATTTACTGTTTTGACCGGTTGGAAGACTTCCTGCGCCTCTTCCCAGTATCTCATTTCTGAAATCATTCGCTGGAAATTGGCCTCTGCTTGCTCCTTGCCCCACTGCTCAACTTTCCGTTCCTCCAAGATTTTAGAACGTTCAGACCTGTTTGGTTTTTTGCTGGATATCCCCAGATGGAAATCCGCGTTAAGTCTGAGGACGGCCTGCTGAAAGTTCAAGTTGAACAGCAGCATCACAAAATCAATTACACTGCCATGAGCGCCACATCCGAAACAATGGAAGCCTCCGATGCCATCGTAGATTTTTAGGCTGGCTGTATGATCCCCAGTGTGGAACGGGCAGGATATAAACCCTGACCGCCCCACCTGAAAACCATAAAATTCGGCGACCTGCTGCATCGTAACCAGAGATTTGATTTCATCCGCAATCTTCATCCGGAATGGCCTCCAGCCGTTCTTTCAGCTCTCGGAATAAAATGTCATGAATGAGCCTCCCGCTTGTCTGCGAGGCGCAGAAAAGAATCTGGCAATTGTAGCGGGCAAGCCATGCTTGCATACTGGCTACCAAAGACGCGGACGACATCCGGCTCCGGTAATCTCCTTTGTACGCCTTTTCCCAATCTGCGTTTTCCACCAGCATGTATAACTTTGCTCCGGATTCTTTGGCGCGTTCAAATTCCCGTGTAAATCTGCTGCGGTCTCTTCCATAACAAGCACATAGTTCATCTAAGTCCATCTTTCGCTCAATAGCAACTTGGTCTCTCAGATCTATGACATTGCATTTTGTGGAGTAATCCCCGAAAGAGAGGGCAACCCTCTCAATCGGGACTCCGATTTGCTTCATGCGCCGCCTGGCGCTTGGCGTATCCTGTTCCCTTGTATCGACTAGAACCGTCATGCTACTGAGGGCCGCGTTCACGTTGCACGGGTGCATTAGTTCATTACCCAGGGAAGGTCTTTATCTTCCTCATTTGAAAGGTCAGTGAACCCGGCGGGCGTTTTGTTAGACAAGGGCTTGTCCTTGGGAGTCCTATACTTATTGGCCCGGATGCTTTCAATGTCTGTAACGGCACAGCATTCAGTAGTCCAACCAGTCTGTCCGTTGTACTCCCACTCCTTGTTTCGGAAAAGGACACCGATCAGCTTATCTTTCAGGACAGATTCATTCCAATCCCAGTGGTAGCCATTGTTGCTTGCCTCAAATGACCAGATCACATTTCCAAGAGTCCGCTTGCTCCAGGAGTCCTTTTCAGAGCCGTCATCTTTGGGAAGATACATGCGGTAGATTCCGCGCCACTTTTTGTCCTCTCGGTTTTGCTCAGAATAGTCCTTCTGGAAGAATCCTCTGTAATCGCCCTCGATTACATCGAAATAAATAATAAGGCGATCCCCATAATCTGTAGTTTCGACTACTGCTGCATTTACCTTCGCCACATATCCGCCGGCAGGGATAATTTCACGGGCTTTGTTGGGAGCGGCCTTTACATCAGAATACTGTCTCATTTGTGTTCCTCCTCATTTTTCAATGGGGACAAGCCCCAGTAATCACGGATTGCGCTGTCAACCATCTTCAAGTCATTATCAATCAGGTTTTCAGAGAACATGCCCATTGGTGACTTGACCGTATCGGCTCCGTTTGTATGTGTGGAAAACTGGTATTTCCCGTCGGTTACGACTGTCTTTAGCACCACAGTAAACAGCCCTTCCAGGGTGACCTTTTCGTCCAGCAGTTTACCAATAGTCTTGAATTTCTCGTTCCCGTTCTGGTCAAGGTCTACATGACCCATGAAATAAATTACTTTGTCATCGGGGAGTCGGATCGCTGTTTGAATCAACGTCCAAAAGTTCAGTGCCATATCCGTGAACTTCTGGTAGCCGGTCGTTTTAGCTCCACGCATAAATTCATTGGTCATCAGATATGTAGCGTCGTCAATTACAATCGCTTTGGCAGGGGCAGTCCTAATTGCTGTGTCGATTTTCATGTAGTCGTCACAGTTGTATGTCTTGATTTTTGTCTTGAAGGGAAGCGGTTTCCCGCTGACATTGACTACACAAACCTCGTCAGTCAGAAAGTTACGCAGACTGGTAGATTTTCCTGACCCACTCTGTCCATATACCATCACTGGGATCCCCATTCTGTTTCTCCTTCCTCTAAAATAACCGGGCATTCATTTCCCCGTGTCTCTAACGGGAACGGGAGGTATTCACCAGTGAATAAGCAGCGGTGCCGCCGTAGACTTTCGTCGTATCGGACATACGGACACCATCTGCAACAAACATCCCCATTGGGATAGTGAACCAACACCGTTGCTTTCCCTGTTTTATAAAAGGTCACGCAATTTCCAGAGGCTTTCAAATATATCTCACCACCTCTACCTGCATTTCATAGGCAAGCAAAACCGGGTCGTCTTCCAGCATTGCCTTAATAGCATCTTTGAAACAATCCAGACAAATCCATTGTCCATCCCACTGGAAGATTGGCTCGTCACTCCAAACCTCTCCGTCACACCGTCCACAATGTGAAACCGGAGGGCGGGCCTGCGCATCAGGATTCTGTATCGGGTTCATAACTGAATGTTACCTCCTGTAACTTGAACTCCACATAAGGAGCGGCCTGTCGAATGATTTCAGAAACGATATAGGCCTTTGTGAGTCCAGAGCACCTCTGTAGGGAAGCTACGACATCATTCGCATCCTTCTGTAATCGCACCAATTCACACTTGCTTTCTGGTGCAGGATATGTTTTAATGATGATAGATTTCATTCTATTCTCCTTTTTGCCGCCCTCCGGTCTCGCACACCGGGGAGCGGCGCTTTTATTGCTCCGGGATAGTGATGATCGCCCACACATCGTCGATGCTCTCCGCGCCCTCCAGGCCGGTGATCTGGATGGTGAGCGGGCCAGTGGGCGTGGGGGACGGGGTGGTGGTTGCCGCCGGGGTCTCAATGGCCGGTTGTTCCTGGGCGCTGATGCCCTCCACCAGCAGCACCAGAGCCAGCAGCAGGCCAAGAGACAAGACGCTGGTAATCAGATAGCGCACGGCCACACCTCCAGCCAGTTAGGCAAGCCACAGCAGAGGATAATGCAGGCGGTAAACACTACCGCGCTCACAGCTTCCCGGCGTGCCCGGCGGCGCTCGTTTCGGGTACGGTTTTTCATATAGATACCGCCTCCCTGACTGTCTTCCGTTCAAATTCCTCTAGGTCTGAGGGACGATATACATAAGGCCCATACCGATTTCCGCCTAAGTTTAGAGCGGTCAAACGCCCCTCCCTCACCCACCGCTGAACTGTTGTGATCTTTACTCCGTAGCGATTTGCGACCTCTTCGGTCGTAAATCGCGGTTCCAAATTCTCCATAATGTCCTCCTTTCTGCCTCAGTCGATGGTACACCACTGGCCGGGGCGCTTTTTGTTGTCCTCCCTTCCTTGCAGTGGTATACTGGGCGCGGAAGGGGGGTGAAATTATGTCTCGCAAAGGTTTTCGCTATGAGTACAAGTTAACCTCGCACGATATTCTTGAATATGAAGCCGTAAACTTTGCCTACACGCAGGCCGGATGGAAAGACCTCGGTGCACCTCCTGGAGAAGGTTTCCCGGAGTCTATCATCTTTGAATGGGAAAAGGATGGGACTCCGTTGTACCCCGCAGTCAACTGGCCCCCGCTTTAACCCCTGCGATGTAGATATTGTGGTCGCTATCCTCGATGATTGCCGTCATCGCTGGATTGGCGGCCACAATGTCTTTGAAGTCGTTTTTATCAGAAAATACTACAATCTGATTGAAACCCGCCGGGGAAAAACCCATAGATGTTCCCACCGTCCTCACCCCCTTCACCTCCCGCCCCATCAGGCGCGGGCTTTATTGTCCGGTTTATTGGACTTGCTCTGTGGTATCTTGAATCTGTCCAGAAACAAGTCTCCCAAGAGCGGCGTTCAGATTTTCCTCCGCGCCCTTTGGCTCCTTCCGCCTGAGGATTTTATGGAACAGGTTCGCCAACACGAAGATCTGTCTACTGATTTAGCCAACGCTATGCAAAAGGATTTACGAAAGTAGGTCATCCACCATAACAGCCAGCAACGCAACGGTTAGAAGCAAAGCTGGGGCGGCAATCAACCAGGGCCTATTGCTTTCCGGGTTCTCTCTTATTAGGTGACAAGCGGCCAGGGCAGAAAACATAAATGCCAATGCCATGATTAGATAAACCAGCAAGCGAACCGTAAGCAACGACACTCACCCCCCTTCATTTCCACCAATTCCACCCACCTCCTTCCTTATTCACCGTTTTTCTGTGTTGCGATTGTCCCGCCGATGGGTTATACTTTCCCCAAAGGGGGTATTTGCATGGTAACGACATCCATACTTAAATCTAACAACGGGGAATGTCCCTTGTGGGCTGTTGATGTATCAGTTTGCGGGTGGTATAGAGAGACAGAAGGCGGCATATGGCAATTCCTCCGAGCCGAGTGCCCTATTATTGAAAACGCAAAACTGCCTCTACATAAGCAAGACCCAAGATACAAACTGATGTTTTGTAAGGACAAATTTTCTTGTCCACTTTACTCGCAGTTCCAGCCAAAGATCACGAAGGGCATATAGCGGAACACCTTTTCGCAGGTCTCCGGTTCCCTTGTCAGTTTATGCTTTGCAATCACAAACGCCAGATCTTCCCCCAAGGCCTTAAATTCGTTCGGGCCAAGAATCTTGTCCAGTTCGTCCCCGAGCGCCGTCTGTTCGGCGCTCTTTTTCTTTTCGTCCATCGGGTTCACCCCTTTCTATCAGTCCTGTTTATTGGGCTTTATCTTTGGTATCATGCTCACTAAGAAGATCATCAACAGTGACACCATTTCTTCGCAGGACGACATTGTTTACTGCCGCATCCATCCGGCCCCTAATTCCAGGCGGTTTTCGCTTCCCATTCAGAATCATAGAAATGTAAGACTTAGTTACCCCCATTTCTTCGGCAAGGTCATCGTATGTAATTCCCTTGTTGTGCATCTTCCCGATGAGATTCCCGGTCCATGCTTCCGGCAAAATTTACACCCCCCTATAGTTTAATATGTTGACTAAAACGTGCCGTTTTGGTATACTTCTAATAAGCACCTATCTGGAAGAATGGGAAGAGAATGGGAATCCCCCACGATTCCGTTCCAAAGGAGGTGACTGCATGAAGAATAATTTCCGTACATCCGCTGAAATCGCTTCTTTAGCAGGACGATTGATGCACCATTGGTGTAAGGAGATCCGTTCTCTTGCTGCCATCGCCTTAGCTAACCGGCGAAAGTAGATTAGCTGTGAATAAGGAGGGTTAGGTGCTTACCGGGAGTGTTATTTCGCTCCCGGTTTTATTTTTCCACCGCTCTAGTCAAAATTTGTAGTTGCAAAAGTTAACAACATATGCTATTATGAATTTGCGAGATACATAAAAGCAATTGACACGGGAGGTAACTACGGGGCCTGGCGTTTTGTTATCATTTGCAACTCACAACGTAATTGTATATCAAACGTTTGCAACTGTCAATAGCTTTTCGTAAACATTTTCAACTTATATGTTTCTACCAAAAATGGAGGGTTTATTTTGTTTTACGACAACTATTTGAGGCTTTGCAATTCAGTTGGCAAGTCTCCATCGGCTGTTGCGCTTGAAATTGGTATAGAAAAATCTACGGTCACAAGATGGAAACAAGGAAAAAGTCAAACAGATGCAAATATTCGCAAAGTAGCCGACTACTTCGGCGTACCCGTATCAGAACTAACAGGTGAAAAAGAAAAAGCGCCCACCCAGGAGGGTGAGCGCGGCATTGACGAGCAAAATCTAAAAGTCGCTTTTTTCCGTGGAGCAGACCCCACATTGACGGACGAGGAGATAGATGATATGTGGGATGATGCAAAAGACCTGAGAGACCTTTTGATAATGAAAAAAAGGCGGGAACGCGATGGCAAGTGAGCTGTACGACCTGTATGGAGAAGCCGACAAAGATGGTATAGCTGTTTTTTGGCTTCCCATGAAAGCAGACCAATCTATGGCGATTCAGACGGAAGATGGTTGCTGTGCTATTGGGATAGACCCGTGGAAGATGGACACGGTTGCAAAGGAAAAAGTCTCTCTGGGGCATGAGCTGGGTCATTGTAAAACTGGGAGTTTCTATAACCCGTTTGCTAAATTGGATGTGAGACGCAAGCATGAGAACCGAGCCGACAAATGGGAGATAAAGCGGCTTATTCCTGTGGATGACCTAGACGAAGCCGTGGCTGATGGACATACAGATCTGTGGGATTTGGCTGAATATTTTGGTGTAACTGAGGACTTCATGCGCAAAGCTGTCTGTTGGTACACACACGGGAATCTAGCAGCAGAATTGTATTTTTAGTAACCTACCGCCGGAGAGCGGAATAAATAAGAGAGGATAGATATTATCATGAAGAAGGTCATTTTCTGTCTAGCGATGTCAGCGGTGCTTACGGTTCCTTTGTGCGCTTGCTCCCAAAATCCTTCGCCAACCAACAGTTCAGCGCCTCCTGTTACAGCGGGTGATAGAACACCGATGGCTTCTATGGAGCCGACCCCAACATCGGCTGTAGAAGCCACAGGACTTGCACTTGGTGAAACGGCAGAAGTCGGGGACTGGACTGTATCTGTGACTGCCTTTGAGTTTTCTACGAAAATAGACAATGGTTATGGGTACTTTTCTCCAGATGAAGGGAATCAGTATGGCGTTGTCTCTATAACGGTTACAAACAACGGAACCGAAACAGGCACATTCTGGCCTTCTTTCAGTCTTGGAGACGATATAATTGGCGGAATAACATATGACGGGACATATGAATATTCGTCCGTACAGTTGCTTGCTTATGATGAGGATATGCATAACAAGTCTATGAACCCGTTGACCACAGCTACCGGAAAGATTGTTTTTGAATTGCCCGATGCTGTTGCCGGTGATACTGCGCCTCTTGTGATTACGATTTCTCAGGGAAGTAACTCCGCTACATTTAACCTCCGATAGGAAGTCCTCACAATGACCATCACCGTCACCCAAATGACTTGAAGGAGGCATTCTGATGTTAGACGAAAAAGACTTACAGTCCATCCAGACCATGATTGACGCATCCATTCGGGCGTCTGAGAAGCGCATGATTGCCTATTTTGATACGGATGTCATGCCGAAGTTTGACTTGCTGGCGGAGGGGTTACAAGGCGTACAGGCAAAGTTAACTCCCATGACCAGAATAGAGGCCATAGAGGATGACGTGGCTCTCTTGAAACAGGTTATCCGCTCCATGAGTAAGGAGCTGGCCGATCTGAAAAAGGCGCAATAAAAAACCGCCCCCGGTGCTACCAACACCGGAGGCGAATATGGTACAGAGTGCTACCAACATCCTGTACCAAGCAAAATGCCCCAGCCTCAAAACCAAGGCACCTTTGCGCCCTTTTATTGTACCTGACCAGGCGCAAAATTGCAATAGAAGGAGGATACCCCCATGAAAGAAAAAAATCCAAACGGAGAGGGCTCTCTGCGCCAAAGAAAAGACGGTCGTTGGGAGTTTCGCGTCAAAGTTGAAGGTCGCACCACCCCCCTCTCCTTTTACTCCAAAGATAAAGATGGCCGCGGTGCCAAAAAGAAATACAGGGACTGGCTGAGAGAGAGTGGCGGCGAAGCGGTCGAGAGCGTCAAGACTGTAGAAAAATGGGCCCGCACTTGGCTTGAAGTCAGTAAAAAGGGGCGTGTCGCCCCCAAAACATACGAAAACTATGAGTATTATATCGAAAAATTTATTTTACCAGAGATCGGGCGTATGAAACTGGATTCCGTGCGGCCTGTACACATCGAACAGATCTTTGCAAAGGCTGCAAGTTTATCCCACTCAGCTCGAAATGAGATCAAGGTCTGCCTCAACGGTATCTTCAAGTCCGCACGAAAAAACCGTCTGTGTAAGGCCAATCCAGCAGAAGATATATCCCTCACCCGGGACCCAGCGAAACCCCCAAAGGTACATACCCTAGAGGAAGTACGTGCCATCCTCACTTACGCTCCCTCTCACAAATGGGGGGCTTATGTGGAATTGGCCCTCTATACCGGACTGCGCACCGAGGAGCTGTGCGGCCTCATGTGGTCCGATGTTGATCTCCAAGCTGGCACCCTCACCATTCGCCGGGTAGTAGCCGAGGTCGAGAACGACGACCCAGACGCTCTCATGCAGCCAGATAAGACAGGCCAAGTGAAGCGTCGCCGAAAGTACGCCTTGGTCGATACTACCAAGAGCCGGAGAGAACGCGTGGTGGCCCTAAATGACGCAGGTACCGATGTGGTTAAGTCAATCCCCAAAAACGGCCTGTATGTCCTCCCAGGGCCCGACGGCGGATTCTTGAAGCCACCTATATTCGCCCATCGTTATGCCGCCGTCCTTCGGGATCTTAACGCCACTCTGCCAAAGGATCAGCAGGTGCAACAGCTTTCTCCGCACAAAGCACGACACACTTACGCCACAGCCTTGTTGGAGGGTGGAGCTAGTATTCGCTCAGTGCAGGACCAGTTGGGTCACGCCAAATTATCCACTACCCAAATCTACACTCATGTGGACTTGGAGGCCCGAAAGAATAATGTAGTCAAGTTGGCATACTAAGTGCCAGCTTCCTCCATTGCTTTGTCTATCGCCTCGTTTATAAATCTATTTGTACTTTTCCCTTGAGACTTTGCATATTCTGCAATTATCCGTCGCTTTCCCTTCGGTACAATGAGGTCAATTCTGTCATACGCCTTTTTGTTATAGCGAGAGGTCGCTTCCTTCTGTGCCTCTGAGTATGCCAATGACCTCACCCCTTTTCATGGTATGGTCATTATACTTATACTACTGGAAGTATTGTATAATTCCATAAGTATATATTTGTTATAAGTAACCGTTTTTATACTTATGGAAGTATGATATAATAAGAAAACCGGGTAGGAGTTGGTGCCTCCTACCCGGCAAGGACTTACTCTAGCATATCCAGAACGGCATCTTTTAGGTGCAGCGGTGAGAGGCTATACCTGTTGAATGCCATGACCATGCGAAAGACCAGTTCCGCATCGGTCGATACGTCCTGGAGGATCTGCACGGGGCCTTGATGGAGCAGGCCATAAGCTACGATATCGTAGCTATAGTACGTGCCGACCTCTGGGGCGTATTTTTTTCTCCTAAAGATAAAGTAAGAAATAGGCAAGATGTTTCATCCTTTCTCTCTTTCTATTAGGATGCATCAAGCCTTTGGAGGCCCCCGACACCGTACTGGAGGGCCTCTTTTTTCTACCCAAATTCTGACCCAAATATTTAAGTTTTTAATTGATTTATTTGGGTCAGTTTGGATAATTAGAAAAAATAGGAAATTGGCTGTATAGCCATTCCAGGCGCTCTGCCAGCGCATAGAAAAATCCCCCGCATCTATTGGGATGCAAGGGATTTAGAAAAATAAAACGCCCCACCTACTGGCAGGACGTTTTATTGGTGGAGGAGGGTGGATTCGAACCACCGAAGCGAATCGCAACAGATTTACAGTCTGCCCCCTTTGGCCACTCGGGAACTCC
>OJXL01000070.1_pt1 | contig 37718 bp, 26 predicted proteins | sample 1600661 | NCBI WGS metagenome assembly OJXL01 (sample SAMN04436760, study PRJEB24849) | human gut metagenome | biome: human gut; feature: NICU; material: stool | host: Homo sapiens | place: USA: Saint Louis, MO | collected 2011-03-13
GGCCCCGCCTCGCCCTGGGTGCCGCCGTTGGCGTTGTACTCCTGGCAGTGGGTTACGTTCTCCTGGCCTTCAATGTAACCGGCCCCTATCAGCTCCAGCCTGGTGAGATCCTGCGCCGCTCGGTCTATCCCAGCGGCGGCGAGTACCGCCTGGAAGGTGACTGGTCCGGCGAGGTCATGGTGACTGTGGAAAGCCAGAATGATTCGCAAACCATCATGCATACCAGCACCATGCTCTATCAGGGGGGGCTGGCCGAGGCGGTGTTTACCGTTCCAGAGGACAGCAAAGTGGTCTACCTCAATTTTATCAGTCTGCAGGGGGCAGTTCTGGACCAGGTGTCACTGTCAGGCGGCGAGCAGGTAAAGCTGGGATACCGTTTCCTTCCCGGCTTTGCTGCAAACCGGATTCAGGGCCTTTGGGCGAATCAAAACGCCATCCAGCGCACGGAATTTTTCCGAGACGGTCTGCGCATTTGGCAGAAGAGTCCCGTCATTGGCAATGGCCTGGGCAGCGTAGAAGGACTGGTGACCAGTGTCCAGCAGTTCTACTATGAAAGCCGCTACGTCCACAATCACTATATTCAGCTCCTGGCTGAGATGGGGCTTCCTGGGCTGCTCTGTTTCCTCGCTGTCATCGGCGCAGCGGCAGTAACGCTGCTCAAACGCCGTCGGGAGGGTGAGGGCGACCCCCTCCTCGCCGCTCTGGCCGCCTGTCTGGCCATGATGTCCCTCCACGCGGCGGCTGAGGCGGTCTGGTCAATCAGCGTCTATCAAACCTTTGCCCTATCCGTCCTGGCGCTCCTGTGTGTCGTCTATGGTCAGCCTGTCGCCAAGCTGACCGGAAAGGGAATTGCGTGGATCTTCTCCCTGCTGCTCTGGGGCGTTACACTCATATTCGCCTGGTTTTTGGGCGGCAATCTCTCCGCGGAGTTGGAATACAGCCAAGTGAAGGCGGGTACCCGTCAGCAAACGCCGTACACCATGACGCAGCTGGCACGCAAGGATCACTATAATTGGGCCCAATACAAGCTGGACATGGCCGTAAACGCCTGTGACTCTGAAGTCCCGGAGTTTGCTGAGACTGCTGCCACATATGCCATCCAAGTTCGGGAATTGGGAATCTATTCGATCAATTATAGCCTATCTGCTTATTTCTACAGCACCTTGGGTCAATGGGATCAGTTCTTTGCGGCCACCCGTGAGGGGATCTCCCAGGCGGCCTCTCGTGCAAGTGCCTGGCAGGAGATCTTCTTCCTCTATGAGGGCTTCTTCCCTGGCGAGGAAGCGGAAAATGCCGCATGGTATGCCCAGCAAGTGCTTATGTTTTATGATATGCTCCAGCAATACAATGATGGAAGAATGGAACAGATTACCCTGGTAGACCAGAATATGACCTTTATTCAACACATGCAGCACCTCGCTGGTGTTCGCCAATAAAAGTATGCCCCTTAGTATTCCGTTTGGAGTTTGAGGGCCTCGCCTTTTCTTTGTAAGCGTAAAATAAAGGAAAAAACACAAGGGCTGGTATTGTTCCGCCCTTGTGTTTTAATTTAGCTCTGCACTTCTCGGTTGCCCGGATAGATTACCTTGTTGGCGGCAATGCGGTATAGCCAGGTACGGAAAGATGCCCGCTCCGCCCGATAGCTAGGCAGAGAGTGCAGGACTGCGATGAAGATGGACTGGGGCAGGTCCATAGCGTCTTCCTTGCTTCCGGTCTGGCGGTAGACAAAGCGGTAGATCTCGGCATAGTAGGATTGAATCAGCTGTTCCGCTGCCTCCCGGGAGTTTCGCCGCTGGATAGCCCTGATCCATGTCTGTTCCCGCTCCATCGCCTCACCGCCTTTTACAGGTATATTCGTATTTCAGAGTACCATCGTTTCAGAAAAATAATTGAAATCATAAAAGGGTCATGTTACCATGGAAACAACAAAAAGCGAGTAATTCTGGAGGTGAAAGTATGACCGCGGCAGAGTTTATAGCCGCATTTGCGGAAGAAAGCAAGAGCTACAACATCTTTGAACACCACGAACTGATAAAAGCGGTCAAGGGATGCGACGAAGCATTGAAAAGCACATTTTTCCCCAAAAATGAAACACTCCCCTGTCCTGATAGCTGCAGTGAACTTGCGGTCAAGCTTGTCTGCTATACCGTCACAAAGATTACAGACTATGGCTTTAACAAGTGCATCAACGGGATATCCTATCCCACTGTAATCGGAACGCTGCTTTACGGAAACGATGCGCTGGGTAAATGGGTACTGAGACGCTTTATCGACAAAATGATAAGCCCCAGTGATTTGACAGACGACTTTAAAGCTGAAATTTTTACCATCATTACAACAAGTCATTATGTGTTAGGGACTATCCTTGAAATCGAATCAGGTAGCCGGGAAAAGGCAGTCCTGTTGTTTAGATTTGTAAAAACCTACATGCCGTCAAGATATAAGGAATTCTATTCTGCATTCCCTTCCGAAAAACAAAACCTGATCGAGGCACTCGCTCAAACTCCCTATTTTAACAGCTACGCCAGCGATGACAGGCTTTATCTTGATATTAAGGACGATGTGTCCACTGCGATCAAACGGCAAACTAACATTCGAGACTATACTATCCGACAGGAGTCCCATGGGTATTTTTGCGCCGGAGAGGCCTACACCGTACCTGCCATTACTGAAACACATCACGAATACGATGTGGGCGAAGCTGTGCTGAAGTGGCTGAACAGTAATATTGTGTGTCAGTACAATCTGCGCAGTGAATATACCTTGAATAACCACATCCATAACTGTGAGAGCCAAAGGGAAAATACCGGAACAGGCTGTGTAACTGCCCAAACTCTGATTACGATGTCCGATGGCATGACGAAGCCCATCATCAGTCTGCGCTCGGGTATGAAAGTACGCAGCGCAGGTGGTATTTCTGTGCTTTCGGATGAGTTTATTGTAAACCGCCGGCTGAGAACCCTGTACGGGATCAACGAGTTAGAGCCATTTATGTCGCCGGAGCATGCGGTGATGACTACTGAGGGCTGGAAAAGTCTTGCCCCCGAACAATCCAACCAGATCAACTCCTATTATAATGTAACTCTGCTGCGTCGGGGCGACCAGGTATTTACACTGGAGGGGACTGTGCGGGTAGAGAAAATTACAGTGGCACAAGCGAAACCAGAGGAAAATTTTACGGGATATGACCTGCATTTTATCAGTGGAGAGAAATCCTACTACGCCAACGGACTGTTGGTGCTGCTGAATTATCCCGACATTACACTGGCGCGGCTGATGCGGGCCCTTGAGGGGATGGAGGCCGGGCGCCGCCGCCGCTTTCTCACGCTGTTTCAAACAGAACGGGACCTTTTTGACGAGTTGCTTCCAAACGGATTAACAGCTTATTTTGAGGAGTGTGCATATGAAAAGTTTAAAGACGATTTCGATGAACTGCTTTAAAATTCACACGGCCAACCGGGAATTTTCCCTCTACGGAGGGCTGCTCTATCTGGACGGCACTCCGGTACAGAGCTATTTTTCCAAAAATATGTTCTATTGGGAGGCAGAAAAGGAGCGCGGAGCTCTCTATCTGTACCATCATGGGCTGATGGCCCAAGTAGTTCTCCAAAAAGACGGAGTACGGGAAATACATAACGCCTCCACCGAGCAGCATTACACCATCAGCTACCGTCAGCAGGGAAAGTCCGCCGATGCTGTGGTGGAGGTCTGCTTTGGCATTTGTTTCGATACCAGCCAAAGGTCCCATTACTACTGTGGAGTAATCTATAATGGTAAGGAAATCATTTGCGTACCCAAAACGGACAGGGAGAAGATCAACCAGCGCATTATGTCGGTGGATGTCACCGAGCAAGGCCTGCTCCATATTGTGATTGACTCCAGCGGCTACAAGGATATGACAGCCGGGTTCCCAATTTCCCAGTTGGACATGGTGTTTGACGCCACCTATAACACCTGCAATACCACGGTCACAGAGGGCGAGATCAAGGTGGAACAGTGCCAGGCCAACTTGGACCTGTGGGAGATGCAGCAGGTTTCTCCTACCCTGAAGGGCAAACTGCGGATGAAATACAACAGCAAGTTCGACTTGGGGGAGCACACCATTACTATTACGGTTGACAGCCTGAAGAAGAATGGCGGTGATCACTACTACGGCAGTGTAGATTATGGGCAGACCCAGATTGTTGCCATCCCCTCTACCGACGAGGCAAAACTGGCTCAGGATATCTTTTCCTGCGAAATACTTGCGGGGAAATGGAAGCTCTCCGCGAAAGGCCTTTCCTCTTTTGAAAGCGGCTGCTACGCCGATTCTCTAACCGTATGGGAGGATTCCCTGCGCCCTGCCTTTGTATATGAAAAAGTGTCGCAGATCGTCAAATATTCCGCCACAGGCCATATCAGGCTCCCCCAAGCACTACAAAATCGGGACCGGCGTTTTTGTGTGGACAAGCTGGCTGTTGCCCGCCTGAAGGAAAACTGTCTTGCGAACGGGTTTGATACGGCCCCTCTTTCCGTGGACGATTTATTTACCCTGTCTGCCCCTCCACAGATGCAGATTGAGGATCCAGACAACCCAGGCCAATATCTGACGGTGGATGGTCAGCAGCACGTGCATCAAAAGTCCACCGAACTGTTAAGCTGCCTGGCCGCCTACTATACTGCCGGTGTGGAGAGCAGCGACAAACAGCTGACCTACGCTGACCTCTACGGATATACCAAAGACTATGCCAAAACTCAGATCATCCAGGTCAGTCCTGCCATTATTACGGAGATTGAAGCAGAAGTAGATGAGAAGGGCAGGAAATATGTAGTAGAATTCCTCAAGATGTTTTCAGATATTATCTTGTCCAGTTCCTACGCCAGTTCCAGCAACAAATATATCCAAAAAGGGTTTGCGAAGGTGACCAAGCCGGTAGAACGCTGTCAATACTATATGGCCAATAATCATCCGGGCGCGATGCAGCATGAAAAGGGCTATCAGGTGGCCATGAGTATTATCGACCGCTATGTCTATATGAGCCTGGTTCCTCGTCTCAAAGATTATTATGGGGAACAGTCCGAGCAATGGGCGGAAGATCTCTATTACGCCGCGCTGGACCGACTGGTCATGCTTCAGCTACAAACCATCGGCGGCAGCAACCGCGGCACTCACCTTGCAAAAATGCTGTCGATCCTGGACAGCCGGAAGCATGTTTTAAGGCAGTCACAGCACGGTGATCCGGTTAAGGACGACGATGGCAAAAATGTAGAAATGCCTTATGGCGCGGCTCTTTATGCCCAACTGTTCAATATGTCGCTGTCTGAGGTGGGCAACAGCTTTCAGGGGCCGGATAGCGAGGCAAATTTTTTTAAAATTATGGAGATCGTGTTCGGTGACCTGTATGACAAAATCACTGGCGGCCAGCCCTCCGATATCCCGGAAGATGTGTTCAAAGAGCTGCAAAAGATCCTTGAGATTGACCGGGATATCTTTATTGTCGATCAGCTTTGCCAGTTGGAGGAGTATCTGAACTTCTCCATGCTCACAGCGGACCTGGTAAGCTCTATTGTCAAATACGGTGCGGCAACAAATGTGTTCGGCAAGATTACATTCTGTGCCATGTACGCGATGATTGGCGCCTCTTTCAGTTCAGTCTTTACACAGTGGGACAGCCTGACGGATGCTGAGAAAGCTGAAGGCATTCTTTCCTGTATCTTTTGCATTGTAGGTGTGGCGCGGGAGGCGGTCACCTGGAGATCGGTCTCCCAACTGGTTGACCCCAGCACCCCCCCTGACGTACGGACCCAGGCGGCCTACTGTCTGAAATACGGAGGCACAGACCTTGAGGCCATCAAGAACGTGATCCCCCAAGACCCTGCCAACCCCTATGATCTGTCCCAACGGCTGAATTCCGCGTCAAAGCAGTATTCCCTGGAGATCCATGATTCGTCGGGTGTGAAGGTAAAGCTCTCCTTCTGTTCCAAGGTTTTCGTTTGTCTTGAGATTTCGTTTCGGGTGATGAATGTGTTGCTGTTGGGGTATGCGTTTATTATGTCAACCCTGTCTCTAGCAGAGTTGTTTAAGTACGATTATTCCGAAGCTTTGCGTGCGGTTTCGGTTATCAATACCATATTGCTGGCTGTATCTTTTGTGCTGGAGTTGGCGGATATGGGGATTCGCATTGGAATTATCACAGCTTCTGCACAGATTGCGTCCGTGATTCCAGGCGTTGGCTTGGGAATCATGCTGCTCGCGTTTGTGTTTACCATCGCCGAACTGATTCTGAAGAAGGACGAGGTCAAACCTCCAATCCAGCTAATTATTGAAGAACATTTGGCTAAAACTGTGGCAGCTTTGCCTGAGCCCCCGTCGGATTGGGAACAGGCAAATTTGGCGTTGGCCTGATATTATAGCAGTATCCAAAATTATTAACATTGACCGGTGAAGGACACAGGGACGGAGCCCCCTGCTCTACTAGTGAAATGTTATACACGATCATCCCAGAAATCTATCCCTATCTGCCCATGAAAAATTCTGCTTATCGCGAGAACAAGTAATGCAGTAAAAAAGCAAGTGACCGATTCAAAATATCAGTCACTTGCTTTTACTGTAGTGTATAGTAACTATTCAGCCAAAGCAGGTCTAGCGTAAGCGTAAAAATGAAATAAAAACACAGAGGCGAGGGAAACCCTCGCCTCTGTGTTTCAAAAGGATTTAGATGCATACTATGTCACGCTGTCCAGGATAGATTTTTCTTGCTTTTTTGCAACCTTTCCAACCCAGGTGCTGGCCGCAGCGGTCACAGAAGAACATAGCGCCCCTCATCCTCAGTATGAACAAATGGCAGATCAAGATATCCGGCACACCTCCGGCGCTTTCTCCGGCAGCAGTTGCTCCGCCCATCCGGGTCCGGAGGCCGCCATTGTCGGCAAGCTCTGCAGCACCCACACCAGATAGCGGTACGGGTCCAGCCTGCTCTCCTTTGCCGTCTCAATCATACTGAAGATCACAGCGCTGCCCTGTGCCCCGTTGGGCGTATTGGCAAACTGGAAGTTCTTCCGGTCCATTACGAAAGGCTTTATGCTGCGCTCAGCCCGGTTATTGGAGATTTCCAGCCTCCCGTCCTCCAGATACCGCCTCAGGTATGGCCACTGCTCCCGCAGATAGTGCAGTGCTTTGCCGAGAGCAGACTTTGGCGCTGCCTTCTTCGTTTCCGCCCATGCCAACAATGCTTCAAGAAGGGGCTTGGCCCGTTCATGCCGTTGCTGGTACCGCTCTTCCACAGTTAAATTGGAAAATTCTTTCTCCAGGGCGAACAGGGCATTGCAGTACCGCTGGCCCTCCAGCGCCGTACTCTCCGCTTGCTCCTGTTTGGGCAGAGACTTCACCGCCTCGTCAAATTTTCGCCTCGCATGCGCCCAGCATCCCACCACCCGGATCCGCTCCGGCAGGCTGTGGTAACCGGTGTAACCGTCCGCATGGAGCCGCCCGGTAAACCCTTCCAAAAACGTCTCCGCATTCCTCGGTTTCCGGTTGGGGCTGTACTCATACAGCACAATCGGGGGTTCCACATCCCAGCCTGTTCTGTACAGCCACATATAACTCTTACTCTGAGCGGATTTCCCCGGTTCCCGCAGAACCTGCAGCGCCGTCTCATCCGCATGGAGTATATCCCGCTACACCAGTTTCCGGTGCAACTCCTCATACACCGGTAGCAGTCAGTCCTCCGCTGCCCGCAGGATCCAATTAGACATGGTCTGTCGAGAGAGTTTTACCCCCTGTCGGTTCCATTCCTGCTCCTGTCGGTACAAAGGGGAGCCCATTACAAACTTCTGCACCATAATATTGTCATCGGATTCATCGGCTATCCCATCGGCTGCGCCCTCACCGGCGGCTGATAGAGACAAAAAAGGACCTGCCGCCAAGGCAGGCGGCAGGCCCCCGCTCAGGTTCCGTCCTCCCGGTCGCTCCTGCGGTAGCGGCGGGGGAGATGGTACCGGCTCAGCTTGCGGATGAGGGTGGACACGCTGATGCCCAGCCCGGCGGCGATCTCGCTGAGGGTGCGCTCCTCGTCCAGATGGCTGAGCAGCACACTGGCCTCCAGCCGCTCCATGGTCTCCTTCAGGGTGTGGGCGCTGTCCAGGTTCACCGTCGGCTCGGACGCTCCGGCCAGCTCCCGGGGCAGATAGTCCACGGTGAGCACGTCTCCGGGACAAAAGACATACATCCGCTCCACCACGTTGTTCAGCTCCCGTACATTGCCCGGCCAGGCGTAGTTGGTAAAGAGGCGCTGTACCCGTACGTCCAGCACCTTGCGCCCCCCGTTGGTGTGAGCCAGCCGCTCCAAAGCGTGGGCCGCCAGGGGAATGATGTCCTCCTTCCGCTCCCGCAGGGGCGGGATGTGCACCGGGATCACGTTGAGCCGGTAGTACAGGTCCTGACGGAAGCGGCCAGCGGCCACCTCCTCCTTCAGATCCCGGTTGGTGGCGGCGATGATGCGGGCGTTCATGGGCAGCGCCTTGACGCCCCCCAGCCGGAAGAAGGTCCGGTCCTGGAGCACGGTAAGCAGCTTTACCTGGAGCTGAAGGGGAAGCTCTCCGATCTCGTCCAGGAACACGGTGCCCCCGTCGCCCAGCTCAAAGATGCCCGGCTTGCCGTGCTTGTTGGCTCCGGTGAAGGCTCCCGCCTCGTAGCCGAAGAGTTCCGACTCCAGCAGATTGTCCGGGATGGCTCCGCAGGAGATCTTTATAAAGGGTTTGTCCGGGCCGGAGAACTTGTGAACCATGCGGCAGAACACGTCCTTGCCCACCCCCGACTCACCGGTGATGAGGACGGTGGACTGGACGCTGCCGATGCGGTAGGCCAGCTCCGCCAGCCCCCGCATCTGTCGGCTTTCCCCCACAATGTCGCAATCTTTCAACATCACCTGCAGCTCCTCCAGACGCTGGTGGAGCTTCTGGCTGGCCTCCTCGTGCTGCTTGACCACCTCGTCGTAGCGCAGGTAGCTCAGCTCCAGTTCCCGCCGCAGCTCGGTCAGGTCGGTCATGTCCCGCAGGTTGGCCACGATGCCCCGGAAGGTGTCCGTCCCCTTTTCGTAGAAGGGGAGGACCGTGACCATGATCTCCTGATTGGTGTCCGCCCGGTAGCGCACCAGCTCTGTGATGGGTTGCCTTGTCTCGAACACTTTGATGGACATCCGGGCAAGAGGACGGCCAATTTGGATCAATTCAAAAATGTTTCGGCCCAAAATACTCTCTTCAGAGAATCCGGTCATCTCGCAGTAGGCCCGATTCACATAGGCGATGGTTCCCGTCTCATCGGTATATGTGAAGCCGTCGTAGGAGGTGTCCAGGATCTGGTCCAGCACGCCGCTCTCCACCAGCCGGTCAAATTGGGATTTATCCATACCGCGCTTCCTCCTTGTTTCTGTGGCGTCTGTCAGGTTCTTATTGTATCACTGCAAATTCAGTGCCAACTCCCAGCATGCCCGAAAACCCGCCTGTCTTGCGGCCGGCGGAGAAAAACACCGGATGTAAATATTCAGTTCTGCCCATTTGTGTTTGCATGAATGGGCGAATATGCCCATTTAAGTTTAAGGAGGGGATCACGATGAAAGACCCCATACCCCCGCTGACCAGCCTGGACCGGATCTCCAACCAGGTGATCTGGAAGGGGTGCGGCTACAGCGATGACGACATGGACCGGCCCATCATCGGCATCGCCAACGCCATGTCCGATATGGTGCCCGGCCATACCGTTCTGGACCAGGTGGCCCGGCAGGTAAAGTACGGCATCTACCGGGCGGGAGGCACGCCGGCGGAGTTTGGCACCATCGCCTGTTGCGACGGACTGGCGGGCGGCCACAGCGGCAACAACTATGTGCTGCCTTCCCGTGACAACATCGCCGACAGCATTGAGATCATTGCCCGGGCCCACCGGCTGGACGGCCTGGTGCTGCTGGGCAGCTGTGACAAGATCGTGCCCGGCATGCTGATGGCCGCCGCCCGGCTGGACCTGCCCTGCATCTTCGTGCCCGGTGGTAGCATGTTCTCCGGCCCCGGCTACGCCGATCAGGAGACCTCGGACACCACCAGCGTCAGCGAGGCCATGGGACGGCTCCAGGTGGGGGAGATGGACGAGGCGGGGGTGCGGCGGCTGGGCCATGTGTGCGCCCCCACCTGCGGCTCCTGCCAGTTCATGGGCACCGCCAACAGCATGTGCTGCCTGGCCGAGGCTCTGGGCATGACCTTGCCGGGCGGAGCGGCGATCCCTGCCGTGTTCAATGAGCGGCTGCGCTGCGCCCTGCGCAGCGGCCAGCAGATCGTGGACATGGTGCACCGGGGCATCACACCCCGGAAGATCATGACCTGGGAGGCTCTGGAGAACGCCATCATGCTGATGATGGCGGTGGGGGGCTCCAGCAACACCGTCATCCACAGCTGCGCCCTAGCCCACGAGCTGGGCTTTGACACAAAGGACGTGCTGGACGCCTTTGACCGGTTCAGCGAGACCATCCCCCTGCTGGTGAAGATTAACCCCGCCACCCACCGGTACGACGCGGTGGACTTCTACTATGCCGGCGGGGTGACCCAGGTGCTGCGGCAGTTGGGAGAAAAACTCCACCGGGAGGCCCTCACCGTTACCGGGCGCACCATCGGGGAGGAGGTGGACGCCTATCGCAGTCCCTATCTGCCCAACGATGAGCTGATCCGTCCTCTGGACCGGCCCCACAGCACCCTGGGCGGGCTGGCCATCCTCCGGGGCAATCTGGCCCCGGACACCGGCGTATCCAAGCCTGCCGCCATCCATCCGGACGTGCGCCGCTTTACCGGCAAGGCCATCTGCTTTGACTCGGAGGACGCCTGCGTGGAGGCCATTGAGGCCCGGAGGGTCCACCCCGGCCATGTGGTGGTCATCCGCTACGAGGGCCCCAGGGGAGGACCGGGCATGAAGGAGCTGTACAAGCCCATGAAGACCCTCTACGGCCAGGGCTTGGCCCGGTCCACCGCCGTCATCACCGACGGACGCTTCTCGGGCACCAACAACGGCTGCTTTGTAGGGCACATCTCCCCGGAGGCCGCCGCCGGCGGACCTCTGGCGCTGGTGGAGGACGGAGACGAGATCACCATCGACGTGGAACAGAAGACCCTGGAGCTCCATGTCAGCGAGGAGGAGATGGCCCGCCGCCGGGCGGCGTGGCGTTATCAGCCTCCCAGGCTGATAGGCTATCTGGCCCGCTACGCGGCCATGGTCAGCTCTGCCGACCGGGGCGGCATCCTTATCCCCGGAGAGACAGGAGGAATGGAACATGAAACCGCTGAATGAATACGGCATTGATCACGTGGGCTTCATCGTGCCCGACCTGGAGGAGGCGGTGCGCCATGTGGAGGAACAATACGGCGTCAAAAGCGTGGTGCGCATGTCGCCCTACCTCCAGCACGCCTGGACCAGGGGCGTGGACCACCCCCAGCAGTGCAAGTGCGCCATGGTCACCCTGGCCGACCACTCCTGCAAGCTGGAATTTCTGGAGCCGGTGACCGAGGGGGGCTACCACTGGGACTACATCCAGGCCGGAGGCAGAGGCATCAACCACATCTGCTTCAAGGTCCACGACTTTGACCACTGGCAGGAGCACTTCCGGGCCCTGGGTCACAACCTGTTCTTCGGCTATGAGGACGAGGACCAGGAGAACGGCTACCGCCGCTGCCTGTATGCCAGGGATCCGGTGCTGGACATGGTGTATGAGATCAAGGAGATCAACCGCTACCGCGACGCCAACGGCGTGCTGGAGGAGGGAAAGGGATGAAGAGGATCGGATTCATCGGCCTGGGCTCCATGGGCCTGAGCATGGCACTCAACCTGCGGAAAGCCGGCTTTGAGGTGATGGGCTTCAACCGCACACGGGAGAAGGAGGCACCTCTGCTCCAGGCCGGAGGCCTGCCCGCTAAAAGCCTGAAGGCGGTGGGGGAGCAGTGTGAGGTGCTGGTACTCTGCCTACCCACCGACGGGGTGGTGCGGGAGATGATGCTGGGTGAGGGGGGCGCCCTTACCGGAAACACCCGGGTCCGCTGGGTGGTGGATTGCAGCACCATCGACGTCACCGCCGCCAGGCAGCTGGGGGCCGACCTACTGGAGCGGGGGGTGTGGTATTTTGATTCCCCGGTGAGCGGCGGACCTCAGGGGGCCAGAGACGGCACCCTCACCATCATGGTGGGAGGTGACCAGGCCCAAATGGAGGAGATCCTGCCGGTGTACCAGGTTATGGGCCGCAACATCGTCCACGTGGGGCCCAACGGATCCGCCCAGCAGTTCAAGCTCATCAACCAGATCCTTACCTGGGTGAATCACGCCGTCATCTGCGAGGCGGCGGCCCTGGCCAAGCGGGCAGGGCTGGACGAGGACAAACTGTACGACTGCCTCATGACCTCCTACGGCTACAGCAAGGTGCTGGAGGTAACCTACAAAGGCCACATCCAGCCCCTGAACTTTGAAAACCCCACCGGTATGAAGATGATGTGCAAGGACCTGACCCTGGCCCAGCACTTTGCCCACGATTACGGCGCCCAACTACCCATGACTGACAAGGCCATGGAGCTATATCAAAAGGCGCTGGATGACGGATACGACGGCTGCGATCAATGCGTAATCCTCAAGCAACTGTTGCAGGCATAGTGGATTGTCGAACTGAGTGCAACAGGAGTTGAGCCAGAAGCCCTATGATTCCTGAGCAGGGACAAGCGGGCTTGCCAATGGCAGGTCCGCTTTTACTTGCGTAAATAGGAATCATAGTACCTCGGTATGGGAAACCAAGGAAGTTTTGTCCCTTGCCGTCTACCCACCCAATCTTGTAATATTATGGAAATATTTATGAAAGGTGTTTTTATGCAAACACAGAAATTTTCTTGCGCAACATCTTTAGTGCAACTCGTCCCAATATCCGCCCCCTTGTTCTTGCTCTAAACATTACCAAGAATCTCTTATTGTAAGCGTAAAACAAGCGGCCGGGTATACAGATAGGATAAAATAGTCTTAAGAAATCCTGAGAAAACTCAGGATTTCTCAAGACTATTTTGTCGTAAGGAAGCCATCTGGATGGGTGCGTGGGAAATGAAACGGCAGGCGGCGTTGGTGGGATGGGCAAAACGAGTACGGGAGTGCCGGAGCAGTAGGATGTCGGTCACAATGTAGTGTGAGGAGCAGGGGATAGAGCGGTAGACCTATTATCGGTGGGAACGAGAAGTGCTGAAGATGGCAGGAGAAAACAGGCTCCCGGAGGCAAAGGCAGAATTTGCGCAGCTCATCCCAGCGAAAATGGAGGAGGACTCGGGTGCAAAGATAGGTGTCCGAGTAAGGCAGGCAACGGTGGATATCTATCCTGGGGCGGATCTGGAGATGGTAGCGGCGTTGTATAGGGTATTATGTCATGTTGAATGATTTTCCTGGAGCGGAAGTCTCAAAGTCAAACCAGCGGATGGGTGTGGGCGCGCCAACGCTGCCTCGCTTAACCTGATCTACCTCCACTTCGGAAAGCTGCTTGTCAAAGAACTGCACTCCCCTTAAGTAGCCCTCCATCCCAGGGCAGAACAGGATATCTCCCCATAGCCTTGCTGGTGTTTTTTGAAAGACAGAATATACTTGGGTCTGCATTCCGTTGATATAGAAGAATATCTGTCCTTGGTTGTTGTAGGTGATGGCTACATGGTTCCATTCATGGCGGAGGATAGGATATCGGTCAACGTAACAGATCAGGTCTGTGTAGCCTTTGAGCCAGAACACCAGTCGGTCATCCATTAAATCCAGCGAGAGTGCATCCATACCATCCAGCAGTCGCGCATTGGGGTTATCCAGCCAAAACCAGAGCGCCAGAGAAAAGTCTTGGCTTCCATTCGGACGGAAGCCCCAAATTGCAGCTCGAATAGCGGGCAAAACTCTCTCGACGCAGATAGAGCGCGGTATATTGAGGGGAATAGTGATAACTCATAGCAATTATCATCATCTATATTATGTTTTGTTTAAGATAGTTGCTTGTGATTCGCAATACTCTTAATTAGAGTAAGGGATAGGACTAATCTTAGCCTATCTACCCAGTGCTCAATAGGGCCTTAATAGGAGCATTCCCTGTAGGATGTTGACCAGGATCCAACCAATGATACTAGGACGTACTTGGGGTTGCACCATTACGAATGGGTTCACCAAATTGGGTCTTGTGATTATATTCGGGGGGCTCTAGTTGGTGTCTTGGCTGGTGTTAAGGTGAATAGAACGGAACTTATATATACAGAAGATAGTATAATTTTATACTAGACTACAAATTCTGTCAATTGAAGTCTTGCTTTGGGATATAGATGGAATGAAAAAGGAAAACGTTAATTCCGTCGAATAGTATAGATTTCTGCGTGGACTTAGCCGCTAAAATGTGGTATAATATTACACAAAATATAACACCAAATATTATCTGCAGATGCTTCCTGACCTTTGGGATGGCTAATGCGGGAAAATGATGGTACCGGAGGCAAGCCATGTCGAAAAAATATAAGAAGCAGGGGCAAAAGCCCCTACCGACATCCACACCAATCCTTCCAGAGTTGGATGAGGTGTCTGCACAGGAATCGGTAGCTGTGATACAGAGTGTACGGATTGACTATAAGCGATTGGGGATAGGGGCAATGTGTGCCCTCTTATTTTTTCTAAGCCTATGTTTTACTGCGCCATCTACGATCAAAGTGGTGGCTATAACAGGGATAGTGGCGGCAATTTTTGCAATCTTTTTTCGCTTCTCGCAGTTTTGCAGTCGTATAACAATCCCATTTTTGATACTATTCGCCTGGGTTTTGATGAATGGAATCTCCACACTTTACGCTACGTCAGGTAAATTTGCTCTTTCTGAATTTCTTAAAGTCTTGATTTCATTCTGCGGTGCTGTCCTAATTCTCTCCTTCTCAAATGGCAGTGGACAATCTCTGGGGCGTGGTGCAGCTACTATGCTGGAGGGTGGTATAGCCCTAGTGGCTCTTATTAGCATCGATTTGCTCTCCACCCGCCTGTTAAGTACTCCGGTGCTTGGGCTTCTAGAACTATTTTCGGACGACTATGCCAACCTCATTCCAGTGGAGGTCGGTATCCGTATGAACTCTTTATTGGGAAACCCGAACATCTTTGCAGGGTGTGTTGGACTAGGAGTAATTCTTTCGCTCGGACTAGCAGTATCCAGCGAAAGAGTCGGATCGCGGCGATTCCATTTGGTTTGCCTGTTCCTTAACGCGATGGGCTTTATCTTAGCCTTCAGCATGGGTGCCAGCGGTATGATTATGTTGGCCTTCTTGGTATATTTGCTCTTGGAACGGGGAGAACGTCGGGGGAAGTTGCTTGTATTAATGGTAGAGACGCTGATAGTGTCCATGATCGCGGCCTTCCTCGTTTCTTACTCATCCCTGACCGAATGGACGGGGATACAGCCCATTCCATTGCTCTGCGCTGTTGCTGGCTCAGGTTTGCTTTGTCTGCTGGATCAGCTATTAGGACAGCATGTGGGACAGCTATTGGGACAACATGGGAAAATGATTCCGCTATTGATTGGCGCTTTAGTTGCATTGATGGCGGTATTTGTCCTGTTGGCACTTCAGCTGACTGGACCGGCAACGATTCAGGAGGGGGAAACCCTGCGGCGGTCGGCCTATCCTGATGCCGGAACCTATACACTTTCTATTCGCAGTAATGGCAACCCACAGGTCACCATTGAGAGCCAGAACCGACAGGATACTATGATGCACACCAGCACAATACTTTACCAAGGTTCAGCAGCGGAGGCATCGTTTACTGTACCAGCGGATAGCATGGTGGTTTATTTTAACCTCTCAGGTGGACCGCTCTATTTGGAGGAGGTCACATATGAGGGGACGGGAGGCAATGGGAAGTTGCCCTTGGAGTACAAGCTTCTGCCTGATTTTATAGCGAATCGCCTCCAGGGGCTCTTTGCCAACCAGAATGCCATTCAGCGGTTGGTATTCTTTGAGGATGGCATGAAGCTTTTCCGACGGAGCCCGGTGGTCGGCTTGGGTATGGGTGCCTTTGAGAATGGTATTGCCAGTGTGCAGTCCTTCTTTTATGAGACAAAATATGCCCATAACCACTATGTCCAATCTTTAGTAGAGACAGGAGTTCTTGGATTGCTCCTTTTTTTGGCGGTTTTAGTGACATCAGGATTGGCGGTGTTATCAAGCTGGCGGCGCCCCAAGGACGAGTCCCATCCAATGACAGCGGCCTTGGGGGCAGCCTTGGTGTTCATGGCAGGCCACGCCTCTGTAGAGGTCATATTCTCAGCTCACGCCTACCTCCCTATTGCATTAGGGGTATTGTCCCTCATTAGCTTGTGCTGTGGTGCGTCCCTACGCCTGCACCCAACACGTGAGGTGGTTAGCAAGTGGTTCAGTGTGCTATTGGCGGCTCTACTGGCAGCCTTTGCGGTTCTTTTGGGGAGCAACATGCGCGCCCAGGCGCTTGTGAATAGATCGCCTACATTTGACAGTCTAGAGAAGGCTATCCGGCTAGATCGGTTTGAGTGGGCGGATTACATGCTCTCATACGTCTACAGCGCCCAATCTCTGGATAGTTTTAACGAGGATATCCTCCAGCAGGCGGAGACTTACGCCGCACGGCTATCCCAAGTAGACTCCAACATCATCCCCCTCTACTTAGCGGACTACTACTTCACCATGGAACAGCCTGTGAGCGGGATGCAGATGCTCCAAAAATATGTCTCCTACGTGGCGGCCAACCCGGAAACCTGGCATTCCGCATTTCAAATGTTGCGAACGTATCAGGAGGATACCCAGGAATACCGGGAGGGAATACTTCACTTGGCTCAAATGCTTCAGGATTGGAATACGGTAAATATGGGAACGATCACTCTAACAGAGGATGAAACAGCCCTTATTGCGTGGGCAGAGTCCTAAAAGAGAAAAAGACTGTCTGCGGAGCGGAAGGTTCTGCGGACAGTCTTTTTCATGTGGTCCCTTGGCAAAAGAACTCCATCTTGAGGGGTTACACCTAAAAAATTTTCGTAAGGCCGATGCTATCAGCCGAATCGGTTGAAAAGGTAGAAAAAGAGCATGTACTGGAGCCGGCCATATGCGGCTTCCAGTACATGCTCTCAAAATAAGTAATTTTACATTATGAGATCTGTTCCAGTGAATATACCTTCTCCGGCTCATCCAGGGGAACTACCTGATGATAGAGCTCCATAATCTGGGGTAGCACCTGAGGCAGAGTGTAGGGGATGATGGCCTCTTGCCCTGCCTGGCCGAGGCGGCGGGCCAGGCCCGGCTCGGCCAGCAGGCGCTGCACCTGTGCAGCGCACCCCTCTGCCATCCCGTGAGGTGAAAAGAGAAGACCAGCATGACTACTACCCAGCAAATCGGCATGGCCCTTAATATCGCTGGCGACGATGGGGAGACCATAATACATCGCCTCCATCAAATGGAATGGTAGTCCCTCGCTCTGGCTGGGGGACACAACGCAGTCTGCCATAGCGTACCACAGGGGCATATCGTCCACATGACCTGGAAAGGCGACCCGCTGTTCTACACCCAATGTCCTGGCCAGTTGAATGCACATATCCCGGAGGGCTCCATCGCCGGGCAACAGTAGCCCAACCTGCTCGGGCAGAAGGCTGAGGGCCCGGAGTAACTCCGCTTGGTTTTTTCGTGGAGAAAACTCCGCGCCGAAGAGAAGGAGAAATTGATCCTGGCGGAATCCAAGCTGTGTTCGGAAGAAAGCGGCCTCCTGGAGAGATACCTGCGGAAGATGGCTGGGATCTACCCCCATCCCTGGAATTTCGATGATCCGCCTACCGTAACAGTGGGCTTTGGCATAAGCGGTATCCCAGTGATTCATTGTCATCAAAAGGTCGGTCACCGGGGCAGTGAGTCTCTCTGCCGTCCCCAGCAGAAGTTCCTCCTTCGGAGTGCTATGCTCACCAAAGAGGTATCCATGAACCGTACAGGCCACAGCTGGCCGTCGGCGAAGCCCCAGAATTGCCGCACGCGTAAAAAAGGAGGCCAGAGCGGTATGGCAACTGACTAGCGTATACCGGTTCGCCCGGATAAGGCCGCGGAGCAAACGGGTAGCCCGCACATTCTGGGAGGAGGTCATCTTTTTCTCAAACGGGATATGTATGACCCGATCTGCTTCCGGGATTTCCATTGGGCGGCCGCCGCATCCAACATCCACGCCCCATCCCCGGCGTTTGAACTCCTGCAAATAAGGACGGTGGAAGTTTACAATATGGGAGTATGTCGATGCAGTAAAAAGAACCCGGTGCATGGCACAGTCCTCCAAGAAAAGTATGAGGTCATTATAGCACATTTGTTGGTCGACGTCTATGGGAACCAGTACCGCCGCCCCGCGTTTGCGGGTATTGCAAAAGCAATCGGCCCCCTGCCATTGGGAGGGATGTTTTATGGCAACATACACGTCAAACTATCAACTGCACCAGTGGGAGCCCAGAGATGCGTTTCTGCGGACGGATTTCAATTCGGATTTTCAGAAAATCGACCGGTCGTTAGCGCAGGTCAGGGCCCTGGCAGGGGAAAAGTGCTCCGCAGTGGCCGGCTCCTATACTGGTGACGGCGCGGCCATACGGGAGATACGGCTGGGTTTTCATCCATTGGTGGTATTGCTGGAGATCAGCTTTGGTAAGCGGCCGGCCGTAGACTACTACATGTACGGCGGGCTGGCGGTGCGTGGCGGAGGCCTGTCCCACTCGTCCAATACGGCCCTATGCTTGACGGAAAATGGCTTCACCGTCACTAGTGGAGCGGAGTGCGGCACTAACACCCAGGGCTACACCTACCGCTACCTAGCCATTTGGGCAGGCGAGTAATAAGAAGTCCGCCCCCGAGCCAGACGGCTCGGGGGCGGACTATTGTTAGGAGAAAATCTCGAAGAGCGTGGTTACTCGTCCTTGATCTTCAGGGTGACAGTATAAGTCTGAGTCTCCAGATCGGCACCCTTGGCGGTGAACTTGACGTAACCGCCATTCTTTACGTTGCCGATGGTAAAGGTATCGCCGGACTTGCTGGTGCTCAGAGTGTCGGCACCCTTGGTGTAGTTCACACCAGCAGCGGGCTTCACGGTGAAGGTGACGTTCTTAGCGCCCTGCTCAACCTCGAGCTCGATGTTAGTATCATCCGTAGTCACCTTAATGGTCTTGGTGTCCTGGTCGATCTCATAGGTACCAGACACGCTCAGAGTGGCCTTCTCAGGCTCGGTGGGTCCCACGGGGGCCTTCTCATTCGCCACAAACTTGCTGGCGGTCTCATCATAGGTGAAGGTCAGGCCAGCGATGTCCTTGGGCTGAACCTGGGTGCTCTCGTCACTGTAGACGAAGTTCTCGTTCGCGGCAAGCACAGTGGCGTTCGCGCCGAAGATAACCTTCGCGCCAGCCGCGCCGGACAGCTTAGACAGGTCAGTGTCCGCGCCGTTCAGGGTCAGAGTACCATTGACAGTCAGAATGTAGCTACCAGCAGTCAGCTTGCCGTTGATGACAACGGACTCGCCCGCCTCCACAGAGGCAGCCTTAGTCAGGGTCACATCGCCCGCGAAGTCGCCGGTCAGCTTGTCGTCAACCTTAACCTCGGAGTCAGCATCCTTGATCTCTACGTCGGCGCCGGCCTCAGCATCCAGAGTGCCATCCACCTTATCGGCGGTCAGCTTGCCGCCCGCAGCCACAAGAACGTCGGTAGCGGTCACGTCGTTCGCAACTACCTTGCCGTCGGCCTTCACGTCAACCTTGGCAACGTCAACGCCGGTGTTGCCAGCGGCCATCGCCAGGGTGCCGTTCACGACGGTCACAGTGTTGCCGGTGAGCTTACCGCCCACGGTCACGGAACCGGCGGAGCCAGACTTGCCGATAGACAGAGCGGTCGCCACATCAATGTTGCCCCGGGCAACCAGGGAGTTGTCAGAGTAGTCATTGATGTTGTTGCAGTCGAAGTTCTCCGCCTCAATATGACCATAGACGGTCAGAGTATCGAGAACCACGTTGCCCTCGGCGTACACCTTGTTACCCGCGGCCACAGTCAGGGTCTTGGCACCGCTCTTCTCCACAATGTTACCCTCAACGGCAACCGTGGAGTCAATCTCGGTGTTGGCGTTCAGAACCAGGTTGCCGCCGATCTGAGTGTCGACGGTCATCTTGGCCTGCTCGTTGGTATAGTTGCCGCTGACCCACAGGGTGCCGTTACCGACCACAGGGAGCTTGTTACCAGCAGAGCTGTCAGTCAGGTCGCCGTCCACAAAGAGGATGCGGCCCTCGGGAATAGTCAGGCGGTTGGAGTTGAAGTCGGCCAGATCGTAGTCATCGCGGATCAGAACGTTCTTGCCCTCGTCAAAGGCCTCGTAGATGTCCCGGGCGGTGTGGTAACCGTACAGGGTCACGAACTCGCCGTGGTTATCAAGGTTCCAGTCGAAATCGAAGCCGTCGCCGACACCGGGAGTGGTGCCGTCATACTCCCACACGAAAGCAGTGCGAACCTTGCTGTTGCTGTCCAGGATCAGAACCATGTTCCAATTCTTGGTGTTGAAGTCGGCAACCTTCACACCGTCCTCACCCTTGCGGGCGTCGGTCACGTCCCAGATGTTGACCTTATCCTTGTCGTAAGCATAGTACTGCTCACGGCCAGCGCCGGTGTTCAGGGCAACGGTACCAGCCTTCAGGCGGTAGCCGACGCCGGACACCATGCTATTGGTGGTCTTGGTCAGGGTGGCGATCTCCTTGCCGTCGATGGTGTAGGCATAGGCGCGGTTGAAGTCGGTGCTGTTCTTGAAGATGGAGTCAAAGTGATCCTTCTTCACGGTCAGAGTGCCGGCATCGCCGTTCTCAAACAGAACATTCAGGGTGACCTTGTCGTCGTTGGCGGTGCGGTTCGCACTCAGAACGTAAGCATAGTCGCGGGCGTTGATGATGTTGGCCTCGTCAAAGAGGATCACATCCGCCAGGTTGGTGCTCTTGTACTCGTACTCCTTCTTAGCGGAGTTGTAGCTGGTGGAAACCACGGTGGAAGCCAGGAAGTTCTGGCCCTCGGACACATTGGCCATCTTGTCATAGCCAATGGCCACGCCATAGTTATCCTTGTCCTCGTAGTAGAAGGCCACAGTATTCTTGTCGACGGCCACAGTATCGTTGACGCCGTAGTACACGCGGGCGTCACCGGTGCCATAGGCCTTGCTCAGCTCCTCAGTGAGGGTGCTCAAAGTGGGAGTGTGGGTGCCGCTCAGATCAGCGTTGGTCACCTTATCCTCGTTCACTGCATAACCGTTGATGGCACCGATCACGTACTTAATGGTCAGCACGTCATCGTCGTTCTTGGTGTAGCAGATCACGCTGCCAGCAGCCTGGCCAGCCTTGTAATCCACAGCAGTAGCACTCTTATGAGCAAAGACATAGCTGCTGTCCACAGCCAGCCAGGGGCGGGTATCGGACTGATCGGTGTAGTCGGTGCCCATGAAGCCCTTCAGCTCAGTGATACCCTGATTCTTGGTGGCATTGTCGCCATACAGCTGCTCACCCAGGTTGGAAGCAGAGGCGGAGAAGTTGATGGAATAGGTGCCCTCGGTACCGTCGGCCAGAAGCACAGTCAGCTTGCCGGAAGCATCGGAGCTGTACACGCCGGGGTCATAACCGGAATTCAGAACCAGGGCGTAGTTGGGGGCACTCTCCTCAGCGGGACGGAAAGCACGGACATAGCCATTGGAATCCAGGAAGAACTCATAGGAGGTCTTGAACTGAACACCGGTCAGCTTCTCGCAGAGCTCGATATCGAAGTCGATGATCTCGCCCACGCCGTTGGCAGAGGTCTCGGTCTCGGTCAGCTTGCCAATGTAGGAAGGCTTATACTCGGTGCCGCCCACCTCGATGTACTGGTTCTCCAGCTTGCTGGAGGAATAGGCCTCCATCTCGCCGGTAACAACCTGAGGAGCGGTGACATAGTAGCGGCCGCCATAGGTGATGGCCAGAACCACGTCATCAATCTCCAGATCCAGCTCGGTCACAATGTCATCGTTGTCGATGGCCTTGTTCTTGTTAAAGCCGATCAGAGTGGTGGTCTCCTTGGAGCTGCTGGTGCCGGAAACGACAGTCAGATCCTCCTTGGTGTACAGGACATAGTCCACGATGCCGTCGTTGTCGTTGTCGATGATCTCCATCTCAACGCCGTTGACGTTCTGATAGGCCTTCAGATCCTTCAGGCCAGTCACGCCCAGCTCGTTCAGAGCAGCAGACTGGGTCTTCTGATAGCCATAGTTCACATAGAACTGGGTGTTGTTGTCGAAGCTCAGGCCGGAACCCTTCAGGATGTCCTTGTTGGTTTCGTTGTTGTTGTTCACAACCTTAACAACATTGGCGTCATCCTTCAGAACCACGCCCAGAACCTCAGAGTCGGCCAGAACTGTGGTCTTGCGGATGTACATGGTCACGGTCTTGCCCATGTACTCCACAGGGGTGGTGACATTCATAGTGACGTCGGGCTGGGCAGTGCCGCTCATGCCGGTGTTGGTGCTCAGAGTGTTGGAGTCAAAGAGCATCACATCCTCCAGGCGGGTCTTGCCAGTGGCCAGAGCGTCATCCACGTCGGTGTTCATGAGCTGAGCCCACTCGTTACCGACAACCACACCCTCCAGCTTATACACGCCGTACATGGTGGACAGGATGGTGCGGTAATCCTTGAAGCCGATGGCGTAGCCGTTCTCGTACTTCTCAATCATCTCGATGTCCAGGGCGTTGTAGATCAGCAGGGCCGCGTTGTCGCGGGTCAGGGGCTCGGACACGGAAGCGGTGAGATTACGGAAGATGCCCAGCTTGGAGGCCAGGGCGTTGGTGTTGATCTCCCAGTCCGCGCCAGTGAGGCCCTCGATCTTGGGATCGTAGCCGGCGGCAACCAGCAGCATCTTGGCTGCCTCGGAGCCGGTTACACCCGCATCAGGGTCAAACTTGCCATTGCCACGACCAGCGATGATGCCGGTGGTGTAGCAATAGTTGATGTGGCCCTTGGCCCAGTGGCTGCTGATGTCAGTCAGGCCAGAGGGGCTGTTCTCATACAGAGCGCTGTTGTCAGCCCCCTGGTTCATGATGACGGAGATCATCTTCGCCATCTGCGCGCGATCCACACCCTCAGTAGGCGCAAAGGAACCATCGGGCTTGCCCTCGATGATGCCCAGCGTCGTGAGCATGGAAACCGCATCCTTGTTCACAATCTCATCCTTGTCGGTGAGATCGTTGTAGCCCGCAGCGGAGGCGGAGACAACCATCATACCAATGAGCATGATAGCTGCCAGAGCCAGGCTGAGAGCCCGCTTGAGGTTTCTCATTCGGATTTCCTCCTTATTTTTATTCGTCCGCGAAAGAAGAGGAAACCTCCCGTTTTTTGGGTATAAAAGGCGGAGTATAGGGCATTATTTAGTAGATCTTTGGTAGCCCGTTGGTAGCCTTGACATGAGTAGAAAATGCTGACAGAATTAACACATAAACTTCGAAAGATGAATAAAAATTCAGTAAGGAGAGAACTATGTCACGTAAGAGAATTGAAAAAAATTTGGCGTATGACGATGGGAAAAGACTATTTTATGTTTACTTTGATTATGGCCGGGATGCATTTGGTAGACGTATGAGGAAAACCAAAACATTTTCACAGAAGGAGATGGCAAAGGAAGCGCTGTGCCGTTTTGAGATCAGGCGTTTACAAAATAGACTGACACCTCCGACGCAGATGACCTTAGAACATTGGCTATCATATTGGCTTGAAGATGTAATACGGCCTAACCGGGAGGATACCACCTATTACTGTTACCATAGCATAATTACTAATCACATTATCCCTATATTAGGAAAGGTAAAGATTCAACAGCTTACACCATATCAAATTCAAGCGTATTACAATCAAATTATGAGGGAAAAGGGACTAAGCTCAAATACAGTGTATAAACACCATATTCTTCTGCATACAGCACTGAAAATGGCACATAGACAAAAATTATTGCCAGAAAATCCGATCGACCTAGTGGAGGCTCCCCACCAGCAGTTGCCCAGTCAGTCTTACTATAATCCAAAGCAACTAAATAAGCTGTTCCGGGCCGTAGAAGGGGACTGGCTTGAGATTGTTGTTAAGCTGGCTGGATACCTTGGGCTGCGCAGAAGTGAGATTTGCGGCTTGAGATGGGAAGATGTTGATTTAGAAAATGGAGTTATTCAAATCCAATGTGTACGGACTACAGCGGGGGGTAAAGTAGTTGAGAAACAACCGAAGTCAGAAAGTTCTATTAGAAAGTTGGGAATTGCCGGTATAAGTGACTTGGTCGATCTATTAAGAGAAGAACGTTTTAACCAATTACAACAGAAGAAACAACTCGGTAAGGCATATTGGGATAGCGGCTATGTAGTGGTAAAAAAGGATGGAAGCCCTTGTCAACCGAATCAAGTCACCAATATATTTCGTCAATTTATTCAGCTCCATGGATTGCCGCATATTACGATTCACGGACTCCGGCATACTTTTGCCAGCGTGGCGAATAGCGCAAAGGTTCCGTTGGTCGATATCGGAAAAGCGCTGGGGCATAAAGATATTACAATTACTGGGCGAATCTATACACATTTGTTTGACCAAACGCACCAGGAAGTATTAAACATGGTGGCATCTAGAATTTGTATCGAATGAAAACTCCTCCCCATGTGCAATTATAGCATTCTGTGTATCCTATTAATTTGTGGTTGGATCTGGACGATATAAAAAATAACGGGACATCAGCAAAAAGATTACTTCTACCAAAGTACGAATCAAAACTACTATCTTCATTGCGCATCTTAATCAACCATTCGGCCGCTATGCGCCCGCACAAATAGAGATGAAAGAGTGCAGACAAACGACCGCCTTTCTTGTAAAATTGTGTTGAGGAGTTGCACACTACAACGCACGGTAAGAGGAGTCGTAGATTGTATCAAAACTCAAAACAGTATCTTAATCAGTGCCGGAACTGCCTTTTCAAGCACAAATAAGTGGCGTTTTGAGCCCGTACGCTAAGGATTGTTTTAACACCTGTTAATTGCTTGGCGGTTCAGTCCCTGCATTCTCCTCACCATTATTTGTCGAGGAGGTTTTGCTGTGAAAGTCGTATTCCCAACCTGCTGCGGTGTAGATGTTCATAAGACATTTGTGGTGGCTACCATCATCACCACTCCCGCAAACAGCTTGCAGCCGCACTATCAGAAAAAGCGATTCAGTACCTTTAACTCGGATTTGAACCGTTTTGCCTCCTGGCTCCTGGAACGCGACTGTCTGGATGTCTGCATGGAATCCACCGGAAAGTATTGGGTCCCTGTATTCAACATCCTGGAAAAGCGAGGAATCCGGGTCGTTGTTGCCAATCCTAAATGGGTAAAGGCTGTAAAGGGAAACAAGGATGATACAAAAGATTCCAAGTGGATCGGTGACCTGTTTCGTCTTGGCCTTGTGAAAAGCAGCTTCATCCCAGACCTGGACATCCGCATCCTGCGAGAGTTTACCCGCTACCGCTACAAGCTCACATCCGTGAGAAGCAGCGAGAAGAACCGTTTTCAGAATGCGTTCACGGTCTGTAATGTGGCATTGGATTCCGTTGTGTCCGATATGTTTGGTAAATCCGCAGTTGCCATTACGGATTACCTTACATCCGACGAATCCTTTGATCCTTACCATTGCGTTTCCCTGTTACAGCGTTCCCTGAAAAAGAAGGCGGAGCAGGTACTGGAGTCCATCGAAGGGTTCTCCATCACCAACGAGCAGAAGGCTCGCATTAAAATCATTCGCGAACATTACGATTTCATTGAGAAACTGATTGCCAAGGTAGATACCCGTGTCGATGAGATGGTGGCAAAATATGAGGGCGCGATCAACCTTCTTTGCACCATTCCGGGTGTTGACCGCAATTCCGCAATCACCATCATTTCTGAAATCGGCACGGATATGAGCCAGTTTGGTTCTTCCAAGCGCCTCTGCTGTTGGGCTGGATTGACTCCCGGCAACAACGAATCTGCCGGAAAGAAGAAGTCTGTCCGTATTTCCAGAGCCGGTGTTTATCTCAAACCCGCGCTGGTTCAGGTCGCTCACGCCGCTGTGAAGGACAAAGCGAATTCCTACTATGCGTTGAAGTATGAGCGCATTGCCAAACGCAGAGGTAAAAAACGGGCGATCATTGCCATTGCCAGAATGATTCTTACGGCAACCTATTCGATGCTCTGCACCGGCGAGGTTTGGAATCCTGTCGATCTTTTCAAAATCGATATGCCTGAACATCTGAAAGAGCAACAGCTGACCAAGGCTATTAAACAGGCTACTCGCTTCCTCGAAAAGCAGGGATTAACGGTTGCTTAGCGTTGATTGAATATAACTTCAACCTTGCAAAACAAGTTGTTTGCAGGGGCGTTTTCGTGCGCCCGTTCGGGCTCTGCGCTGGACCGGTACTTACTTTCACGCTACTCTCTTGAGTTGATTATTGCTTAGGCAGGGAAGACGGATATCTGTAGGAAAAGTAGCAGACTGTCCGCCCAAGTAAAATAGTTTCAAAGCCCTATGATAAAGAGTCCGTGTTACTGTAGCCCTAGGCCACAGTAGCTCGGGCTTTTTATCATCCTCTCATTGTCCTGCTTTTGTCTATTGTGCAACAAATATCCCTCCTAAATGAAGCATAATGCTGAATTTATGTGATCAAGCCAGAAACTTTTTTAAAGTGGAAATGAACCTTCCGCTTTAACCTCTATACTCAAGACACAGAGCAGGGCAAGGTGGTGAGAGAGATGACCCCTTCGGAGCGGCGAAGCGCAATCTTAAGGATTCTTTGTAAACGGAGGCACGAAACAACTGCAAACCTTGCAAAGGAATTCTGCGTTTCTGAGCGTACAATCCGTGCTGATTTGGTAATCCTCTCTTGTTATTATCCAATTCAAGTGATACGGGGCCGCTATGGTGGCGGAATTCAACTAGCGGATTGGTTCTATCTCGAAGGCCAGAAGCTATCACCAAAGCAGACCGCTTTATTGCTGAGGCTTCGACAACATTTGGTTGGAGAAGACCTACAGATCATAAATGCTATCTTGGCCCAATTTGCTCTGTATTGGGAGTATCGGTGATCTACCGATTTCCGTCCTGACCCTTGCAAATAGAATATCCGACAGCGGGATACGTCCGCTGACGAGTAGCCCTCTGGAAGGGGGGCTGGAGCGACGCTGGAGGATGCGCCAAGACCACCTGTGCGGGCCGTGAGCCCGCATCAAAGACGGCCAAAGAAGGTGCAGAGCGGTGCCCATCCGTCCACAAAGCAGCCTGTGGCGGGCTGTTTCGCATTGCGGCTGGTTTACCCGGCCCGACCCTCGTCAGCCATCTGATAATGATACTCCTGTCCAGCCACAGCCCCGGGTGATACCGGGATCAAGCAATGGGGACAGCTCGGAGAGATCCTCGGAGGGGTGAGATTCCCGTGATGCGCGCCAGCGCAGTCCGTCTGCTGCCGCCCTGCCGCCTGGGGGAGTAGTGTCGAATACAGGTGTGGAATGATTGCTTTTTGGAAATCCAAGATTTCAGAAAATAGGAAGCGGAGGCCGCTCCCTGCCCATTTGGGAGCGGCCTCCTCCTGAAACGAGGGTTGGTTATGAACCAGAATATCAACTACATCGGGATGGTAAACCTCCTCCGCCACCTCCAGACTGCCGGCCTTGTCAGTCGGGAGGAGGCCGGGAGGATCGCCGCCCGGCTCCGTGCGGAGACCGGGGCAGACGTCATATTTTTCCCCTAATTTTTGTTGGGGTTGGATATGGATATTTCGCGAATGTGCTGGTATTGTGTGTTGCTGACAAGGGGGTGTCAACATGGACGAGCAGAAGAAAAACAGGGGTTCCCTGGCGCTGAACGGTGCGCCCCGGGTGATTACCATCCCGCCCAGCGATCCTGTCCGGGATCGGAAACTCCGTGTGGCAGCCTATGCCCGAGTGAGCTCCAGCTCGGAGGATCAGCTCAACTCGTTTGCCGCCCAGAACGCCCACTACACGGAGCTCATCACCGACAACCCGGAGTGGGAGTTCGTGGACGTGTACGCGGACAAGGGTATCACCGGCACCTCGGCGGAAAAGCGGGACGACTTCCAACGGCTGCTGGCGGACTGCCGGCGGGGTCGGGTGGACAAGATCCTGGTGAAATCCTCCTCCCGGTTTGCCCGGAACGCCAAGGAGTGCCTGGAAGCCATCCGGGAGTTGAAGGCCCTGGGGGTAGGGGTGTGCTTCGAGGAGCAGGGCATCGACACCTCTGAGCTGGCCGGAGAGTTTCTCAGCGCTATCTTCGCCATGATGGACCAGAAGGAGAGCGAAAATATCTCCCACAATATGCGATGGAGCTATCAGGTACGAATGCGAGATGGCACATATCGCCCCTCATATCTCCCTTACGGTTTCATTCACAAAAATGGGGATATACAGATTCATCTGGAGCAAGCTGAAATCATTCATAGAATTTTTAGGGAGTATTTATCCGGTATCAATGTAGAAGAAATTGCAGCTGGGCTGCGCAAGGACAATGTCCCAAACAGAAGCGGAAGGCCAGCTTGGAGTTCAACGGGGATACGGTATATCCTATCCAACGAAAAATACATAGGGGATTCCCAATGGCAGAAATACTATACGACCACCTCACTTCCGTTTCAGTCAAAAGTGAATCATGGTGAAGTGGATTCCTACTATGTACGCAGTACCCATCAAGGTATCATTACACCAGAAGAGTTTCGTGCCGCAAATCTGCTGATGAAGCAAAGAAGGGAAAAAATCATGCCGCCTTCTTTGCATATGTACCCGTTTAAGCAGAGAGTTTTCTGTGGTAACTGTAATTCGGTTTTCCGCCGAAAAGCAATGGATGGGAATATGTATTGGGTTTGTATTGGAAGAGATAAGAATCGAACAAATGGCTGTCCAATTATGCCAGTTCTTGAGATTGAAATCGAGCGGGCATTCCTTCGGCTATATTATAATCTCCGGCATCAGGGCCTGCACATTCTCACCCACCTGCTTGCAGACCTCCAGAGCGCCCGGAAGGGCAAGCTGCTCTGGAGCCTGGACATCGTGGCACTCAACCAGAAAATTGCAGACATTACCCGTCAGGATCGACTGTTGGCCCAGCTCAAGCAGCAGGGGCTTGTCGACCCTGACATTTTTATATCCCGCCAAAACGAACTGGCGGAACAGCTCCGCGCCGCAAAGCTGGAGAAGGAACGGTTCCTGGAGGCTGAGGAGGACCAGACGATCCAGCAGACCCAGGAGCTGATCGAAGCCCTGGAGGTTGGGCCGGACTTCCTGGACGCCTTCGATGGGGAGCTGTTCCGCGAGCTCGTGGACAAGATTATCGTGGAGAGCAATGACCGCCTGCGGTTCCGGCTGGTCAACGGCCTGGAGCTGACAGAGCTCATAGAAAGGACGGTGCGGTGATGGGGGGCAACCGGAAGCGGCCCTTCGGCTACCGGATGGAGTTCGGGGAGGTGGTGCTCTACCCGGCAGAGGCGGAGACGGTGCGCTGGATCTACGACCACTACCTGGCCGGGGACAGCTACAACGCCCTGGTAGACAAGCTCCGGGAGCAGGGGATTTCCTATGACGGAGACAAGCCCTGGAACAAGAATATGGCCGCCCGTATTTTGGCGGACCGCCGGTACACCGGCGAGGGTGGATTCCCGTCCATCATCCCAGAGGAGCAGTTCCACATGGTGCAGGCACGACGGCAGGAGCGGACAACGCCCTGCCAAAAGAGCCCAGCCCAGAAGGAACTTCGGAAGCTGTGCGGCGGCAGCCCACCGGCCTGGGTGGAACGGCAGGTGCTGGGTCTCCTGAACCGCCTGATCCAGTGCCCGGAGCGCGTCACCTGCCCCGTGTTGGAGGATGAGCCACCGCCAGAGGTGACGAAGCTGCGCCGGGGGCTGGACGAGCTCCTGCACCGCCCGCCGGTGGATGAGGCCCAGGCAAAGAACCTGGCCTTCCGGTTGGCCGCCCTCCAGTTAAATGCCATCGGATCAGAGGAGTATGAAACCCTCCACCTTCGGAGGCTGTTTCAAAACCGCCAGCCTATGGTGGAACTGGAGCAGGAACTGCTCCATGAGAGCGTCCGCCGCATCACCGTCAGCAACGGGACGGTCACCGTCCTGCTGAAAAATAACCAGACCTTGGAAGGAGGAAATGGTATATGAATAATACCGTACCCAACGTCATCGTCATTCCAGCCAAAGTGGAGACACCCCAAGAACAGGAGAAAAAGCGCCACCTGCGGGTGGCGGCCTACTGCCGGGTGTCCACCGACAGCGAGGAGCAACTCTCCAGCTATGAAAATCAGCTCTCCTACTACACCGAGAAGATCATGAAGGAACCGGGCTGGACCATGGCCGGGGTGTTCGCGGACGAGGGTATCACCGGCACCTCCACCTGTAAGCGGAAGGAGTTCCTGCGGATGATCCGCCAGTGCAGGCAGGGAAAGATCGACATGATCCTGGCCAAATCCGTCTCCCGATTCGCCCGCAACACCGTGGACACCCTCAACTTCACCCGGGAGCTGCGGAGCCTGGGTATCCCGGTGATTTTCGAGGAGCAGAACATCAACTCCATCTACCCGGAGAGCGAGTTCCTGATCACCCTCCACGGGGCCTTCGCCCAGGCGGAGAGCGAGAGCACCAGCAGCCGGGTGCGCTGGGGCAAGCGTCAGGCCATGAAATCCGGCCATGTCGCCATGCAGTACAAGCAGCTGCTGGGCTATGAGAAGGGCCCCGACGGCAAGCCAAGGATCGTGCCGGAGCAGGCGGAGACCGTCCGCTTCATCTATGACCGCTATCTGGCCGGGGACAGCATCCGGGAGATCAAAGCGGCCCTGGAGGGCCGGGAAATCCCCACGGTCTCCGGAAAAACAGAGTGGATGGCATCCCATATCCGGAGCATCCTGACCAACGAGAAATACTGCGGGGACGTCCTGCTCCAGAAGACCTTCATCCAGGACTGCATCAGCAAGAAGGTGATCCCCAACACCGGACAGCTCCCCAAATACCTGATTCAAAACCACCATGAGGGGATCGTCAGCCGGGAGACCTTCGACGCCGTCCAGCTGGAAATGGCCCGGCGGAGCGCCAAGGCGGGCGCCACGCGAAAGAGCACCCCCACCGGCCGGGGCAAGTACAGCGGCAAGCATGTCCTCAGCAAACTGCTGTTCTGCGGGGAGTGCGGGACGGCCTACCGGCGGTGCGTGTGGACCCAGCACGGGGTCAAACGGCCCGTTTGGCGGTGCGTCAGCCGCCTGGACTATGGGAAGAAGTTCTGCACCCAGTCCCCCACCCTGGACGAGGAACCGCTCCAGCAGGCCATCCTGGCCGCCGTCAACGCCGTCATGCTGGATCGCGACACCCTGGCCCGGCAGCTCACCGCCGTCATGGAGTGGGAGCTTGCTCCGATGTTGGGTGAGAGTATGAGCTTGGCGGACATTGACAGGGCCCTGGAGGAGCTGAGCAGCCAGTTCAACAGCCTGCTGGCCGAGGCGTCCGCCAACCCAGCAGAGGACTATACGGAGCGGTTCCGGGAGTTGTCCGAGTCCACCGCCCGTCTCAAAGAACGGAAGGCACAGATGGAGGGGGCCTGCCAGGAGCAGGGCCGGCTCCAGAACCGTCTGCGGGCGGTCTCGGCCGCCATGGAGCATATGACAGCGGCGATGACGGAGTGGGACGAGGAGGTCATCCACCAGCTGCTGGAGAAGGTGACGGTGCTCTCCCGTGAGAAGATCCGGGTGACCATCCGGGATGGCCGGGAGATCGAGCAGTATGTGGCGCAGCCAAAAAGGAGGAAGCTTGCATGAAGATCTTCGCTACAGGCGACACCCACGGGAATTTTGAGCGGTTCCGCCTGGAATACTTCTCGGAGGGGCTGGAACTCACCAAGGAGGATGTAGTGCTCCAGCTGGGAGACTTCGGCGGCGTGTGGTTCGGGGATGAACGGGATGACGAGGCGCTGGACTGGCTGGAAGGGCTGCCCTTCACGGTGGCCTTCGTCTCGGGAAACCATGAAAACTACGATGCCCTTGTGAAATACCCGATAGAGAACTGGCACGGCGGCAGGGTGCAGCCCATCCGGCCCCACGTGCTCCACCTAATGCGGGGGCAGGTATTTGAGCTGGCCGGGCTCACCTTCTTCACTATGGGCGGGGCCGCCTCCCACGATATCGAGGACGGGATCCTCAGCCTGGACGACCCCAACTTTGAGCGGAAATACCGGATACTGAAGCGAAAAGAGCGGGCCCGGTTCCGCATTGACCACCTGTCCTGGTGGAAGGAGGAGTTACCCTCGGAGGAGGAATATACAGAGGCCAGACGAAACCTGGACGCCCACGGCTGGGTGGTGGACTATATCCTCACCCACTGCGCCCCCACCAGCATCGCCCTCCAGTTCTCCCGGCACAACGCGTCAGATCACCTGACGGACTTCCTCCAGAAGGTCAAAGATCGGGCACAATACCACTACTGGCTGTTCGGGCACTACCATGACAACAAAGCCATTGATACCAAGCACATCCTCCTGTGGGAGCAAATCGTGCAGATTTTATAGAGGAGGCCGTAAGGGAAAGGGCGGCGATTTGATCCGCCGCCTTTTCCTTTGCGGCTTTCTATCCAAGAAAATATCTCACCACTATGGAGCCGATAGAACGAATGTGCTATAATTGGCTTGAAGAACTCCGGGGAGGTGGTACGATGGCGATTGAGGACGGCGCGTGGATCATGCGGGGGCTGGACTGGGATGACCCCAGCCGCATCCAGAGCTGGGAGGAGCTCATTGACTGGATTGACGAGGTGGGCTTCCTGCCCCTGTTCAAAAACGAGGTAGACGGCTTCTCCGCGGAGGAGAACACCTCCGACCTCTATTGGTGGACGGGGGACGAGGAACAGGATCCCTGGGAGTGGCGGCGGCTGATCGCCCGCAGCGGCAGGCCGGATTCGGCAAGGGCGGGGAGAAGAACTTCGAGGGCACGGTGACTGACCTGCAGATGGGCGGCTATCTGATCATCCGGGATTTCCGCCGGCGGGTCAACAAGAAGGGCTTCCCCTACGGCTGGCATATCTCCGTCTACTCCACCCCGGAGGCCCTGTGGGGCTATGACCACGTCTCATCCGCCTACTCTGTGGCTCCGGCGGAGTCCAAGGCCCTGATCGATGAACAGATCCGGAAGAAACTCCCGGAGGCAGAGCAGGAGGAACTGGACGCCGTGCTGGGCTGGACCCGATAATTGGACGGTACCCATGACATACTAAGTGCGAAAGGAGTGACTGGGGCGTGAAGGAGAAGTGCTACATTTGCTGCGATTTGAAGAGCTTTTACGCCTCGGTGGAGTGCGTGGAGCGGGGGCTGGACCCCATGAGCACCAACCTGGTGGTGGCGGACAAGCGGCGGACGGATAAGACCATCTGTCTGGCCGTAACCCCTTCCCTGAAGGCCTACGGCATTTCAGGCCGGGCCAGGCTCTTCGAGGTGGTGCAGAAGGTCAAAGAGGTCAACCTCCGACGGCAGCGGCAAGCCCCGGGCCGGCGGTTCACCGGCGCTTCTTGGCACGACCCGGAGGTGCGGAGCAACCCCTCCCTAGCGCTTGATTACCTGGTCGCCCCGCCCCGGATGGCCCACTATATCGACTGGAGCACAAAGATTTACAGGGTCTACCTGAAATACATTGCGCCGGAGGACATCTTCCCCTACAGCATCGACGAGGTGTTCATGGACGTGACCAACTACCTGGATACCTACAAGATGACGGCCCGGGAGCTGACCCAGACCATTCTACTGGATATTCTGAACACCACCGGCATTACCGCTGCAGCCGGGATGGGGAGCAATTTGTATCTGGCCAAGATTGCCATGGATATTGTGTCCAAGCATATCCGGGCAGACCGGTACGGCGTCCGCATCGCCAAGCTCACGAAGGAGAGCTACCGCCGCCTGCTCTGGGCGCACCGGCCCCTGACGGACTTCTGGCGGGTGGGCAAGGGCTACGCGGGCAAGCTGGAGGCCAACGGCCTGTACACCATGGGGGACATCGCCCGGTGCTCCATTGGCAAGCCCACAGATTACCACAATGAGGAACTGCTCTACAAGCTGTTCGGGGTCAACGCGGAGATTTTGATCGACCACGCCTGGGGCTGGGAGCCCTGCACCATCGCAGACGTGAAGGCGTACAAGCCGGAGAACAAGAGCATCGTCTCCGGCCAGGTGCTCCAGTACCCCTATGACTTTGACAAGGCCCGGCTGGTGGTGCGGGAGATGGCGGACGCCCTGGCCTTGGAGCTGGTGGACAAGGGCCTGGTGACCAACCAGCTGGTGCTCACTGTGGGCTATGACCGGGAGAACCTGGACGCCCCGGGCCGCCGTCAGAACTACCATGGCCCGGTGACCACTGACCGCTACGGACGGAGCATCCCCAAGCACGCAGTGGGCACGGAGAACTTCCCATACACGTCGTCCGCCAATGATCTACAGAAGGCAGCAGCCACCCTTTACGACCGGATTGTAGATAAGAACCTGTTGATCCGCCGCTTAAGCATCAGCGCCAACAAGTTGCTGGACGAGGCGGAGGCACCCAAGGCGCATAAGGCGGAGCAGATGGACCTGTTCACCGACTACGCCGCCAGAGAGGCGCAGGAACAGGCGGACAAGGCTGTCCATGCCCGGGAGCGGAAGCTCCAGGAGGCCATGCTGGGCATCAAGAAACGGTACGGCAAGAACGCCATCCTCAAGGGGATGAACCTGGAGGATGGCGCTACAGCCAAGGAGCGCAACCAAACGATCGGAGGGCATCAAGCGTGAGCGGGCTATACGACGACATCATAAACCTCCCGCATCCCACCTCCAAGCGGCACCCCCGGATGTCCATCCGCGACCGGGCCGCGATTTTCAGCCCATTCGCCGCCCTGAGCGGCCACGGGACCGCCATCGCGGAGACCGCCCGGCTGACAGAGCTGAAGATAGAGTTGGATGAGGACGCCAAGGCAGAGCTGGACCGGAGGCAGGCCGTGCTGCTGGAGCATATGGACGAGCAGCCGGAGATCAGCGTCACCTGGTTCCAGCCGGATGCACGGAAAGACGGCGGGGCCTACCTCACCATCACTGGCCGGCTGAAGAAGTTCAGGGAACTGGAACGGCTCCTGATCCTGGCAGACGGGACAGAGATCCCACTGGAGGATGTGGTAGCTCTGGAGAGCGACATCTTCCAAACACTCATATAGCTGCCCACCAAAGGGAGCACAGCGTATCAATCGCCGTGCTCCTTTTTATGGTTATGACTAATTAGGCACGGGGTGCCAGAAAGGAGAGCCCAATGAACGTCAGAAAACCAACCGATTACAGCGCCATGTATGGGATGCTGGATCAGCTCATGGGGGCGGGTCTCCCGCAGATGGAGCTGTACTTTGAGATCGGCAGGGCCGTCTGTGCCCGCCCGGAAAAGGGCGCGGCGGTCATGGCCGCCGAGTATCTCCAGGCAAACTACCTTGGGGATAGAGGCTTCTCCCCGCGAAACCTGCGGCGGATGCGGGAATTTTACCGGGCCTATGCGGATAGCCTGGAGTTGCGGGCGCTGGCCCTGAAACTGGGCTGGACGCAAAACGTGGCCATTCTGGAGGGCTGTGAGAGCAGCCAGGAGCGCGACTGGTATCTCCGGGCTGCGCTGGAGCACCGCTGGACAAAGGTGGAGCTGCTGGAAAAGATCCAGGCCAGGGCATGGCTGCGGGAAGGACTCGACGAACCGGACAATACCTGTTATACTGAGAGCAACATAGTATCAGTGGGGTGTCTGGAGCATGAAGAAGATCCTTTTTGTGTGTCATGGCAATATTTGTCGGAGCCCGATGGCCGAGTATGTGATGAAGGACTTGGTGAAAAAGGCGGGGCTGAAGGGCGAGTTTCAGATTGCCACGGCGGCCACCAGCCGGGAGGAGATCGGCAATCCGATCTACCCGCCGGCCCGGCGAAAGCTGGCGGAGCACGGCGTTTCCTGCGACGGACACGCCGCCCGTCAGCTCCGCAACCGCGACTACGAGGAGTACGACCTGCTCATTGGGATGGACAAAGCCAACCTCCGAAACATGTACCGCATCTGCGGCGGCGACTTCAGCGACAAGATGCACCTCCTGATGGAATATGCTGGCCACCCGGAACAGGAGGTGGCCGATCCGTGGTACACCGGCGACTTCGACGCCACCTGGCGGGATGTGCTGGCGGGGTGCCAGGGGCTGCTGGATGACTTGCTGAAGAAGGGGGGAAAGACCTCGTGCTGATGAACTCAAGCGAGTATCTCGCTACCGTTGACCTTGTAAGGCAGGAAATTAAATCAGCCCAATATCATGCGGCCGTCCATGTTAACACGACCCTGATTCTTCTCTATCACCGTATTGGCCATATAATCAATGAGCACAAAATCTGGGGCAATAAATTCATTGAAAACCTAGCTGCAGATATCCGAATAGAATTCCCAGGCAGCAAGGGTTATTCCGTGCGAAATCTGAAGTATATGGAAAAATTCGCCATGACCTATCCGGATCTGGAATTTGTGCAACAAGCTGTTGCACAAATTCCTTGGGGACACAATATCATATTGCTGGACAGGATCTCTGATCCCGAAGAACGTCTCTGGTATATAGATGCGTGCCAAAGGAACGGATGGTCCAGAGCAGTTTTAATTCATCAGATCGAGAGCAGGCTGTATCAACGGCAAGTGCTGGCAAACAAGGTGTCCAACTTTGAAAACCGGCTTCCTTCTCCTCAAAGCGAGTTGGCCGTACAGACGATGAAGGATCCGTATATTTTTGACTTTATCCCGTTCAAGGAAGATATGGTAGAACGGGATATTGAGCACGCCCTGGTCAGGGATGTGACCAAGCTCCTGCTGGAGCTTGGGACAGGCTTCGCTTTCCTGGGCAATCAGTATCACCTGAATGTGGGCGGCGACGATTTTTATATTGATCTTCTGTTTTACAATCTGAATCTGCGCTGCTATGTGGTAATTGAATTAAAGACCGGCGAATTCAAACCTGAATATGCCGGCCAGCTCAATTTTTACCTCTCTGCAGTAGATGCCATCCTGAAAAAAGAACAGGATGCTCCTTCTGTTGGCTTACTTCTCTGCAAAAGCAAAAACGACTTGGTAGCAGAATATTCGCTCAAGGATATGAGCAAACCGATTGGGGTAAGTGCGTACCAGATAACCAACAACCTGCCGAAGGAACTAGAAAAGCAACTGCCATCTGTGGAAGATATCCAGAAACGGATAAAATGAGAGGGTATGTCAGGAAAAGAGTGCGGCGACCACCACAAAATTGAATACTCCTGCCTGCTCTGAACAAAGAGATGAACATTCACAGAATAACATTTGCTTTTTCTGCAGTGATCAGCTACAATAAAGCGACGTGTGGTGTCTTTGAGAAATTGCGAAGTGATCTTGGATATATCAAAAATATCCAGATTGAAGTCCGGTTTCAAAGTAGACAAAACCTGCGTATAATGATAGTTATACGCAGGTTTTGCTTTTTACCGTCAGCTTGCACCAGCTACACTGGCGCTAATTGTTCATTGTTCCATAAATACTATTTCAAAACGCAGGTTTGGGCGGAAAGAACTGATATGTACCCCCTTTACTGGACACCCAGTAGAGGGGGTATTATTATGCGGTAC
>OJXL01000073.1_pt1 | contig 37312 bp, 27 predicted proteins | sample 1600661 | NCBI WGS metagenome assembly OJXL01 (sample SAMN04436760, study PRJEB24849) | human gut metagenome | biome: human gut; feature: NICU; material: stool | host: Homo sapiens | place: USA: Saint Louis, MO | collected 2011-03-13
GCCATGTCTCTATCTCAGGCCCTCAACCAATTTGCGCAAAATCTCGGGCGTTATCTTCCCACCACCCTCCCTCTGTTGCAACGGAAGGCTTTGCGTTAGGCTAGAGCGCGTGACTGAATCTGTGAATACTGAACTCCGCATTGCTGTAATCGGCGCTGGCCCGGCCGGCGTCTACTCATCCGATATCTTCCTGCGCCAGCTCAAGAAGCTGGGCGAAGAACTTGGCCTCGGCACCGAAGCGCGCATCGATCTGTTCGAGAAGCTGCCGGTGCCCTTCGGCCTGGTGCGTTACGGTGTGGCCCCGGACCACCCGTCCATCAAGTTCATCGCCTCCGCGCTTGAGAAGACGCTCGATAACCCGAACATCCACCTCTACTGCGACGTGGAATTCGGCAAGGACGTGACTCTTGACGACCTGCTGGCCCGTTACGACGCCGTGCTGTTCGCCACCGGCGCGGTCAAGGACAAGCCGCTGAACCTGCCCGGCGCCGACCTTGAAGGCGTGTACGGCGCCGCCAAGTTCGTCGAATGGTACGACGGTTACCCCACCGGTGCCCGCGAATGGCCGCTTACGGCCGAGAACGTCGCCGTGATCGGCGGCGGCAACGTGGCCATGGACGTGGCCCGCGAACTCATGCGCAACGCCGACGACCTCAAGGCCAAGACCGACATTCCGGACAACGTGTACGAGGGCATCGGCCAGAACAAGGCCAAGGTGCTCCACCTGTTCATCCGCCGTGGCGTGGCCCAGGCCAAGTTCAGCGTGCAGGAACTGCGCGAGATGGAGAAGCTGCCCGGCGTGCAGCTCATCATCAACGAGGACGACTTCGATCTGGACGACGAGACCATCGAGGTGGCCGGCAAGGACAAGCTCACCCGCCAGATGGTCGAGGAGCTGTTCGCCGTCCGCGAGATGGCCGAAGACATGGAAGATGACGGCGACGTCGACTTCGAAGGCAACCCGGCCGACCGCAAGTACTACGTGCACTTCAACTCCGCCCCCACCGAGATCCTCGGCGAGGACGGCAAGGTCAAGGCCATCCGCGTGGAGCGCACCGAAACCGGTGCCGACGGCAAGATGCACCGCACCGGCGAGTTCACCGACTACCCGGTTGAGGCCGTCTACCACGCCATCGGTTACAAGCCCGCCGAAGCCCCCGGCATTGCCTACGACGAGCACGGCGCCCACCTGGCCAACGCCAACGGCGACGGCCGCATCACCACCGAGGCCGACGGCGGCGAAGTGCGCGACCGCCTGTACGCCACCGGTTGGGCCAAGCGCGGCCCGGTGGGCCTGATCGGCTCCACCAAGTCCGATGCGCTCGCCATCGTGACCAACATGCTCGAGGATCTGGCCAAGGCCGCTGAAGGTGGCCGTGTGGCAGCCGACCGCGACCCCGAATCCATCGACCGACTGCTGGCCGAGCGCGGCATTCGCCCGATCGACTTCGCCGGCTGGAAGAAGGTCGACGCCTTCGAGCGCGCCGAGGGTGCCAAGGAAGGCCGCGAGCACAAGAAGGTCATCGAGCCCGACCAGATGCGCGAGCTCGCCCACGCCTGACGGCCCGCCCACGCCCGTCCGGCATTCGTCCGGCATTCGTCCGGCATTCGTCCACCCGGCCGCGCCCCGTGCGGACGCGGCCGGGCTCGGGGCCGGACGGGCCGGGCGAATATGGGACATTTCTCGCGGCGCATATCCAGCAATCATTCAGCCTGCGATTTTAGTGTGTGCATTATGGATGCCAAAGTACGGGTGCACGGCCATTTCAACGGCCTGAAAACAACGCTGCTGTTTGCCCTGATGTGGGCCATCATCATGCTGATTTGGTGGGCCACGGGCGGCAGTCGGCAAACCCTGAGCATCTATATTGTCATCGGCCTGATTACCACGTTCGGCACCTACTGGTTCTCCGACAAACTCGCCATCGCCTCCATGGGCGCGCGGGAAGTCAGCGAGCAGGAAGCCCCGGAGATCTACCAGATTGTGCGTGAACTGAGCGCCAAGGCCGGCAAGCCGATGCCTCGCATCTACATCGCCCCCACCATGAGCCCGAACGCCTTCGCCACCGGGCGCAACGAACGGCACGCGGCTGTCTGCTGCACCCTAGGCATCCTGCAGATTCTCAACGCCCGTGAACTGCGTGGTGTGCTGGGCCACGAACTTATGCACGTGTACAACCACGACATCCTGACTTCCGCCATCGCCTCTGCCATGGCCACCGTCATCTCCTACCTAGGCTATTCGCTGATGTATTTCGGCGGCGGTTCGCGAGACGACCGCGACAGTTCCGGTGGCCTCGGCCTGATCGGCGCATTGCTGAGCGTGATTCTCGCGCCGATCGCCGCGTCTTTGATCCAGATGGCCATCTCCCGCACCCGCGAGTACGACGCCGATGAAGACGGCAGCCTGCTTACCGGCGATCCCGAGGCCCTGGCTTCCGCACTGAACAAGATTTCCTACGGCGCGCAGACCACGCCGATGCGCAAAACCGCCGGCACCCAGTCCGTCTCCGCAATGATGATCGCCAACCCGTTCTCCGCGGTCGGCTTCTCGCGCTTGTTCTCCACACATCCGCCGACCGATGAGCGCATCGCGCGCCTCATGCAGATGGCCAACGAAATGAACGGCACGCCGATCGCTCCGCCCACCTACTCCACGCGCGTCGGCAGGTGACGTGCTAGGATAACTACTCGTACCTCGTTTGGCTGAGCATGCTCGTCACGTGAGGTGCAGCAGCCGTAAGGCATGCGGACATAGTTCATCGGTAGAATGAAAGCTTCCCAAGCTTTAGAGGCGGGTTCGACTCCCGTTGTCCGCTCCATTGATTTTCAATGATTTTCATTATTTCCGGGAAAGTGTCGCGCATGATCGCAAAACTACGCGCTATTTGAGCGCTTTGCCCGCGGAACCCAGCTGCCGGCAAGCCTCGACCACGCGGGCGGACATGGAATCCTCGGCCTTACGGCCCCAAGAACGCGGATCGTAGAACTTCTTCTCGCCCACTTCGCCGTCGATTTTCAGCACCTTGTCGTAGTTCTCGAACACGTGGTCGGCGATTGGACGGGTGAAGGCGTACTGGGTATCGGTGTCGATGTTCATCTTGATCACGCCGTAGCTTACAGCTTCGGCGATTTCTTCCGGGCGTGAACCGGAGCCGCCGTGGAACACCAGCTCAAACGGCTTGCCGTTGGGGAAATCGACTATGCCGGCCGCGCTAGGCAACTCGCCTTCGGCCACCGCGCGCGCCACACGCGCCTGAATGTCGCCGAGTAGCGACGGACGCAGCTTGACCACGCCGGGCTTGTAGGCACCATGTACATTGCCGAATGTGAAAGCGGCCATGTACCGGCCACGTTCGCCCAAACCCAGTCGGCGGGCGACTTCGAGGCCATCTTCCGGAGTGGAATACAGCTTTTCATTGATTTCGGCGGAGTGACCGTCTTCCTCACCGCCGACCGCGCCGATTTCGATTTCGAGCACGGTGTGCGCCTTCTGCGACTTGTCGAGCAGTTCCTCGGCGATGTCCAGATTTTCCTTGAGCGGCACGGTGGAGCCATCCCACATATGCGACTGGAATGTAGGCTCCTGGCCTCGTGCCACCTGATCGGCCTCATGCGCGAGCAGAGGACGCGCCCACTCATCCAGATACTGCTTGGCGCAGTGGTCGGTGTGCAGGGCGATGGTGATGTTCGGGTATTTCGCAGCCACTTCATGTGCGAAAGCCGCCAGTGCCAGCGAGCCGGTAACGCGATCATTGACCCCTATGCCGGAGACGTAAGCCGCGCCTCCCACGGAAATCTGGATGATGCCGTCGGACTCGGCGTCTGCGAAGCCCTTCAATGCGGCATTCAGCGTCTGTGAGCTGGTTACGTTGATGGCTGGATAGGCGTAACCGCCTCGGCGGGCGGCATCGAGCATTTCGGCATAGCGTTCCGGTGTTGCGATCGTCATGGCTTCATTATCGCGCGAGGCATGCCCGCTAGGCCCCGTTCTTCAACCTGTGCGCTTGTGCGATTGGTCACAGCGCCGCCTCGTACGAGTAGAAATTCGTCACCCATTCCGGGTCGTCGCACCCCCAGCCTCGCCCTGCGTGAGACGAAACTTCGCAGGGTAGAGGGTGTAAGGTAGTCTGTTTCCGGCGGAATCGTGCGAATGCGGAGGTGCATCATGCCTGGAATTGTTCTTATCGGTGCTCAGTGGGGCGACGAGGGTAAAGGCAAGGCTACCGATCTGATCGGCACCAAGGTCGATTACGTCGCGCGCTTCAACGGCGGCAACAACGCGGGCCATAGCGTGGTGGTCGGCGACGAGTCGTACGCCCTGCACCTGCTGCCCTCCGGCATCATCAACCCGAACCTCACCCCGGTGATCGGCAACGGCGTGGTCGTGGACCCGGAAGTGCTCTTCGAGGAGATTGACGGCCTGGAATCCCGCGGCATCGATTGCTCCCACCTCAAGGTGAGCGAGGCCGCGCACATCATCGCGCCCTACCACCGCACACTCGACAAGGTGACTGAACGCTTCCTTGGCAAGCACAAGATCGGCACCACCGGCCGTGGCATCGGCCCGGCCTACGCGGACAAGATCAACCGTGTCGGCATCCGCGTGCATGACCTGTTCAACGCCGACCATCTGCACGACAAGGTGGAGGCCAGCCTGCACCAGAAGAACCAGATGCTGGTCAAGCTCTACAACCGTCGTCCGATCGACGTGGACCGGACCACCGAGGAGCTGCTGAAGCTCGGCGAACGCCTCAAGCCGTACGTGGCCAACACCGGCCTGATTCTCAACAAGGCGCTTGACGAAGGCAAGACCGTACTGTTTGAAGGCGCTCAGGCCACCATGCTTGACGTGGACCACGGCACCTACCCGTTCGTCACCTCTTCCAACCCGACCGCCGGCGGCGCCTGCACCGGCACCGGCGTGGGCCCCACCAAGATCACCCGCGTAATCGGCGTCTCCAAGGCCTACGTCACCCGCGTGGGCGAAGGCCCATTCCCCACCGAACTGCTGGACGAGTCCGGCGAATGGCTGCGTCAGCAGGGCCACGAGTTCGGCGTGACCACCGGCCGCCCGCGTCGCTGTGGTTGGTTCGATGCAGTCGTCAACCGTTACGCCTCCCAGGTCAACGGCCTGACCGACATCGTGCTCACCAAGCTCGACGTGCTCACCGGCCTGAAGGAGATTCCGATTTGCGTGGCCTACGACGTGGACGGCGAACGTCACGACGATATGCCGACCGATCAGGCCGCTTTCGCCGCCGCCAAGCCGATTTACGAGACCATGCCCGGCTGGGACGAAGACATCTCCGACTGCCACTCCTTCGACGAGCTGCCCGCCACCTGCCAGGCCTACGTCAAGCGTTTGGAAGAGCTGAGCGGCTGCCGTATCTCCGCGATCGGCACCGGTCCGCAGCGCGATCATGTCATCCAGATCAATTCGCTGGTCGACTGACCGTCTGCAACGAATTTCCCGGCTTGACTGGTAACGACGCGGCACATGATATCCGCCGGCTGATTCCGCGATTCGACCACTTGAAGTGGAAGATGGCGGCGGCCGGCATAGTCATTGGTCTGGTTTCAGGATTGCTGGTTGTCGTATACCGTCTCGGCATCGAATACGGCACGGATGCGTCCCGTTGGATATATGCGCGGATTCGCGAGACCCCGTGGCTGATTGCGCCGTGGGCGGTTGCCGCGGTGGCGGCCGCGCTGGCGATCGCGTGGATGGTCGGCAAGGAGCCGATGGCTGGTGGCAGCGGCATCCCGCAGACCAATGGCGTGGTGATATGCGGCTTGAAGATGCGTTGGCAGACGATTCTGCCAGTCCGTTTCGTCGGTGGACTGTTGGGCGCGTTGTTTGGTCTGTCGCTCGGCCGTGAGGGGCCGTCCATTCAGATTGGTGCGTCGGGCGCGCAGTGTGTATCCCACCGTTTGCGCGGCCGCCGCCGTGAGGACATGCAGGAGCATTATCTGGTCACCGCCGGTGCCGCGGCCGGCTTGTCCGCCGCGTTCAGCGCGCCGCTGTCCGGCATGATGTTCGCTTTGGAAGGGGTGCATCGGAGTTTTTCCCCTGCGATTCTGATGGGCGCCACCGCCGCATCGCTGACCGCCGATTTCGTCTCAAAATACTGTTTCGGTCTGCGTCCGGTTTTGGATTTCGGTGATATCGGTCAGCTGTCGTTGGAAGAGTATGTGTGGCTGATTCCGTTGGGATTGGTGGCCGGTTTGGTTGGTTCGCTGATGAACCGCTCGTTGCTTGGCTTCCAGACGCTGTACGGCAAACTGCCGGCATGGAGCCGCCCGATGATTGCGATTGCGATCGCGTTGCCTGTCGGCATCTGGTTGCCCGATGTGCTCGGCGGCGGCTCGAATCTGATTGATACCGCCGAACATGCGCGCGTCGGCTTGGGAATGCTGTGTCTGCTGTTCGTGGCGAAGATGCTGTTCACATCCACGAGTTTCGGCTCAGGCGCGCCTGGCGGTATTTTCATGCCGATTCTTGCGGTCGGTTCGTTGGCCGGCGGCATCTGCGGTGAAGTGTTGCATCGATTCGGTGATCTGCCATCCGACGCAGTGGCGGTGTTTGCGGTGTGCGTGATGACGGGCACGCTCGCCGCGTCCGTGAAAACGCCGATCACGTCGATTCTGTTGGCTGTGGAGATGTCTGGAACGTTGACGCACATGCTGCCGGTCGCGGCCGTCGCTTTCATCGCGCTGTTGGTGTCCGATTTGCTGCGCACCAAACCGATTTATGGGGAGTTGCTGGAGCGGTACGTGCGCGCGCAAGGCATGCAGATGGCGATCGCAAGCCATGTGGGCAGCGGCATTATGGAACTGCCATTGGAAATGGGAGCGATTGCGGACGGCAAGCGGGTGCGTGACGTGCGTTGGCCGTCTGGGTGCCTGATCATCGGCCTGCGTCGCGGCGAAAGCGAGATCGTGCCGCGCGGTGATACACGGCTGCGTGCCGGCGACTATCTGGTGGTGCTGTTCAGTGGCGAGGAGGAGCGCGAGGTGCGACCTGCGATGCGGCGGCTGTGTGATGCCCGGCTTGACTGAGCCTGGCTGAATTCGGCTGGACTCTGGATGTCCGAATCTGCGGAATCGGACATCCAGAGTGCATACGTTGGCGCTCCGTGTAAACTCATATGCGTTAGGAAGGCGGCAACCGCGGCCCAGCTCGTTGTTGCACGGCCTATGGGCGGAACAACGCTGTCCGCGGGAGGCCAGTACAGGGGGGAGCGCAATGGAATCGCAAGAACAATCGCCGGGAGACGTGGTGACTGCGGGTGAGGACTCGCATCCCATCACGCAGGCAATCGACGCTGTTGAGGTGACGCATGCTGGTGCAACCGCGCCCGCCGCTAACACCATGAATCCGCCTACGATTCCCCTGGCACCGATGAAACGTATGCAGGCGCGGTTCAATCCGCTCGCCGACGGACTGATGTATGTTGTGGTGTTCGTCGGTGGATTTGTTGGAGTCGGCTGTCGGCATGCGTTGGATATGCTCCTGCCGTCGGTCAGCGGGGCGCCATTCGTTGTGGGCACGTTTGTGTCGAATATGGTCGCCTGCTTCCTGTTCGCGATGCTGACCGAATTCATGGCGACCGCTTCGTGGCTGCGTCGCCGGGTGCGGCAGGTTGTCAGCCGTGGTGTTGGGCTCGGCTTGCTCGGTGGGCTTTCGACGATGTCCGGCGTGATGCTGGAAACGATGGAAGGTCTGCACGAGCGGCATATCGCCAGTGCGCTTGGCTATCTTGCGGGAAATTTTGCAGGCGGTTTGCTCACTGCCGCCGCCGGCGTGGTTCTGATGCAGGCACTGCTGTCACGGAGTACTCGAAAGCGGGTTCGGGGTGCGTTTTCAGCTGTTTCCGTGTCCGATTCTGCCGAATCGGACACGCAGGGCGTACGCCATGTGAAAGTGGCCGACGTGGCGCGTTCTGCCGCGCAGGCCGCAATGGAAGCCGCGCAGGCGGCGCAGCAGGCCGCGCAGACGGCCCAGCAGATTGCACAGACGGGACAGGTTCCGCGAGTCGAAACGCCAACCGTGCCGCCGACTGCCATCCAGCCTATGCAGACAGGCCACGTTCCGCAGATTCCTCCGCTGGTCGTTCCTCAGCTGACACAGTCATCGCAGCCGTTGTTGCGCGAGCCGGATACTTCAGACTTGGGGCAGCTGCCCGAGCCGATTCAGCAGTCGCAACCAATCCAGCAGCCCCAGCAGCAGTCGCAGCCAATCCAGCAGCCGGCCAACCCGCTTCCACCCAGCTTCGAGCCCAAACCGATCACTGCGGAGATTTCGCTTGTCGCCGACCCGGCTACCGGGGAGGTGCGCTGATGATGTGGATGATCTGTCTGTTCGGCGGTCTGGGAGCCATGGCCCGTTACGTGCTCGACGTGTCAATTCAACGAGGCTGGAACCGCGAGAATCGAAGAACGAACCGCAACTTCCCGCTATCCACGCTCGTCATCAACGGCGTCGCCTCGCTATGCGCGGGCATCGCCATGATGTCCTACTATTCGCAATCGGTGGATATGGACACGGTCATGATGTTCGTTGTCGGATTTCTCGGTGGTTTCTCAACATTCTCCACGGCGCTCAACGAAGTGGTTTCATTGATTCGCCAGCGTCGTTTTACGCTGGCTCTGGGCTATGGAATAGCAACCGTCGCGGTGCCTCTCATTTGCGTGGCCGCCGGTTTCGGCATTGCGCTGCTTGCCAATCCGGCGTAATTTTCACGTTACACGGACGGTCGCTGAGTAACGTGAAAGAAATCTGAGCGCAACCGCGCAAGCTGTTTCCTCTCCTACGTTGTGAAAACAATAAGAGAGGAAAAACCAATGACAGCCGTAACGTATTTCACACGGCATCGTCGACCGGGAATCGCAATGCTATGTTCGATTTTTGCCGTTCTCTCGATGCTTTTCGTACTCCCTCCCGCCATTGCGTCCGCAGCCGGCACCGCTCAAGCCGTGGATGAATGCAATCCGACATCCGACAACGGTTGCGTCAACGGCATTCTGCAGGATGCCGGCAAACAGCCGATCGCCGGCGCCACCGTCAAGTTGTCCGGCAAGGCTACGGCGGAGACCACAACCGCGGCCGATGGCAAGTGGGCGTTTTCCGTTGCCGATGATGGCGACTACACCGTCACGATTGACGATGCCGTTGCGAAAGAGCATGGCCTGAAGTCGAGCAGTGCGACGGTCACCATCAAGAAAGCCAGCTTCGACAAGCAGCGCGGCGTCATCCGCTTCGATCAGGCCGACGATACCGCTGGCAACGGCGCGGCCGAATCGGCGGACAGCAAGCAGGGGACGGCGGATGCAGCCGGATCGGCGGACGCCGCAGCATCGTCAGCCAAAAAAGGTGGCTCCAATATCGGCAAACGTATCTGGCAGCAACTGTATTCCGGCATTATCTTCGGTCTGATGCTGGGCCTGATGTCCGTGGGTATGAACCTCGTGTATGGCACTACCGGACTGCAGTCCTTCTCCCATGGAGAACAGGTCACGCTCGGCGGCCTGATGGCCTTCGTGGGCACGCAGATGCTGCACATGCCGCTCGTGGCTTCCGCCATCTTCGCCGTGATCATCGGCGCGCTGACCGGCTTCATCCAAAACGAGATCGTATGGGGTCCGCTGCGCCGCCGCCACGTCGGCACCATGCAACAGATGATCGTGACCATCGGCCTGTCCATGGCGTTGCAGTACACGTTCCAGTTCTTCTTCGGCGGTGACATTAAGGGTATCGTCAAATCCGTGCCGAACAGCTTCCAAATCGGCCCGATCACCACGGACATGCCGACGCTGCTGTCCGCGCTCATCGCCATCTGCGTGATCGTGGGCGTCACACTGTTCCTCTACAAGACGCGGCTCGGCCGCGCCACGCGAGCCGTTTCCGACAACGCGGCACTGGCCGCAGCGTCCGGCATCAACGTGGATCAGGTGGTCCGCGTGGTATGGATTCTCTCGTGCGCCATGGCCGCCCTATCCGGCGTGCTCCTCGGCGTATACCTCAACGGCATCTCTTGGAACACCGGCGCGACCCTGATCCTGCTGATGTTCGCCGCAGTGACGCTTGGCGGCCTCGGCACCGCGAACGGCGCGCTCGTAGGCTCCCTGATCATCGGCATCGTGGCGGATATGAGCTCGCTCATCATCCCCAACGACATGCGTTACGCCAGTGCGCTGGCGATTCTCATCATCGTCCTGCTGATTCGTCCGCAGGGCCTCTTCGGCAAGCAGCAAAGGGTGGGCTGAGCCATGGATCTCTTAACCATCATTTCCAACACACTGGGCGAACTCATCGCCCCGACCACGGCGGCATACGTGCTGGCCGCCATCGGTCTGAACATCCACTTCGGTATGACGGGCTTGATGAATATGGGACAGGCCGGCTTCATGCTGCTCGGTGCCTACGGATTCGCCATCACCCAGTCAATGGGCACGAACATGTTCACGTCGATTTGTGCGGCCGTCGCGCTCGCCGTGATCTACGCTCTGCTGCTCGGTATCCCGACCCTGAAACTTGGCCCCGACTATCTGGCCATGGTCACCTTGGCTGCGGCTGAAATCATACGTAGCATCGGCCGCTCCACAGCCATGACCAACTTCACTGGCGGTTCCGCAGGTATTTCCCCGCAAGACTTCACCACGAAGTTCGAGGCGTCCTCGCCGTTGCCCGATGGCACGACCACCTTCCTGCTGTGGACATACAACAACAACATCGCGAACTCGTGGTGGTTGCGTATCGTGTCCTGGATTCTCGTGGCGATTGCCGCACTGCTGTGCTGGCGCTGGTTCCACTCCCCGTGGGGCCGCGTGCTCAAGGGCATCCGCGAAGACGAGAACGCGATTCGTTCGCTGGGCAAGAACGTGACCAAGTACAAGATGCAGGCCCTGATCTTGGGCGGCATCTTCGGCGCCATCGGCGGCATCCTCTTCGTGCTGCCGCGCTCCGTGCAGCCCGACTCGCTCGGCCGTGCGGTCACCTTCTACACCTGGACCATCCTGCTGCTGGGTGGCGCGGCCACAATCTTCGGCCCGATTCTGGGCTCCTGCCTGCTGTGGGTGCTGCTCACCTTCGTCAAAGAGGTCATGCGTGGCGTCATTCCGGACACGCTGATCTCCTCGAACCAGGTCGAATCCCTGGGCTGGATCATCGTCGGTGTGGCGTTGATGTGCCTGGTGATATTCAGACCACAAGGCCTCCTGGGAGACCGAAAGGAGTTGGCGTTCAATGCCTGAGTCAAGCGAATCCGTGCGCAGCAGCGCATCCGAAACCAACGAGGCCGTCGCCGGCGTGACGTCGACGAATCTGCCGAGCGGCTCGAACGAACCCGGCAAGCCGTTCCACGATCTTGCCCAATGGGCCACCAAGGCTCCCGAAGGCGAGACCCTGATCTCCACCGCCTACGGCGACAAAGTCACCGAAGATCTGAAATTCGTGGAGAACACGCCCGGCGTGCACAAGCCGGATCCGATTCTGGTGGCCAACAATGTGACCCGCAAGTTCGGTGGCATGACCGCCGTGGACGTCAAGCATTTCGAAATCGAACGCCACGGCATCACCGCCCTGATTGGCCCGAACGGCGCTGGCAAGACCACGTTCTTCAACCTGATGACCGGCTTTGACACCCCGAACACCGGCGAATGTCAGTTCGATGGCCGCGACATGGCCCACGTGCAGCCCGAGAAAGTGGCGCGCATGGGCATGGTCCGTACCTTCCAGCTGACCAAGGTGATGAGCCGACTGACCGTGCTCGACAACATGCTGCTCGGTGCCCCCGTGCAGCCCGGCGAAGGCATGTTCCGCTCGCTGGTGCCCGGCCTGTGGAAAAAGCAGGAGAAGGAGAACCGCGAGAAGGCCGAGGCCCTGCTCGAACGATTCCTGCTTATCAAGAAGAAGGATGATTTCGCCGGTGCCTTATCCGGTGGTCAGCGCAAGCTGCTCGAAATGGCGCGTGCGCTGATGTCCGATCCGCAGCTGGTCATGCTCGACGAGCCGATGGCAGGCGTGAACCCCGCGCTCAAGCAGTCGCTGCTGGACCACATCATGTCTCTGCGCGAGGAAGGCACCACCGTGCTGTTCGTGGAGCATGACATCAATATGGTCCGTCATATCGCCGATTGGGTCACCGTGATGGCCGAAGGCAAGATTGTGGCCGAGGGTCAGCCCAAGGCCGTGATGAACGATCCGGCCGTCATCGACGCCTACCTGGGCGCCAACGCCAACATCGACCTCGGTGACGATTCCGTCCTCGATCTCAAGGAAAGCGAGGAAGTCTGATGACTGATACCGAAGTACTTGAACCTGACACCCGCCCTCGCTCCGAAATCCACGTCGGCGAGCCCGCCGGCGAACCGCTGATGGACGCGGTCGACCTGGTCGCCGGCTATCTGCCCGGCGTGAACATTTTGAACGGCGCTTCCCTGACCCTTCACGAGGGCGAGATCGTCGGCATCATCGGCCCGAACGGCGCCGGAAAGTCCACCCTGCTCAAATCCCTGTTTGGTCTGGTCCACATCCACTCCGGCAAGCTGATTTTCAAGGGCAAGGACATCACCAACCTGCGCGCCGACAAGCTCGTCTCCCTAGGCGTGGGCTTCGTGCCGCAGACCGAGAACGTGTTCCCGTCGCTGACCATCGCCGAGAATCTGCACATGGGCGCCTACCAGGCACCGAAGCAGTTCAACGAACGATTCGACTACGTGTGCTCGATCTTCCCCAAGCTCGGTGCCCGCAAAGATCAGCTCGCCGGCTCCCTGTCCGGCGGTGAACGCCAGATGGTGGCGATGGCCCGCGCCCTGATGATGAACCCGTCCGTGCTGCTGCTCGACGAGCCGTCCGCCGGCCTGTCTCCGATGCTGCAGGACGAGACCTTCATCCGCGTGCGCCAGGTCAACAAGGCTGGTGTTTCGGTGATTATCGTCGAACAGAACGCCCGCCGATGCCTGCAGATCTGCGACCGCGGCTACGTGCTCGACCAAGGCCGCAACGCCTACTCCGGCCGAGGCCGCGACCTCCTCGAAGACCCGAAGGTTATCTCCCTATACCTAGGCAACCTAGAAGAAGAAGTAAAGGAAGAAGGCAAGTAACCTTCTTTCCAAGCAGCCCCCTCGTCGGAGGGGGCTTTGTTGTTCGCCCTCAAAACCGCATGTTTCCAATAGTTTTCGGGCTTCATTTCGCGGTTACATACGAACAACGTGGCCGAAGCAACTCGCGCTTACAGTTAGGCCCAAGATTCGGGGGATGAACAATATCGATTCACCCCGTAATCGAAAAAACCACTGCCCGCAAGGGGTTAAGAGAGGAATAGGTGGCTTGTTATGAACATCAAGAAGACATCCATGGCGGTGACCGCCATGATTGCGGCAGCCGTTATGGCGCTCGCTGGCTGCGGATCCAGCTCCAACAGTGCCGACTCCAGCGCATCATCTAAAAAGTCCGACACTTTCGTGCTCGGCGGCCTGTGGCCTGAAACCGGCTCGCTGTCCTATCTGGCCCCGCCGGAACTGGCCGCCGAAAAGCTGGCCGTGGCCGATATCAACGCGGCCGGCGGCGTGCTGGGCAAGGATGTGACCACCGTGGATGCCGATACGTCCGACGCCGACCACGCCGACCAGAACTCGTCCGCCACCCAGTCCGTGATGAGCAAGAACCCGTCGTTCGTCATCGGCCCGGCCTCCAGCTCCGTGGTCAAGAACGTGTATAAGACCATCACCTCGGCCAAGGTGCCGATGCTGTCGATGGGCGCCACCAGCTCCGACTTCTCCGGCCTGGACCCGTACTTCTTCCGTACCGTGCCGCCGGACTCCGTGCAGGGTGCCGTGCTTGGTCAGGTCATCGCCCAGGATGGCGTGAAAAACCTGGCCATCGCGGCGTTCAACGAGGAGTACGGCACCGGCCTGCGCGACACCATCGCCAAGACCGCTTCCGACGCCGGCGTGAACATCGTGTACGGCGAAAAGGACGCCTTCGACCCGACCGAAACGAACTTCTCCTCCATCGTGACCGCCATCAAGGCCTCCAACCCTGACGCCATCGCCATCGTGGCCTTCGACCAGACCAAGTCTCTGGTCAAGGAGCTCGCCTCCCAAGGCGTCGACACCCACAAGCTCTACTTCGTGGATGGCAACACCGCCGACCACTCCGAGGATCTGGACGCCGGCCTGCTCAAGGGCACCAAGGGCACCATCCCCGGCGTGATGGCCTCCGACGACTTCCAGAAGAAGCTCGTCAAGGCCTACGGCAAGGACATCGACAACTTCACCTACGGCGCTGAAACCTACGATGGCATCATCCTCGCGGCCCTCGCGGCCGAAAAGGGCGGCTCTGCCGACGGCGAGACCATCCAGAAGAACATGGCCGCGGTCTCCGGCGCCACTGGTGGCGATGAATGCACCACCTACAAGGATTGCGTGGCCGCCATCAAGGCCGGCAAGGACATCAAGTACAAGGGCCTGACCGGCATCGGCGCGTTCAACAAGAACAACGACCCGAGCTCCGCCAACATCGGCGTCTACGTGTTCGACGGCGATAACAAGCCGGTCTTCGACCACACCCAGGAAGGCAAGGTCCCCACGGACTGATCGCCTGAGACGATAATGCGCGGCTGTGAACCGTAAGGACTCACGGCCAACGCCCCCAAAAAAACGCCTCGTAGCCACAGCGCCGCGAGGCGTTTTTTTGGATTGAACACTCCCTAACCTGAACATTTCCAACAGTTTTCGGCGGCAAGCGCAGCGGCAACCAAAGAGTTACACAGTCACAATCTCACCGACTCTCAAGCTTCTTAGAGTGGCAACCACGATTCGAGAAAAGGTAACGCTCGCATCTCACATCACTGCCCGTAAGGGCTTCGAGAGGAAGTGGTGGTTAATGACCAACAACAAGAAAATCATGGTGACGCTCACCGCCGCGGTGGCCGCGGCCGTTATGGCGCTCGCCGGATGCGGCAGCTCCGGCACGGCGTCTGACTCCGGCACGTCAGGAGCCAAGAGCTCCGGCACCTTCCTGACGGCAGGTCTGTTCCCGCTCACCGGCTCATTCGCATACGTCGGCCCGGCATCGTCCGCGAGCCTGGAGCTCGCCAAGCAGGAGATCAACGCCGCAGGCGGCGTGCTCGGCAAGGACATGGAAACCACGACCGCTGATTCGTCCGATGCCGACCATGCCGATCAGAACACGTCGTCCGCCCAGTCGCTGATTTCCAAGAACCCGTCCGTTATCATCGGCCCGCCGTCCAGCGGCGTGGTCAAGAACACGTACAAGCAGGTCACCACCTCCGGCATTCCGATGATTTCCGAAGGTGCCACCTCCACCTCGCTGTCCGGCCTTGATCCGATGTTCTTCCGCACGATTCCGCCGGACACCGTGCAGGGCGCCGTGCTCGGCCAGGTCATCGCCCAGGATGGCGTGAAGAACCTGGCCATCGTAGTGCTCAACGATGAGTACGGTACACACTTGCGTGACGTGGTCGTCAAGACCGTTGAGGACGCTGGCGTGAACGTCGTGTACAGCGAAAAGGACGCCTTCGACCCGACTGAAACGAACTTCTCCTCCATCGCCACCGCAGTCAAGGCCTCCAACCCGGACGCCACGCTGGTAATCGCGTTCGACCAGACCAAGTCCGTGGTCAAGGCACTGGCCGCCGCCGGTGTCGACACCCACAAGATGTACATGTCTGATAGCAACACCGTCGACCACTCCGGCGACTTCGAAGCCGGACTGATTGAGGGCACGAAGGGCACGATCCCAGGCTCCCACCCCACCGACGAGTTCCAGGCCAAGCTCAAGAAGATCAAGCCTGATCTGGGCGACTTCACCTACGCCGCCGAAACCTATGACGCGGTAATCCTTTCCGCGCTGGCCGCCACCAAGGGTGGAGCCACCGACGGCAAGACCGTGGCCAAGAACCTGCCCGCGGTCTCCGGCACCACTGGCGGCGAAAAGTGCGAGTCCTACAAGGATTGCGTGGCTCTGATCAAGGACGGCAAGGAAATCCAGTACGTCGGCCAGTCCGGCATCGGACCGTTCAACGACGATCACGACCCGGGCGCCGCCTCAATCGGCATCTACAAGTTCGACGCCAAGAACAAGCCGGTCTTCGACCACGCCCAGCAGGGATCCGTGCCGAAGGGCTGATGCGCCGTCCGGTTCCGGTTCGCTTAGAGAGCCGATTGCAATCGCTGCAATGGTGCATTCCGCCGGTAATTGGCGATTGACAGCGCCCGCCGGCATAACGAGACCCCACCCCTTACCTATTCGGGTGGGGTTTCGTTATGTTCGGTGTCGAACCGGTTCGACACGCCGGCGATTGGACTGTAAGGTGCTCCCGGCGTTAATATCGAACCGGTTCGATGCAACGAGAACGTGATGGTAAAGACGGCGGTTCAGTCGCACACATCCACGTCATCGCACGCGCCCGAGTCCCGGCAGGAACAATGCTGACGCAACCGGAAACACAACACAGGAGTTGCCATGAAGAACACAGTTCAACTCATCACCTACGCAGATCGTCTCGGCGACGGCACCATCGCCAGCATGACCGACATTCTGCGCACCCGCTTCAACGGCGTGTATGACGGCGTTCATATCCTGCCGTTCTTCACCCCGTTTGACGGCGCGGACGCCGGCTTCGACCCGATCGACCACACCAAGGTCGACCCGCGCCTCGGCTCGTGGGATGACGTCGCCGAACTCTCCACAACCCACGACATCATGGTCGACGCCATCGTCAACCACATGAGTTGGGAATCCAAGCAGTTCCAAGACGTGCTTGAAAAAGGTGAGGAATCCGAGTATTACCCGATGTTCCTGACCATGAGCTCCGTCTTCCCGAACGGCGCCACCGAAGAAGACCTGGCCGGCATCTACCGCCCGCGCCCGGGCCTGCCGTTCACCCACTACAAGTTCGCCGGCAAGACGCGCTTGGTCTGGGTGAGCTTCACCCCGCAGCAGGTGGACATCGACACTGATTCCGCCAAGGGTTGGGAATACCTGATGTCGATCTTCGATCAGATGGCCGCCAGCCACGTGCGCTACATCCGTCTCGACGCCGTGGGCTACGGCGCCAAGGAAGCCGGCACCAGCTGCTTCATGACCCCCAAGACCTTTAAGCTCATCTCCCGTCTGCGCGAGGAGGGCGTCAAGCGCGGCCTTGAAATCCTCATCGAGGTTCACAGCTACTACAAGAAGCAGGTGGAAATCGCCTCCAAGGTGGACCGCGTCTACGATTTCGCCCTGCCGCCGCTGCTTCTGCACTCGCTGTTCACCGGTCACGTCGAACCCGTGGCCCACTGGACCGAAATCCGCCCGAACAACGCCGTCACCGTACTCGATACGCACGACGGCATCGGCGTGATCGACATCGGCTCCGATCAGCTCGACCGCAGCCTCAAGGGCCTCGTGCCCGACGAGGACGTCGATAATCTGGTCAACACCATCCACGCCAACACCCACGGCGAATCCCAGGCCGCCACCGGTGCCGCCGCCAGCAACCTCGACCTCTATCAGGTCAACTCCACGTACTACTCGGCCCTCGGCTGCAACGACCAGCACTACTTGGCCGCCCGCGCCGTGCAGTTCTTCCTGCCGGGCGTGCCGCAGGTCTACTACGTGGGCGCGCTCGCCGGCCGCAACGACATGGAACTGCTGCGCCGAACCAACAACGGCCGCGACATCAACCGCCACTACTACTCCACCGCCGAAATCGATGAAAACCTCGAACGCCCGGTGGTCAAGGCCCTGAACGCCCTGGCCAAGTTCCGCAACGAACTGCCTGCATTCGATGGCGAGTTCAGCTACGAGGTCGATGGCGACACGTCCATCACCTTCCGCTGGACCGCCGCCGACGGCACGTCCACGGCCGCCCTCACCTTCGAGCCCGGACGCGGCCTCGGCACAGACAACACCACCCCGGTTGCCAGCCTTGCCTGGAGCGATGCCGCCGGCGACCACGAAACCCGCGATCTGCTCGCCAACCCGCCGATTGCCGATATCGACTAACCGTTGGCCCATAAACGCCACTCCGCTGTGCGCGCTCCAAGTAGTGCGCCCGGCGTAAGCTGGGTTCATGGAGAGCAAACCGCCCGCAGTGCACTGAAGCCAGTGCGCCCGGGCGGTTTTGCGTATGCGGGGTTGAAGGTCATGCTCCTGCGGGCGCGGCCCAAGCATCCCGCCGGAATCGACGAGACGAGCAGCAGAACAGAGAAAGAGCAGCATCATGTTGGAACCGTATGTGCGTCCGGGTATTGATGATCGCCCGGATTTGGACAAGGTCCTAAGTCCCGAAGACAAAGCCGCCGTGGCCAGACTGGCCATCAAGAATCGCCGCCGCCCGCCCGAAGCCTCTGCGGACCAGCCTGAGGCCCAGGCTGTGCGATTGGCTTCCGCCGGTTCTTCGGCAGCCGCTGCTGCAGCCGCCAGTGTGGACACTCCCGCGCCGGATATGTCGTCCGCCTACCTCGACATGCGCGATCCCATGGTCGCCGTCAATGGCCAACGCCCTACCGCAGGTCAGGTCTCCCGACTCAACTGGGGTTTCTTCGCTGCTTCAATTCTGGTCGGCGCACCTTGGGTGGCGTTGAACACCATTGCCATGCCCAACGCGATTGCGCGTACGTTCGGCTATGACACTGCTGTTGCCGGTCATATCGCCATCAATCCGGCCACTGGCCGCCCGTTGCCCGTCGCCACCGAATTGGCGATGCCCCTGGCCGTGTTGGTGATTGTCGGCGTAGTGGCCTCCATGTTTGCGATGCCGCTGATTTCAGTGTTGTCCGACCGCACACGCACGCCATTGGGCCGTCGTACCCCGTGGATGGTTGGCGGAGGTCTGCTGTGCGCGCTGATCACGCTGATTCTGGGGCAGAATATCGGCATCATTGTGCTTTGTATTTTCTGGGTGTTCCTACAGTTCGCCTATGCGATGCTTTCCGTGCCGTTGACCAGCGCCATCAGCGAACGGGTGCCCGACAAGTTCCGCCCTCGCATCGAACGCTGGCATGGCATCGGTGTGATGCTCGGCCAAGCGCTTGGCGTGTGCATGGGTGCGCTTGGCGTGTGCATGGGTGCGCTTGGTGTGATGTTCAATTCGTTTGCGCCGTTTAGTTACACCGCCGTGCTATTTGCAGTGTCCGGTATTGCCACCGTATTGATTCTGCCCAAGGAGCCTTCTAGCGCTGAGCAGCCGAACCAGCTTTTTGACCGCAGTCAGGTACTTGACCAATTGCGCCCGCCGGCCCACGCTCCCGAGTTCTCCCGGGTGTTCGCCGCCCGTACGTGCATGATGGCCGGTGTTGGGCTGACCGGTGTGTTTCTGTGGTATCTCGTACGTTTCTGGGTTTATGGCAAGGCCGTGGTACTTACGTCCGCGCCGCTGACCATTCCGGCCGGATTCCTCATTGCCGGTATGGCTGTGGCCACATTGATCGGTGCCGCGCTCGCCTCCTGGGCCGCCGGGCCGATTTCCGAGCGAATCGAGGAAAAGAACATTCCCGTGGCCCGTGTGGTGGCCGGTGCCTGCCTGCTGTATGCGATTGGTCTGGGGCTCGCATGGGGCCTTGGCGTCTGGTCCACCGGCACTGCCCGTGAAAACGGCATGCTGCTGTTTGCGTTGATCTCCGGATTCGCCTTCGGCATTTACGATTCGCTCGGACTTGAACTGGTGATGGACTCTTTGCCCGACCCGCGCCGAGCCGGCCACGACCTCGGCATTTATGCGCTCGCCAACTCGGCCGGTCTGGCGCTCGCCGCCATCATCGGCGCGCTACTGGTGAACGCCTTCGAGCATAGCTTCGGCTATTACCTGCTCTTCCCGTCCGCCATCGTCATGGTGCTGCTGGCCGGAATCGTCACCCTCACCACCAAATCTGCCGAATAATAAACCGGTTCGAGTACACTGGTCAGCAGTGATCCAGTCCAGTACTCGCAGGGGAGCAAAACCATGGTCGGCATGCGCGACGTAGCCAAAGCGGCAGGGGTGTCCTTAAGCACCGTTTCGTTGGTGGTCAACAACACCGGCTACGTCTCGGCCGATATGCGTGCCAAAGTCGAGTCCGCGATGCGCCAGCTCAACTACATTCCCAACGAGCTGGCCCGCAACCTCTACCGAAACCGCACCAACACCATCGGCGTGATCATGCCGACCATCGCCCACCCGTTCTTCTCCACACTCACCGCGCATCTGCAGCGCGAGTTCGCCGCGCGCGACCTCAAAACCCTATTGTGTTCCACCGCCGATGCGGACAAAGGCGAGGGCGAATACGTCGATATGCTGCAGCGGCACATGATGGACGGTATTATCATGGCCGCCCACACCGAGCATCCGGCCGACTACTGGACCTCCATCCATCGGCCAATTGTCGCTTTCGACCGCACGCTCGGTGAGGGTGTGCCGGTCGTCCGGTCTGATCATGAACAGGGAGGCCGTCTGATTGCTCGCCAGCTCATCGATTCCGGAGCGCGCCACGTGGTGCTCGTCGGCGGCCCGCGCTCCCAGTTCGCTGCGGCCACCACGTTCCCCACGATTCGCTACCATCTCACCGTCGAGCGTCTGCTGGCCGATGCCGGCATTGCCTGCGATTACGTGGAAGCCGGCGCCGTGGCCGACATCGCCGCCCACGAAGCCACCGCATGCGCCATTTTCGAACAGTATCCTGATGTCGACGCCATCGTCGGCTCCGATGTGGTGGCATCCGTGGCATTGCAGGAAGCCTCACGACGGGGTATCGAGGTGCCTGCTGATCTGCAAGTCATCGCCTATGACGGCACTCTCATGGCCGAAACCGCCGGCAAACGCCTGACCGCGATTCGACAGGACTTCCCGGCCATCGCCGCCGCGCTCGCCGTCCGCATGGACTCACAGATCGCCGCCGACGGTGGCCCCGCCTCTCCGTCCAAGAACGATAGCGCTTCGGACGTTGACACCCAACCCACTCCCGAAGAAGTCATCCCCGTAGCCCTCATCCCCGGCGAAACCACCCGGTGACTCCTATCTTGGCTCCCCTCTCTGAGGCTGAGCTGTGAAGCAAACAGTCCGGTGGACTGTTTGTAGGCGAAGGCGAGCCGGGAGGCGAGCAGGCAGACTGCGGGCGGTAGCCCGTCTGTAATTGCGGCCGAGCTGGCGGCGTAGGCGACTGAGGGGAGCCGAGTCACGGCCGCCCACAGTCACCCATCTCACATGACTCCTACGTCACAATGTCCACAATGTGAACCCTTGCTGGATTGGCAAGACATACAAACCTATGTTTACATTCCAGTTCAGGTCGAACGGCCTGAGGAAATACCGAAAGGAGGCCACGCGATGACTGGATTCAATGCTTCTGCGTTTGTATCCGCACGAATTATTAGCCCGTCTTCGCTGGCGGACTAATTCGGCACTGATGCTTGAAGCCCCGTCAACGAAGGCAGGGCCAATCAAGCTGACACAATCGGCACGGCCCTGCATGATGCGGGGCTTTTTTTGTTGCGCTCACAAGGCTTACGGCAGAATCCCGCAGACGGAAACGGTAGCGGACAGTACACGGCAACAACACAGCGACAGAACAACAACCTCCCTGTGGGGCGAAATAATCGCCCGCCGATGAGAGTGAACGAGAGCAAAACAGGAGTAACAATGACTGCAGCAGTCGAAGAGACTGGCTTAGGGCAGGCGGCAGGTAAAGCCGCTACCTTGGTACGCGATTCGGTCAAGACCGTGATCGCCGCGTCGATGGTCGGTACCGCCATCGAATTCTATGACTTCTACGCCTACGGCACCGCCGCGGCAAACTACTTCCCGCACATCTTCTTCTCCGCGAAGGACAACCCCACCGTCGCACTGCTGATGAGCTTGCTGACCTTCGCCGTCGCCTTCATCGCCCGCCCGCTGGGCTCGCTGATCTTCGGCCACTTCGGCGATCGCATGGGCCGCAAGACCACGCTGGTCGTCAGCCTGATGACCATGGGTGTCGGCACCTTCCTGATTGGCTGCCTGCCCACCTACGATCAGGTCGGCGTTGGTGCAGTCGCCATCCTCTGCCTGCTGCGTTTCATCCAGGGCATCGGCCTGGGCGGCGAATGGTCCGGCGCGGCACTGGTCGCCACCGAGAACGCGCCTGAAGACAAGCGCGCACTGTACGGCTCCTTCCCGGAGCTTGGCGCCCCGATCGGCTTCTTCCTGTCCAACGGCACCTACTTCGTGCTCGAATCCTTCAACAATCAGGACGCGATGCTGGCTTGGGGCTGGCGTGTGCCGTTCCTGCTGTCCGCCATCCTGGTGATCGTCGGCCTCGTGGTCCGCGTTCACATGGAGGAGACCCCGATCTTCCGTATGGCTCAGGAGCAGAAGAAGGTTGTCAAGTCCCCGCTGACCGAGGTCTTCCGCAAGTCTTGGCGTCAGGTGCTGCAGGCCACCTTCCTCGTGGCTGTGACCTACACGCTGTTCTACACGCTCGCCACTTGGTCCCTCGCTTGGGGCACCAAGGAGCAGGGCGAAGGCGGCGGCAACCTTGGCTTCACCAACCAGGAATACCTGCTCATGCTCATGATCTCCATCTGCGTGTTCGCCCTGTTCATCGTGCTGTCCTGCCTGTACGCGGACAAGATCGGCCGCCGTCGCGTGCTGACCTTCTCCTCCTGCGCGCTCGTCGTGTTCGCCGTGCTCTTCCCGTTCCTGCTGGACGGTGGTCTGGTCGGCCAGAAGAACTTCTTCGCCAACATGGTGTTCCTGTGCGTCGGCTTTGCCCTGATGGGCATCGCCTTCGGCCCGATCGGCGCCTTCCTGCCTGAGCTGTTCGACGCCAACGTGCGTTACTCCGGCTCCGGCATCGGCTACAACCTGGCCGCCATCGTCGGCGCGGCTTTCGTGCCGACCATCGCCACTTGGCTGAGCTCCCACTGGGGCGTCCACTCCGTGGGCCTCTACCTCGCCGTGATGGCCGTGTGCTGCCTCGTCTCCGTGCTCACTTGCAAGGAGACTAAGGACGTTGACTTTACCAAGTGACGATGTTCACAACGTGAAAAACCTCAATTCCACTAAGTGAACCCCTGCAGGGCTTTTCCGATGCGACGGGACTAAACCTGCATATCGGAAAAGCCCACAAGGAAAGCCACAACAGAATATCGCTCAGCGAAACCCCGCAGAACGCAAGAAAATTTCAACCCCATAAATAAACAAATAAATAAAAGGAGCGCCAAAAATGGCAGCAACTATCTGGTACGAGAAGGACGCCGATCTGTCCGTGTTCGATGGCAAGAAGGTGGCCATCCTGGGCTACGGTTCTCAGGGTCACGCCCACGCGCTGAACCTGCGTGACTCCGGTGTCGACGTGGTCGTCGGCCTGCGTCCGACCTCCAAGTCCGTGGAGTTCGCCAAGGAGCAGGGCCTTGAGGTCAAGCCGGTTGGCGAGGCCGTTGCCGAGGCTGACGTTGTGATGATTCTTCTGCCTGACCAGTACCAGGCAGCCGTCTACAAGAAGGACATTGAGCCGAATCTGAAGCCGGGCGCTGCCTTGGCCTTCGCCCACGGTTTCAACATCCACTACGGCTACATCAAGCCGTCTGAGGATCACCCGGTGTTCATGGTTGCCCCGAAGGGCCCGGGCCACATCGTTCGTCGTGAGTACGCCGCTGGCCGTGGGGTCCCGGTCGTCGTTGCTGTTGAGCAGGACCCGGACGGCAAGACCTGGCCGCTGTGCCTGGCTTACGCCAAGGCTCTGGGCGCTCTGCGTGCAGGCGCCATCAAGACCACCTTCACCGAGGAGACCGAGACCGATCTGTTCGGTGAGCAGGACGTCCTCATGGGCGGCATCAACCACCTGTGCGACCTCGGCTTCGACGTGCTGACCGAGGCTGGCTACCAGCCGGAAATCGCCTACTTCGAGGTGTTCCACGAGCTGAAGATGCTCGTCGACCTCGCTAACGAGGGTGGTCTGAACAAGGCTCGTTGGTCCTGCTCCGACACCGCTCAGTACGGCGACTACACCTCCACCGTCATCACCGAGGAGACCAAGAAGCGCATGCAGTACCAGCTCAAGCGCATTCAGGATGGCTCCTTTGCCAAGGAGTTCATGGATGACCAGGCTGCCGGCGCTCCGAAGTTCAAGAAGCTGCAGGAAGAGTACTCTCACCCGCACCTCGAGACCGTTGGCCCGAAGCTGCGCGCCATGTTCTCCTGGAATAACGCCGAGGCCAAGGACAAGGATGAGACCGAGTCCTTCAACGGCAAGATTGCTCGTACCCAGGTTCAGTGATTGCCGCCCCTGAAGGGGATTTAAGCTAGCAAACCGCCGTTCCCGCCCATACGGGAGCGGCGGTTTTGTGTTGTTGCGCGCAGCGAATCATTCTCAATAACAACTATGCGCTGATTTCTTGCAGGCAAACGAACACCGAATATGCAAGATCGTTGATATCTCAGCCTTTCCCCATATGTGGGATTGTGCGATTCTGTTCAAAAGGGTGCAGAGTTGTTATCGAGAATCGTTCTCTGCACACGGCTGTCCATACTCCAATAGTGACCTAGCTCACGTTGTGGACTCCAGCGGGGCTGCGACGGCGTTCTCGGTAGGATTGAACTCGGTTTGAAGGACACAATCCTCGCAAAACAGGACTTATCTGCACACCGTAGATACCCCCGGCGCCCAGCGGCGCCACAACCCACTACTGAAAAGGAGTGCCAATAATGGCAGCACAGATCTGGTATGAGAACGACGGTGATCTCTCTGTTCTCGAAGGCAAGAAGGTCGCAATCATCGGCTACGGTTCCCAGGGCCACGCCCACGCGCTGAACCTTCGCGATTCCGGTGTCGACGTGGTCGTCGGCCTGCGTCCGACCTCCAAGTCGGTCGACTTCGCCAAGGAGCAGGGCCTCGAGGTCAAGTCCGTGGCCGAGGCTTCCGCCGAGGCCGACGTGATCATGATTCTGGCCCCCGACCAGTACCAGCGCACCATCTGGGCCAACGACATCGAGCCCAACATCAAGCCGGGTGCTGCTGTTGCGTTCGCTCATGGCTTCAACATTCATTACGGCTACATCAAGCCGTCTGAGGATCACCCGGTGTTCATGGTTGCCCCGAAGGGCCCGGGCCACATCGTTCGTCGTGAGTACGCCGCTGGCCGTGGCGTGCCGGTCGTTGTGGCCGTCGAGCAGGATCCGCGTGGCGACGGCTGGGCTCTGACCCTGGCCTACGCCAAGGCCCTCGGTGCCCTGCGCGCCGGTGCCATCAAGACCACCTTCAAGGAAGAGACCGAGACCGATCTCTTCGGCGAGCAGAACGTGCTCATGGGTGGCGTGAACAAGCTCGTCGAGATGGGCTTCGAAGTCCTGACCGACGCCGGCTACCAGCCGGAAATCGCCTACTTCGAGGTCTGCCACGAGCTCAAGATGCTCGTCGACCTGATGAACGAGGGCGGTCTGAACAAGGCTCGTTGGTCCTGCTCTGACACCGCTCAGTACGGCGACTACGTCAACACCGTCATCAACGAGGACTGCCGCAAGCGCATGGAATACCACCTGCAGCGCATCCAGGACGGCTCCTTCGCCAAGGAGTTCATTGACGACCAGGATGCCGGCGCCCCGCACTTCAAGGAGCTGCAGGAGAAGTACTCCAACGAGCGCATCGAGACCGTCGGCCCGAAGCTGCGCGCCATGTTCTCCTGGAACAAGGATGGCGTCAAGGATGCCGACGAGGCCAATTCCTTCACCGGTAAGATCGCCCGCGCTCAGGTTCAGTGATTTTCGCTGATTAGCGCATACTAAAAGGCCGCCGCTCCGATTCATTCGGAACGGCGGCCTTTCGCTTATTCCAAGGGATTTACTTGATTACCCACGCAGAGGTGTCGGTGGGAAGTTGGCCGTCGGGAGTCAGCGGGCCGGAAGTGAGCACCACAGAGCCTTCGGGCAGTGAGACCGGGGCAGTACCAAAGTTAGTAACCGAGGTGAACGTGCGTCCCTCAACCGCCGCACGGCGGTACGCCACCACGTCCGCTCCCATATCCACCTGCTCGGCGGTGGTGTCGCGCGTGGCGGTCAGCGACTCCTGACGAATCGCCAACGCCGCATGATACAACGTGTACATCGAATCCGGGTCGGCCTGCTCCACGTCCACCGCGTAATCCTTGAACCACAGCGGCTGCGGCAGGTGCGGGTCGGCGGCCGGCGTCACGCCATCGGCGCGAACCGCAGGGGAGAAGCCGAAGGAAGCGCCCGTGCCGAACTGGCCGGCGGCGCACAGCGGCACATGGTTTTCGCCGGTACCGTCATCGGCCGGAGCCGGACGGCTGAAATCGGCCAAGGCCGGCTCATCGGCGGCGGTCCACGGCAGCGGCACGCGGCAGCCGTCGCGGCCCTTGTCCATCGTGTTGCGGGTGGTGTGGAAGGCGGTCGGATCCTCCAAGTGATCCCACGGAATATCGGCCACCTCAAACAGGCCCAGTTCCTCGCCCTGATAGATGTATGCGGCACCGGGCAGGCCGAGCTCCATCAGCGCGGCGGCACGGGCACGGCGGGTGCCGAGTTCGCGGTTCTCCGGGTAGGTGGTGCCGTCGCGCAGCAGCCAGTCGTGTGGCAGCTGGTGATACGGCGCGCCCTTGACCTGCGGCAGACCATAGCGGGAGGGGCTGCGCGGCACGTCATGATTGTTCATGACCCACGTGGTGGTGGAGCCGCCGGTTTCGGCCGCCGCCTTGAGCCCGGCGGCGATGGCCTTGCGGAACTCGTCGGCATACCAGTTGGCCTGCGCGAAGTCGAAGTTGAAGGACTGGCCCAGCTCGTCCATCGAAGCGTACAGGTGCTGGTGCTCGGGCACCACCCACGCCTCGGCCACGGCGAAGCGCGGCGGAGTGTATTCGTTGAACACCTTGCGCCATTCGCGGTAGATGTCGTGCACCTCGCGGCGGTCGAACAGCGGGTGGCTGAAGTCGTGGTTCAGCACGCCGACCACGCTGTATTCGCGGCCGAGCTCCTCCAGCGGCTTGGATTCAAGGTCTTTGGCCAGGCCGTGCGCTACGTCGATGCGGAAGCCGTCGGTGCCGTGGTCGGACCAGAAGCGCAGGGTCTTTTTGAACTCCTCGTGGATGTCCGGATTCTTCCAGTTGACGTCCGGCTGCGCCTTGTCGAACAGATGCAGGTACCACTGGCCGTCGGGCACGCGCGCCCAGGCCGGGCCGCCGAAGAAGGACTGCCAGTCGTTCGGCGGCAGTTCGCCGTGCTCGCCGCGGCCGTCACGGAAGATATAGCGATCGCGTGCGGGGGAGCCAGGTTCGGAGGCGAGGGCTTCCTTGAAGAACACGTGCTTGTCGGCGGTGTGGTTGGGCACGATGTCCACGATCACTTTGATGCCGGCCTCGTGCGCGGCCTCGGCCATCGCGTCGAAGTCGTCCATGGTGCCTAGGCGCGGGTCGACGTTGCGGTAGTCGATCACGTCGTAGCCGCCGTCCGCCAGATCCGAGGGGTAGAACGGGGAGAGCCAGATCGCGTCGACGCCGAGGTTCTTCAGGTAGTCCATCTTCTCGGTGACGCCGGCGATGTCGCCGAGTCCGTCGCCGTTGACGTCCTTGAAGCTGCGCGGGTAGATCTGGTAGACGACGGCCTGCTTCCACCAGTCGTCATTGAGGTTGTTGGCGGTCATGCCGATTCCTTCCTGTTCCGGGTGCGTTGTGGTTGGGTTGTTCCGGTTGTGCTCGAACTGCTGTGTGAAGACCCAACCGTTGTATTGATGATGACAACGATATCATGTGAATTACGCATGCAAAAGTCGATTTATCGGCGTTTTGCGATGGTAACGTAGTCACGCCTGCGCGGACGCTGCTGTTGCGGCAGGCGGCGCGGTGGTTTCGCGCAGTATTAGCGGAGTGTCCGGCCGTACGAATGCCGGTTCGATTGACTTGCCCGCAATGGCATCCAATACCATGTGCCCGGCGGCCACGCCCATTGCGAACGGGTCCTGATGCAGTGTGGTCAGTCCCACGGCGGCGGACAGGGTGGAATCGTCGAAGCCGATGATGGAGATGTCCTGAGGTACCCGCCGCCCGTATTGACGCAGGCGATACAGCACGGGTGCGGCCATTTCATCATCCTCAAAACAGAAGGCGGTGATGCTGGGGGAGGCGTTCAGTACGGCGTTCAATGCCGCGTTGCTTTCGCCAAGACCGCGTTGAATGCTCAGGGGCGTTAGCTCGATCCCCGGATGGGCGGCAGCGGCATCAATGACGCCCTGCAAACGAGCCTCGGCACTGTAGCGCATGTTGGTTTCGGTCGGGGCGCTGCCGACGAACGCGATATGCCGGTGGCCGAGTGCAATCAGGTGCTCGATGGCCGAACGTGTGGCGGCGTAATCGTCAATGCTCACGCCTGCGTCGAACCCATCGGTGGAGGGAATGTTGATGCCGACAATCGGCACGTGCATATGCTTCAGTCGCTCCACTTCAGCCGGCTCAATGTCGAAGGAGCTGACAATCACCGCATCCGCATTGCGTCGCACGGGCAAATCCGCAAAGAAGTCATGGCGCTCGGCGGCGTTGCGCATGGGGTAGGGCACAGTGTCGTAGCCGGAGGGGCGCAGCGCCGAGTCAAGGCCGGCGAAGATGTTTGCATTGAACCAGGTGGTGATGGTCTCGCTGGCCAGCAGCGCAATGCGGAACGACTGGCCGGACTTCAGTGCGGCGGCCGAGCGAGAGACGGAGTAGTCGAGCTTTTCGGCCGCGGTCATCACTCGGTCTCGAGTCTCTGGAAGCACTAGATCCGGCTTGGCGAAGGTTCGGGACACCGTGGATACGGAAACGCCGGCCTCGCGGGCCACCGCTTGAATGCTTGCCTTGGTCATAGCCGTCGCTCCTTCGCCGTCGCGAACAATCATTGTCATGACAACGATAACATGCCCATAACAAGTCGTCGTCTTCGGCTATCTCGATTACGAGGGGCTGATTTAGACCAATTTCCCATTGCCGGAATCGATCACCGCTTCTCTCGGCGCATCACGGCGGCTAGGGACTGCACGCGTGGCAGGTCGAAGACCTCGTCGGTATGTACCACGTGGCCTGAGCTGTCCGCCAGCGGCACGCGCCAGTTCGAATACTCTCTGGAAGTGCCCGGCTGATTCTGGGAGCGGCATTCGCCCACGCCGTCCACCAGCGCTGCCTGCAGCAGCAGCGACGGCGTATCGGTGAGCATGGCGTGCATCGCTTCCACGATTTCCTGCACATGGCCTTCCACATCATCCGCCACGGTCTGCGAGATATAGCCGTTCTCCACCAGACGGTTCATCATGGCCGTGCGCTCGGCCATCGCCGAGGCGGCGAATGCCTCCACCGGCTCGCTCAGGAGATGCAGCTCCTCGCGCAGCTTGACGTGTGCGAAGTTCAGGTAGCCGGCGGTGGGTGGCAGATCGTGCGTGGTCACCGAGGCCAATGCCTGTTTGCGATAGTCCTTGGGTGCGCGGTACGGGTCGCCGGCGTTCGGCGAATCGTCCACGCGGTTGAACCATTCCACGTCAGTGCCGAGCACGCCGTGATCGGCCAGAATGCGGCGCACGTAATCCGGTACGGTGCCCAGATCCTCGCCAACCACCATGCCTCCGGCGCGCGTGGCCTCGATGGCCAGTACTCCCAACATCGCCTCGTGGTTGTACGTCACGTATGCGCCGTTGCGGGCACCGAGCCCCTGCGGAATCCACCACAGGCGGAACAAGCCCAGCACATGGTCGATGCGCACCGCGCCCGCGTGCTCGTACATCGAATGCACCATCTCGCGGTACACCTGGTAGCCGGTGGCCTCCAGGTAGCGCGGGTTGAACGGTGGCTGGCCCCAATCCTGGCCCTGCTGGTTATAGAAGTCCGGCGGGCAGCCGACCGTGACGCCACCTGAGGCGAAGCGTTCCGGATTGGCCCAGGCATCCGCGCCGAGCCCGTGCACGCCCACGGCCATGTCCTGCATCAGCCCCAGCGTCATGCCGTGGTCCAGCGCCTCCTGCTGCGCGGCGTTCACCTGCTCGGCAGCGATCCACTGCAGCCAGCGGTTGAACTCGAACAGGTCGTGGTGCTCCTCGACGAGCTGGCGCACGGCCGGGTCGTCGATGGTCTTCTCGAAGAACCAACGGTTCTCGCCCCACGGCGCGCCCCATACCTCGAAGCACAGGCACCATGTGGCGAAGGAATCGAGGTCCGGGCCGGCGGTGGTCTTGAAATGCTCGAATTCGAGCTCGCGCTTGTTGTTGCGGCCCGCTTCGAAGATCAGGCGCAGCGCCGGGCGCTTGGCCTCCCACGCCGCGTTGATGTCCATCGGGGTCGATTCGTCGTTGCGCGCGGCCACCGAATCATGCAGCGCATCCACCTGCGCGCGCACGTCGGCCGGCAGTGTGGCATATTCGGGGATATCCTGCGGCCGGATGTACGTCACGTTGAGGAATCGGCGCGATTCCGGTAGATACGGCGATGGCTCAAGCGGCGGAATCGGCGCGCCGGCGTGAATCGGATTGATGAGCATGAAGTCGGCCTTGGACTTCTCGGCGGCATCTGCCAAAAGACGCTTCAGATCGCCGTAATCGCCGATGCCCCACGATTCGCGGGACCGCACGGAATACATCTGCGTCATCCAGCCCCACCGCTGGTGCTCGGCGACCGCCTTCGGCACGGGAATGCGCGCGGGGGCGGCGATGATGGCCGCCTTGCCCTCGCGCCCGTCAACCGTGACGGTCAGCGTGTGGTAACCCATCGGCAGGTCGGGTGCGATGGTCAAGTCCGGCTTGCCGGAATTGAGGTTCGGCAGCAGGGCAAAGTGGCCAAACGCGGTGCCGTCCTCCAGTTCGATGGAGGCGGTGATGTCCGCGTCCGACGAGCAGTTCAGGGTGATGCCGGTCGGTTTGCCGGTGGTGGCGACGATGGTGGAGGGGAGCAAACGTTTGCTGTTTTCCACCTCAAGTTGGGTCATGGAGCGTACGATGGCCTCGTCGCTGGATGCGTCCACGTCGAGGGCCTTGAGTACGGCGACCAAGGCCGCGTCGCTGATTTCGGTGTAGGTGCCGAGCTGGTCGATGAATGAGGTGGCAAGTCCGCAGGCTTTGGCGAGCTTGATGAGCGGGCGGGCGAGTCGTTCCGTGCTTTCCGCGCGCTGCGGGGCACCGGAAGCGGCGTTGTTGGTGGTGTCTGCGATGGTGCCGGTGCTGGTTGCTGCGTCGTTGCCGTATGCGTCGGTCATGATGACTCCTTGCTTGCAAATCGGGTACTGCTAGTCGTTTGCATTGCTGTTCGAGGGCCGCTCTGCGTTGAGGTTCCGGCAACCTGACAGACCAATGTTCGAGCTGTTCTGCCTCTACCGTAACTCATATTGACAACGATTGCAATACATTCGGTGAGTTGGACGAGGCTAGAGGTGTTGGTGTTTGTCGTGATGGCCCGTTGACTATCCCCAGTCGACTTTGCCGACAGCCTCGCCGGCGGAGGTGAGGTCGAACGGGTTTAACCAAACACGACGAACGATTGCGGGGAGAGCGTCAGCTGCCCGCCGCTCACGGCCGGTTCACCAAGACTGAGCAGCACGTCGGCGTCGGAAGAGAGCTCGTCCGGCAGGTATTCCGTGAGGAATGAGGCGATTGAGGCACCTGAATCGGCGTTGAAATAACTGGAATCGCCTTCGTGCTCCATAGGCGTGTCGGTATTGCGCAGCAACAGGTTGTAGCCGTTCGGGTGGCCGTCCCGGCGCCAGTCGAGGTAGAGGTCCATGTCGAAGCCGGCCTGCATCGATTCGTTCGGATGGCCTGGACGCCATCGGCGGACCGACCTGGGTGGATTCCGATAAGGCGGCCGTATGGGTGACCAACTGGGACACCGAGCGCAACGGCTCCTCGCTCACCACCCGTGACGGCACCAGCTACCTGCTCGCCAACGCCTTCATGCTCGCCTACGATTACGGCCAGCCGCACATCTTCTCCGGCTACTACTACGCCGGCGTCGACGACGGCGCTCCCGGCGCCACCCGCACCTCCGTGCCGGACATGACCTGTCCGACCGACGGCATCGAAACCGCCGGCACCTGGCACTGCGCGCAACGCTGGACCGCCATCCGCGGCATGATCGGCTGCCGCAACGCCGTGGCCGGCACCTTCACCGTCACCGTGGCCAAGGGCTCGGCCGTCGCCCTATACGCCGGCGCGACGCCCGCAAACTGGGCCGGCACCCGGAAATACGATCCGTCCGATCCCGCCTGGTTCACCGGCGAAACACCGCATAAGGGCGATGACACCGCCGCCAAGTCCGCCGATTCCGCAGCGTCCGCCAAGTCAGGCGACGCCAAGTCCGGAAAGGCAACGTCCGATGCCATCCGCCGCGCCGCAACGCTCGCCGCCATCCTCCTGCCCGTCATCGTCGGCGTCACGTTCATGGCGATAGCTCGCAGGAACGGCAAAGCCCAGTCCGACAACAGCGGCCCGAATAACGACTGATTCGGCCCCGCTCAGCCGCGCACCCGCGGCGCGGCGGTGGAGTCGCGTACCAGCAGTTGCACGGGGAAGATCTCGTGCGGCTGGTCCAGGGTGCGCCCCTCGATAAGGTCCAGGGCCTTGCGCGCGGCGGCGACGGCCATGTCGTACGGCTTCTGGCGCACGGTGGTCAGCCCCACCTCGCCCGAGAACGTGCTGTTGTCGAATCCGGTGACGGACAGGTCGGTCGGAATCGCCATGCCGCATTGGCGCAGGCGGAAGAACAGCGGAATCGCCAGCGAATCCTGATGGAAGCACAGGGCAGTCGGGGCGTCGTCGCGCGCGAGCAGCGCGGTGAGGGCGGCGTCGACCGGATCGTCGCCGGCCTGCATGTCCATCGTCTGGCCGGTCACGCCGTCCAGTTCGCTGCACGCCTCCAGGAATCCGGTGACGCGGTTGTGCGAGCTGAAGCCCATCGTGGCATCGAACGTCTCGTACAAATACAACAGGTTGCGGTGGCCGAGCGTGGTCAGATGGCGCACGATCAGCCGGATGCCGGCCTTGTCGTCGATGCCCACGGAGGCGGTGAACCCCTGCGAGGCCGTGTTGATGCCGATGAGCGGGATCCGCGTGGTGTTGAGTCGCCTGATTTCGGCCGGGGTGATGGCGAACGACGAGACGATGACCGCGTCCGCGTTGCCGCGCACCGGCAGTTCGTCGAAGAACTCCTCGCGCGCGCCCGCGTCGCCGATCGGTTGGATGACCAGATCGTAGCCGGCCGATCGCAGCACTTCGTTGAGGCCTTCGATGATGCGCGAGGTGAACCAGTCGAGCTTGCTGCTGCCCACCAGCAGCGCCACGCGGTGGGAGCGGCCCGATTTGAGGATGCCGGCCATGCGGGATACCGAGAAGTCGAGTTGTTGGGCGGCCTCCATCACCTTGGCGCGCGTTTTGGCGGAGACCATGTCAGGGCGGGAGAACGCGCGGGAGACCGTGGCGGTGGAGACGCCTGCTTGCCTGGCGACGTCCTCGATGCTGGCTTTCATGGCCCCTCCCGGTTTTTCAAAGTTGACGGTGTGACAAACTTCTCTTCATTGTAAATCATTGCAGTACGTTTTACGACAGTCATAGTGCAATGGGTTGCGATATTGCGACACGCCGAAAATATAGACCAATATGGTCTCAATAGCTTTGGAATGTAACAGGTTGCAAATGTAACGGTTTGCATGGCTGAGAAAGCCGGGTTGCCGAACTAGTTCGACACCCGTATACTGAACCGTGTTCACTTAGAGCTTGCGAGGAAGTAAGGGAGATAATGAAGATCAAGAAATCTCTCGCCGCGCTGACTGCAACCGTGAGTATTATGGCACTTGCAACCGGTTGCAGTTCGAGCGGTTCGTCAGGCGTCGTCGACACCCAGGCCGACAAGGGCCTGGCCGTCATGGGCGACACCATCACCTACGACCCCAACCACTTGGTCAACGACGGCCAGCCCATCGAACTGGGCTACTGGTCCTGGGGCGACGAAAGCACTGACCCGGTGATCTCCATGCTCCACGAGTACGAGAAGATCCACCCGAACGTCACCTTCAAGATCTCGCAGGTGGCTTGGAGCGACTACTGGGTCAAGACCCCGCTCTCGCTCAAGGGCAACAAGAACGCCCCCGTGCTGTTCAACGTCCACAACTCCGAGGATGCCCTGCTCCGCCCGCACGCCGTCCGCCTCGACGGCGCCAGCGACTGGCGCATCTTCCACTAGGTGGTGCTGCCGATGAGCCGCAATTCCATCGCCGCGCTCGCCATCTTCACCTTCCTGTGGAACTGGGAGGACTACCTCTGGCCGTTCCTCATGATCACCGATGACGACAAGCAGCTGTTGTCGGTGGGCCTCAAGATGTTCTCCGGCCAGTACGGCACCGATTACGGCGGACTGTTCGCCGCCACCTCCGTGACCATCATCCCGGTGGTCATCGTCTACCTGGTGTTCCAGAAGCAGTTCATCGCCGGCATCGCCACCGGCTCTGGCAAGTAAACCCGGCCGGTTTCGGCCGAATCCGAACCGCGCCGCAGTCTCCCACCAGTCCCGGGGAGCCGCGGCCGCATCACTCGTATCATCGTGAATAACCGTACAGAAGGGGTAACCATGGCACAGTCACCACAACTCAAGCAGTCGTCTCCGACCTCGCCCGATCCGCAGGACTTCCGCCTCGACGCCACGCCGGCCATGCGCGCCGACAATGTGGTGTCCGGCGAGCACTGGCGCATCGGACTCATCACCGATTCGCTCGTGCGATTCGAATGGTCCGATTCCGGCGTATTCGAGAACCGCCCGACCCAGACCGTCCTGAACCGCGATTTCGGTAGCCCAGTCGAACGCCGCGTCACCGAGCGTGACGGCCGCGTCATCATCGACACCGCGGCCCTGACCATCGTCTACGACCAGCAGCCGTTCAGCAAGGAAGGCCTGAGCGTGGTCGTCAAAGGCGTGGCCGACACCCAGTTCAACACCTGGCATTACGGCGACGCCCAGCGCGGCAACCTCAAAGGCGCCGCCCGCACGCTGGACGAGGCGGACGGCGCCATCGAGCTTGACAACGGCGTGATCTCGCGCGATGGCTGGGCCGTCATCGACGATTCCGCCGCCAACATCATCATCGAAACCGACACGGTGAACGGCAAGGCGAACCCGTTCGGCACCTGGGTATCCCCGCGCGCCACCGCCGAAACGGACTTGTACTTCTTCGGCTATGGCCACCGCTACATCGAGGCCGTACGCGACTTCTATCGCCTGACCGGCCCCACGCCGCTCCTGCCGCGCTTCGCCATGGGCAACTGGTGGAGCCGCTACTACCGGTACACGCAGGACGGCTATCTGGCCCTGATGGACCGCTTCAAGCGCGAGGGCATCCCGTTCACCACCTCCGTGATCGACATGGACTGGCATCGCGTGGACGACGTGGACCCGAAGTACGGTTCCGGCTGGACCGGCTACTCGTGGAACCGCGAACTGTTCCCCGACCCGCCGGCCTTCCTCGCCGACCTGCACCGGCGCGGCCTGCGCACCACACTGAACGTCCACCCGCGCGACGGCGTGCGCGCGTTCGAGGACGCCTACCCCGAAGTCGCCAAGCGCGTCGGCATCGACCCGGCCACCGAGGAGAACGTGGAATTCGACCTCACCAACCCGGACTTCGTGGACGCCTATTTCGACATGCACCACCGCATGGAGGCCGAAGGCGTCGACTTCTGGTGGCTGGACTGGCAGCAGGGCGGCGTGACCCGCCAGAAAGGTCTCGACCCGCTGTGGATGCTCAACCACATGCACTACCTCGACTCAGGGCGCGGCGGCAACTGGCCGCTCACCTTCTCCCGGTACGCCGGCCCCGGCTCCCACCGCTACCCGGTCGGCTTCTCCGGAGACACGATCGTGACCTGGGAATCGCTCGCCTTCCAGCCGCAGTTCACCGCCACCGCTTCCAACATCGGGTATGGCTGGTGGAGCCACGACATCGGCGGCCACATGTTCGGCTACCGCAACGAAGAGCTGGAGGCCCGCTGGTACCAGCTCGGCGCGTTCAGCCCGATCAACCGACTGCATTCGTCCAACTCGCCGTTCTCCGGCAAGGAGCCGTGGAACTTCAACCGTGACGTGAGCGCCGCGATGGTGGACGCGCTGCGTCTGCGCCACGCGATGATGCCGTACTTGTACACCATGAACTACCGTGCCGCCGAAGCCGGCCGTCCGCTGGTCGAGCCGATGTACTGGCAGAACCCGGATACGCCGGACGCCTACGAGGTGCCGGACGAGTTCCGCTTCGGCACCGAGCTCGTGGTCGCGCCGATCGTCTCCCCGGACGATGCCGCCGCCTGCCGCGGCCGCGCCGACGCCTGGCTGCCGCAGGGGGAGTGGTTCGACTTCTTCGACGGCCGCCGATACGTCTCATCCGACGCCGCCGGCCGCCGACTGGAGGTCTGGCGCTCGCTCGACCGCACGCCGGTGTTCGCCAAGGCCGGCGCGATCGTGCCGTTGCAGGACGTCGCGGAATCCGGCGAAGCGATCAACTCTATCGCCAACCCGCAGGCCCTGCGCGTGCTGGTGTTCCCTGGTGCCGACGGCTCGTTCGTCATGCGCGAGGATCGCGGCACGTGGGGCGCCACCAGCGCCGACACCGCGATAGCGTTCACGTGGGGCGGGGCCGATGCGTCGCCCAGCGCCTTCACCGTCGCGCCGGTTACCGGCGATACGTCCGCCGTACCCGAGTCGCGCGACTGGACGGTCGTGTTCCGCGGCGTCGCGCCGGTCGATGCGGCCAGCGGCGTGCGTGCATGGTCCGGCGAGGCTCCGGTCGAGGCAACGGTGGCGTACGACGAGGCGACCATGAGCCTGACCGTGTCCGTCACCGGCATCAGCTCGGCTGCCAGTCTGCGCATCGAGATTCCCGGCGGTCTGCGCATCGCCGACAATCCGGTCGAATCGGACGCGATGGACCTACTGCTGCACGCCCAGATGCTCTACCGCACCAAGGAGCTCGCGCTGCAGGCGGTCCACAAGCTCGGCATCGGCGCGATCGGCGCCCTGCGCACCATGAACCGTGGTCCGCGCTACGCCAACGATTTCTGGATCACCGACATGCCCGATGCGGTGGCCGGCGCGCTCGAAGAAATTTTGCTGCGCAGCTGAGCCCGGTTGCAGTTTTCTGCAACATCCGGGTGCGCCCCGGTATGCGGCGATAAGTTCGGCATGGTTGCCGAAGAGCGTGGCATACCGGGTGCGGTGCGTGGGATGGCCTTCGCGATTGCACTCATCGTGCGGTCAGTGGAAAGGAACTTTTCATGCACAAGGTGAAACAGCACAAGGGCGTCGCGGTGGCCGCCGCGGTCTGCGCGGTCGCGATGGCGGCCTCGCTCG
>OJXL01000116.1_pt1 | contig 30050 bp, 20 predicted proteins | sample 1600661 | NCBI WGS metagenome assembly OJXL01 (sample SAMN04436760, study PRJEB24849) | human gut metagenome | biome: human gut; feature: NICU; material: stool | host: Homo sapiens | place: USA: Saint Louis, MO | collected 2011-03-13
TTAAACGATGCGGCAGGCGTCGGCTTCCCAGCGGTAACCGACGCCGTAAACGGCGCGGATAAATGACTGTTCGGCGTCGAGAGATTCCAGCTTGCGGCGCAGGTTTTTAATGTGGCTGTCGATGGTGCGGTCGGTTACTACGCGGTAGTCGTCATAAAGATGGTTCAGCAACTGCTCGCGGGAGAACACTTTTCCTGGTTCATGAGAGAGCGTTTTCAGCAGACGAAATTCTGCAGGCGTCAGGTCAAGCATTTTACCGCGCCAGGAAGCCTGAAAACGACCTTCGTCGATAATCAACGGGCTTTCAGCATCCTGTTGCTGCAACTCACGCTGCGGTTTGCAACGGCGCAAAATGGTTTTGACGCGCGCTACCACTTCCCGTGGGCTGTACGGCTTGCAGATATAGTCATCTGCGCCAATCTCCAACCCCAGCAGGCGGTCGATCTCTTCGATTTTTGCCGTCACCATCACGATCGGAATGTCAGAAAAACGACGAATTTCCCGGCACAGCGTCAGGCCATCGGTGCCGGGGAGCATCAGATCCAACAGGATCAGATCCGGTGGTGTCTGGCGCACATATGGCAGTACCTGATCGCCGTGGCTAATCAACGTTGGCGCATAGCTCGCAGCACGCAGATAATCAATGAGCAACTGCCCCAGCTTCGGTTCATCTTCCACGATCAAAATACGCGGTGTGTTTTCGTCGATTGGTAACTCGGTCATACTTCTCTCTGTAAATCCCGTTCCAGCGGTAACTCTACTGTAATGCTAAGCCCGCCAAAAGGCGAATGGGCGGCAATAATGCGGCCGTTATGTGCTTCAACAATGTTCAGGCAAATCGCCAGCCCCAGCCCGGAACCACCGCTGGCGCGGTTGCGGGAACCTTCGGTGCGATAAAAACGTTCAAACAATTTTTGTAACTGATCGTCACTGACACCCGGCGCACTGTCGGCAAAGGTCAGGCGCACCGTTTTGTCGTGCTGCTCGGCAGAGATTTTCAGGCTGCCGCCGCTGTCAGTGTAGCGCAGGCTGTTTTCCAGTAAGTTATTGAACAACTGCATTAAACGATCGCGATCGCCAAATACGGTAATACTGTCTGGCAGGGAAAATTGCAATTTCAGGCCACGGCTGGCGAATCGTTCGCGAAATGCGCCTCCCGCTACTTCCAGCAGTGGGATCAAATCTACCGGTGCTTTTTGATAGGCGAGAGCGCCTTCATCAGACATAGACAATTGATGGAGATCGTCAACCAGTTTTGTCAGTGTTCCGACTTCTGCCTGTAAAGAAGCCAGCGTCTCCGGCGTGAATTTACGCACACCATCCTGAATGGCTTCCAGTTCGCCGCGCAGTACTGCTAAAGGCGTGCGCAGTTCATGAGAAATATCGGCCATAAAATCGCGGCGCATCTGCTGGTTTTTCTCCAGTGTGCTGGCGAGTTGATTGAAATCCTCTGCCAGTCTGCCCAACTCATCTTCGCTGGTGGGGGCTACGCGAGTAGTGAAATCACCCGCTGCCAGTTTGTGCGTGCCATCCACCAGTCGTTTTACCGGAGCCAGCAAACCGCGCGCCAGTGGGAATGTCGCCAGCGCCGCTAATAAGGTAGATAAAGCCACAATCAGCCAACTGGTTTGCCGCTGTTGTCTGTCAAAATTGATATCAGTATTACGGGTCAGTCGTTCAACAGGGGAGGCGATCACCGCGCCAACTTCCGCACCATTGACCATAATGGGCCGCCGTGTGCCGTCGGGTGGAACCGGTGCTCGCGGGCCAACCAGCACTTTATTATTTTGATCAACCACCCAAAATTGCGTGCGCCAGCCGTGTGGTGGCATACCGGGGCCGGGCTTATCTTCGTTGTTATCATGCTCCAGTGAACGTAGGATCTGAAATACAAAGCGATCGTTATTACGCAGGAAGCGCCAGTTCCCGTGCTGGGCGTACTGCTCACCAAGCGCATCGCCGAGCATTTGCAGCCGTTGTTCATTACCATGCTTGATGTAATCGATAAAGCCGCGCTCAAAACTGATACGTACCGCCCAGTGCATCGTGATCAATAAGACAATGCAGGTAGCGAAAATCGCCAGAAACAGTTTGCCGGTAATACCGGGTCGCCAGAACTTCATTGCGCGCTCCTTTTTCGCCGCGAAATAGCTACATTTTGATGCGTATCGCTCGGCACTCTGGCAAAGACAAACGCCGGAAGGGCGATGATAAACGCCATGCTAAGCCAGGTGTACATAAAGACGGTTTGTGTGGTGCCGCTGTCGACGCTGACATGCTGCGAACCAAAAAGTCCCAGCAACAGCCCGGCGATGGTGACGCCAATACTCATCGACAATTGCATAATCATCGACAGCAAACTGTTGCCGCTGCTCGCCAGGTTGTCCGGGAGATCTTTCAGCGTCAGGGTGTTCATGGAGGAGAAACGCGTCGAGTTGACCATTCCTTGTAAAAACAGGACGAACGGCAAAACGTAGTACCAGCCCAGCAGAGCGGTAGTCATAAACAACAGGGTGACCAGCGACAGGCCCAGCGTGGTCGCCACCAGTACCCGACGATAACCAAAGCGATTCACTACCTGTACCACAATTCGCTTCATTCCCATGCTGCCGAGTACCATCGGGATCATCATCAGCCCGGCATGAAACGGCGAGAAACCGAGACCAATTTGCAGGAAAACCGGTGTCATAAAGGGCAACATGCCACTGCCAATACGTCCGGCAAAGCTCCCCGCCAGGCCCAGCGAAAAGGTACGAGTGCGGAACAGTTTCAGACTGAACAGGGCGCGGTTGTTATTTTGGGCGTGCAGCAGATAAAGCACCAGTGCTACCACGCCAACTGCGACCAGGCCAGCAATCGCCAGCGGCGAGAAACCTGTACCTTTACTGCCGTCCAGCGCCAGGGTTAAGACCGCCATGCCAACCGCCAGCAACAGAAAGCCGGAGAGATCAAAGCGCCGCGTCTGCATGGTGTAGTTCGGCATTAACATCAGTGTGGTGATCGCGCCAATAATCCCCACCGGAATGTTGATCAAAAAGATCCAGTGCCACGATGCGTACTCCACCAGCAGACCGCCGAGCGCCGGGCCAAGCAGCGGCCCGATCTGACCGGGCAGCGTGACAAAGGTCATCGCCGCCATATATTGCTCGCGCGGTACGATTTTCATCACCGTCAACCTGCCGACCGGCACCATCATCGCGCCGCCAACGCCCTGTAACGCGCGTGCCAGCAACAGTTCGTTCAGCGTGCCGGAAAGCGCGCAAAACAGTGAACCGAGAGTAAACAGCACGATGGCGGTAAAGAAAATATTGCGCACGCCGACTTTGTCCGCCAGCCAGCCGCTGGCGGGCAGCATCACCGCCACGGTCAGTACATAAGAGACAATGACCATGTGCATATGCAACGGACTTTCCCCGAGGCTTTGCGCCATTGAGGGAAGCGCGGTGTTAACGATGGTGGTGTCCAGCGACTGCATAAAGAAGCCGAAAGCCACAATCCACAATTGCCAGCGGGTGCTGTCGGGAAGATCTGTCATTTACTCGGTTACCGCTTGTTTAGGTTTACGCGAAAAACGCAGTCGCAGACGGTCGAAAAAGAGATACACCACCGGCGTGGTATACAGCGTCAGAAGCTGGCTCATGACCAGACCGCCGACAATGGTGATCCCCAATGGTTGCCGCAACTCCGAGCCGTCACCGCCCGACAATACCAGCGGCAGCGCACCAAACAGCGCCGCCAGGGTAGTCATCATAATCGGGCGAAAACGCAGCAGACAGGCCTGGAAAATAGCTTCCTGCGGCGTCAGGTTACCGTGCCGTTGGGCTTCAAGCGCAAAATCGACCATCATAATGGCGTTTTTCTTCACGATGCCGATTAATAACATGATCCCTATCAGCGCAATTAGGCTGAACGGGGCATTGAACAGCTCCAGCGCCAACAGCGCTCCGACGCCCGCCGAGGGTAGGGTGGAGAGAATCGTCAGTGGATGCACATAACTCTCGTAAAGGATACCCAGTACGATATATACCGTGGCGATGGCGGCGATAATCAGGATCACCTGTGAGTTCATCGTCTCCTGGAACACCTGCGCTGTTCCGGCAAAACTGCCGCGCACCGTCGAAGGCACACCAAGCTGGGTCATTGCGCGATCGATCGCCGCACTGGCGTCCGAGAGCGATTTCCCGGTCGGCAGGTTGAACGAAATGGTCGAGGCCGCCGATAATCCCTGATGATTCACCGACAGTGGAGCGTTCGCCGGTTGCCATTTAGCGAAATACGACAGCGGGATCGCTTTTCCTTCGTTATTGATAACGAACATTTTTTCCAGTGCACTGATGTCCTGGGTATAGCGCGGATCCACTTCCATCACCACTTTGTACTGGTTCATCGGCTGGTAAATGGTCGAGATTTGCCGCTGACCGAAGGCGTTATTTAACAGGCTGTTGGCGGCTTGCACGTCAATTCCCAATCGCGCCATGGTGTCGCGATCGTAAATAAGGTTCATCTCCGCGCCATTATCTTCCTGATCGGAGTTAACATCAGCCAGCTCTGGCAATGTCGCCAGTTTTTTGCGGATTTTCGGCTCCCATTCGCGCAGTGCCGCCAGGTCGTCGGATAACAACGTGTACTGGTAACTGGCGTTAGCCTGACGTCCGCCAACGCGAATATCCTGTACCGCCATCAGGAACAGATTCGCTCCCGGTTCTTTCGCCAGTTTTTTACGCAAGCGATCGATAATCTGTTGGGCCGTTTCGCTCCGCTCGCCGCGTGGTTTAAGGGTGATAAACATCATTCCACTGTTCACCCGTGAACCGCCGGTAAAGCCGGTGACATTATCCACCGCCGGATCGTCACGGATAATTTTCATGAAGTCCTGCAACTTACCGCGCATCGCCTGAAACGAAATACTCTGGTCAGCCTGTATCCCGCCCATCAGTACGCCGGTGTCCTGCTCCGGGAAGAAGGTTTTCGGGATCGAGATATACAGCCAGATATTCAGCGCAATGGTGCCAAGCAGCACCGCGCCCACCAGACGGGTATGATTGAGCACCCATTTTAGCGACTTGCCGTAGCCTTGTTGCAGAGCAACCAACATGCGACCAAAGCCACGCAGTCGCTTTTGCTCGCGCGGCTTGCTGGCTTTTAGCATCCAGCCGCACATCATCGGCGTTAACGTCAGGGAAACCAGCAGCGAAATACCAATGGCGACAGAAAGCGTCACGGCAAACTCGCGTAACAGGCGACCCGGCAATCCGCCCATCAACAGCAGCGGCAGGAACACCGCCACCAGTGACAGACTCATCGACAGCACCGTAAAGCCGACTTCGCGAGTACCTTGTAGCGCGGCCTGTAGCGGTTTCATCCCCGCTTCCAGATGACGGGCAATGTTTTCCAGCACCACGATGGCGTCATCCACCACAAAGCCAGTGGCGATGGTGAGCGCCATTAACGAAAGATTATTGAGACTGAAACCACACAGGTACATCGCCGCAAACGTACCAATCAGCGAAACCGGCACCGCAACGGCGGGAATAATGGTGGCGCGACCCGAACGCAGGAACAAAAACACCACCAGAATCACCAGCGCCACCGAGATAATCAGCGTCTGCTCAACCTCTTCCAGCGACGCGCGGATAGTAGGGGAGCGATCCTGGGCAATTTGCAGATCAATTGCTGCCGGGATGGTGGATTGTAATTCCGGCAGACGGGCGCGGATGCTGTCTACCGTCTGGATAATATTGGCTTCCGGCAGCTTGCGGATCATCAGCAAAATGGCCGGTTTGGCGTTGGTCATCCCGGCGTTGCGCACATCCTGCACCGAATCGGTCACCGTCGCCACATCGCCCAGACGAACCGCGCCGCCGTTGTTGTAATGAATAATCAGCGGCTGATATTCAGCGGCGGTTTTCAGTTCATCGTTAGTCTGGATCTGCCAGCGGTGAGTATCATCTTCCAGCGCCCCCTGCGGTTTACGCACGTTGGCATTGCTGATGGCGGTGCGCACATCGTCCAGCGACACGCCCTGATTAAACAGCGCTTGCGGGTTCAGCCCGACGCGTACGGCGGGCAGCGAGCTGCCGCCAACATCGACATCACCGACACCGTCGATTTGCGAAATCGTCGGAGCCAGCTGTGTCGAGGCGAAATCGTACAGTTCACCCTGCGAATAAGTATCGGATGTCAGCGTGAGGATCATAATTGGCGCATCCGACGGGTTCGCTTTGCGATAGGTCGGACGGCTGGGCATCCCGCTGGGTAGCAGACTTTGCGCGGCGTTGATCGCCGCCTGCACATCGCGCGCTGCGCCGTTGATATCCCGGTCAAAATCAAACTGCAAAATAATGCGCGTGCTGCCGAGCGAACTGCTGGAGGTCATTTCGCTGACTCCGGCAATGCGCCCAAGTGAGCGCTCCAGCGGCGTGGCAACGGAAGACGCCATTGTTTCTGGTGACGCACCGGGCAGCGAGGCGCTGACCATGATCACCGGAAAATCGACCTGCGGCAGCGGGGCGACTGGCAGCATACGGAAACCCAGTATGCCGCACAGGGTAATGGCGACCGACAGTAAAATCGTCGCCACCGGGCGGTAAATGAAGAGGGCAAAAAACTTCACTTACGCCTCCTCTTCATGACGGGCAAAGCGGCTTTTGGTCCACAATGCCAGACGGTCGAACAGCAGATAAATCACCGGCGTGGTAAACAGCGTCAGCACCTGGCTGACAATCAGACCGCCGACCATGCCGATACCTAACGGACGACGCAGTTCCGCGCCGACCCCGGTACTCAACATCAGCGGCAGCGCACCAAGCAGAGCCGCCAGAGTGGTCATCAGGATCGGACGAAAACGCAACAGACAAGCCTGGTAAATAGCTTCGCGCGGCGACATGCCTTGCTCGCGCTCAGCAGCCAGCGCGAAGTCGATCATCATGATGGCGTTCTTCTTCACGATACCGATCAGCAAAATAATGCCGATAATGGCAATCACATCCAGTTCGCTACCGGCAATCATTAACGCCAGCAGCGCGCCGACCCCTGCGGTGGGTAGCGTCGAGAGAATGGTGATCGGGTGAATAAAGCTCTCGTACAGAATGCCGAGCACGATATACATCGCCACCACCGCCGCGACAATCAGCCAGACAGTGCTGCCCAATGCCGACTGGAAGGCGAGGGTGCTGCCCTGGAACTGCGTGGTGATATCCACCGGCAGATTCAGCGTCTTCTCTGTGTCCATAATCGCTTGTACCGCATCGCCCAGCGAATAGTTATCCGGCACGTTAAAGGAGATAGTCGTTACCGGGAACTGATCCAGATGGTTGATGGAAAGCGGCGCAAAACGCTGCTCAATTTTGGCAATTGAGCTTAACGGCACCACGCCACCGTCGCTGCTGGTCAGGCGAATGGTATCCAGCGCCGCGAGGCCTGGGGTATTTTCGGTGTTGTGTTCCAGCACCACGCGATACTGGTTAGCCTGAGTATAAATAGTGGAAATCAGTCGCTGACCAAACGCGTTGTACAGGGCGTTATCGACATCCGCCATGCTGATCCCCAGACGGCTGGCGCTGTCCCTGTCGACATTGACATACGCCACCAGCCCTTTGTCCTGCCAGTCGCTGGAGACATCAGAAAGCTGTGGCAGCTGCTGGAGTTTTTCCATCAACTGTGGCACCCAGGTACTGAGCGCATCCAGTGACGTGGCCTGCAAGGTAAACTGGTACTGGGTGCGGCTGACCTGAGTATCAATAGTCAGGTCCTGCGTTGGTTGCAGGAAGAGATCGACGCCCGGCACTTTATCCACCGCCGTTTGCAGACGGGCGATGACTTTTTGCACCCGGTCATCTCGTTCATCCAGTGGTTTGAGATTGATCTGTAAACGCGCACTGTTCAGCGACGGGTTAGTGCCATCAACGCCAACAAATGAGGTCAAACTTTGCACTGCCGGATCCTGCAAAATCACGTCCGCGACCTGGCGTTGCCGCTGGGCCATATTCGCAAAGGAGCTGGATTGCGGTGCCTGCAAAGTGCCCTGAATAATGCCGTTGTCCTGCACCGGGAAGAAACCTTTCGGAATGAACACCCACAGCAGCACGCTAAGCAGCAGCGTGCTGAGCGCCACGCTTAAGGTCAGCCACGGATGATTCAGCACTTTCGCCAGTCCACGACCATAGGCGGCGATTATCCTGTCGAACATTTTCTCCGAGGCACGGGAGAAGCGGTTCTGTTTACGCAGCGACTCCTGGCTGAGCATCCGCGCGCACATCATCGGTGTCAGGGTCAGCGACACCACCGCCGAGATCAAAATCGCGACTGCCAGGGTAATAGCAAATTCGCGGAACAGTCGCCCGACGATATCGCCCATAAACAGCAGGGGGATCAACACCGCAATCAGCGAGAAGGTCAGCGAGATAATGGTAAAGCCGATTTCACCCGCGCCTTTGAGCGCCGCCGCCAACGGTTTTTCGCCTTTTTCGATATAGCGGGAAATGTTTTCGATCACCACGATGGCGTCATCGACCACGAATCCGGTGGCGATAGTTAACGCCATCAACGTCAGGTTATTGATTGAAAAATCGAGAAACACCATGACCGCAAAGGTGCCGATTAACGACAGCGGTACAGCAACACCGGGAATGATGGTCGCCGGAATATTGCGCAAAAACAGGTAGATAATCATGACTACCAGCGCGATAGCCATCATCAGCTCAAACTGGGTATCGTCGACCGATGCGCGGATATTGGTGGTACGGTCAGAAAGTACCGTCACCTTCACCGATTTCGGCAGACTCTCGGTGAGCTGTGGTAGCATCTGCCGGATGCTGTCGGCGGTGGAGATAATGTTAGCACCGGGCTGGCGCTGAACATTCATCACAATGGCCTGTTCTTTGTTCGCCCACGCGCCGAGCCAGCTGTTTTCTGCTCCTTGCTCTACAGTAGCGACATCGCCAAGACGAATTGGTGCGCCGTTCTGATAAGCGATAATCAACTGACGATACTCTTCTGCCGATTGCATCTGGTCGTTCGCGGAAAGCGTGACCGCGCGAGAAGGGCCGTCAAGGCTCCCTTTCGCTGAGTTAACGTTCGCGCCAGTAATAGCGGTGCGCACACTTTCGCTGGTCAGGCCGAGAGCGGCAATTGCCTGAGCGTTGAGTTTTACGCGTACCGCCGGACGCTGCCCGCCGGAAAGTGTGACCAGCCCTACGCCGGAAATCTGCGAGATTTTCTGCGCGACGCGGGTTTCCACCATATCTTCCACCTGCGTCATCGGCATGGCGGTTGAGGTGACAGCGAGCGTCATGATCGGTGGATCTGCCGGGTTCACTTTGCTGTAAACCGGCGGGTTAGGCAGATCGCTCGGTAGCAGGTTGGTCGCAGCGTTAATCGCGGCCTGCACTTCCTGCTCGGCGACATCCAGCGGCAATGTTAGCTGGAACTGTAAAGTGATAACTGACGCACCGCCGGAACTTTGCGACGACATCTGTTTCAGGCCAGACATCTGCCCGAACTGGCGTTCGAGCGGCGCGGTAACGGCAGAGGTCATGACATCCGGGCTCGCACCTGGATAAAGCGTGACCACCTGAATGGTTGGATAGTCCACTTCCGGCAGCGCCGAAACGGGCAGGGCGCGATAACCGATAATCCCGGCGAGTAAGATCGCCACCATCAGCAGCGTGGTGGCGACAGGACGCATAATAAACAGGCGCGACGGGCCGCCTGTGCTGCTCGGGGGTAACACCTGCATCAGGAGCGTGCTCCTTTTTTCGCGTATTCGCGGCTGGTGGCTTTCTCTTCCGGAGTAGTGGCGCTCTGGGCTTCCACCACTTCCACTTTCGCCCCTTCGGTCAGGCGATCAATGCCGTCCGTCACTACGCGGTCGCCCGCAGAAATACCTGCGCGGATCACCACTTTCTGACTGTCCTGAATGCCCGGTGTCACCAGATGTTTGCTGACTTTGTTTTCGCTATTCAGTACCCAGACAAAATGGCCTTCGTTGCCCATTTGCAGAGCGGCGGTGGGGATCACCACGGCGTTTTGTTCGGTATCGACTAACATGCGAGCGTTAACAAACTGATTAGGGAAAAGCGCATCATCCTGATTATTAAAGCGTGCTTTCACTTTAATCGTACCGGTAGTGGCATCGATTTGGTTATCGAGACTTAACAGCGTGCCTTCACTTAACTTCTTAGAGTTGGTGCGATCCCAGGCTTCTACCACCAGCGGTTTTCCGGCTTTTTGTGCCTGTACAACGGTGGCGATATCGCTTTCCGGCAGAGTAAAGACCAGATCGATAGGATGTGTTTGGGTGATCACCACAATCCCGGTGGTGTCGCCACTGGAGATTTGGTTACCAACATCAACCAGCTTGAGACCAACGCGACCATCAACTGGTGCGGTGATACGGCTCCAGTCGAGTTGCAATTGCGCGCTGGCGACGCTTGCTTCATCAGCCTTAATGGTACCTTCGGTTTCACTGACCAGCGCTTGTTGGGCATCCAGTTCCTGACGAGATACGAGATTGGTTTTTGCCAGTTGTTGATAACGCGCCAGGTCATGGCGGGCGTTGGCGAGCGTGGCTTTATCTTTTGCCAGTTGGCCCTGGGCTTGTGCTAATGCAACTTTGAACTGGCTTGGGTCAATTTCTGCCAGTAAATCGCCTGCTTTGACCTGCTGGCCTTCCTGGAAATGTAACGCCATCAGTTGACCGTCCACGCGGCTGCGCACCGTAACAGTATTAGCGGCGGTAATGGTGCCAAGCCCGGTGAGGTAACGCGGAACAGCCTGTTCTACTGCGGTCGCCGCCTGAACCGGAGCTAATGGGCCGGCACGCATACCACGGCGACCACCCGCTGGCGATTGCTGCGCTTGTTTCGTCGCCCCTGGGGCTGCACTCTGGGAGTCATTGCGGCCTTGCCAGAACCAGAATGCGGCGATGGCGGCGATAACCACCACGATTACGATTACCCAACGGGATTTATAACTGCCTTTCATCGTTAAGAGTTTCTCTTCCTGAAACGTTTCGCGGAATGATACTAGTGTAGCCAGCCAATAAGGGAGAAAAATGGAGGAATTATGAAACACTGTCGGGAATCGTCTGAATGACGGGCACATTTGCGAGCACGCATCCAGTAATAACACATGAAACTATTTTATCTACGCGTTAGCGATAGACTGCTTGCATGGCGAAAGGAGATAAGCCGACGATTTCAGCGGGACGCTGAAACGGGAAAGCCCCTCCCGAGGAAGGGGCCATAAATAAGGAAAGGGTCATGATGAAGTGGATCATCATCGTGGTGCTCTTAGTCATAAGCTTCCCGGCTTACTAAGACTACCAGGGCGGGGGAAACCCCGCTCAACCCTCATTCCTGAAAGTATGCCTTCACGGTCCAATTGTCAATCCGCAGACTTTGCAGTCTGCGATCCTGCCAGCAAATATTCTTTGCGAGTCGTTACGCAATAATCACACTTGAAACTATTTTATCCGCAAGTCATCGATAGACTGCATACAGGGCGAAAGGAGGTAAGCCGACGATTTCAGCGGGACGCTGAAACGGGAAAGCCCCTCCCGAGGAAGGGGCCTTAAATAAGGAAAGGGTCATGATGAAGCGACTCATCATCGTGGTGCTCTTAGTCATTAGCTACCCAGCATACTAAGACTACCAGGGCGGGGGAAACCCCGCTCTACCCTCACTCCTGAAATTATGTCACTCAACCCTTGTTGTCAATCTGTAAGCCCACGTTCTTGCGAGGCGAATAGCAAAATCTTCTGCGCCGCCGGGCCTAATTCTGAAAGTTTCTTCGTTTGCTCTTATTTCATTATTGCAGTCGGTATGATACCGGACCTCAATAATTCTCTAAGAAAGGATTTCTTATGAGCGAACAAATCACGTTTGCCACCAGCGATTTTGCCAGTAACCCAGAACCACGTTGCCCCTGCATTTTGCTGCTGGATGTTTCTGGTTCTATGAACGGTAGACCCATTAATGAACTTAACGCCGGATTGGTTACCTTTCGCGATGAGCTGCTTGCCGATTCGCTGGCCTTAAAAAGAGTGGAACTCGGCATTGTGACGTTCGGCCCGGTGCATGTGGAACAACCCTTTACCAGCGCCGCTAATTTTTTCCCGCCCATCCTGTTTGCCCAGGGCGATACACCAATGGGCGCTGCCATTACCAAAGCCCTGGATATGGTTGAGGAGCGGAAACGTGAATATCGTGCCAATGGTATTTCCTATTATCGTCCGTGGATTTTCCTGATCACCGATGGCGCACCAACCGATGAGTGGCAGGCTGCCGCCAACAAAGTGTTTCAGGGGGAAGAAGATAAGAAGTTTGCCTTCTTTACCATCGGTGTTCAGGGGGCGGATATGAAGACGCTGGCCCAAATCAGCGTCCGTCAGCCTTTGTCTCTGCAGGGATTACAATTCCGTGAACTGTTTAGCTGGTTATCCAGTTCGCTGCGTTCGGTTTCCCGCTCCACGCCGGGAACGGAAGTTGTGCTGGAAGCGCCAAAAGGCTGGACGTCAGTGTGAGCTGGCGACTGGTCTATGCATCAGCCGTTGGAACGTCGCATATTAGCGCTGATTTGCCTTGCCAGGATGCCTGCCAGATGCAGGTTGCCTGGCTAAATGACCAGCAGCCATTATTGTCGGTATTCGTCGCTGATGGCGCAGGCAGCGTCTCGCAGGGGGGCGAAGGTGCGATGCTCGCCGTCAATGAAGCGATGGCTTATATGTCGCAAAAAGTGCAGGGCGGGGAATTGGGGCTTAATGATGTCCTCGCAACGGACATTGTGCTGACCATTCGTCAGCGACTTTTTGCCGAGGCGGAAGCCAAAGAATTAGCGGTTCGCGATTTTGCCTGCACGTTTTTGGGATTGATTTCATCAGCTAATGGCACCTTGATTATGCAGATTGGCGATGGCGGCGTGGTGGTAGATTTGGGGCACGGTTTGCAACTGCCGCTCACGCCGATGGTGGGTGAATATACCAATATGACGCACTTCATTACCGATGAAGATGCCGTTTCCAGACTGGAAACTTTCACCAGCACTGAGCGTGCGCATAAAGTTGCAGCATTTACGGATGGTATTCAGCGACTGGCGTTAAATATGCTGGATAATTCTCCGCATGTGCCTTTCTTTACCCCGTTTTTCAATGGACTGGCGTCAGCAACGCAGGAACAACTCGATTTATTACCTGAATTGTTAAAGCAGTTTTTGTCCAGCCCGGCGGTAAACGAGCGTACGGATGATGATAAAACGTTGGCACTGGCTATGTGGTTACCATGAAACCCACTTTATATACTGCTACTGGTGAGTGCGTTACGCCAGGCCGTGAACTGGGCAAAGGCGGCGAAGGTGCGGTTTATGATATTGAGGAGTTTGTCGATAGCGTCGCCAAGATTTATCACACGCCGCCACCCGCCTTAAAACAGGACAAACTTGCCTTTATGGCTGCAACAGCTGACGCGCAGTTGTTGAATTATGTCGCCTGGCCGCAGGCAACGCTTCACGGTGGACGAGGCGGAAAAGTTATCGGTTTTATGATGCCAAAAGTTTCTGGTAAAGAACCGATTCATATGATCTATAGCCCGGCACATCGTCGCCAGAGTTACCCTCATTGTGCGTGGGATTTCTACTCTATGTTGCGCGCAATATTGCTTCATCTTTTGCTACTGTTCATGAGCACGGGCACGTCGTGGGTGACGTAAACCAGAACAGCTTTATGGTAGGTCGCGACAGCAAAGTGGTGTTGATTGATAGCGACTCCTTTCAGATTAATGCCAATGGTACACTGCATTTATGCGAAGTCGGCGTGTCGCATTTTACGCCGCCAGAGCTGCAAACCATGCCATCATTTGTCGGCTTTGAACGCACAGAAAATCACGATAATTTTGGCCTTGCGTTGCTGATATTTCACGTCTTGTTTGGTGGGCGGCATCCTTATTCCGGTGTACCGCTTATCTCTGATGCGGGTAATGCGCTGGAGATGGATATTGCCCATTTCCGTTATGCCTACGCGTCAGATAATCAGCGACGTGGTTTAAAACCGCCGCCACGATCGATTCCGCTGTCGATGTTACCGGGCGATGTTGAAGCCATGTTTCAGCAGGCATTCACGGAAAGTGGCGTGGCAACCGGGCGTCCGACGGCAAAAGCGTGGGTAGCGGCACTTGATTTACTACGCCAACAGTTAAAGAAATGTACCGTTTCGGCAATGCATGTTTACCCCGCTCATTTGACTGACTGCCCGTGGTGTGCGCTGGATAATCAAGGCGTTATCTATTTTATTGATCTCGGTGAAGAGGTCATTACCACCGGCGGTGATTTTGTGCTGGCGAGAGTCTGGGCGATGGTGATGGCATCAGTAGCACCGCCAGCATTGCAACTGCCATTACCCGATCATTTCCAACCGACTGGCAGGCCGCTTCCTTCAGGCCTGTTACGGCGCGAATACATCATTCTGATTGAGATCGCACTGTCAGCGTTATCGCTGTTGCTTTGCGGCCTTCAGGCAGAACCGCGTTATATTATTTTGATTCCTGTGCTGGCGGCTATCTGGATTATTGGCAGCCTGACAAGCAAAGCGTACAAAGCAGAAATCCAGCAACGCCGTGAGGCGTTTAATCGCGCGAAAATGGACTATGACCATTTAGTCAGCCAGATCCAGCAGTTGGGCGGGCTGGAAGGTTTTATCGCCAAACGGGCGATGCTCGAAAAAATGAAGGACGAAATTCTCGGGTTACCGGAAGAAGAGAAACGCGCTCTGGTAGCACTTCACGACACCGCAAGGGAACGGCAGAAGCAGAAGTTTCTGGAGGGATTTTTTATTGATGTTGCCTCTATTCCCGGCGTTGGCCCTGCGCGTAAAGCGGCGTTACGGTCCTTTGGTATTGAAACAGCAGCGGATGTTACCCGACGGAGCGTTAAGCAAGTAAAAGGTTTTGGTGATCATCTGACCCAGGCGGTTATCGACTGGAAAGCGAGCTGTGAACGCCGTTTTGTGTTCAGGCCGAACGAAGCGGTAACGCCTGCAGACAGACAAGCGGTAATGGCAAAAATAGCCGCCAAACGACATCGGCTGGAATCGGCGCTGACTGTCGGTGCGACAGAGTTGCAGCGATTCCGCCTTCATGCGCCAGCACGGACCATGCCGTTGATGGAACCGCTACGTCAGGCGGCAGAAAAACTGGCTCAGGCGCAGGCAGATTTAAGCCGTTGCTGAGCCATTTTTCAATTAACGAAACACCACTTCCGCCCAGCGTGCCAGCCCGGCGGTGACGGAGCCAAAGTCATCGCCGCCTGCAATCGGAATGCCCGGCAACTGTTCTGCCAGCGCTTTTTTAATCAGCGGCGAACGGGCGCTACCGCCGGTCAGGTAGATAACGTCCGGTTTTTCCTGGGCGTTATCCAGCGCCAGTTGCACCTGTTCCAGAATCCGCGCCAGTGGCTGGCTGAGGGCGCTTTCCAGCCCTTGCTGGCTAATCAGCGTAGCCAGTTCATCGCTGATAAACGGCAGTGAGGCGCGGGTTTCCGCTACACTTGAAAGGGCGATTTTGCTCTCTTCTGCGCTACGCACCAGGCGATAGCTTAAACGCTGACGCCAGACTTTCTGTAACAGGGCCACTTTTTCCGGTTCACGGGCATCGCGTACCAGATCGTTAAGCAGACGACCGTTAGCACTACTGTAGAAATCACTTTGCGCAGGAACGTCGTTGATGGCAACCGCATTCCACCACGGCAGAATCGGCAGGGCGATGCCTTTTTCGGTTTCGCCACCCATGCCCAGTAACGGCATCAGGTTCTTAAACGCCAGTGCGATATCCAGATCGTTACCACCAATACGGCAACCACTATGACCCAGCAGGCTGGCTTCACGATCGAGACGCGAACGCCATTGCGGTCCCATCAGCAGCAATGAACAGTCAGTCGTACCACCGCCGATATCCACTACCAGCACTCGTTTTTCTTCCTGCAAGGTGGCTTCGTAATCCAGCCCAGCCGCGACCGGCTCGTACTGGAATACCACATCCTTAAACCCGGCACGCTTCGCCGCGCGTTCCAGAATCCCTTGCGCCTGGGTGTTTGCTTCATCACCGCCCAGCCCCTGGAAGTTGATCGGGCGACCAATCACCGCCTGAGTAATTGCCTCCGGCAGCTGCGCCTGCGCCTGTTGGCGAATGTGCAACATCATTGCGCAGACCAGATCCTCAAACAGCGCTACCTGCTGCGGTTTTAAGCCGCTGGCACCGAGGAACGATTTTGGTGATTTCACAAACCACACTTCTTCTGGATCATCAATGTACTGTGCCAGTGAGGAAAGACCGAACTGCACGCTTTTCGCCGTAACATCGATATCTTCTTCGCGGTTATAACGAATCGCCCGACGCAACAGCGCCTGCGTTTCATCGTCGTCTGCCGGAACATCATGATGGCGGTACAGCCATTCGCTTACCGCTTCACGCGTTGGCGCGCAAAGCATTGAAGGCAGCAGCGTGCTGTCGTTTTCCATTTTTAGCAAATGCGGTTTACCGTCGCGCATGACCGCCACTGAACAGTTTGCTGTACCGTAATCAAAACCAATAAACACGAAATAATCCCCATGCCGGTGAAGAAGGGGCGTGACTTTAGCGAAATGTTGCCGTCGCGACAACCGGAATATGAAAGCAAAGCGTAACGTCTGAATAACGTTTATGCTGAAAGCGGATTAACAAGGAGATGCGATGTATACCCTGAACTGGCAGCCGCCGTATGACTGGTCGTGGATGTTGGGATTTCTCGCCGCCCGTGCGGTGAGCGGCGTGGAAACGGTCGCGGACAGTTATTATGCCCGTAGTCTGGCGGTAGGCGAATATCGCGGCGTGGTGACTGCTATTCCGGATATAGCCCGCCATACTCTGCACATAAATTTAAGTGCAGGTTTAGAACCTGTTGCCGCTGAGTGTCTGGCGAAAATGAGCCGCCTGTTTGATCTGCAATGTAACCCGCAGATTGTTAACGGTGCGTTGGGCAAGTTAGGCGCGGCGCGGCCAGGATTGCATTTACCTGGTTGTGTTGACGCTTTTGAGCAGGGCGTGCGGGCGATTTTAGGCCAACTGGTGAGCGTGGCGATGGCGGCAAAATTGACCTCCAGAGTGGCACAGCTTTATGGCGAACGGCTGGATGATTTTCCGGATTATGTCTGCTTCCCCACGCCTCAGCGGCTGGCAGTAGCCGACCCGCAGGCATTAAAAGCGTTAGGTATGCCGTTGAAACGGGCAGAGGCGCTGATTCATCTGGCAAATTCGGCGCTGGAGGGCACCTTACCAATGACAATACCGGGCGACGTAGAACAAGCGATGAAAACGCTGCAAACCTTTCCGGGTATCGGGCGCTGGACGGCAAATTATTTTGCTTTGCGTGGCTGGCAGGCGAAAGATGTTTTTCTGCCGGATGATTATCTGATTAAACAGCGATTTCCGGGAATGACGCCGGCACAAATCCGCCGTTATGCCGAGCGCTGGAAACCCTGGCGTTCTTATGCGCTGTTGCATATCTGGTATACGGAAGGCTGGCAACCAGACGAAGCATGACGTTGGTCGCCGGATGCGGTGCGAGCGCCTTATCCGGCCTGGGGAATGAGCGATTTGTAGGCCTGATAAGACGCGTTAGCGTCGCATCAGGCAATGGGCAAACGCTCCCTTAGTTAATCGCGAAATAACTTCTATTCACCAGCAAATCCAGCGGTTGGGCATTGGCAATCACATCACCATAAATCAGATCGACGCCGATGCCCGAAAGCGTATCCATCACTAAGGGTAAAACGACTGGCCCGGCGATAGTCTTCATCCCGAGCCGCTGAGCGTGCCCCTGAATGATCGTAATCAGCATCTCATCCATCAAATTACCCTGCACGTTGGCGCATAACTCACCATCAAGTAGCAGGTAATCTGCCATATTTGCTTTCAGCGAGTTGAAGATTTGCAGATCTCGGCCCACCTGACTGAATACGATCCGACATCCCGCCAGCCGCAGTTTTTGCACGCTTTCTGCGTGATCGAAAATCGCGTCTGCCGGAATAATCAGATGTAATAACCGTGCTGGTAGAGGGCTATTTTCCAGCTGCTCAAGCAGTTCATTCACCAGCGTGGCGCTACTCAAACCAGCAACGGAAAGGGGAAGGGCGATGCTTAAGCCTTTACTGGCAACCGCTTTTGCGGCCTGCTGGAAAAAATCGTGGCATACCCGTTGGTCAAGAGCATGGCTAAGTGCCGGATCGCTGAAGCTACGACGAAATGTTTGTTCATCAATAATCTCGCTTTCGCAACTCCAGAGCTTAAGTGAAATCAGCCACAAATTACTTGCTTCCGGGAGCCGTGGCGAAGCGATGCCGTGGGCGATCATCATCAACTGATTCTCTTTAATCATCCGCCACTGTTCATCAAGCGATATCGCCGCTCGTTCGCTATGTGCGGCAGCTTGCTGCGGTTCGTAAATCGTCACCCGGCCCCGGCCACCATTTTTGGAGGCATAACAGGCGATATCAGCCTGCGACATCACTTCAGCTGCCTGATGATTGTTGTCATCAATCAAGGTAATCCCGGCACTGGCACCTACCCGATGCACACGTCCTTCCCATATAAAGTGATAGTCATTCACGGCACTGATAATGCGTGTAGCGATAAAACGAGCGCTTTCAACATTGCAGTCTGGCAGTAGCAGACCAAATTCATCACCACCGAGCCGCGCCAGCACGTCGCTGGAGCGCAGCATACTCAGCATCAACGACGCCAGTTCGCGCAGTAAAGCGTCGCCCGCCGCATGCCCGGCGCTGTCATTCACCGCTTTAAAGCGATCAAGATCGATAAACACCAGGGCATGTCGCTGGTGTGTACTGTTTACCGTTTGCAGCAGGATACGCAGTTGCTTCTCAAAACTGGCGCGATTGGCGAGATGCGTCAGTGCATCATGGGAGGCGCTGTAGCTCAGCTGGCGCAGCATTTTGCGTGATTCGGTGACGTCCTGAATCACCAGTACCGAGCCTATATTGCTGCCGTCCAGAGTACTTAACGGCGTAATACTGTAATGCACGTCGTAACTGCCACCGCTTCGGCAGTGCAACACCACATCTTGTTCAATCGCGGAACGTGAGGTGTCAGCACTATAAATGTTCTCCATTAATGGTCCGTTGTCGCCAAAAGTAATATGCAACACCGTCAGGAGCGGAACACCTAACGCTTCTTCCTGCGTCCAGCCGCTCATCTTCTCCGCCACTGGATTCATAAAGGTAATTTTCATTGCCATATCAATACAGACCACGGCTTCGCCGATGGAGTCCAGCGTAATGTGCAGGCGCTCTTTTTCCTGAAACAATGCCTCGTTAAGCTGTTTAACCTCCGTCATATCCATATTAATGCCGAGCAGGCGTTCGACTTCACCTTCTTTATTCAGTACCCGGTTAGCGAGGGCGCGGATATGGCGAATGCCGTCTTTCACGGTAATGCGAAATTCCAGTTTAAAGGGAGAGCGCGATTGCAATGAATCGCGAATCACTTTTTCGGCGTGCTGGCGATCTTCCGGCAGCACGCACTCGTACCACACCTGCCAGTTCGGTTTGATATGCGGAGGAATTTCATACAGCTCGAACATCCGCTTATCCCAGCTAAAAATATTCGGCTTCAGCTCCCACTCCCAGATGCCAATCCCGCCCGCTTCGTTAGCCAGCGTGATGCGCTCCATCAGTTGCTGGTTCACCTGTTCGGTGCGTTTTAGCTCGTTAATGTCTTCAATCTGAGCGATAAAATAGAGCGGCGTGCCATCCGTGTGGCGCACCAGTGAGACGGCAAGCAACGCCCAGACAACATCGCCATTGCGGTTGTAGTAGCGTTTTTCCATTGAATAGGTGTTTATTTCACCGCTTATCAGCTTTTCAACCTGTTGCAGATCTTTATTGAGATCCTCCGGCCAGGTCAGTTGCTGAAAGGTGAGTCCGCGCAGCTCTTCCTGACTGTAACCGAGAAACTGGCAGAGCGCTTTGTTGGATTGCAGCCATTGTCCCTCGGTGCCCACTAATGCCATGCCGATGGCGGAATATTCCATCGCGTTCCGAAAGCGGGTTTCGCTTTCGGAAATGTGTTTGCGTTCCGCACGAAAGGCATACATCACCATCGTCATGATGTTGGCGGGCAGCAGGATCAGCAAAAACGGTAGCCACGGCATATGACTCATCAGGTACGTACGCGGCGTAGCAAGCAGGGAGGGATCCGCGGCCATCATCAGCGATACCATCATCACTGTGGTAAGGAAGATCAAAAAGGCTTCCATTCGTGGCAGGCGCACGGCGCTCCACATCAACAGCACAATAATGAAAGTAAAAGGCCACGGCAGATACAGCATCGAAAGCCAGCTTAACGTCAGCGTGATGGCTAACGTGAGCAGCGACTCAAAAAGCAACCTTGGGTTGCGATGGCGCAGTAGATAGTGTGGTTTAAATAACAATCCCAGCGGCACCAGTGCCAGAGCGCCGATGGATTCTGACAGTACCCATATCAAAAATGCCCTGAGAGGATCGTCTCCGGGCGTCAGCAGGACAACCAGAACACCCCCCAACAGAGGCGGAATAATGGCGCTGCCGAGTGCCAGACGCAGCCAGTCAGCCAGATTTTGCAAGGGGTTATACCACGGCAGCAATTTACGTAGCAGCACTGCCCCGACCACGGCTTCAACAATATTGATGGTCGTCCAGGTCATGTTCAGCGAGCTGGTGGAAAAAAGCAGGATGGATGCGGCGATATTTCCCAGCGAGCAGCTCAGCGCAATTCCCGGCCACATGCGCCCGGCATGGCGATAAAACGCCACCATCATGATGGAGGTCGGGAACCACAGTGGGGCGAGTTGGGTGCCAAACTGCGAAAGCTCAAGTGAGAAAAGGGTGAAGATAAACGAGACTAAACCTAAACTGACCAGGTGAAGCAGCGGGTGGGGCAGGGCAATTAATACATGCTGTGATTGTTTGCTCATTACCGCTTTATCCGCAAGGCCAGGTCGCCAGTATTCGTTTCTGTGTTTATGCTAGTACAAAAGTTTTACATTTTATATGCGAATTGCTCATAAAGTGACGTAAAGGCGGATAATTTGCGCAACTGCGTATAACATTTTTTACCTTGTATAAAACTGATCAACGTAATTTGCCACCGGGAATTCTTCGTCAAAAATTAACTCTGAGCGCGCGGCAACGCTATTCGACTGGTATCAGGCGGATGAAATCCCTATAATTGCCGCGTTTGGCGCTTCGTCGCCCCCTTCCTAACATCCAGGTTAATCAGGTCGCTAAATATATGACTGATCAGTCTCATCAGTGCGTCATTATCGGTATCGCTGGCGCATCGGCTTCCGGCAAGAGTCTTATTGCCAGTACCCTTTATCGTGAATTACGTGAGCAAGTCGGTGATGAACACATCGGCGTAATTCCCGAAGACTGCTATTACAAAGATCAAAGCCATCTGTCGATGGAAGAACGCGTTAAGACCAACTACGACCATCCCAGCGCGATGGATCACAGCCTGCTGCTTGAGCATTTACAAGCGTTGAAACGCGGCTCGGCAATTGACCTGCCGGTTTACAGCTATGTTGAACATACGCGTATGAAAGAAACGGTGACGGTTGAGCCGAAGAAGGTCATCATTCTCGAAGGCATTTTGTTGCTGACGGATGCGCGTTTGCGTGACGAACTTAACTTCTCCATTTTCGTTGATACCCCGCTGGATATCTGCCTGATGCGCCGCATCAAGCGTGACGTTAACGAGCGTGGGCGTTCAATGGATTCAGTGATGGCGCAATATCAAAAAACCGTGCGCCCGATGTTTCTGCAATTCATTGAGCCTTCTAAACAATATGCGGACATTATCGTGCCGCGCGGCGGGAAAAACCGCATCGCGATCGATATATTGAAAGCGAAAATAAGTCAGTTCTTTGAATAAGCTTGATAAATTGTGTACCGTTCAGTGATAACCTGGTATGCCCTTGACGTAATTGGCGTTAAGGGAGTGATGCACGAAAGGAGAAAATGCCATGCGTCTGTGTGACCGAGATATTGAAGCCTGGCTTGATGAAGGCCGTTTGTCGATCAACCCACGTCCGCCAGTGGAGCGTATTAACGGCGCGACGGTGGATGTGCGCCTGGGCAATAAATTTCGTACCTTCCGTGGTCACACGGCAGCGTTTATCGATCTGAGCGGTCCCAAAGATGAAGTGAGCGCCGCGCTTGACCGCGTGATGAGCGATGAAATCGTGCTCGACGAGGGCGAGGCGTTTTATCTTCACCCAGGAGAGCTGGCGCTGGCGGTGACGCTGGAGTCGGTGACGCTGCCAGCCGATCTTGTGGGCTGGCTGGACGGGCGTTCTTCACTGGCGCGTCTGGGGCTGATGGTGCACGTCACCGCGCACCGTATCGATCCGGGCTGGTCTGGCTGCATTGTGCTGGAGTTTTACAACTCCGGTAAGCTGCCGCTGGCGCTGCGTCCAGGCATGTTAATTGGTGCGCTGAGCTTTGAGCCGCTCTCCGGCCCGGCGGCGCGACCTTACAACCGCCGTGAAGATGCGAAATATCGCAACCAGCAGGGCGCGGTAGCCAGCCGAATCGATAAAGACTAATTCAGGCCCATTGAGGATACCATGAGACGATTTCTGACGACGCTGATGATACTCCTGGTCGTGCTGGTGGCCGGGTTATCTGCGTTAGTGTTGCTGGTGAATCCGAATGATTTCCGCGACTATATGGTCAAGCAAGTTGCTGCACGTAGCGGTTATCAATTGCAGCTCGACGGGCCACTGCGTTGGCATGTCTGGCCGCAGCTTAGTATCCTCTCCGGGCGAATGTCTCTCACCGCCCAGGGCGCAAGCCAGCCACTGGTTCGCGCCGACAACATGCGTCTGGACGTGGCGCTTTTACCACTACTGAGTCATCAACTGAGCGTTAAGCAGGTGATGCTAAAGGGGGCAGTGATCCAACTGACGCCGCAGACGGAAGCTGTGCGCAGTGAAGACGCTCCGGTTGCACCGCGCGACAATACCTTGCCGGATCTGTCAGACGATCGCGGATGGTCGTTTGATATATCCAGTCTTAAGGTGGCGGACAGCGTTCTGGTGTTCCAGCATGAAGATGACGAGCAGGTGACAATCCGCAATATCCGCCTGCAAATGGAACAAGATCCCCAACATCGTGGCTCATTTGAGTTCTCCGGGCGGGTTAATCGCGATCAGCGCGATCTCACGATATCCCTTAACGGTACGGTGGATGCTTCTGATTATCCGCATGATTTAATGGCGGCTATTGAACAAATTAACTGGCAGTTGCAGGGTGCCGATTTACCAAAACAAGGTATTCAGGGGCAGGGGAGTTTCCAGGTCCAGTGGCAGGAGTCACATAAACGCCTTTCATTTAACCAAATTAGTTTGACCGCCAATGACAGTACGCTGAGCGGGCAAGCACAGGTCACGTTGACAGAGAAACCGGAATGGCAGCTGAGACTGCAATTCCCGCAACTGAATCTTGACAACCTCATCCCCCTTAATGAAACAGCGAATGGTGAGAACGGTGCCGCGCAGCAAGGGCAGAGCCAATCAACGTTGCCGCGCCCGGTCATTTCTTCGCGTATTGATGAACCGGCCTATCAGGGACTGCAAGGCTTTACGGCTGATATTTTGTTGCAGGCCAGTAACGTGCGCTGGCGCGGAATGAATTTTACAGATGTTGCCACGCAAATGACCAACAAGTCGGGTTTGCTGGAAATTACTCAACTGCAGGGCAAACTTAACGGTGGACAGGTTTCACTGCCGGGCACGCTGGACGCGACATCAATAAATCCGCGGATAAGTTTCCAGCCACGGCTGGAAAACGTTGAGATTGGCACCATTCTGAAGGCGTTTAACTATCCGATTTCGTTGACCGGAAAGATGTCACTGGCTGGTGATTTTTCCGGTGCTGACATAGATGCTGACGCATTCCGCCACAACTGGCAAGGACAGGCACATGTCGAAATGACTGATACACGCATGGAAGGGATGAACTTCCAGCAGATGATTCAGCAAGCGGTAGAACGTAATGGTGGTGATGTGAAGGCCGCTGAAAACTTTGATAACGTGACGCGTCTTGACCGCTTTACCACCGATTTGACGTTGAAGGATGGCGTCGTGACGTTAAACGACATGCAAGGTCAATCGCCTGTGCTGGCGCTGACAGGGGAAGGCATGTTGAATCTGGCGGAGCAAACCTGCGACACCCAGTTTGATATTCGGGTCGTGGGTGGCTGGAACGGAGAAAGCAAACTGATTGATTTCCTCAAAGAAACGCCAGTACCGCTGCGGGTTTATGGCAACTGGCAGCAACTTAATTACAGCCTGCAAGTGGATCAGTTACTGCGTAAACATCTACAGGATGAAGCAAAACGCCGTCTTAACGACTGGGCCGAGCGGAATAAAGATTCCCGCAATGGCAAAGATGTGAAGAAGTTGCTGGAGAAGATGTAGGTTACCAGGTGACCTGTCCTGTAGGCCTGATAAGACGCGTAAAGCGTCGCATCAGGCCTACATGCCATCACACCTCGAACTCCATCTCGCCATCCTTATGCAGCGGAATAATCTGTACCTTCTGCACGCGATGGCTTTCCACCTGCAACGTTTTAAGCAAATAATCCCCCACCTGAACTTCTTCGCCAGGTTTTGGAATACGCTGCAAATATTCCATCAATAGCCCGGCAATGGTGTGATATTCACGTTTTTCATCCAGCGGCAGCGGCACATATTGCACCAGATCTTCCAGCGGCATATGACCATTCGCCGTCCAGGAACCGTCCGCATTCTTCTGAATATCATGGCGGGCGTCGATCTCTTCCACTTCATTCGGTAAGTTACCGGCAATGGTTTCAGTGACGTCACTTAATGTCACAATCCCTTCCACCGAGCCAAACTCATCCACCACAAAAGCAAAGTGTGTGCGGGCATTACGGAACTGCTCCAGGGCAGGTAACAACGGTAAGGTTTCCGGGAACACCAGCGGCTGGCGAATCAACACCCGCAGGTTGAGCGGTTCGCCGCGCAGAGACTGTTGTAGCAGGTCGATAACGTGAACAACACCGAGCAAATCTTCTGCGTCATCACCGTCGGTAACCACCAGCCGCGTATGCTGATTTCGCTCCAGTAACTGGCGGATCTCGTCTTCCGGCGCGTTGAGATCGATATGCTCAATATCGTGGCGCGACGTCATAATGCTGCTGACGGTACGCTGGTTAAGATTAAGTACCCGTTCAATCATCCGCCGTTCCTGCGGATTAAAGATCTGCTGGTTGCCATGATCCACCAGCATGGACGCGGTTTCGGCGTCCAGTTCCGCATCTTCTTTTTGCCCGCTAAGCAGGCGCATTACCGCTTCGGTAGTCCGCTGGCGCAGCGTCTGATTAGCGGAAAGAAAACGTCGCCGGTTAAAGATAGCCAACTGATTGAGCGCCTCGATCATCACCGAGAAACCAATGGCAGCGTACAGGTAGCCTTTCGGAATGACGAAGCCGAAACCTTCCGCCACCAGGCTAAAGCCAATCATCAACAGGAAGCTTAAGCAGAGAATAACGATCGTCGGGTGACTGTTAACGAACTGGGTTAACGGCTTGCTGGCCATCAACATCAGGCTGATAGCGATAACCACGGCGGCCATCATGACCAGTAAATGGTCGACCATCCCGACGGCGGTAATCACCGAGTCGAGTGAGAAGATGGCGTCCAGTACCACAATTTGTGTCACCACCCCCCAGAACTTCGCACCTTTGCGTTGGGTGGGGTTATTGCTGTCTTTCCCTTCCAGCCGTTCGTTCAGCTCCATCGTGGCTTTGAACAACAGGAAGAAACCACCAAACAGCATGATTAAATCGCGGGCGCTAAAGGTAAACGAGCGGAAGCTGAACAGCGGTTGAGTCAGGGTGACCAGCCAGGAGATTGACGCCAGCAGTAACAGGCGCATTAACATCGCCAGCAACAGCCCGGTAACCCGTGCGCGGTCGCGCTGCTTAGGCGGTAGTTTTTCGGCGAGGATGGCAATAAAGACCAGGTTATCAATGCCGAGGACCAGTTCGATCACAATCAGCGTGATTAACCCGGCCCAGATAGACGGATCGGCAATCCATTCCATAGTAAGTACAAAACCTATTCGTTGTATGACAAATGTCACAATTCGATCATGGATAAATCGGGGCAAAAATGCAATGTTGCAGCACTATTTATCTCATATTATTTGAGGTTTATAACCTCACATTATCCCCGAATTATAAGCGGTAATAATAAAGCATTATTTAAGAAATATCGCATGTGGAGACGCCATATTAAATATTGTCAACCTAAAGAAACTCCTAAAAACCATATTGAATGACACTTAATATAATTCTTAAAAATAGCCAATTGCCGAATTGTTACCTTGCCTGCTATTCCGTTAGCTGTAACACTTCCTCCTGCATTATTGGAGAGCCAATATTCAATTACCATAATGTCACCTTATATTCGGAAGTTAATTTCTGCAATAACCCTTTCTCATCAACGACTGTATGCAGAGAGGGTTTGAAAAATTAAACTAAATCAGTGTATTGGTAGCTAAAAAGCCAGGGGCGGTAGCGTGTCTGGATGCCTGAAAGACCAGTCTGAATTATTCTGTCAATAGCCTGCGGATGAAATCAATTTTTTTAGGACTGATGCCAGTTAAATTTTTATTCAATTAACTGCAAGGTAAATGTGCATGGCGACATTGCTATTAATAGTGCACAGGATAATTACTCTGCCAAAGTGATAAATAAACAATGATGAAATCCAAAATGAAATTGATGCCATTATTGGTGCCAGTAACCTTGATAAGCGGTTGCACAGTACTTCCGGGCAGCAATATGTCGACGATGGGGAAAGACGTCATCAAACAGCAGGACGCTGATTTCGACCTCGACAAAATGGTGAATGTTTATCCGTTAACCCCGCGCCTGATTGATCAATTACGCCCACGACCCAACGTAGCGCGCCCCAATATGACGCTGGAAAGTGAGATCGCGAATTACCAGTATCGCGTCGGGCCGGGGGACGTTCTTAATGTCACCGTCTGGGATCACCCGGAACTCACCACGCCAGCCGGTCAGTACCGCAGCTCCAGCGACACCGGCAACTGGGTACAGCCTGACGGCACCATGTTCTACCCGTATATCGGCAAGGTTCACGTCGTGGGGAAAACGCTCGCTGAAATCCGCAGTGATATTACCGGGCGCTTAGCGACGTACATCGCTGACCCGCAGGTGGACGTTAATATCGCCGCCTTCCGCTCGCAAAAAGCCTATATCTCCGGTCAGGTGAATAAATCCGGTCAACAGGCCATTACCAACGTGCCTCTGACCATTCTCGACGCTATCAACGCCGCAGGTGGCCTGACCGACACCGCTGACTGGCGCAACGTGGTGCTAACACACAATGGTCGTGAAGAGCGCATTTCTTTGCAGGCGCTGATGCAAAACGGCGACCTCAATCAGAACCGACTGCTTTACCCCGGCGATATTCTTTACGTGCCACGTAATGATGATCTGAAAGTGTTTGTGATGGGTGAAGTGAAGAAACAGAGCACCCTGAAAATGGACTTTAGCGGCATGACCCTGACTGAAGCCCTGGGCAATGCTGAAGGCATCGACATGACCACCTCCAACGCCAGCGGCATCTTTGTCATTCGTCCGCTGAAAGGCGAGAGCGGGCGTAACGGCAAGATTGCCAATATCTACCAGCTGGATATGTCCGATGCGACGTCGCTGGTAATGGCGACAGAATTCCGCCTGCAACCTTATGACGTGGTGTATGTCACCACCGCCCCGGTATCCCGCTGGAACCGTCTGATCAATCAGTTGCTGCCAACTATTAGCGGTGTCCGTTACATGACGGATACAGCCAGCGACATTCATAACTGGTAATCGCCATGTTTAACAACATCTTAGTTGTCTGTGTCGGCAATATTTGCCGTTCCCCGACGGCGGAACGCTTACTGCAACGTTATCACCCGGAGCTAAAAGTGGAGTCCGCTGGACTCGGCGCGCTGGTCGGTAAGGGCGCTGATCCTACCGCTATCAGCGTCGCCGCAGAACATCAACTGTCCCTGGAAGGTCATTGCGCACGGCAAATCAGCCGCCGTCTGTGTCGCAACTACGACCTGATTCTGACCATGGAAAAGCGCCATATCGAACGCTTATGCGAGATGGCACCAGAGATGCGCGGCAAAGTGATGCTGTTTGGTCACTGGGATAACGAATGTGAAATCCCCGATCCGTATCGCAAAAGCCGGGAAACGTTTACAGCGGTGTACACATTACTTGAACGGTCTGCCCGCCAGTGGGCGCAGGCATTGAACGCAGAGCAGGTATAAGAATGACAGAAAAAGTAAAACAACATGCCGCTCCGGTAACGGGCAGTGATGAAATCGATATTGGTCGCCTGGTCGGCACCGTCATTGAAGCACGCTGGTGGGTGATTGGCATTACCGCCGTATTCGCCCTCTGTGCCGTGGTTTACACCTTCTTCGCTACGCCGATTTATAGCGCCGACGCACTGGTACAAATCGAGCAAAGCAGCGGCAATTCGCTGGTGCAGGATATCGGATCGGCATTAGCCAACAAACCGCCTGCATCGGACGCCGAGATCCAGTTGATTCGTTCGCGCCTGGTGCTTGGTAAAACGGTGGACGATCTCGACCTTGATATTGCGGTGAGCAAAAACACGTTCCCGATTTTCGGTGCGGGCTGGGAGCGCCTGATGGGACGCCAGAACGAGACGGTGAAAGTGACCACCTTTAACCGACCGAAGGAGATGGCGGATCAGGTGTTTACGCTTAATGTGCTGGACAACAAAAACTACACCCTGAGCAGCGATGGCGGCTTTAGCGCCCGTGGGCAAGCGGGCCAGATGCTGAAAAAAGAAGGCGTCACGCTGATGGTTGAAGCCATTCACGCCAGCCCGGGCAGTGAGTTTACCGTCACCAAATACTCCACGCTGGGGATGATCAACCAACTGCAAAACAGCCTGACGGTAACGGAGAACGGCAAAGACGCAGGCGTTTTGAGCCTGACTTATACCGGTGAAGATCGCGAACAGATCCGCGACATTCTTAACAGCATCGCCCGTAACTATCAGGAACAAAATATTGAGCGCAAATCGGCGGAAGCGTCGAAAAGCCTCGCTTTCCTCGCGCAACAGTTACCGGAAGTACGTAACCGCCTTGATGTTGCCGAAAACAAACTGAATGCCTTCCGTCAGGATAAAGATTCAGTTGATCTGCCGCTGGAAGCGAAAGCGGTGCTCGATTCGATGGTGAACATCGACGCGCAGTTGAACGAACTTACCTTTAAAGAAGCGGAAATCTCCAAGCTGTACACCAAAGTTCACCCGGCGTACCGCACGCTGCTGGAGAAACGGCAGGCGCTGGAAGACGAAAAAGCCAAACTTAATGGTCGCGTAACGGCGATGCCGAAAACCCAGCAGGAAATTGTGCGTCTGACCCGCGATGTCGAGTCTGGTCAGCAGGTCTATATGCAGCTGCTGAATAAAGAGCAGGAGCTGAAAATCACCGAAGCCAGCACCGTCGGCGATGTGCGCATTGTTGACCCGGCAATCACCCAGCCAGGTGTACTGAAACCGAAGAAGGGGCTGATTATCCTCGGGGCGATTATCCTTGGCCTGATGCTCTCTATCGTGGGTGTGCTGCTGCGCTCGTTGTTTAATCGCGGTATCGAAAGCCCGCAGGTGCTGGAAGAACACGGTATCAGCGTCTATGCCAGCATCCCGCTGTCGGAGTGGCAGAAAGCGCGCGATAGCGTCAAAACCATCAAAGGGATTAAACGCTATAAACAGAGCCAGCTACTGGCGGTGGGGAATCCAACCGATCTGGCGATTGAAGCCATCCGCAGTCTGCGTACCAGTCTGCACTTCGCGATGATGCAGGCACAGAACAATGTGTTGATGATGACCGGGGTTAGCCCGTCAATCGGTAAAACCTTTGTCTGCGCCAACCTGGCGGCGGTGAT